>Ga0335075_10005828_pt1 | contig 19060 bp, 12 predicted proteins | sample Lox_Sample_24_FD_206723 | JGI IMG/M metagenome (GOLD analysis project Ga0335075, IMG submission 206723) | Soil microbial communities from Loxahatchee National Wildlife Refuge, Florida, United States - Lox_Sample_2.4 | ecosystem: Environmental > Terrestrial > Soil > Wetlands | place: USA... | reverse complement strand
GACAACCCCGAGGACACGTCTCATCGAACTCTCCAAGGGCCAGCAACAGTAAGTCAGCTATGGGGCAGATCTGTGCAGGATTGACATATAGTACTGGCCGGTAGCTTCTGCGTCACGCGAAAACGGCTACATTTCGAACACATCCGACCAGCCAGAACAGCGCAGCAAACATGCGGGCCGCCCGGCGTCGGATCTAGTGATCGCGTCGCCGGCGCAGGCACCTCGCGGGCGGTCTAACCGCCGTACTCGTAGGGCGCCTGGTTCGAGGGCGTCGGCGCCCTGGTCGTCAGAGCACTGGTCGTGAACGTGGCCCCGACAGCCAGCAGCAGGCCGATCGCCACGCTGACGAGGATGAGGACGAGACGTGACACTGCTGAGCCTCCTTAGCAGCCAGCCGACTGCGCTCCCCCAGCGCGTGCATCACATTAGTCACTGAGCTGGCATTCGGAAACCAAAGACGCCAGAAATATACATAACGGTGATGCCAGGCACCAGGGGTTCCGCCGTTCCAGACTGAAGGCCGCATAGTGGGCGTATTTCCGTTAAGGGCAGCTACTGGCCGCAAGCGCCCTAGACGGGTACTCTCTTGGCCGTGCTGCAGCGAATCCGGGCGAGCCGACCGGTGCGCGCCGGGCTGCTCCTGCTGATCCTGGGGTTCTGCTGCTACGGGCTAGTCGCCGAGTGGCCGAAGGTCGAACCGACGGTCACTCACCTGCAGGTGTACTCGATCGCAGGCTCGCTGGCGGCGTCGATGGGAGCCGCCTTCTGCATGATGCTTGCCTGGCGGCGGCTGCTAGCCGACCTGGGCTCTAAGCTCCCCGTCCTCGTCGCCGCCAGGGTCACCTTCGTGTCCCAGCTCGGAAAGTACGTGCCAGGCGCTGTCTGGTCGTTCGCCGCCCACGTCGAACTCGGACATGACTACGACGTCCCTCGGCGCCGCGGCGCCGCCTCGGTCATCGTTGCCCTCGCTGTCTCCGTCGCCGCTGGCCTCGCGATCGCGGCGATCGCGCTGCCGTTCGCTTCGCCCGGCGTCGTCAGGAAGTACCTGCTACTCATCGCGGCTGTGCCGATCATCGCGGCGGTGTGCCTGGCTCCGCCGGTGCTGAGTCGCGGCCTCAACCTGGCGCTCCGCCTGATCAGGCAAGAGCCGCTTGAGCATCCGATTAGCTGGCGCGGGCTCGTCGTGGCACTGGGCTGGACGGTGGCCGGGTGGGTTCTCTTCGGTCTTCAGATCTGGGTACTGCTCGCCGATGTGGTGCACGACGGCAGTCGCTCCATGGTGCTGGCCCTCGGGGCTTACGCTTTCGCGGCATCCATCGCCCTGGTACTAGTGATCTTCCCAGGCGGCATCGGCGCGCGCGAGGTTCTGCTCGCGGCGGCGCTCGCGCCTGTCCTGACCAGCGGCCCGGCGCTGGCAATCGCGCTGGCAGCGCGGCTGGTTACTACGGTCTCTGATCTGACGTGGGGTGGCATCGGCCTGGCACTCGCGCGGCGGATGCGCGATACGACCGGGGAGCCGGCCGAGCGCGTGTACAGCGGCCGGCACCGCAAGTCAGCCAGTGCCCCTAGCGCCTGATCACTGGCGAGCCGCGGGCGGGAGGGTCAGCACGATCAGGTCACGGCTTGCCAGCATCACCCGCGCTCCTGGCAGCCTGCCAGCGCTGGCGACGTCCTTGGCGGCCACAGTCAGCAACGGGCCCGCATCGATGATGACGTAGTGCACTCCCGCCGCGGTGAGCCTGGTGGTAAGCGGACCTGGCGCGCTGACTATGCGGTTGACGCGGATCGACGCCGCACTCTCCTGCGTCAGCGTCAGCCGGCCTACCTGGAGGCCGTCGTTGGAGATCACCGGGCGGGACAGCAGCTCGTTCCACGGATCGTACACAGCCTCGCCGTGGTTCCACGGGTAGCGCCGGTATGCCGCCCACGGCAGCAGCAGCACGCTTCCTGGCGTCCTGCTGGCGTCAATGTCCCTGCGTGCAGTCAGCCAGTCCGCCGGGTACTGCACCGGCCGGAGCCGGCCGAACTCGCCGAAGGCCAGGCCAGGCAGCATCAGCAAAGGCGCGACCAGGGCAAACACGGCCAGTGCGACCGCTGCGCCCTCTGGGCGCCCGCGGCGGCCGGCAGCATCAGGTGCTCCGAGCGGCGCGGTCGTGCGGCGCTCGAGCACCCACGCCGTTGCGGCACCGAGACCGATTGCCTCTAGCAGCGCCAGCCCTGCGACGAATTGCTGGCCGTCGCGCAGCACCGCGAACGCCGGCGAGGCGGCGATTAGCGCGCGCAAGGCCGCGCGCCCAGGCGAGGTGATCCCGATGGCCGCGGTAGCCAGCGCGATCAGTCCGACTGCGCCCAGGCCGGGGACGAGTCGGCGGCGGCCAGCGCACAAGACGTATCCCGCCAGGGCCGCGACCACGACGACGAGCCAGAAGATCGCCGCCGTCCCGCCATAGCCAGGCGGCACGGTCTGGGCGTTCCAGATCCCGGACAACATGACAAGGCTGCCGAGCGGCCCGAACGGCGTATCCGCCCTGGCGGCGAAGAGGTCCGCGCCGAACGAATCAGTGTGCACGGGCACGATCAGTGACGGAATCAGCCAGGGCAGGCTGAGCAGACCCAGGCAGACAAGGACGGTCAGGAGCCGGCCACCGCGCTGCCGGCCAGTTCCGCGTGCCAGGGCGGCCGGCACTGCCGCGAGGCCGGCGACCGTCATGGCGGCAAACCCGCCGACGGCGGCCGGCAGCAGGACCACGAGCAGGCGGCCTGGCCTGGGCCGCACCGGCCCGATGCAAAGCTCGCGTAGCACCCAGGGAAGCGCCGCGTACCCAAGTAGCAGAGCCCACTGGCCGATCAGCAAGCGCTCGGCCAGATACGGATTCCACCCATAGAACACTGCGGTGACCAGGCAGGCGAGTACGGGCGCAGGTTTGCCAGCCAGTTGGCGCCAGCTATCACGCAACAGGGCCGCAGCCCCAGCGCACGCAAGCGTGAAGATCAGCAGCAAGATGAGTTTCTGCAGGACGTCCGAAGGGATCAGCTGCGCGGCAACCGTGATGACTGCGTCGCTTGGCACCGCGCGCGCCGGTCCGCCGGACAGGCCCAGAAGGGCGGCCGAGAACGGCGGGCTGGGCACGAACACCATGTCGTAGGTGAGCAGGAACCCGGGGGCCAGGCCCGGCCCTAGCGCAAGCAAGCCGAGTACGAGGCCGACTGCGGCCGCCGGAACATGCGGGGTGAGCCTGCTGATGACACGGGCACCAGCGCGCTGCGCTTGCGCTGGCCGGCTAACCGCGACCCCGCGGGCCGTGTCGTGCGTGGTCATGTCTTTCGCGCGCGTACCAGGATGATCGACGCAGCGCCTGGCCACCCGCAGAACAGGCGGTCAAGCGGCCGCAGCGGCCGCGGGACATCGTGGTAGGGCGCGCCAGACAACTCGATCGAGCCGAAACCCCTGGCCCTGAGCAGCCCGGTGAGCGAGCGAGTGGTGAACATGCGCAGGTGGCCGGCTACTACTGTGCCCGGCCTGCCGAACACGCCACGGAGACTGACCTCGGAGAACACCGGCTGCACGCCAACGGCCAGCAGGCCGCGGTTATACCAGGCAGCCAGATTAGGCGTCGACAGCAGCAGTGACCCACCTGGCTTGAGCACCCGCCACGCTTCGTCCAGCGCCGAATCGGTGTCGACGAGGTGCTCGATGAGCTCGCTCATGATGACAACGTCGGCAGTTCCCGTCCGAAGCGGCAGGGTGATGCCGTCGACGGCAGCCCGGACAAGAGTCAGCCCGCGGGCCTTCGCCTGGCTAAGAGCGTCAGCCGACCAGTCGATACCAACGAGCCGGTGACCGGGACTGGCGGCCAGGGCGACGCCGGCGGCCTCGCCGTCTCCGCAGCCGATATCCACGATGCAGGCAGGCGCGGTGACGTCTCGCAGCGTGCTTGCGAGTATCCGCGCCTGCCGGCGGGCCCGGCCAGCGCCCGAACTCAGCGGGACCTCCGGGTCCTCGTAGAACTCCCGGAGCCCGCGGAACCGCGCTGGCGCGCCGATCACGCTGACCGGGCTCCCCGGCGCGTGGCCCGTGCGCTGTTCGCTGACCTGGCAATCGCCTCGTCCGCAACCGCGGCGAAGCCATTGACGGCCGCCGACCAGTGCAGCCGCTCGGCTCGAACTCGCGCGGCCTCGCCCATCACCGCCCTGCGCTCATGATCGAGCGCGAGCGACGCCCACGCTGAGGCAAACTGGCCCTCGGTTGTGACCAGCACGCCCGACTCACCGGCCGCCACCGAGTCACGCAGGCCCGGCACGTTGAAGCCAACGGCGGCCGTGCCCCTGATGGCCGCCTCGGCAACGACTATGCCCCAGCCCTCGATCAGCGCCGGATGCAGCAAGAGCCACGCCGAGCACAGCAGCCGGTGCTTCTCTTGCTCTGAGACGCGCCCTGCGAAGATCACGTCCGGGCCTGCCAGGGCCTGCAACCGCGCCCGGTCAGGGCCATCGCCTGCGATCACGAGTTTGCCGCCGACCACCTGCCGCACCCGGTCCCACAGCTTCAGCAGCAGGTCGATGCGCTTGTACTCGGTCAGCCTGCCAAGCGCGAGGAACAACGGCTCAGGCGATCGCGGCGTCGGCGGGTCGGGCTGCACCACCCCGTTGCAGATCTGCCGGATCCGGTGCTCCTCGACTCCGATCTCGCGCAACGCGTCAGCAGTCGAGTTAGACACGGTGAGGAAGAGGTTGTCCCGGTGCGCCCAGGGCATCAGCTTGCGCTCGGCGAAAGAGCCCGCTTCAGCAACGGGCTTGGGGAACATCAAGCGCCACAGGTCCGTATGGACGTGGTTGACCAGGCAGATCTGGGGCCGCCGGCACCACGCAGGCGTGAAGAACGGCATCCCGTTGCACACCTCGACCACTAGGTCACTATCGCGCAGTCCTCGCCAGTAAGCGATGGGAGCGCGGACAAACTGGCTGTGCGTGCCGCCGCTGCGGACGACGGTATAGGAGTGCTTTGCTGCCGGTCCGCCGCACAACAGGGTGACGTGGTCGCCGCGGGCTGTCATGCCGGCCGCAAGCTGGTCCACCAGCACCTCAGACCCTCCAGCCCGAGGGTTGGCGACATCACGCCAGGCTACGAAGAGCAACCGCCGGCCGCTGCCCGTGCTAGGCGGCTCGACTGGGCGTAGCGCAGGTCTGGCAGCCTTGCTCACGCTGACACCTAGCTGCAGCTCGGCCTCGGGCAGGGGGAAGGCCGCCGGGTCGTGCGCCACGCCACCACGCTCCAATTCGGCCGGGAACTCACCGATGCACGGTGCTGTCGTGTACCGACGAGTAATGTGTACCGGACATTGACCTATGATTCTGGTAATTTCGGCGAAGTCCTCAGTTCGGATATGTAGGACCGGAAAGCGGCTCGGCCGACGGCCGGGTACTCACGAAGGGCGCGATCCCTGGGCACGTCATGAGCTCGCGACCACTCCAGCAGCGCGCAGCAAGGCCTGCGCTATCGACGCTGCCTCCCCCTGGCACGCTGGCTCGCTCTGTGCGGCTGCTCCAACTCTTCCGGCTCGAGCAGACACAGCCGGACGTCTTCTACTCGAGCCTGGCTGAGGACGCAGTCAACCAGGTGGCCAGGTACGAGGACGTCGCAGGCCAGACGGTCCTTGATATCGGCGGCGGCGCCGGTCATTTCACCGCGGCTTTCCGCGCCCGCGGCGCAAACTGCTACCTGTTCGAGCCCGACCGCTCAGAGCTACTCAGCCGGGGCGAGATACCCGCCGGGGCGATCCTTGCCAACGGCTACTGGCTGCCAGCGGCCGACGGAACCGCGGATATCTGCTTCTCGTCTAACGTGCTTGAGCATGTGGCCGACCCGGTCGGCCTTGTTGAGGAAATGATCCGTGCCACCCGCCCTGGCGGGCTGATCTACCTCTCATTCACGAACTGGTACTCCCCCTGGGGCGGCCACGAGATGTCGCCCTGGCACCTGCTGGGAGCGCGCTTCGCCGACCGCCGGTACCGGCGGCGCTACGGCCGACCGCCCAAGCACGTCGTCGGCGAGAACCTGTTCCGCCACCATGTCGGCCCGACCCTGCGCCTGCTGCGAGCGCGACCCGACGTCACCCTGGTCGAGGCCTTGCCGCGGTACTACCCCTGGTGGTGCAAGGCGGTCGTCAGGGTTCCGCTGCTGCGCGAGTTCGCCACGTGGAACCTGCTGCTGATACTGCGGCGGACCACGTGACGGATGCCAGGCAGGGGCGCGTTCGCGCTCGCTGGCAAGCGTTCGAGCTGAGCGGATCGGGGCGGGCCGGATCCATCAACCTGGCGGCGGCGATGCCGCTGCTTCGCACAGCCAGGCCGGACACACCGGCGGCAGGCGGGAGCCGACGTTTCCTGCGTGACCGCTGGTGGTTCCTGATCGTCTTCGTTGTGGCGCTTGCCATCTTCGGTGCCACCGACGTCGGCCGGACCATCTTTGACACCAAGCTAGAGGTCGACCTCAACGCCGGGCAGTTTCTCGAGCGGCTGTGGTCGCTGTGGAATCCCCTGGAGTGGTTCGGCAGCCTGCAGGACCAGTACATCGGCTACGCGATCCCGATGGCACCGTTCTTTGCGATCGCGCAGCTGCTGCACATACCAGTCTGGCTTACCGAGCGAATCTGGCTCGCGACCCTGATTGCCGTCGGGTTCACCGGCATGGTGAAGCTGGCGCGTGCCCTCAGGATCGGCAGCGAGCAGTCCAGGCTCCTGGCCGGGACAATCTTCGTCCTGTGGCCGACCTTCACGATCGTGATCGGATCGACGTCGGCGGCCGCTTTGCCCGGTCTGGTCGTGCCGTGGGCTGTCCTGCCACTCATCCCGGCGGCTGCCGGGCGGGCCAGCACGGGCCGGGCTGCCGCCCGCTCTGGCCTGGCAGTCGCGGCCATGGGGGGCGTCAACGCGGTGACGACGCTGGCAGTCCTCGTGCTCCCGGCCCTCTACATCGTGACCCACGCGCGCGGCCGCCAGCGCGTCCGCCTCAGCATTGCCTGGTGCGCCGCCGTCATCGCGGCTACCGCCTGGTGGGCGATCCCGCTGCTGCTGCAGGGCCGGTACTCGTTCAACTTCCTGCCGTACATCGAGCAAGCCACTACGACGACCAGAACCATGTCGGCAGCAGCGTCGCTCCGCGGCGCCGGCACCTGGACCGCGTATCTCGATTTCGACGGCGTGCCCTGGCTGTCCGCCGGCTGGAGCATGGTCAACTCGTCGGCAGCCATCCTGGCATCCGCGCTGGTAGCCGGAACTGGACTAGCAGGCCTGGCCCGCCGGGATATGCCCGAGCGGCGCTGGCTATGCAGCTGCACGGGACTCGCGGTTGCGGTAGCGCTGGCCGGTTACTACGGTCCGCTCGGTGGCCCGTTCCACGCGACGATCGACAACCTGCTCAATGGGGCTCTGGCGCCGTTCCGCAGCACCTACAAGCTCGAGCCGGTGGTGGCGGTCGCCCTTGCGCTCGGCTGCGCCCATGTGATGGATCGCTGCTGGCGAGCGCGGCTGCGGATCGGCCGATCCACATACGTCACCGGCGCCACATTCACCGCTCCCGTCGTTGCCCTCGCCCTGGCAGGCCTGGCGCTGCCGCAGCTGACTGGCCAGGCTCTCCAGCCCGGCTCGTTCACGGCACTGCCCAGTTACTGGCGTCAGGCCGCCGACTTCCTTGCAGCACACTCGCCCCGCGAAACCGCGCTCGTCGTCCCCGCCGACGCACACGGCGAGTTCACCTGGGGTGACACCATCGATGACCCGCTGGAGACGCTCGCGAGCTCGCCATGGGTCGAACGCGGCCTGGTTCCGTATGGCGGGGCTGGTTCGCAGGTGCTCTTGCAGACTGCCGAGGAGGCCGTGGAGTCGGGCCAGCAGGTGCCCGGACTGGCCGCGTACCTGGCCAGGGCCGGGATCAGGTACGTGGTTGTGCGCAACGACGTCAGTCCGCAATCCGCTGGCTACACCCCGCCCCAGGATGCCAACCAAACACTGGCCGAATCTGGCTTCCGCCGGGTAGCGGCGTTTGGGCCGCAGGTGGCTGCCGCACCCAACTACCCCAACCTCACGGGACTGCCAGCTGGCTTCGCGCAGAGCTATCCGAGCATCGAGATCTTCGAAACGGCGAACCCGCACCTCAGGGTCACCAGCCCGGTCGCCGCGCTGCCGGTCAGCAGGACCGTCCTGGTCAGCGGGGGACCAGACTCCCTGCTGCAGCTTGAGGGCCAGGGTGTGCTCGGCACCAAGCCGGCGGTGATAGCCGGTGACGCGCTGGCTGCGACGCCCGCACTGTGGGCTGACACCGACGGGCAGCAGCGCGCAGCCAACAACTTCGGGGCAACCAGCGACTTCCAGTCGTTCACCTACACCGCCAAGGAGGTCAACCCGCCTGACGACCCGCTCGGCGGCGGAGGCAGTCAGCCCGGCCAGCTGCTGCCGGTGGCCGCCACGGGCCATCAGACGGTGGCCGTACTCGCCGGTGCCGCGAGCGTCACTGCGTCCTCGGCCGGAACCTGGCTGGCCGAGCTGCCGCAGTACGCCCCGGCTAATGCATTTGACGGCAACCCTGCCACCGCCTGGACGGAGGCCAGCCCGTCGACTCCGGTCGGGCAATGGATCCAGATCAATTTCGGCCGGAGTATCAACCTCCCGCCCCGGATCGGCATCCAGCTGCTTGATGACGTGCCGACCCGGTCCATCGCTAACCAGCTTCGCGTGACGACGGCCGCGGGCAGCGCGACGACGACCACTGTGGCGACCGGCAAAGTCCAGTCGATCCGGGTCCCGCCGGGCCCATCCCGCTGGCTCCGGATCACCATTACCGGAGCCAGCAATGTGGTGCCCGGCAATCCCGGCGCCGGCATCAGCGATGTCCTGATCCCGGGTGTCCGGGTGACCACCTACCTGAAAGCAGCCAGTGATGCTGCCGGCGCGAAAGCTCCAGCGGATTCCTACTCCTTCAGCCAGCAATCGCCCTCGCCGTATCTTCAGAGTGGCCAGACCGGGCCTGCGGATCTCAACCGCATTTTCACCACGCCGGCTAAATCCCGCCTCACTGCCTCGATTTCGGCCCGGCCCGATCCGGGGCCTGCGCTGGACTCGCTGATCGCGAGCCTGACGCCGACCAGCCGGTCTGACTTCCGGGTGAGCGCCAGCTCGAGCTGGGAATCTTTGCCTGAGCTGGGCCCCGACAACCTCTTCGAGCCGACCAGCGGCAAGCCTTGGCTAGCAGCGGCGACCGACCTGCGACCGCAGCTTGAGATCAGCTGGCACGGCCTCCGGACCATCAGGGAGATCGTGCTGAAGCCGGCTGTCGGTGCGGCTGCGGCACCGACGGGCGTACTGGTCGGCAGTTCGGCCGGGCACCGGCTAACCAATGTGGGCCTTGGCGGCGTGGTACGGCTCAGCCCTCCGCTGCGCACTGACAAGCTCGACATAATCTTCTCCGCGGTGTCCTCGAGCGCAGCCGGCAATACTGCTACCGGCCAGCCTGCGCAGCTGCCCACGGGGCTCGCCGCAGTGCAGATTCCCGGCCTGGCCGGCTTGCGCTTGGCGGCGCCGTCAGCCTCCGCGAGTTTCCGGCTGGGTTGCGGGAAAGGCCCGGCAATCTCAGTCGACGGCCGGCGGTACCGGACTTCAGTAACCGGAACGGTCGCTGACCTGCTGAAGCTCAATCCGGTCCGGTTGCACTTGTGCACGCCAGGCGGCTCGCTGAGGTTGCGGGCCGGACGGCAAGTGCTGTCGGCCGCCTCGTCAGCAGACTTGACCATCACTAGCTTGAGCCTTGCCAGCAAGGCGAGCGTAGGCGCCGCCAACCCCAGCCAGCCGGTCTCACCCGCCGGCAGCAGCAGGAAGCTGCAGGTCTTGTCATGGGGGGCGGACAACCGGCAACTGAGGATCGGGCCAGGTCCGCGGTCTTACGTAGAGATCCACGAGAACGCGAACCCGGGCTGGACAGCAACCCTGAACGGCCGGAAGCTGGCGCCGGCCACACTCGACGGCTGGCAGCAGGCCTTCATCGCGCCAGCCGGCTCGGGCGGCACCATCACGCTGACATTCACGCCAGACGGCGTCTACCATGCCGGAATCGTCGTGTCCGCCATCGCGCTGGCGATCCTGGCCATCCTGGCTGCCGGGTTGGGTTGGCCGCTGCGCCGGCGGGAACGGGCCCGGCGACGGGCCGCGGGCCGCGGGCCGCCAGGGCCCGGCCATCTCGACACGGGACCACCCGGAGTCCCGGCGCTGGTCCTGCGGCCGGCATCTGCGCCGGCGTCAACCCCGGCGAGCGCCGTTGGTAACCCTCCGGTGCAGAAAGCGATGCGAAGCAGCCCGGACTCCGTCCAGATCCGCAGCGCCACGCCCAAAGCCCCTGGTGCCCACAGGCGCACAGCAGGTCCGGGCCGGACGGCGCGCGCTCGTCCTGGCCGCCAGTGGCTCATTCTGCTGCCGCTCGCAGCCGTCATCTTCGCGGTAGGCGGCCCGATCGTGATTGCGGTGCCGGTGCTCGCGCTCGCAGGCCGCTGGTCGGCGCGCATGCTGTCCGCTGTTGCCATCGCAGCAATGCTGACTGCAGGGCTCATCGCGGCTACCGCAACGTCGCCGACCACACTGGGCGACGGTTCCTTCAGCGCCGCCGCCCAGGCAGCGGCACTCATCGCGCTCACTGCTGCTCTCATGCCCGGCCAGGGGAGCTCTCGTCGCGGGCGGTCAGCCGCCAGCGAGCGCGGCCGCCGGAGGCCGCTTCTTCCCGCCGCAGTGCCAGGCGGAGAATCTGAGCCGCTAGCCCGGTGGCCGTTCAGCACGACCGACGAAATGCTCTGCTACTTCGACACGGCAGCGGAGCCGGTCAATGTACATCTAGAAGTGCGCGTCCCCGGACGGCTGGATAGGCAAGCGTTCCGCATCGCCGCAGCCACCGCGATCATGGCAAATCCCAGAGCAGCAAGCAGGCGTGCTCACGGCAGCCCAGTGCGCCGTCGTTACGTGTGGGAGCGCCCGGGCCGACTCGACACCGACCCGGTCTCGTGTATTAGCTTCGCGGACGACGCGGAGCTAGCCCGCCAGCGCGCCGATTTCATCGGGCGGTCTCCGTCGATCGATGAGTCCCCGCCCGTCCGGCTGCTTGTCGCGAGCGGGCCGGACGCCGACTACGTCGTACTCAATGCTCATCACGCGGCGCTCGACGGGCACTCGTGCCTGGAACTCCTGCGCGAGATCGGGCGGCACTATCGTGGCGTGCCGGCTGATGGCGTCCCGCTGGACGGCAGCCCGCGAAGACCCGCTGGTGCTGAACCTGGCAACATCGGCCTGTCCTCGGCAAAGCAGGGTCTGTCGCGCCTGCTGCGCGGCTCGCGCCCTGCCCGCATCGCCGCTGAGGGCGGCACTGAACGCGGTTATGGCTTGCACCTGACGCTGCTGCGTGGCGTGCCGGTCGTCCACGGGTTCGCGACGGGCGATCGAGCCACCCTGAACGAAGCGCTTATCACCGCGCTGATCGCGACTGTCGGCCGATGGAATACCTGGCATGGCCGGCCTGCACGCCTCGTCCGGGTCACCGTCCCGGTCAATGACCGGAAAAAAGACGAGCAGAGCTCGGCTGGGAACCACTCCCGGCTGGTGACCATCGCCGCGCTCGCACCAAAGCCGAGCGAGGAGCTCATGCCACTGTTGCTGGATGTCGCCGGGCAGGCACGGCGGGCCCGGCAGAAGCCAGGTCCTCAGCTCGGTGCCAGCTTCCGGGGGCTGGCGGCCATCTGGTGCCCGGCAGTCGCGAAAGGCTGGCTGGTACGGGCCGCGTTGCGCACCGCCGGGCCTCTGGTCTGCGACACGGTCATGCTGACCAATCTCGGCAACGTCACGGACCCGCCGGACTTCGGCGTGGCCGGCGCCACGATGGCCTTCTCAGCGCAAGCGCAGATGCCACGCGGCCTGTGTATCGGCGTGATCACGGCAAGCGGCAGGCTCCAGCTCGCCTTCCGGTACAACCGCGCGCTCCTCGACCAGGCGGCTGCGGAGTCGTTCGCGGAGTTGTTCACCGCCGCACTCGGCGAGATAACCCATATGACAGGCACGGATGAGCCGAGGGAGTGGCCTTGGTGGCGCTAGACCACGCATTGCTGAAGATTCTCGTCTGCCCCGTTGACAAGGGCGGACTGCTCTATTTCGAGGAAGATATGGCGCTGTACAACCCTCGGCTGCGCCGTCGCTATCCGATCACCGACGGTGTCCCGGTTTTGCTGGCGCAGCACGCGGAGACCGTCAGCGCCGAAGAGCACTCACGCTTGCTGCAGCGCGCCCGCAGTGGCCAGGCGGTCAAGACGGCTGGCTGACCCCGCAGGCTCAACCAAAGGTGGTGGCCGTGGTGAGATTCCCGGCCTCGGCGTCGCCGACGCAGATGCCACCCGTCTTCGGCATCGTGATGGTGACCTTAGTGGCGCTGCCGCTCACGGAGAAATAGGCACTGTTCAGGCCTTTTTGCGGGGTCAGGGAGAGCGTGGTGCTGCCGTATCTGATGGTGGCCGCGTGACCGGCGACCGACGCACCGGCCAGGTAGCCGATCCTGAGGATGCCGGTAATAGGTGCAGAAGGCCTGGAAAAGCGCAGGGTGGCGACGCCATTTCGGACGGGAGCGCACTGCTTGCCGGCAGGCGCAGACGCGTCCACACCGTGCACATTGGCCGTGCGCAGCACGCCATAGACGTCGAACATCTTCAAGCGGTCGATAGTGCCGTCGAGATGTGTTTCCCAGCGCACGTGCTTCATCGTCGTCTTGCTCTCGAACGGAGCCAGCGCCAGCGACTGGTTGGCATAGCGGCCGTAGAAGATGTTCCACTCGACGATCTGTGGCATTGGGCGATCCAGGATTACGGTGTCTTGCTGCACATCCGCGAGCTGGGACCTGACCCGTGCCAAGTAGACGTTGCCGACGTAGTTGTAGAGGGCCGTGGCTTTCTCGTAGCGACTGACGGACAAGAGCGAGCCAAGCAGCACGGCCGCCGTCAGCACGACGCCGGTGATCTGCCAGGCAGGACGCGCGAAGGAGTCGGTCTCGGGCCGCGCTCGCTCGGTCTCGGACGCCCGTCCTTCGGGGCGAACGACTGGCCAGAATGCAAGCCCTACGCACAAGGCCGCCACCGGCGCCGCGTCAGAGACGTAGCGAGTGTCGAGGCCCAGTATCTGGCTGAACCCTGCCGTTGCCAGGCGGCCAAGGAGCACGGGCACGATGTCGGCCAGGAGAACCCAGATGGCAAGGGTCGCCCACGCGCGCCATGCCCTGCGACGGACGACGATGCTGAGTACGACAATCGCACCGGTGGCGAAGATCGACAGCCATACCCGCGACGACGATGGGTTCGAGTAGGCGACGGCGGCGTTTGTCCACTGGCTCCACCCCCACGGCCCGCCCAGCAAGCCGGGCAGCAGGGACTGCCTGATTAGGCTCCAGGAGAATGTCACCGACGTGCCGAGCGACGTCGGAGTCGGCTTCACGGTGGATTGCTGCAGCGCCGGAAGCAATACGGCCAGGTAACCGGCGACGACGAGCACGTAGAGAGCCCACGCCCGCCAGTACCGGCGGAGGCTCACCCGAATCGACGTCATGATCCGGCCGTCGATCAGGAATCCAGCCGTCACGGCGAACAGCACCACCGGGACAACGACGGCCTTCTCGAAGAAGACTAGCCCGACGACTAGCCAGCAGGCGGCTGCGACCGCGTGCCGGTACCGGCCGCTGCGCACGTAGTGCACCTGCGACGTGACGGCGAGAAAGATCGTGATCTGCAACGGCAGCGACTCGATGGCAGAAGTCCACCAGCTGTCATCAGGAAACGTCAGCGGCGTAACCAGGAACAGCGTCAACGGGATTAGCACGGCCAGCCGGTTGCCGAACAGAGTCAGGAGCATCCGCAGACAGGCCAGGCTCGCCATCGCGATCAGGAGAAGCGTCATCCAGGTCGCGGCAGCCCAGTTGTAAGGGGCTGCCTTGGCCAGTATCCACACCAGGAACAGCACGCCGGGGTGCAGGTGACCGGAGCCGACGTAACCCAGGTACTTCCAGGTCAGGCCGTACTGCAGGGCGAGCTCGGTGAAGTGGAAGTCGTCCTGCCTGAAGTAGAAGTGGTGCAGGAACTTCGACTTCCAGATCAGGTCGATCAGGATCAGGCCGAGCCCGATCAGGACAACCTGATGACGCTTCAGCCAGTCGGTGGCCTGCGGCCAGCCGATCTCCTCCCCCTCGTCGTCCTCGAACGCGCGGCCGCGTACCGGGAGCGCCGGAGCTGGCTGGTCGCCGACGCCGTGACGACCGGGGATGGGCTGTCGGCGGTAGTAAGGATCCATATCGCTCACGATGCTGACCTACTAACGAGCGCGGGCACGCCGGTACCCGGCAGCGGAACGAAGTAGCCTGCCACAGCCTTCTCGAAGCAGAAGGTCCCGGCCGTCAGGCTGGCGCTTAGCGTGACTCGCGGTGAACTTCCCGTCACCGACAGGTAGGCGCTGCGCGCGTTCGGCGCCACAGTTATCTGGCCCGACCTGCCTGCATAGGTCACGGTCACCCCGGCTCCACCGGCCGCGGCGCCAGCCAGGTAGTCGATGCGCAGCACCCGCACGAAGGGGCCTAGGCCGGTCCGAACCGGCAAGGGCACCACCAGCCGCGACCGCTTCGGCGACAAGCAGTCCGCGAAGACGGACGGCGACTGGCCAGTGACGCCGTGGATGGCAGCCGCGTACAGGCGGCCATCCGGCCCGAACATCTTGAGGCCGCCAATGTTCCCGGTCGGCTGCGAGATCCAGTCGAGATGCTTTCCCTGGCCGGACAGCGGGCCGAGCACGACCGACATGTCGGCGTGCGAGCCGAATGCGCCGATCATCACGGTGCCGGGGACCTGCCTGTCGAGTATGACCGTCCCGCCGGGCTGCTGGGCTAGCGCCGTGCGCGCGTCGGCGATGTACGCCCGGGTTGGGTCAGCGGTGCGTGTCATGTACTGCGACACCGTCCACACCGAGCCGATGGCAACGACAACGGTCAATGCGACGGCGGCGCGTTTCCACTGCGTTGAGGCGAAGAACTCGCGCCGTTGCGCCGGGCTCTGATCCTCAGCGGCCGACGGGCTGGCAAGCGGCCAGAAGATCAGCGCTACGACCACCGCTAGTACGGCCGCCGCGTCGTCGACATACCGCGTCTGGGTGGCCAGCAGCGCGGCGTAACCGGGAAAGAGGGCCAGCCGCCCGATCAGGACGGGCAGGATGTCGTCGACGAGAATCCAGCCGGCCAGGATTGCCCAGCCGCGCCAGGCTCGCCGCCTCGTCAGCATGCTCGCGACGATAAAGCCAGCCACCACCACAAGGGCGGCCCATGACAGATCCGAAGGCGCGGCAGCGCTCCCGCCGGCGGCGCCCGGCATGATGAACCAATGCCAGGGACCGCCCAGGACACCGGGCACGAAGCTATGAAACAGTAGCCCCCAGCCGAACACGGCCGCCTTGTGCACCGATGTCGGCTCAGCCGGCTGCTGGCTCGAACCCGACAGGGCGGTCAGGAACACTATGAGGTACGCCGCGAGTACTGCCAGGTACAGCGTCCACGCGCGCCAGAAGCGCACCGCTGCGGTCCAGCTGGCAATGACCAGGGAGCGGCGCGACACAAGGAAGCCAGCGGTAACTGCAAACAACAGCAGCGGGATGACCGCCGACTTCTCAAAGAAGAAGAGTCCGAAGGCCAGCCAGGCCGCTGCGGCGATGGCGTGGCGGAACCGACCTGTCCAGACGTAGCGGACGTGCGCGTCCAGCGACATGAACAGCGCTATTTGCAGCGGGATTTCCTCGACGCCCGCGATCCACCAGCTGTAGGCCTGGAACGGAAGCGGGGACAGCACGTACAGCGCTAGCGGGATCAGCAGCGCAGGGCGGTTACCGAGCAGCGTGCGCAGCAGCCGCCAGGCCGCCAGGCTCGATCCGGCGATCAGCACCAGCTCGATCCCGGCGCCGGCGGCCCAGCTATAAAGCGCGCGCCGACTCAGCACCCAGGAGATCAGGTATACGCCGGGGAAAAGGTGCCCGGAATGGACGGTCGTCAGCAGCTTCCAGGTCAGCCCGCTCTTCAGGGACTGGTCGAGGACGTCGAAGTCATCCTGGCGGAAATAGAAGTGGCTGAGGAAGGCGCCCTTCCAGATCAGGCTCGCGAGGATCAGCCCAAGGGCGGCGAGGGTGACCTGGTGCCGCCGAGCCTGCTCGGCGAGCTGTGACCAGTCCCGCGGTGGTTCCTCGGCACCGTGCCGCTCATCGACGGAGTGGCCGCCAGCCAACGGCCAACTCGGTGGGCGCTCAAAGTCACCAGTAACCGGCCCCGAGTCCCGCCACGCCGCGTCGGCGTCCCAGGGCGGCTGCGCAGGTCGCAGCCCCGAGTCGCGTCGGGCGTCCCAGGACGGCTGCGCACGCTGCAACCCCGAGTCGCGCCGCGCCGCGCCGACGTCCCACCGCGGCTGCGCCCGCTCGTCGTCCGGCCCGATCTCCCAGGGTGGCCGCCCCTTCTCGCCCACACGGCGGAGCATAGTGTGAATCTCGGGATCATTCCGGAAAACAATGTGCAACAGGTTGTCATCCACCCCGTTGCGACATCCCGCTTGACCTGGCCGGGCCGGGGCAGGCCGGCTAAGTCAGCGGGCCAGTCACAGTGACTTGCGGCAGCAGCGCTTCATAGGCACCAAGGTCCGGCGCGCCGTCGGCTGACACGGCAGCAGCCAGCGCCACGGCATGCCTGAGCATGTCTGGCCAGGACCAGGCCAGCGCAATGCCCGGCACGAATCCGGCTACCAGCGCATCCCGGAAGCCAGCTGCCGGCCACGGGCCAGGTCCGGTCCTGGTGGCGCCGACTCCGGCCAGCCACTCCCCCGCGGCCGTCCGTACCCGGACGCCCCCGTCTACCGGAAGCACCACCGAGCTTGCGCCGTCGACTTCAGGCGCCGGTTCGCCGGCGGCGAGATCAGGAATGACGAGGTCTGGCCCTCGGGCGACGCCATACCGTAGCGCGGGACCGCCAGCGTCCAGGATGACCGGAACCCCGGCGGCAACGGCATAACTGGTCAGCGAGCCGTAGGTCTCGGCCGGGAGGCCGGCCGGAAGGCTGCCGCACAGCACGACGGCAGTCGCGCCGTCAAGCAGAGCCCGGTAATCGGCTGCCAGCCGGCCGAGCTCTTCGGTAGTGATGTACGGCGCGGGCTCCTCGAATGCAGTCTGCACGCCGCCGGAAGTATCGGTGACCTGAAGCACTCGCCTGGACTCCGCGTTAATCCGGGTAAATTGCGTTGCGACCCCGGTCCTGGCCAGCTCGGCCCTGATTACCTGGCCCGCCGAACCCCCCGCCAGGCCGGCAGCGACGACCTCATGCCCGAACATGCGGAGCAACTGGGCCACGGCAAGGCCGCGGCCACCGACCTGATGCCGCACCCTGCTGACCCGGTTGGACGCGCCCAGCTCCACCCGGTCCGCGTCGTAGCGCACGTGCAACGACGGGTTCAGGGTCACCGTGACGATCAATCCGCCACCTCAGCAGCGAGCAGCGCGCCTAGCTCCCAGCACGCCTCCAGGTCAGCCTTGGCTGGAGTACCGGTGATGGTCACCGCCGGCCGCACCTGCCGCCACGCCAGTCCGGTCGTGATCGACTCCACCGCCCGTACGGCGCCACCGGTGTCGCTGCCCCCGTGCACGTACAGCCCGTACGGCCGCTTCCTCGTTGCTTCCAGGCACGGGTAGTAGATGCCGTCAAAGAAGTGCTTCAGCGCGCCCGACATGTAGCCGAGGTTGGCGGGCGTCCCGAGCAGATATCCGTCGGCAGCCAGCACCTCGGCCGCAGCGGCAGTGAGCGCGGGCCGCACCACGACGTCGACCCCCTCGACCTCGTCGGTCCTGGCGCCGCTCGCGGCGGCCTCGAACATCGCCTGCAAGTTCGGCGAGGGCGTGTGATGAACGATCAGCAGCCTCGGCATTATCAGGAGCCTAGACCGTTCCCGCCGGGTTTCGCCCCGTCGCCCTGCAGGCGTGACCCTGGCCCAGCGCAGCGACCGGCAGAGCTCTGTCAGATACCGTGACGGGATGCGCGTGCCGCTGGCAGAAAGCGGCCCGGCCGCCCGGACCGCCACGCTCACGGGCTGGGGCCGGGTCAGCCCGAGCCGCGCATGCGTGGTTACCCCCGATCAATCGAGCCAGATCCGGCGACTGCTGCAAGACCCTCCGGCTCGCGGCGTCATCGCGCGTGGCCTCGGGCGCAGCTACAACAATGCGGCGCAGACCTCTGGCGGCCTGGTAATCGAGACGACCAGGCTGAACCGGATTCTTGACCTGGACCCGGTTCAGGGCACGGTGACGTGCGAGGCCGGCGTCAGCCTCGAGCAGCTCATTCGCGCGGCGTTGCGGGCCGGCTGGTTCGTCCCGGTCTCGCCTGGCACCCGGCAGGTCACCATCGGCGGCGCGATCGCGGCGGACGTGCACGGAAAGAACCACCACCGCGCGGGCAGCTTCGGCCGCCATGTCCCGTGGTTCGAGCTATTGCTACCCGACGGCCAAGAGCTACGGGTAACGCCTCGCTCGCGCCCGGACCTGTTCTGGGCCACTACCGGGGGAATGGGCCTGACCGGCGTCATCATCAGGGCCGGTCTCCAGCTGATACCGGTAGAGACAGCGTCGCTCCTGGTCGACACCATCAGGACTCCCGACCTCGATCAGACCATGGCTTGCCTGGCCGAGGCCGACGAGCGCTACGGCTACACGGTTGCCTGGCTCGACTGCCTGGCGGCTGGTCGCGAGCTCGGCAGGTCCGTGGTGACGAGCGGTGACTTCGCCGCGCGCGCCGACCTCCCGGCCCGGGCGCGAGGTGACCCGCTAGCCTTCAACCCGCCTGCGTGGCTGCGAGCGCCTGCCTTGTGCCCGCCGGGCCTGGTGAACCGCTACACGGTGGCACTCGCCAACGAGGCCTGGTACCGGCGGGCCCCGCGCCACCGCGAGGGCGAGATCCAGACGATCGGCACCTTCTTCCATCCGCTCGACGGCA
>Ga0335075_10005827_pt1 | contig 19061 bp, 13 predicted proteins | sample Lox_Sample_24_FD_206723 | JGI IMG/M metagenome (GOLD analysis project Ga0335075, IMG submission 206723) | Soil microbial communities from Loxahatchee National Wildlife Refuge, Florida, United States - Lox_Sample_2.4 | ecosystem: Environmental > Terrestrial > Soil > Wetlands | place: USA... | reverse complement strand
CGCGGGTCCCGTTCCCGGGGTGCGGAGGCGCATGAGGGTGTGACGTCCCCGGCGTCTTCGTCACGCATCGTGTCGGCTCCCGGGCATCACCCGGTGCGGGGTGTCACGTAAGTCCGACCTCCTCCCGTCCCTTTCCCCCATCCCCCTGACGCCTCGCGTCCCGGGCGCCTCATGGCGGTCACAGCCTGCCAGGACCGCCATGAGGCGCCCGGTACGTACCTCGGACGGCCGCACCCGGCCGCACCCCCTAAAGGTCATCGACCAAATCGGCCACCGAGTCGACGATCCGGGAGGGGCGGTAAGGGAAGCGCTCGGCCTCGGCCCGGTCGGTGACGCCGCTGAGGACGAGGATGGTCTCCATGCCCGCCTCGAGCCCGGCGACGATGTCGGTGTCCATGCGGTCGCCGATCATCGCGGTCGTCTCCGAGTGCGCCTGCAGCGCGTTCAGGGCGCTGCGCATCATCAGCGGGTTCGGCTTGCCGACGAAGTAGGGATCGACGCCGGTGGCCCTGGTGATGAGGGCCGCCACCGAGCCGGTCGCCGGCAGCGGGCCGCTGGGCGAGGGCCCGGTCGGGTCGGGGTTGGTGGCGATGAAGCGGGCGCCGGCGCGGATCAGCCGGATCGCCTGGGTGATCCGCTCGAAGCTGTAGGTGCGGGTCTCGCCGAGGACGACGTAGTCGGGCTCGTTGTCGGTGAGCGTGTAGCCGGCCTGGTAGAGCTGGGTCGAGATCCCCGACTCGCCGACGACGAAGGCGGTGCCGCCGGGCCGCTGCGTTTCGAGGAAGCGCGCGGTCGCCGAGGCCGAGGTCCAGATCGACTCCTCCGGCACGTCGAGCCCGCTCGCCCGCAGCCGCGCCGCGAGGTCGCGCCGGGTGTAGATCGAGTTGTTGGTGAGCAGCAGGAACGGCAGCTCCCGCTCGCGCAGCGCGGCGAGGAAGCGGTCGGCGCCGGGGAGGGCGGCGGCCTCGTGGACCAGCACCCCGTCCATGTCCATCAGCCACGACTCGATCGCCATGACGTCACGCTATCGGCGGCCGACCGCCGGCCCCGCCTATTCCACCCAGTCGAAGGTCCGCTCGACCGCCTTCTTCCACTGCCCGTACTGGCGCTCGCGCTCCTCCTCGTCCATCTCCGGCTCCCAGCGCTTGTCCTCCTCCCAGCGCTCGCGCAGCTCGTCGGTGCCGGACCAGAACTCGGTGGCGAGGCCGGCGGCGAAGGCCGCCCCGAGCGCCGTCGTCTCGGTCACCGCGGGGCGGATCACGGGGACGCCGAGGACGTCGGCCTGGAACTGCATCAGCAGCTCGTCGGCGGTCATCCCGCCGTCGACTTTCAGCTCCGAGAAGGGCACGTCGGCGACGTCGTTGGCGGCGTCGACCACCTCGCGGCTCTGCCAGGCGGTCGCCTCCAGGGTCGCCCGCGCGAGGTGCCCTTTGTTGGCGTAGGCGGTAAGCCCGACGATCGCCCCGCGGGCGTTTTCGCGCCAGTAGGGGGCGAAGAGGCCGGAGAAGGCAGGGACGAAGTAGACGCCGCCGTTGTCGTCGACCGACCGCGCCAGCTTCTCCACTTCAGGCGCGTCCTTGATGATCCCGAGCCGGTCGCGCAGCCACTGCACCGCCGCGCCGGTCACCGCGATCGACCCCTCGAGCATGTAGACCGGCGGCCCGTCCGGGCCGAGCTTCGCCCCCACCGTGGTCAGCAGCTTGTCGGTGTGGACGATGTCCTCGCCGGTGTTGACGAGCAGGAAGGAGCCGGTGCCGTAGGTGTTCTTGGCGTCGCCGCGGTCGAAGCAGGTCTGGCCGAACATCGCCGCCTGCTGGTCGCCGAGGATCCCGGCCACCGGCACGCCGCCGAGCGCCGTCCCCTTCGCCTCGCCGTAGGCCTCCGAGGAGGACTTGATCTCCGGCAGCATCGACTCCGGGATCCCCATCAGGTCGAGGCTCGGCCGGTGCCATTCGAGCGTCTCCAGGTTCATCAGCATCGTCCGCGAGGCGTTGGTGACGTCGGTCGCGTGGACGCCACCGTCCTTGCCGCCGGTGAGGTTCCAGAGCACCCAGGTGTCCATGTTGCCGAAGGCCAGTTCGCCGTCTTCGGCCCGCTTCCGCGCCCCCTCGACGTTGTCCAGGATCCACTTGATCTTCGGCCCCGAGAAGTAGGTCGAGAGCGGCAGGCCGACCTCCTCGCGCAGGCGGTCGGGGCCCTCGTCCCCGGCCAGCTCGGCGACCACGTCTTCGGTCCGCGTGTCCTGCCAGACGATCGCGTTGTAGACCGGCTCGCCGGTCTCGCGGTCCCAGACCACGGTGGTCTCACGCTGGTTGGTGATCCCGATCGCGGCGACGTCGCCGGCCTCGGCGTCGGAGCTCGCCATCGCCCCGCCGATCACCTCGCGCGTGCGCCGCCAGATCTCCTTCGCGTCGTGCTCGACCCAGCCGGCTTTCGGCGTGATCTGCTCGTGCTCGCGCTGGTCGACGCACTGGATCCGCCCGTCCTTGTCGAACAGGATCAGCCGGCTCGACGTGGTCCCTTGGTCGATCGCCGCGACGTACTCGGCCATCAGTTCTCCTCCCCCATCGGTTCAATCCTCCTCGATCGTGGTTTGCGCCTCTTCGACCATCTCGGGATCGGGCTGCACGCCGCGCGCGATCAGCACCCCGCGGATGAAGAGGTCGTAGACGTAGGCCCCGATCGCGCCGCCGAGGAGCGGCCCGGCGATCGGGATCCAGAAGTAGGTGCTGATGTTCTTGTAGTCACCGGGCATCGCGATCTTCCCCCACCCCTGCGCCCAGGCGAAGAGCCGCGGCCCGAGGTCGCGCGCCGGGTTGATCGCGTAGCCGGCGTTGACCCCGAAGCTGATCCCGATCGCGACCACGATCAGGCCGATGATGAAGGGAGCCATGTTCGCCTTGGTCGGCGCGTTGTACTCGTCGATCACGGCGAAGATGCAGGCGACCAGCAGCGCCGTGCCGATCACCTGGTCCATGAACGGGCCCCACCAGGAGGTGAAGTATTCGGCCGGGAAGGTGGCGAAGATCGAGTAGGTCCCGACCGATTCGGAGCTGCCGCGGGTGATCTTTTCGACGTGTTCGAAGCTGCCGATCGCGAAGCGGTAGTTGAAGTAGACGACCGCCGCGGCGACGAAGGCCCCCGCCACCTGGGCGACCATGTAGGTAGGCACCTTCTTCCAGGGGAAGCCGCGCCGCAGCGCCTGCGCCAGGGTCACCGCCGGGTTCAGGTGGGCGCCGGACACGCCGCCCGCGACGTAGACGCCGAAGGTGACGGCGAGGCCCCAGCCGAAGGAGATCAGGATCCAGTCGGCGGTGCCGAAGGCGAGCCCGGCGCGGCCCGACTGGCTGAGCCCGGCGACGCAGGTGGCGACGACGCCGTCGCCGAACATGATCAGGACGAAGGTGCCGAGGAACTCGGCGCCCGCCTCGCCCCAGGTCGTCTGCTGCCAGGCCCAGCGGCGGGTCTGCCCGCTCCCGCGGTAGGTCGCCTGCGAGCGCTCCTGAGCCGACGCGTCCTGGGCCATCTCCACTCCTCGTCACGTTGGATTCTCGGCCTCACCGGGTAATCCCGGAACCAGTCACTGAATGCCCGCCTCAGACCAAACCGAATCAGCGCCGCCGCCGGCCGCCCCCCGACCGGGCCCCGACGACCGCCTCGGGCCCGCGCAGCGAAGCCGGGCGATCGAGCGCTTCGGGGCCGAGGAATTCGACGTCGTCGTGATCGGCGGCGGGGCGACCGGCACCGGCTCCGCCCTCGACGCCGCCTCGCGCGGGCTCTCGGTGGCGCTGCTGGAGGCGCGCGACTACGCCGCCGGGACCTCCTCGCGCTCGAGCAAGCTGATCCACGGCGGGCTCCGCTACCTGGAGCAGAAAGACTTCGGCCTGGTCCGCGAGGCGCTGCGCGAGCGCGGCCTGCTGCTGAAGAAGCTGGCGCCCCACCTGGTCAAGCCGGTGCCCTTCATGTTCCCGCTCGAGAGCCGCTGGGAAACTCCCTACGTCGGCGCCGGGATGATCCTCTACGACACCCTCGGCGGCGGCCACCAGGGAGTGCCGCGCCACCGCCACCTCTCCAGGCGCAAGGCGATGCGGATCGCCCCGGCGCTCCGCGACGACGCCCTGGTCGGCGCCTTCCAGTACCACGACGCCCAGGTCGACGACGCCCGCCATACGATGACCCTCGCCCGCACCGCCGCCCACTACGGCGCCGCGGTCGCCAACAACATCGCCGTGGTCGGCTTCCTGCGCGAGGGCGAGCGGGTGACCGGGGTGGTCGCCAAAGACGCGCACACCGGCGCCGAGATCAAGGTCCGCGCCCGCCAGGTGATCAACGCCACCGGGGTCTGGACCGACGACATCCAGAACATGGTCGGCGAGCGCGGCAAGTTCCACGTCCGCGCCTCCAAGGGCGTCCACCTGCTGATCCCGCGCGACCGCCTGCAGCTCGACACCGGCCTGATCCTGCGCACCGAGAAGTCGGTCCTCTTCGTCATCCCCTGGGGCCGGCACTGGATCGTCGGCACCACCGACACCGACTGGGAGCTCGACCGCGCCCACCCGGCGGCCAGCCGCTCCGACATCGACTACCTCTTCGAGCGGGTCAACGAGGTCCTGCGCGAGCCGCTCACCCACGCCGACGTCGAGGGCGTCTACGCCGGCCTGCGGCCGCTGCTCTCGCACGAGTCGGAGTCGACCTCGAAGCTCTCCCGCGAGCACACCGTCGCCGTGCCGGTGCCGGGGCTGGTGGCGATCGCGGGCGGCAAGTACACGACCTACCGGGTGATGGCGAAGGACGCGGTCGACGCGGCGGCGCGCTCGATGGAGAGGCGGGTGCCGCCCTCGGTCACCCACGAGACGCCGCTGATCGGCGCCGACGGCTACTTCGCCCTGCGCAACCGCAAGGAGACCCTGGCCGCCGAGACCGGCCTCCACCCGGCGCGGATCGAACACCTGCTGAACCGCTTCGGCTCGCGGATCTTCGAGCTGACCGCGGAGATCGCCCGCGACCCGGCGCTGGCCGAGCCGCTGCCGGGAGCCGACGACTACCTCGCCGCCGAGGTGCGCCACGCGGTCACCCACGAGGGCGCCCAGCACCTCGAGGACGTGCTCACCCGGCGCACGCGGATCTCGATCGAGGCCTGGGACCGCGGCCTGGCGAGCGCCGAGCCGGCGGCGCGGCTGATGGCCGACGCCCTCGGCTGGGACGAGGACACCGTCGCCCGCGAGGTCGACATCTATCGCCGTCGCGTCGCCGCCGAGCGCGAGTCCCAGGAACAGGACGACGACAAGGCCGCCGACGTGGCGCGGACGAGCGCGCCGGACGTGCTCCCCGGCTCGCCGCCCGTCGCGCCGTCGCCGCGCGATGACTGAGCGGCGTCACCGAGCCGGCGACGGGCTACGCTTCGGGGGTATGAGGAACCGGCTGACGCTCGCCCCGCTCGTGGCCGCCGCGCTGCTCGCCACGGCCCTGCCGGCGACCCCCGCCGCCGGGGCGGCGACCAGGCCCTGCTCCGCCGCGGGGCTGGTGGTCTGGGCCGGCGAAGAACCGGGCGGCGGCGCGGCCGGGAGCGTCTACTACCGGATCGAGTTCACCAACCTCTCGAACTCGACCTGCACCCTGGCCGGGTTCCCCAAGGTGAGCGCGGTCGACCTGCGGGGGAAGCGGATCGGGGCGGTCGCCAAGCGGGCGCCGGGCAAGAAGGCGAAGGCGGTGAAGCTGACCCGGGGGCAGACCGCCACCGCGCAGCTGCAGATCGTCGACGCGCTGAACTACTCGCCGGGCGAATGCAAGCCGACCTGGGCGGCGGGCCTGCGGATCGGGGTGCCCGGCGGGGGCGGCGGCAAGGTCGCCCCGCTGGCCTTCCAGACCTGCGCCCTGGCGAGCGCCAAGACCCTCGCCGTCGGCGCGGTCACCGCAACCGACTGACCCTCCCCCGGTTCTAGGGGGACGTGAAACGTCAGACCCTGCTCATCCTCGCCCTCGCGCTCGCCGCGCTGCTCGCCCCGGCGGGCGCCTCGGCGGCGCTGCCCGCCGACTTCTGGGGGGTCGTCGCCAACGAAGCGCCGAACGCCGAAGAGGCGGCGACGCTGCGGGCGGGCGGCGTGGAAAGCATCCGCGTGCCGGTCAACTGGGGCGCGGTGCAGTCGGGCCCCGGCGCGGCGGCCGACTGGAGCTCGGTCGACCCCTACGTCCGCGGCGCCGCGGAGGCCGGGATCGGCGTCCTTCCCTTCCTCACCGGGGCGCCCGGCTGGGCGGTCGGCTCGGAAGGGATCGGCGGCGGCGCCCGGGCGCCGGTGAGCATGCCGGTGCAGACCGCGGCCCAGCGCGCCGGCTGGCGGGAATTCCTCCGCCTCGCCGTCTTCCGCTACGGCCCCGGCGGCAGCTTCTGGGCCGAAAACCCGCTGCTGCCCGCCGACCCGATCCGCGTCTGGCAGATCTGGAACGAGGAGAACTACAAGTACTTCGCCGCCCGGCCGAGCCCGTCGCAGTACGGCAAGCTCGTCGTCGACTCCTACCGCGACCTGCGCAGCGCCGACCCCGGCGCCCGGATCGTGCTCGGCGGCCTCTTCGCGCGGCCGAAGGGCGGCGGCGCCAAGCCCGCCGCGGGCCGGATCAAGCGGGCCTGGTTCGCCGCCGACTTCCTCGCGCGGATGTACAGGTCGACGCCCGGGGTGCGCGGCAAGTTCCTCGCCGTCGCCCTTCACCCCTACTCGCACGACTACCGGCAGCTGACCCCGGAAATCGAAGAACTGCGGGCGGCGCTGAAGGCCTCGCACGATCCCGGGCGGGCGATCTGGATCACCGAGCTGGGCTGGTCGAGCGGTCGTCCCAGCACCGCCAACGGCAACAACAAGTTCGAGAAGGGCCGCGCGGGCCAGGCGCGCGAACTGCGCGGCGCCTTCGGCCTGCTGCGCGCGAAGGCGGCCGCCTGGCGGGTGAAGCGGGTCTACTGGTTCTCGTTCACCGATTCGCCCGGGACCTGCAATTTCTGCGACGGATCGGGGCTCTTCGGCGCGGGCATGGCGCCGAAGCCGGCCTGGTCGGCCTACAAGAGCTTCGCCCGCTGAGCCGCCGCGGCGGGGCGGCCGGGCGCCACTTTCGTTGCACCGCGCCGGGGCGGGAAGGAACGGCGATCGGGCAGGAGTAATTTCGGATCGAGGACGATGCCCGATCGAGACAGCGCCGACCTGCTCTACACCGCCTGCCTGACGGCCTTCCTCGGCGCGCTGGTGGGGCTCGGGCTGCTGGGCGTCCCGGCGCTCCTGGTCGGCGCGATCGGGCTCGGCGCGGCGGCGCTCGGGATCGCGCTCTTCCACCGCCGGCTCGAAGCCCGCGACCGCGCCGGAAGGGGCCGGGCGAGCAAACGTTCGCGCGTGCCTGCCAAGTACGTTCCCAGCGTGCTCGAGGGCAGCTCGACAAGGCGCCGCCGGACGATTCACATCAGGCGTCGGCAGCACGCGGATCCACCGTTCCGATTCCGCTGATCCGAGCCTACCGCTGTGGTAGCGTCCGACATCCTGAAGTCGTGTCAATGAGCTGGACGGAGGCTTCGTCTCGTTTGCACCGGATCTGCCTCCGTTCGTGGGAAAGGGTGGATCTAAATGAGGAGAGGTTTCGGTAAGCCAGAAGGCGGGCGGCGCTTCTGGATCGCGACGCTGCTCTTGGCGGTGGTCGCGGCGTTGACCTTGGCCGCCTGCGGCGGCAGCGGGGGCACCACGACGAGCGGCTCCACCGCCCCCGCCGAAGGCGAAGAAACCTCCGAAGGCGGGATCGCCGCCGCGCCCGCGTTCAGCTCCGACGAACTCTACGAACACGCCGGCGCCAACTGGATCACCAACGGCGGCAGCACGACCAACGATCGCTACTCGACCCTTGACGAAATCAACACCGAAAACGTCAAAGAACTCAAAGGCGAGTGGAGGACGAAGATCGGCGCCAACGCGATGGCGGCGAAGTTCTCCGCCGAGGGCCAGGCGCTGGAGTACGAAGGCACGATCTACATCTCCGACGGCGCCGACGATGTCTTCGCCCTCGACGCGGGCAACGGGCACCGGCTCTGGAGCTACGAACCGCACCTGCCCCCCGACCCGCTCGGCGAAGTCGTCTGCTGCGGCTGGGACAACCGCGGCGTCGCGATCGGCGACGGCATGGTCTTCGTCTCGCAGCTGAACGGCGCCGAGGTGGCGCTCGACCAGCAGACCGGCAAAGTCAAATGGAGCACCAACGTGGTCAAACCGGGCCAGGGCTTCTCGATCACCAGCGCGCCGCTCTACTACAACGGCAAGGTCTACGTCGGCGGCTCCGGCGGCGAGTACGGCGTCCGCGGTCGGCTCACCGCGCTGAACGCCGAAACCGGCAAGGAGGAATGGCGCTTCTGGACCACGCCGTCGCCGCAGGAAACCGGCGGCGACACCTGGCCCAAGAACGACTCCTACAAGACCGGCGGCGCCTCGATCTGGAACACGCCGACGGTGAACCCGAAGACGGGCATGCTGTTCTTCTCCACCTCGAACGCGTCCCCGTGGACCGGCGGCAACCGCGAAGGGGAAAACCTCTTCACCGCCTCGATCGTCGGCCTCGACGCCGAAACCGGCAAATACCACTGCCACTTCCAGGAGGTCCACCACGACCTCTGGGACTTCGACGCGCCGAGCCCGACCGTCCTCTTCGACGGCGAAATGAACGGCGAAATGGTCGAAGCGGTGGGCGAGCCGGAGAAGACCGGCTGGGTCTACCTGGTCGACCAGAAGAACTGCAAGCCGATCTACCCGATCCCCGAGGTGAAGGTGCCGCAGGATCCGTCGCAGAAGACCTGGCCGACCCAGCCGGAGCCGACGATGGAACCGTTCAGCCCGATCGAAGCGCAGCCGGAGGCGGTCGAAAAGGCCGAAGAAGCCGTCGCCTCGAGCAAGCCGAAACCGAAGATCGTCGGCTCGAAGATCTTCACCCCGATGAGCTCGGACCCGAACGTGCTCAACCTGGTCGCCAACGCGGCGGTCGGTGGCGACAACTGGCCGCCGTCCTCCTACGACCCGGAAAAGAACATGTACTTCGTCTGCTCGCAGTCCGGCGCGCTCGGCCTGATCGTGCCGCCGAACGAAGAAAAGTACAAGGAAGGACAGACCTACATCGGCTCCGACACGATCGTCGCCAGCGGGTTCGAAACGCCCGGCTACGTGACCGCCTACGACATGTCGACCGGGAAGATCAAGTGGCAGAACAAACAGCCGCAGTCCTGCTACTCGGGCACCGTCACCACCGCCGGCGGCCTGCTCTTCGTCGGCCAGAACGACGGCAACCTGGTCGCCTACGACAGTGAGACGGGCAAGGAACTCTGGCACTGGCAGACCGGGGCCGGGGCGAACACGACGGTGACCCCGTTCGAATACGAAGGCGAAGAGAAGATCGCCATCTACGCCGGCGGCAACAGCCTCGCGGCGACGACCCACGGTGAAAACTTCTGGGTCTTCTCGCTGAAGGGCACGATGGCCGAACCGAAAGGCCTCGAAGGCGCCGCCGAAGGCACCGAGCACGCGGGCGAGGAAACCGAAGAAGGCGAAGCCGGCGAAGAAGCGGGCACCGGCGAAGCGGAAGGCGAAGGCAAAGAAGCCGAAGGCGGCGGCGCCGAAGCGGGCGCCGGGCCGAACGCCGAAGCCGGCAAAGAAGTGTTCGCCGAACAGTGCTCGGTCTGCCACGGCGCCACCGGCCACGGCGGCAACGGCGGCCCTGACCTGAGGACGATGCCGCTGGCCAAAGAACAGGCCGGGGCCGAAAAACAGGTGACCGACGGCGGCGGTGGGATGCCGCCGTTCAAGGGCGTCCTGTCGGAAGAAGAAATCAAGAACGTCGCCGCCTACGTGGTGGAAGACATAGTCGGGGGCAAGTAAGCTCGGCCGATGCTGATCGGCGGCGCCCGGCTAGACGATCCAGCGGCGCCGCTCAGCGACCTCCCCCGGTCCGGTCTCGCGACCGCGCCGGGGGAGGTCGCGCTTCTGTCCGCGGTCCGCTCGCTCACCTGGAGCGAGCTGGAGGAGGCGAGCTCCCGGCTGGCGGCGGGCTACCTGGGGCTGGGGCTGGGGCCGGGCGACCGGATCGCCTCGCTGATGCCGAACCGGGTCGACCTCGTCGTCCACTACCTCGCCTGCTTCAAGGCGGGGCTGATCGCGACGCCGCTGAACTACCGCTACACGGCGACCGAGATCGTCCACGCGCTCGAGGTGAGCGGCGCCCGCGTCCTGCTCGCCCACGAGGAGCGCGCCGAGGACGTCGCCGCGAGCGCGCCGGCGGGCGGCCTCGACCTGGGCACGATCGCCTACCGCGACGCCGAGCCCCTGCCGCAGGGCAACGAGGAGCCGGCGGCGGCCGCGGCGGGCTGGGACCGCGATTTCGCCGCCCTGCTCGCCGCCGAGCCGCTGCCGCACGACGACAACTTCGTCGACCCGGTGGCCCCGGCGGTGATCTTCTTCACCTCCGGCTCGACCGGCCCGGCGAAGGGCGTCACCCACACCCGCGAGACCCTGCGCTGGATGATCGCCAGTGCCGCGATGGCCTTCGAGCTCTCCGGCGAGGACGTCTTCCTCCCCGGCTCCTCGATGTCCCATATCGGCAGCTTCCTCTGGGCGCTGGCGACGCTCTCGGTCGGCGGCCGGGTGGTCGTCGCCCGCGCCACCGACGCCCACGAGCTGCTCCCCCTCCTGCGCGACCAGCAGCCGACGGTGCTGGCGATGATCCCGGCGGCGCTCTCGGCGCTGATCCACGACCACGACCTGCGCCCCGGCGACTTCGCCTCGCTCCGCGTCTGCCGCGCCGGCGCCGACAAGGTCTCGACCGAGCTGCTGAGCGAGTTCGCCGCCGCCGCCGGCTTCCCGATCGTCGAGGGCTACGGGATGACCGAGGTAGGCCTCGCCACCCTCAACCCGCCCTCCGGCGAGATCCGCCAAGGCTCGATCGGCACCCCGATCGGCGGCTTCCGCATCGAACTCCGCGACGAGGACGGCGGCCCGGTCGAAGGCGAAGCCGTCGGCCGCATCTGGATCGAGACCCGCAGCCGGATGAGCGGCTACTGGGAAGCTCCCGAGGCGACCGCCGAGGTAGTCGTCGACGGCTGGCTCGACTCCGGCGACCTCGCCCGCGCCGATGGCGACGGCTACCTCTGGTTCTTCGGCCGCAAGAAGCAGGTCATCGTCCACGACGGCTCCAACATCAGCCCCTACGAGGTCGAGGGAGCCCTCGTCGACCACCCCGCCATCGCCCTCGCCGGCGCCGTCGGCGTCCACGACGCCGTCCACGGCGAGAACGTCCGCGCCTACGTGACCCTCGCTCCCGACTGCGAAAAGCCCTCCGCAGCGGACCTCATCGTCCACTGCCGCGAACGGATCGGCTACAAGGCCCCCGAGGAGATCGTCTTCTTGGAGGAGATGCCGCTCAATCCGACCGGCAAGATCGATCGCGTGGGCTTGAAGCGTATGGCCGAAGACCACCTGCACCCGCACGGATTGGCTGGGTGAGCTGAGCGGGGAGGGATCGGGGGACCCCTTCACTCACAACAGCGGGGAGGTTCGTTCAGGGGTCCCCCGATCCCTCCTCAAGCGCCGGATTCGATCGCGCGCTGGAGGGTCTCGGCGGCGAGCTTGTGGGCGTCGCAGATGCGGCCCAGGTGAAGGAGGGAGTCGGTCTCGGTGGCCACCTCGCCGTCGCCGAGGCGGAGGACGATGGGGACGTCGGGGCGGAGGTCCTCGGCGGCGAGGCCGACGGCGACGTTGACGAGGTCGTCGGAGGTGACCGCGGCGATGGCGCCACAGCGTTCGATGCCGACGCGTTGCAAGGCCTCGCGGTCGTCGCCACGGCCGATCATCACCGGGATTCCGGCTGCCCTGGCGAGGCGGACGCTGGGGGCTTCGGCGTCGCGCTCGATCGCGATCACGGCGACGCCGCGATCGCGGAGGGCCTGGGCCAGGCGGAAACCCACCTGGCCGAAGCCGACGAGGACGACGTGGTGGCGGGCGGGGGCGGCGCGGGGGCCGAGGAGGGTGGTGAGGCGGCGGCGGCTCCCGCGGCGGACGAGGGCGGCGGTGAAGATGGCGACCAGGACCACCGCGAGGACCATGTTGGCCGCCGAGACGAGCTTGAACCAGGCGGGGCCGGCGGCGGCGCCGGGCGGGCCGGCGACGGTCGCCACCGAACGGGTGGAGAAGTAGAAGGCGTCGACGAGGCCGTGGTGGAAGGCGATCATCGTGATCACCATCTCGATCACCAGGGCGCCGAAGAGGCCGGCGCCGGCGGCGAGGAGGAGCCGCAGCGCGTCGTCGACCAGGCGGACGCCGTGGCCGTGGCGGCCGACGATGTCCTCGCCGGCCAGCGCCAGGCAGCCCTCGGCGAGGTCGCCGGCGACGATCTCCGAGGGCGAGAGCACGTGGACCTTGGGGGCGACGTGCTCGAGCTCGCGCGAGACGGTGTGGTCGAACATCGTCACCCAGAGCGGCAGGTCGGGGCGCACGTGGGCGCTCAGCAGGGTCAGCCGCAGGGCGTGGGCGTCGTCGCGGGTGACCACCGCGACCGCCCGCCAGTGGCCCTCGCGCAGCATCGCCGCGGCTTCGCCGTCGGTCAGGTCGAGGGCCGAGGAGGCCGGAGCGCCGCTCTGCTCGAAGCGCCGCAGGAGCGCCGCGCCGAGGCCGCCCCCCTCGCCGAGGACGAGCACGCCGCCGGTCCGCGCGTCGCGCTGCTCAGGCGGGCTGGGCGGTGAGGTCTGCGGAGTCTGGGTCACGATCCCCCGGATCTTCCCGGTTCGCCGCCTCCGGGTCCTCCCCACCCCCGCCGCCGCCGAGCAGGCGCAGGGCCGCGCCCAGCAGGAAGCAGGCGAGCGCCGCGGCCGCGAACAGCCACCAGAGGTGGTGCGAGTCCCCTTCGATGTGGCCGGGGTCGCCGACCGCCAGGGTGGTCCCACCGGAGGCCGCGGCCAGCGGCCCGAGCGGGGTCGTGTCGACGCGGCCGAGGCGCCACTCCGGCGAGTAGGGGACGGCGAGGGTGCCGGTCAGCGACCCGGCGCCGAAGGAGGTGAGCGCGTATTCGTACTCGCCCGCCGGCAGTTCGGGCAGCGGCGCCGTCCAGCGGCTCGGGGCCGACTCTTCGAAGCGGAGGGGGATCGTCTTGCCTGCGGCGGAGCGCAGCCGGCCTTCGAGGCCTGCGACTTCGAGCGGCCTGCCGCCGACCGTGGTCGGGGCCACTTCGAGCTCGCGCCGGTCGCCGGGAACCAGGCTCGGGGTCAGCGGCGGCGGCGCCACCCCGCGCTCGACCCAGCGGGCCGCGTCCTGGAAGAGCCGCGGCCGGTCCCGCCATTCGCCCGCCCACGCCGCGGTCAGCCCGGGCGTCCAGGCGGCGACCCGGCCGGCGCCGTACCCCCACTGGGCGAGCACCGGGTCGGGGGGGTGGTTTTTGTCCTGGCCGAGCAGCGCCGCCTCGGCCCCCGGCTTCAGTTCGGTCACCACGTTGCCGCCCAACGGCGGCAGCCCTTCGCCGACCAGGCTGCCGGTGATCGGGCTGGGGTCGCCGGAGGAGACGCCGATCTTGCCGCGCAGCCGCACCGTCCGGGTGTTGATCCGCGTCTCTTTGTCGAAGATTTTCGGCAGCTGGCGCGCGTCTTCGGTGGCGTAGTAGTTGCCCCCGGTTTCGCCGGCGATCTCCTTCAGCAGCTTGAAGTCCGCTTCCGCCCCGAGCGCCACCGTGGCGACGCTGATCTTGCCCTTCTTCAGCCCCGGCACCAGCTGTCGGTAGGAGCCCGGTTCGCTGATCCCGTCGGTGAGCAGGATGATGTGGCGGTCCTTCGCCTTCGAGCGTTCGATTTCCCTGACCCCGGCGGCGAGGCCCTTGTAGATGTTGGTGCCGCCGTTGGCCGGGATCGTGTTGATGACGCGTTCGATCTTGGCGACGTTCGACGGTTCGACCCGGGTCAGCGGGACCAGCACCTTCGGCTTGATTTCGAAGCCGACGATGCCCACCTGGTCGCGGTGCTTGAGCAGGAAGGCGAGGGCGCCGCGCGCGGCCGCCTGGGCCATCGCGATCTTCGGCACCCCGCCGACCTCGTTGATCATGCTGCCGGAGCGGTCGAGGATCAGCTCGATGGCGACGTTTTTGCGCTGCAATTTGCCGGGCACGAGGGATTTGACCGGCAGCACTTCCTGGAGCGGGGACTTGTAGTACTTGCCCAGCGAGAAGGAGTGGTCGCCGCCGAGGGCGAGCAGGCCGAGCGCCTGGTCGCGGACCGCCGCCTCGATGGCTGCCGCCCGCGCCTTGCCGAGCTCTTCGCCGGAGACGTCTTCGAGCACCACTGCGTCGAACCGCCTGTACCCGGCGGCGGTGGCGGGCAGCGCCCCGGCGGCGGCCTCGGTGACCTCGAAGCCGTCGGCCCGCATCAGTTCCGCGGCGGCGGTGCCGTCGGCGCCGGCGACAAGGACCCGCGGGGCCCGCTCGACCCGGACCGTGGTCCCCAGCGCGTCGTTGCGCGGGCGCGCGTCGGGTTCGCTCGCGACCGTCACCTCGTACCCGTAGGAGCCCGGCCGCCGCGGTGCCTTGACGCTGAAGAGGAACGGGTTGTCGCCGACCCCGAGCCTGACCCGCTCCTGGCCGACCGGCGAGCCGTCGCGGCTGACCCGCAGCACCGCGGGCGCGGCGACCGTGGCGCGCACCGTGACCTCGAGCGAGAGCGGGTCCCCGGCGTGCAGCGCGGGCGGCGCTTCCAGCCGGGTGACCGCGGCGTCGGCGGGCTGCGCGGTGAGGGCGACGGTGTCGATCGCGACGCCGCGTTCGCGCGCGGCGGCGGCGAGGGCCAGCGGTTCTCCTTCGGTCTGCCGGCCGTCGCTGAGGAGGACCACGCGGCCGCCGCGCGGGGTGCGGGCGAGGGCGAGGGCGAGCGCGGCCTGGAGCCCGGTGCGCCTGCCTTCGACGCTGCCGCCGGCCGCGCGCGCCAGCGGCCCGGTCCCCGCGCCGGTGATTTCCGCCCCGCCGCCGAACTGGACCACGTGGCAGGCGGCGCCGCAGCCTTCGTTCGCCGCCAGCCATTCGCCCTCGGCCGCGGCCGAGGAGGCGCCGACGCTGAGCGAGCGGTCGAGGACCAGCGTGGTCGGCGGCGCCTCGGAGCCGGTCGTCGGGTCGAAGAGGGCGACCGCGACGAGCACCAGGGCGGCCAGCTGGAGGCCGGTCGCGACGCGCCGGCGGGTGGTGGGGCCGCGATCGGGTTCGCGCCACCAGGCGTAGAGCGCCTCGAGCACGAGGACGAGGAGCGCCGCCGCCAGCACCCAGCGCCACCAATCGGTGTGGCCGGCGTGGACGGTGGGGGCGGGAGCCGCGAGGTCGACCGCGGCGCCCGCCGCCGGGGCCGCGCCGGGGTTGACGCCGAGCGCCAGCTCCCGCCTGCCCCACGGCCCCTCCAGGGTGACCACGTAGTTGCCCGGCTTCGCCAGCGTGACCGGGACTTCGGTGCCGGCGGCGACCCTGAGGCCTTCGCCTTCGCCGCCCGCCACCGGGGCGACGCTCGCGGCGGTGGTTCCGTCCGGCTCGGCGACGGCGAACGGGACGCCGGCGACCGCGCTCGGCGGGGCCAGGCGCTGCGACCAGGCGACGATGTCGTCGATCAGCGCCGGGAAGTCGGCGAGCTGGGGCAGGTTCGATTCGGAGGGCTCGAAGGAGAGCAGCGCGACCCGCCGCCCGGCCACGGTGCCGGAGGCGATCAGCGGGCCTTCCGAGCTCCAGGCGGCGGCGGTCATCGCGGCGGGCAGGGCGAGCCGGCGCGAGGCTTCGGCGCCGATCGTCAGCGAGGCCAGGTCGACCCCTTCGAGCAGCGGGCTCGCCGCTTCGGTGCCGCTCATCCGGCTGTCCTTCATCGTGCCGAGGGAGCGCCCGCCGGGGAACCGCGGCGGGTCGACCAGCAGCACCCCGGGCGCGGCGGGCAGGCCGCCCGCGGGGACGAAGTCGTCGAGCACCAAGAGATCGCTGGTGCCCGGGTCGGTCGGCTTGTAGGTCTGCGGCGTGCGCAGGCGCAGCTTCACCCCGGGGACCGAGGCGAGGGCGCGGGCGAGCGGCAGGGCGCGGCGGCGCTCGCCGACCAGGGTGATCCGCTCGCCGCCCGGGCGGGGGACGGAGACGAAGGCCGAATCGTCGGCGGCGAGCCCGTCGCCGGGCGGCAGGCTGATCTGCGCGGTGGTCCCCGGGTCGGTGGTGAAGACCAGCGGGACGCTGCCGTTCGCGGGCACCTCGACGCTGACGCGATGGGTGGGTTCGCCGCTGATCGCGATCTCCAGCGGCACCTTCCGCCCCCGCTTGCCGCCGCGATCGGTGACGCGGACGAAGACTTCGCAGGCTTCGGCCCCGAGCCGGTCGCAGTGGGCGCTCGCCCCGCCGAGCCCGACGTCGGCGACTTCCTTGCCCACCGCGACGTCTTCGTAGGAGCCTGCGCCGCCGTGCACCCGCGGCGGCGCTTCCTCGGGCGCCCGCAGCAGCACGACTTCGCTCGCGTCCCCGGCCCGCAGGCCGGCGGCCAGCCGCAGCGCCGCGGTCAGGTCGGCGGCGCCCGGCCCGGCGCCGAGGCGCGCCGCCGCCGCGCCCGCGCCCGCCGCGTCGCCTTCGTAGAGCACCGTGGGGGTGGCGCCCGCGCCGACGATCCTCACCGCTTCGTCGCCCGGCACCCGGGCGAGCCGTTCGCGCAGCTCGGCCCGCGCCGCGTCGACCCGCGTGCCGCCGCCGTCCGCCGCCCCCATCCACATCGACTCGTCGACGACGTAGACGCGCGAGCCCTTGGTCGCGCTCTTCTCGCCGACCGGGTGGGCGAGGGCGAAGACGAGGAGGACGAGGGCGAGCAGCTGGAGGAGGAGCAGGAGCGGCAGCGGCGGCCGGCCGAAGCGGCGCGCGGCGCCGCCGCCGACCCGGGGCAGGTCGCGCCAGGCGAGCAGGCTGCCGACCTCCCGGCGCGGCGGCCGGCGGCGGCGGAAGTGGAGCGCGATCAGCGGGACCGCGAGGACGAGGGCGGCTAGCGCCCCGGCGTCGAGCAGGCTCACCTGGCGGTCCTCACCACGGCAGCCTCGCCACCCACTTCAGCGCTTCGAGGTAGTTCTGCTGCAGGCCCGCGCTCGCCCCGGGGACCGCCCCGCCCGCCGCCGGGACGAAGGAGAATTCCTCGCCGGTCTGGGTCGCCCCGGTCACCTGCCCGGTCCGCGCCTTGCCGCCCGCCCCCTCTTCGTCGCCGGCTTTGTTGCGTTCCCTGCCGCCTTTGGCCGAGCGCGAGGGCGCGTACCCGGGCTGGATCTTCACCGCCTGGGAGGCCTGGCCCTTGATCTGGGTCGCGTGGCCCTGCCGGCCGTTGCCCTGTTCGCCGCCCGCTTTGCCCGCCCCGGTCGGGGTGCCGGATCGGGGCGATTCCTGGGCGCCGGCGGTCGATTCGTCGCCCTGCCCGTTGGGGTTCGACTTCTTCGTCCCCGCGCCGCTCACTTCGGAGCTGCCCTTGCGACCGCTGCCCTTGTGCTGTTTCTGCCCTTTGACGCTGAAGCCGACCGTCGGGTGTTCTTTTTCCTCGCTCGGCGTGCTCGGCCCGCGGCCGTTATTGGGGCTGCCCTGCTTGCCGCCTTTGGTGTCGGCGCCCTTGCTGACGTTGCCCGCCGCCTGGCCTTTCTTCCCCGCCTTGCCGCTGCCCTTGGTCGCCGCCGCCTTGCCTCGGCGCGTCGCGGACTTGCCCTGAGGGATCTGCTGGTAGCCCTGGTCCTGGCTCTGGACCGCGCTCGCTTCGGGCCGCTTCTTGCCTTCGACCTTGTGCAGCTTCCCGGTCGGCGCCAGGTGCTTTTCGGGCTTCTTGGCCTGCTTCTCGTGGTGTTCGGCCGGAGCGCCGGCGGCGCCGGCGCCGCCGTTCGGGCCGAGCGCCTGGGTCGGGGTCCGGGAGGGGGAGCCGCCGGTCGCCAGGCCGATCGCGACGACCGCGGCCAGCGCCAGGACCACCCCGCCGAGCACCGACCAGTCGTCGCGGCCCGCCCGCGCCGCGCTCGCGCGCCAGTCCTCGCGGCCCGCCGCCAGGAGGCCGGCGGCATCGGCGACGGTGCGCCGCTCGAGCGGGTTCTCCTGGCCGCCGCGGGCCTCGATCTCGAGCGCCGTCGCCAGCCGGTCGTTCAGCCCCAGCTTGTCGTCGAGCAGGCGCGCCAGCCCGAACGGCGAGGGGCCGCGGAAGGCAAGGACGGTGACCGCGACGAGGAAGGTCGCGAGCGGCACCGCGACCACCACCCACTGGGGGAAGGCGCCGAGCAGGGCGAGCGCCTCGAGCACCGCGGCGAGGCCGAGCGCGACCGCCGCGTGGCGCCGCGCCAGGGCGACCAGACGACGGCGCGCGACGATCCCTCGCCAGCGCCGCAGCTCCTCGCCGAGGTGGCGTTCGTCCGCCCCGGCGGCGAGCGCCCCGGCCCCGGCGAGGTCGACTACCTCACGCGGATCAGCGGACAGCCATCGCCACACATATCGACGGTACCAAGCCGCAAATTCGGCCGAAGATGAGCACTCAATAGTGTTCTGTGGGGATGAGACGCAGGCTCGCGACCATCGGTGCAATCGTTTTCCTGGCCTCCCTCGCGGCGGCCCCGCCGACGCTCGCCGGCGGCCGGGCGAAGTCGGGCTGGGGAGCCGATTCGAGCTTCGTCGGCCGCTACCGCGTGAAGGTCACCCAGCCCGGCAGCGCGGGCGTCCGCGGCGGCGAGCTGACGATGTTCATCCAGGAAGAATTCCCCGGCTCCGCCGAACCGGCGGGCATCCTCAAGCTGCGGACGAAGACCAACAACGACGTCGTCTACCTGAAGGAACTGAAGCGCCGCGGCCGGATGCGGACGGCGATCGTCAAGGGCGGCTCCTACCTCGGCCCGACGATCGGCAACTTCAAGGCGACGATGAAGCGGCCGGGCCTGCTCGTCGGCCGCGTCGCCACCAAGGGCCTCGGCACGGTCCGGGCGGTCTTCCACCGCTACTCGACCAAGCCGACCCCCTGACCCACCGGTTCCCCCCGTTGCGTTCGCAGAAATCACCGCTATGCGGTGATTTCT
>Ga0335075_10005826_pt1 | contig 19061 bp, 11 predicted proteins | sample Lox_Sample_24_FD_206723 | JGI IMG/M metagenome (GOLD analysis project Ga0335075, IMG submission 206723) | Soil microbial communities from Loxahatchee National Wildlife Refuge, Florida, United States - Lox_Sample_2.4 | ecosystem: Environmental > Terrestrial > Soil > Wetlands | place: USA... | reverse complement strand
CGTCGACGTTGGAGATGCCGTCGAACGGCAGGTCGTGGACGAAGGCCGCGGTGTTCTGCCGGAACATCGGGATGTCCGGCACTTCCTCGACGGCCATGACCGCGGCCGCGAGGTCCTGGGCGAGCTGTTGCTTATCCGCGAACGTGCCGGTCGCGGCGTACACGTCGATCATCGGCATGGCTGGGTTGCTCTTTTCTCGAGGTGGCCGAGTACCTCGGCGTGGAGGTACTCGGCCACGTTGACGCTTATGACTCTCGGGGCCGGCTCAGCCAGCGATCGCCTTCTTGATGAAGTTCGCCACGGCCACCGGCCTGGCGATGAACACCGTGTGCGACCCGTCGATCTCTTCGGTGGTGGCGCCCATCCGCTGGGCGTAGAACCGCTCCGCATCCGGTGGGATGGCGTTGTCGTGCTCGGACACCAGGAACCAGGACGGCTTGTTCTTCCACCCGGCCGCGGTAGCATTCTCGTTCAGCGCGGCGGCGGCCAGCGGCCGCTGCGTGGCGTACATGAGGTCGGCGACGTCGACCGGCACGTCGGCGCAGAACGTCTCGCGGAACCCTCCCCTGCTGATGTACAGGTCCGGCCCTCCCGCGGCGCCTACGGCCGCCTGCGACGTAGGAGCGGCGGTGTTAGCGAGCATCGACGGCGGGAACGGCTGCTGCGAGCTGGCGCAGCTCTCGCCGACTTCCAGCCCGAACGCCGCCAGGTACACCAGCGCCGTCACGTTCTCCAGCCCGGCCGACGCCTGGGTGATGACCGCTCCGCCGTACGAGTGCCCCACGAGCACAACCGGACCTTCGATGGCGGCGACCGCCGCGGCGACGGTGGCGGCGTCGGACGCGAGGCTGCGCAGCGGGTTCGGGGGCGCGACCACGGTGAGGCCGGCACTGCTGAGTTCGGCGATGACTCCGCCGAAGCCCGACGCGTCTGCGAAAGCGCCGTGGACCAGGACGATCGTGGGGTCAGGCATCGGATGCTCCTTTGCATGAAAGCGAACTGACGTTGTGATCTTAAGCAGAAGCTCCGCGATCATGAATCCCCCGCAGGAGTCGCTGAGATGAACACCCCGCTGGGCCGCGCCGCGCATGCGCAGTACTCGACTCGACGCAGCGACGGCCGGAGCATGGCCGATCACTTGCATTAGCACATTTGTTCGAGTAGAATACAGCCATGGCTGAGCTTCGCTCCGGAAGCTCAAGCGGGCCGCCGAGGTGCTCGCAACACCAGGGCGGCCCTAGCCCCCACCAGCAATACCTGGAGGAGACATGTCATCCATCATGACCCAGTCTGGACCTAATGCGCACGCCCACCTGGGCGGCACGTGCGCGGGCCTCGACGCCGCGGCGCGGGGACGCGCGGACCGGCTCGCGAGGGTTACCAGCGACCAGATGCAGGCAGCGCTCGCCCTGCTGAGCATGCTCGACCCCGAAGCGTTCGAGATCGCATTCACCGCCGTCCCAACTGCCCTGTGCGACGGCGACGAGGAGCCCATCCCGGTCTGCCGCGAATGCGGCGTCCGAGTCGGCATTTTCCCCCATCGTGGCCTGCACTGGGAGCACTTCCGCGGTGACGGCCTCACCTCCGGCGCCCAGCAGACCTACGATCCGGGCCACGCTCCCGAGGTCATCTGGATCCTCCCCGATGAGGACCCGGACGACCTTTAAGCAAACCCCCACTTCCGTGCCCCGCCGGCTCTCCCCGGCGGGGCACGCCGGAAGGTCGCGACGTCCACCCATACGACCCCGGCCACGCTCCAATCATCGCCTGGCGCCCAACCACGGGCATTGTCGTCGTGGCCCGCTAAGCGCACTGTACGCTAGCCCGGGCACGAATAGACCTAACTCTCTGATAAACTGCGAACTACGCCTCCTAGGGGCCCATCGAGCGGGCAAACGCATAAATGGCCACAGTGACAAATGTTAATTCCGGCCCGTTTGGAGAGAAGGAAATCATCGGGAAGGAAGACGCCTAAAGTCTACTTAGGTGTGGACGGTCCGCAGGTTCGAAGTCTTTAGCTGCTAGCCGGTAGTCCCTCTACAAAAGGTTGCGCGAGGGTGTACGTTGCCGACTGGATGCCAATGGCTCCGCGCGGTCTATCGCCCCAAGGTGCCCTGTTCGTCCGTGCATGGGAAAGTTGGTCGCATGGCAAGCCGTGCGCATCAAATACGGCGGAACCATAGAGTGCGGGCTGCGGTTCATCTTCACTCCTAGCCAGCGAGTCCCCTGCTGCACGTGATACGTACAACCGCAAGGAGCCAGCTTGAACGTTGTTGGGCCTGCCCAGTTAGGCGTATGCTACCGACATGCCTGGCCATGACAGTTCTTGGGAGCCGCGCCGCGAGCCTCTCTCCAGCCTTCTGTTGGATCATAGGAATCCAAGATTCCCGGAGGCGCTGCAAGATGCCACCCTCTCCCAGGATGATCTATGCCTACTGATTGATAAGCACTATGACGCCCTACAAATTGCTCGCTCTATTGCCCGCCACGGGTATTTCGAGTCGGAGCCCCTCATCGCCATCAGAAGCGATTCTGGTGATAAGCACATTGTGGTTGAGGGGAACCGACGCCTTGCAGCATTGAAGGGATTGGCATCGCCATCGCTCCGAGAACGGCTTACGGATCAGACAAAAGCATGGGCGACATTGACTGCTGACGTAAATCTACCTGACAGATTCCCAGTCATTGTAGTAAGCGATCGGCAGAGCGTCGTCCCACTAATCGGATTCCGACATATCTCTGGCATAGAGCCTTGGGAGCCGTTCGCCCAGGCGAGGTTTATAGCCGCGCTCGTGGATGAAGGGAATTCGCTAGACGATATCGCTGAGCTTGTAGGTCGAAGCCTGCGAGAAGTACGTTCTATGTATCGGGACCACGAAGTTCTCCGGCAGGCCACTGAGCAATTCCGCTTGGACACTCAACGAGCGGAAGAAAACTTTGGCGTCTTCAACGCAGCTATGGGACGCACAAAGCTTCGTGACTATATCGGAGCCCCTGCTCCGCGTGACGTCGATCCAGCCTATTGGCCTCTTCCAGAAGGTAGCGGAGAAAAACTTGAAAAACTACTTACCTATATCTTCGGCAAAGACAATGGTGAGGGGCGAGTCCTTCAGGATTCTCGCCAACTCCAAGCGCTGGGGGACATTCTAGCCGATCCAGCAGGCGAAGCTGAGGCGGTCCTAGATCATACTAAAGACATTGATGAAACTCTCCAGTTTATGCGAGGCCCGCGGCAGCAATTGCAGACTTATATACGATCGGCTGAACGCGCAATAAACTCGGCTATGGAAATGCGAGTGTCGGCTATAGATGGAGCAACTCGTGAACGCCTTAAAGCAATGGGGCGTACAATCGAGCAGCTTCTTGAACTCCCGTCTGCCGACTAGGACGGCGACGCCTCATGATAGTTGACATCGCACTGCCGGTAGCCTTCGATCGTCATACTCTAGCGGAATATATCGAGGTCATCTCCCTTGTCAACCCAGTTGAGCATCTAAGCCCCTCCGAGCTGCGGAGCCATTTCCCGTCCGGCCAAGGTCCCGCCGCTACCGAGATTAACCTGGCCTTTGCAGAAATAGAGCAGCGCGCCCGGTCTGCAAAAGGCGTGTACCCATATCACATTTCGGATGGAGGCGTTGTCCGCGTCGAAGCACTATTGACACCTGCATATGACCTCATGAGCTTGCTCTCTATGGAATCTACTCCAATGCGCATCCAGGGCGATTACACGGAATCCGACCCGTTGTTCGATGCAGTTGTAAGAGAGGCTGCAGCCAAATTCCTTGGCTCGGAAGGACGTTCGTTGATCTTCGGCTGGCCCGCCAGAGACGGGCGTCCCACGGATTTTGGCGCTGCGGTCACATGGGTCGGCAGGCAGATAGGAGTGCCCGACGGGGTTCTCGACAGGCCAACAGAAGAGAAAGACGCCGGTGTTGATGTTATTTCCTGGCGACCATTTGGCGACAGGAGGACTGGCTTTCCAGTGTACCTCTTTCAAAATACTCTGCGCGCCGACTACGTCAATAAAGCGCGCGAGGTCGTTCCGTCAATGTGGCATCAATGGCTAAGGCTTCCGCGTTTGCCGTCCACTGGTTTTGCCATCCCATTTGTGGTGCCGCAGGGCGATGATAGATGGCAGAAACTAACATACTCGGCAGATGTCGTGATGGATCGTCTTCGAATAGCCAAAGAAATCAGTCTCTTGTCCACCGGGTTCCCTGAGCTGTATCAGATTCGCGATTTCAATGCCAAGCAAATAGAACAAATCATTACTGGGGCAGGCTCGCCGCCTGTATCGGTGGCTAGGCCACGCAGGCAGCGGCCCTCTAAGTATCGTGATACCCGTACGCGCTGAGTACTGATTGTTCGAGCTAACTAGGGCGGATCAACTCCACCCAGCGTGATAGTGATATCTGATCCGCCTCAATTTCAACCAGTCTGTCTAGTACAGCTTTGGCGAACGTTCGCAGCGCTGCCGGGAGCGAGAGCGGCGACCAAGTGAGCACGTCGTCGACAAGATGTTCGTGGGTTTCAATGACCGTAAGCAGTACACCGTAGTCTTCCATGGCAGACCGACGCAGCTCTGCGGTAGGGAGTGCGCTATGAAGCGGAGTCAGAATAATCACGAAGGCGCGCTCAATCTCTGCATCGCGGCAAGCTGCGGCAAATGCAGAGACTTCGGTCGGGAGAACTCTCTTAGCCCTGACTTCAACCGAAAGCAAAGGGTATTGACCGTCAAAGACCTGAACGTCTCCAGGATAATCTCTGGATGGATCATTTATTCGTCGAGAGCGTACGTCGGGATATAGAACATCGAAAGCTCCGGCGACAAGCGCCTGCGTTCGCCGCGGCCTGTCAACATTGTCGTTCAAGAAGGCGCCAACTGAATCGCTAAGCCAATCGAAGGTCAACCCACTTTCGTCGATGGAATAGTTCTTTGATCGTTGCTGTGTATGGAATGCAACTCGCAGGAATGCCGCTAGTGCCGCGAGCGCGGCCGAGCTGTCTGCAGGTTCAATGCGTTCAAGGCCGTCGAGGAATCGGGCATGTTCTACTCTGTTTCGAACGCGTTCTATTTTGCTCATATGATCGTAGCGGAAAAATGGCTGATTATTAAGCGGCTCTCGCCCGGTATTCCTGATTGAGAAGCCGAGGTGTTGGGCTGCGGGGACAAGGACGCCGTGACACAGGGTCCGTATACTATAGGTATTCTGACCGTACTCGGTTTTAATTGAGAAGGGGTCAACGCGAGCATCAGTAGCCTTGGCTAGAAGGACTGTACCAAGTGCGGGCGTGTAAGTCTTTGACGTCATCTCGAAGGTTCGATTAGAGAACTCTGTCCAGTAGCCCGGCACTGGCCTGTCGGATATTGCCCATTCGAAGGCCTGGAGTAGTCGATCGCGCGCTTGGTCTTGAGATACTGTAATACCCACCGGTGACCGTCACTTCCATACACCACTCGAGCAGTCGTGTACTAGTCGAAAAGCGCAGTTTGGCCTTGAAGTTCTTCGTCCTGTGTTTGGTCCGAGTGAAGATAACCTAGTTGCTGCATGAGAGCGCGAATAATAACTTTGCCTAGTTCCACGGGAACGGCGTTGCCAATTTGACGTTGGAAATCAGCTCGAGACCCGACTGTGATGAAATCGTCTGGGAAGGTCATGATCCGAAGCATCTCGGGAACTCGTAGCCTTCGGGCGCGGAGTTTAAGGTCAGCATTGTGTACGTTTTCCCAGTGGAACGGGCCCACCCACGGACCGGGCTGGGCCTGTAGGGTTGTGGAGGGACGTTCGGGGTCCAGCCTGAGTAGAAACGTCCAGTATCGAGATCTCCACTTGAAGACGTCGCGCCCACCATAGCGCTTCGTATGCCAGAGATAATTTTGGCCAGGTGGGACCTCTGCAGCCAAGTCGGCGAATTCTCCTTCGACTATTTCCTCCTTCTCTGGTTCACCTGGAAGCAGGTCACTCAAGACTTGGCTAGTGGTGACGTAGGGGAGTTTGCTCGGATCAATGACTCTATCTCTTTCGCTCCAGCCCGAGTGTGTACTAGGGGGGAAAAGAAACTTCTTACCGTCACGCCGACCGACCACGAATACCCTGCGTCTCAGCTGCGGTATTCCATAGTCGGCAGCCATTAGCACCTTCCATTGAGGATTGTATCCAAGGGATCGTAGATCTGTGAGGAGTCGCTCGAACTGCGCTGCGTGCGTGCGATAAGTTAGGCCTTGCACGTTTTCTAGCACAAATGCTTCGGGTCTTGCCTCCCGGACCACACGCACATACTCGTCCAGTAGCGATGCGTTAGGGTCAGAACTTGTACGCTTCTCCTCAAGCCAAAATCCAGATTTGCTGAATGGAGTACACGGCGGACCGCCGATAACCAACACTACCTCTCCTGCATTCAACCCGCCAGCCTCGAGGAGCATGCTGGTTCCGGTGAGTCTGATGTCCGCGCAAATCGTGGGGGTATCAGGCATGTTTTTTGCCAAGGTCTCGAGTGCTAGTGCGTCGTAGTCGGTGGCCACTCTAACACTCAGCAATGCCTTATCGTTCCTTGGTTGTAGAAGCGAACCTGGTTCATCAGTGCATTTCTCTACCGCCATGTCCAAGCCTCCAGCCCCAGAGAAGAGACTTATAACTGGCAAATGCGAATCCATGAGACTAGGTTCCTCCCGCTGATATGTGTGCCCGCCGCACCGGGGTGACATCACCGAGCGTGCGGCTTCAGGAGAGCTTACTTGGAGAGACCGACATTCCGCGGCATGGACGCGCCGGTAGGGTGCGCGACGATTTTGTAGGTAGCCCGGGTTAGACATCCCAGGGCTCAGCGTGTCAAGCAGCTTGCTGGTACCGGTGAGCCCAGGCGGTGTCCTCGTTGTAGAGGGGGTGCGGGTTTTGAGGCAGCCGTGTGGGGTACCGACGAGCCGGTTCGCGAGGCGGCGCAGGGCGTCGTTGTGCCCGTCAGCGCTGCTGGTGGTAGTTACGCTCGGGCGCCGGGTGAGGCGCTGAGGGCGGAGAATGCCTGGGGATTGAGGGCGTCGACGAGCCGGTCGTTGTGCACGAACCTGGGCCGCGGCGACCTTGCGTTTCCCGGAAGCGCGGGTGACCGGGCTGGTGGCGACGTAGTTTCTCCCGACCTTGCCGTCGCGGTAATGGGCGGGGTCTTCGCCGAACTCTGCGAACTCCCGGGCGCCGAGGATCATGCCCATGCCGGGCTGGGAGGTGACGATCTCAGCGTCCGGGAGCTGGCCAAAATGCTCCCTCACCTGCACTTCGAGGGTCTTGACCTGTTCGTTAAGTATGGTGATGACCGCGGCCAGCGACCGGGCGGTGGCGGCGTGGGCAGCGGCCAGGACCGGGGACCGGATCAGCTGCTCAGACCGCAGCGCCGTCAGGATCACGGTGGCCCGCCCGGTGATGTCTCGCCGGCCCGCCCGCTTCAGCGCCGCCGACACCTGCACCCGGGTCAGCTTCCGGGCCCGGTCCGGGACCTTTGACAGCAGCTCAAGGGTGTCCGGGGCGCTGAGGTCGTCGAACGCTTCCAGGGCGGCCGGGAAGTACCGCAGCAGCTCCTGCCGCAGCCGCTGCACCTCCCTGGTCCGCTCCCAGATCATCGTCTTATGGAGTCTTCCATAGAGATTGTGGATGAACCTGCGCTCGAATCAATGGCACGGATTCTGCCCTCACTAACTCTTCGGTGACCTTAAGGAACCCTGGCTCACCAGCGGGACGCAAGCAGGCCCTGATCCTCGTGGTCTTTAAGCGCAAGCTCTCGCCGCTTGGCTTACGCTCCCGCAGTCCGCCCAGGGAACTTAGGTCAGGTTCCGTAGCACGGCCAAGGGCTGGCGATCCATTTCGTACAGATCAGAGAGTTTCACCTGGTCTACGTTGGCGCTCGCTGCGACGGTGGCCAAGACATCGCGCTGCGAGTCCGTGAGATGCTCTTCATCGCGCCGCCAAAGCGGGTGGCCGAGAATAACCGCTTTACGGTCTTCCCTGCTGAGTAGTATGGGGAGACCATCGACGAGTTCGGCAGTCACCCAACCTCCTGTACTCTGCGCGAACGCGTGGGCAACGGAGTCACCACGAGCGAGCCAGCGATCCGTCTTCAGGGACGCTCCTGCTGCGAGATCCATCATGTCGAGGGCGAGCCGCCAATCCAGTGCCCCATGCAGTCGCCTGTTATCGTAGGACCGCAGGCAGTCCGGGCAGGAAACCGTACAGTACTGCGCGTGGGCGGGATCCTCCCAGGCTGCTGTAAGTTCTTGTCGCGCTTCCTTTAGGATCCGCTCGAAGACGTCTGGCTTTCCCAGCTCCACGGCATATCCAGCGCCATTGTCCAAGGCATCGGCCAGGAAAACGCGAGCGCTCGCATTTCCCTTGACCATCCGCGCCTGCAGGCCCATCACAAGTTCCTGCGGGTCGATGTCGAGTGCCACCTGGCAGGCTCGGCGGAGGATTTCCGCGAATGACCAGGATGCGGCCCGTCCGGCAGGCAGGATGGAGCGCGCGGTGGCTACAGCGCCTGACGGCACCTTCGGCCGGTCCAGGCTCACGACGAGTGCATCGGTAGTCCGGAGTTCGCCGATCGCTGCGGCATCGAGATCCTGGCCGGCCGGTGCCGCTTTCCACGTCTTAAGCGGAAGGACTGCATCGTCGGACACCACGACCGATGCATCAGTAAGCCTCCTGAGGGGGAAGAGTTCACCACGGTTGTCGTTGACTTGGAGAACTTTTGCCTGCTCATAGACCTCTAGAGTGACAGCCGCGACCTCAGCACGCTCTAGTTCGGCATCCATTGCGGACAGCGCTGGGATGCCGGCGTAACTCCCAGTATCAGAGGAGTCGTCAAAGTCTCTTGGCTGGTACGAGGTGCGGAACCCGCGCGGCTGATAGAGATCGTACAGATGCAGCGCGCCGCCGCACACGGGGCAATGTTCCGTCTGGGGCTTTGTAAAGCTTGTCTTGCATTCGCTACATGCCCCGACGGGAAGGGCGGGACCTAGCGGGTCCACTGGATAAGCGTCTTTACCCTTAACCTCGTACTGCGCGAATCCAACGGCGGTGTGCAGCAGCCCGTCGCGCACGATCTGTGCTCCAGGGGAGAACGCTGACACTGCCATGTCGAGTGGACGGTCGGCGACCACGGCATTTTCCAGGGCGCGTCGGGTGCGCACGTTGCGGTCGTAGAGGTTCCGGGACCGGGTGGGAAAGCCGAACATAGGCAGGACCCCGGCGGTCGCAAGCAGCTCGCTGAGCTCGCCCTCCTCAGCGGCCCATAGGGCGATCTTGTCGTCGATTTCTATACTCAGGTCCTCGCGGGCCCACCGCTCAAGCTCACTGACCTGATCGCCACTGAGTCCGGTGAACACGGTGAGCCTAAGCACCACGAGGGAGACCTCCGCTGAGTGGCGGAGCCAGTCACTGATCACGGGTTGGTACCCCGGCCATGTGGCGGTCGAGCCGAAGGTGCCGTGGATACTCTTGGCTGTCCACTCCGGCGGCTGATCGCTGTTGAGGAATGCTCTGCGGAGCAGTTCAGCAGCGATGACCCGCTGAGCAATGCGGGGTCGCCGCAGGTCAAGGAACGGCTGAGGAGGCACGTCGCCGGTCATTCGCATTGGGTTCTTGAAGTAGTAGTCGTCATGGCTGCGGTCACGACAGACGGTGAGTGCGTAGGAGAACGGCTGCCCCGCGCGTCCGGCCCGGCCGACTCGCTGCTGATAGTTGAACCGCTGCGGCGGCATGTTGCCCATCATGACCGACTTCAGCGACCCGATGTCGACGCCTACTTCCATCGTGGTGGTAACGCTCAGCACGTCGAGTTCGCTGGTGATATCGTTCTCGGTCGGCTCCGGGAGCAGGATGCCCTTGAACCAGCGCTGCCGCCTGCGCTGCTCGTCGAGCGGCTTAGTTTGGCCGGTGAGTTCGGCAATGGCGAGCCTGCGCGGTCGTTGTCCGGACAGCCAAGCGTAGTAATCGTCGGCCTCGTCCGCGGGCGTCTCCTCGATGAGTCCGACGCCGCGGCAGCCCCGGTTGGCGCATACATCGGCCGAGCGGTGCAGGTGCCGGTAGCCGCACTTGGGGCAGCGCCACATGTGCTCCGCGCCCTCGACCAGGATGAGCGGGGCGGACGGCGACTGCACCTGTAGCAGCCACTGCGGCGCGACCGGGCCGAGAGCGAGGACGCGGGTAGCCCACTCCACGAGCAAATTAAGATCGATCTCGCGGTGCCCGGCGACTCGCTCGAGGTAGCGTTTCACGGCGCCGCGCATTGTAGGCGACTCCTTCGCATACTCAGCCCCGTAGAAGTGGCGGCCGGTGCCTAGCAGCCGCACACAGGACCGCAGGACCTCCAGGGCGGTCTCCGGGTCTGTCGGGGCCTGCGAGACATCGGGGTCGCGCGGCTCGAGCCATCCGAGACCGACCGACTCGACGTCGCGCCCGGCACGGTCGAACAAGGCCTCGGCGAGCTGGACGTTGAGGGAGCTAGTGAAAGCGGTCTGCCCGTTGGCCATTTCAGCACCTGGCAGCGGCGTCCAGGCCCCTTGCCTGGGCGGCTCATAGGCCTGATACCAAGGCGCGATGCTGCCCGGCACTGTGCGCATGGACGGGCCGGGACCGCCCGGGGGGACACCGAGGTCGACGAGCCGGTTCGAGAGCTGAGCACGCAGCTCACCCCACGGCACTCTCCGTACCTCCGGGGTATCTTGCGCTAGTGCGTCGAGCGCCGCCTGCTCCTCCGGCGAGAGTTGGACGAACTGCTCCTTCATGATCAGTGTCCAGGCCTCGGGATGCGCGGCGACATAGCTGTCTTTGATGTAGCGCTCGCTGTCGTCGAGAGCGGTCGGGGTGGCGACCGCCTTCCTCAGCACAGAGAGCGGGTCCGGCGGACGCTCGTCCATGACCTGGCGGATGAGTTGCCGGACCAAGTCACGGAAGTGGTTGCGCGCGACCCCAGCAGCGGTTCGGGCGGCATCGTCACGACTGTCAGTGAACAAGATGGTTCTCGACTCCGCTGGCGTGTTGCCCATGCTGCGGACGAGCTGGGACAGGTACAGCTGAGTGGACTGCGCGATGCCTGTCGTGTGGCCGCGGACCGGGCTACGCACCTCCCCTCGCCAGAAAATCCGGGAGTCCCCGTTATAGCCCTGCTGCCCGCACTGCGGACAGCGGTCTGGCAGCGCCGGTGCCACGTCCTTCTGGTCCGCGTGCTTCATGGAGACCGACAGATACCAGCCTGTTGGAGTACCCGACGGCGACAGCATGCCGACTACGGGATCAAGCTCTACTTGCCTGAAACTGAATGTTGCCTGCTTGCCGTTGGGCAGAGATTTGGACCAGCTGGGGTCCGGTTGGATGGGCTGCTTGCCTGGCCAGTACCACATGTACTGGCCATATCGGCGACGGCTAATAGGCTGTAGTTCGAGCGCGGGGATGTCAGGCGCGGTGGGGCCAAGAACGAACCCGCCCTTTTCGGGTCGCTCGATGACGTAGCCACCAAGACTTACGTCGCCGCACTCGTAGCAGTACAGCAGCTCGAGCACCCGCGAGCCACAGTCGGGACAGGTTGATGCCGGTACGGTTAGAAGGCGGCCGATGCCGCGGCCGTCCCGGTCGGTCTCTGGCACGCCGTCGCAGGCAGTGTTGGCACAGGCCCACATGCCGCGGACCATCCGGGCGAACAGGTGGGCCCGCAGCGAGACCGAACCGGGAGCGGGGTCGGCGGCTGCGATCATCTGAAGCATGGCTTGGATGGCATTGCCGTTGTCATTGTCTTTGAACAGTCGCCGAGAGATCTCGCTCAGGGGAGTGGCGCGGAACCGCCGCTCTCCGCCGTCCCAACAGGCAAGTGCGACGGCACGGGATAGCTCGGCCGCTGGAACAGGCAACGGTGCGCCATCCCGGCCGGAGAGGATCGCAGCGCGGTCGAGCGGTACTGGATGACCCAGATCACGGGTCTCGCCCGGCACCACGGTGAAGCTCGCCTGCGGCAGGCCGAAGAATTCCTGTAGGTAGCGCCGGCCCTCATCGTGGTTTGCGAGGGAGGCGCTCGTCCCGATCACCCGCAACTGCGAGGAATCCGGTTCAAGACCGAGCCGCATCAACAGGTTCCGGATCACCATGGCGACCTCGCTGCCCTGGGTACCCCGGTACAGGTGCAGTTCATCGACAACGAGGGTCAAGACGTTCGCTGCCGACGCGCGTAGCCAGTTGGCGGTGGCGTCGAACAGTGGCTGCTCGACTTGGCGCATGAGCATCGCATTCAGCATGGAATAGTTCGTCACCAGGACGTCGGGCGGGGCTGCGATCATGTCCCAGCGGGTGAGCATCTCGTGCGCCCGCGGGTCGGCGAACTGAGCAAGGTCGCCCTGGCTCGTACCCGCCTTCGCGAGTCCGTCGTAGTCCTTGACCATCTCCGATAGCTGGACGGCGGCGTCCCAGACCCTATCGTCCCTGCCATCGGTCGGCATCGTGGCCCCACCCAGAGTGCTGCCGGTGTACCTGCCGAACCAGAGCTTGCTCCGCTCATCCGTGGTCCCGATGCTGCGCACGGCGCGCCGCAGCCGGACCATCTGGTCCTCGACCAGTGCGTTCGTCGGATAGAGGATCAGCGCGCGGACCGCTGCTGGGCGGGTTTCCTTGCTCCGGCTGGGGTGCCAGATGCCGTCGAGCGTCGTCCACCAGCGTGTCGCGTCGGGCTGCGGTGCCCATGAAGCGGATTCCTCGACGAGTCGCAGCAGCACTGGGAGCAGAAAGCTCTCCGTTTTCCCCGAGCCAGTCCCTGAGGTGACGATGACATTCCGGCCGTCCGCTGTCCCAGGCTGGAACGAGCGCAGGACTGCCGCTGCCTGGTGGGTACGCAGAAGCACCGGGCTACCCGGAGCGGTAAAGGCTCCAAACAGTGCGCGCCCGACAATCTCGCCTGTTCGCAGGGAAATGTCGGCTTGGTCGCACACCTCAGCTAGCGGCACCGTCGCGTCGTACGGCAGCACAGGCTCAAGCAGCGGATCGGTGAATAGCAGGTTGGACTCCCTGAGAAGCTGCCGCCGCTCGGTTATCAGCCGCTGGTCGCGAAGCCAGAAGGCCGTGTCGAAATAGCGCAAGTAGGCAGCTCGCAGCTCGTCATGAACCGATAGTGGGTTAGCAGGCACTTTGGTCCTCAGGTTGTCAGAAGGTAGTTCAGCGCGTCAGCGACGTGCTGCGGGACGTCGTAGTACAGGAGCAGCCGCCGCCTCCCATCAGGGGTGGGCAGCCTGCCGCCGCACAGCACAGCGGCACGCCCATAGAGTCCGGGCAGGTCCGCGCCGATCGGCACGGCTAGAAGCTGTTGGTCAGGGAAGTAGGCGAGCAGCGTGCGCCCGGAGCGTCGTGCCGCAAGATGCTTGCTTAGCTGAACCGTGGCCAGCGCCGCAGCGCCTGCCTCGACGTCTGTGGCGGTGCGGAACACGTCGGTGCGATGGAACGCTTGCTCAAGCCGATAGGCGCCCGGCTCGATCGCAGAGGGCACCTCAACCCAGGACGCTGACTCTAGGTGGAACTGCAGAATTCTCCTCGCGCTCGGCAGAGGAACCCGGTGCAGTGCCGCCTCTAGCGTGCCCAGCGGAGGCAGCATGCCGACCAGTCGGGCCGCGGCGTCCGGCGCTACGCCGACGGTACCTATCGTTGCGGTGATGTCCGCTAGCTCGGCGGCGGTCACGCCGGCGATCAGATGGCGCGCGGGGCCGTGCTGGTCACGTTGGCTAGTCAACGTTCCGCCGGCCTTCTCCACCAGCTCCTTCAGCGCGCCCCTGTCGTCCAGGCTCCAGCATCCTGTAAGCAGGAAGCCGCCGGTGGCGAGTTCGGCTAGGTAGGCTGGGGCAAGTTCCCACTTGACGGGTGCGAGGTCCGCGCCGCGCTCGACCTCCAAGTCGCCGCGCACCTCCAGGGTTCGGCTGAACGTGTCCGTGAACAGGGTCGACTCCTCGACCTGGTCGGCCACGTACTCCAAAGTGCGGTAGCTGCCGCCGTGAACGTGGACCAGGCTGTCGAAGGCAACGTCCCAGTCGGAATGGCCGTCTGCTACCTCGGGTAGGTCGCTGACGTGCACGTCGATTGGCGCGCTCTGCTTAGACTGTGCGAAGGCCCCGTTTTGCTGAGCGCGGGCGGAGGTCCCGTCGTGGTGCCAGCGGATTCGGGCTGGGTAGCGCTTGATCAGACCGCAATATTTGCACACGCCACTTATCAGGCCCCCCTTGGAACGCCCGTAAGCCGGTGGCAGTTGAATGTAGTGAGCTCCGGTCACCACGCATGACGTTGGGTCTATCGCGGCGAGGATCAAGGGCGGAGGCGGTGGTGGGGGTGGAGGTCTAGGGGCGTTCCACCAGACATCCATCCCTGCCGCGATCGTAATTGCGGGCGGCGTGCACGGCGGGATGGCGCTCGGTCCACGCACCATGGCGTCGGCTGGAGTGGCGGGGCGGAGGGGTCTGGCCCGCAATACGGCGAGCGGGTCATCGCTGAGATTGTGCGCCAGGATCGTGGCGGCGTGGCGGGTCGCCGCATCGGGCGTATTTGACGAGCGTAGCCGGAGGATGGACTGCTGGACCGTCCTACCGCCGTCCAGCAAAGCAACCTCATAGTCGCCGTCCGGCAATCCGAGGGCGTAGATGTCCGCGACGAGTGCCGCCTCGTCGCTCGTCCAGGTGTGCGGTAGGCCGGGCGGGCCGTCTGTCTTGTGTGCTGTGTCGAGGACGACAGATAGGGATGCGCTGCTCTGGGCCACTGCTCTGATCTCCGGGGGGTCTAGGCTGGACCACTTCCGCAGCCCCCCAGGCAGCTTGGTGCCGCCGGCAAGCGTGAGCTGAGACGACAGCAAGGGGATGAGTGCGTTGAGGTCGTAGCCGACAGGTTCGGGTGCGGGCGTCGCCACGACCTGGACGTCTGCGAAGAGCACCCAGCCGTCGGGCAGGCCCGGGAACGCGCTCTCTTCACGGAAGCCCGGCCGGGCGATCTGGCCCAGGATGTCGTGCACCGAACCGGGGAGACCATGGCCATCCTTTACCAGCAGCATCGAGTCCTCGCCGAGCTGGACCCGCTCACACTCGACGTAGGCGTTGAGCAAGTCGTCGTAGCGGAACGGGACGACGCGGCGTGGGAAGCGGGTGACCTCCAGGTCCTCAGACGGGTCCGCGAGCCGCAGGACCCCCTGGACCAGCGACGCTGCGTCGATCTCGGTGGTGAAAGTCGGCTGCAGTCGCGCACCCGCGACGGGCACAACGTCAAGGCTTGGTTCGCCGTCCGCGCTCAGCACGATCAGCGTCCGTGGGCCCACCTGCGTTCCGAGGCTGGCGAGGAAGCTGATCTCGAGTCGGCGCTTCGGGAAGCGGTGCAGCCAGCAGAGCAGCTGCACACCGCCCGTCTTCCGACTTTCCGACGGATGGCTATCGACAAGCGCCCCGTCCCAGCTGCGGAGTTCGAACGCGGCGACACTGGCGATCCGCTCGCGGGCCTGGCCGCGCTGCCATAGCGACTCCAGGCTCCTGCTCACCGGGCACGGGCGCATCTGCAGCCAGTTGTCTATCAACCGTTCCATGTCGGCAGGGGAGATCTCCCCGCCGGGTGGGAGGCCGAACCGGTGAAACAAGAGCGGAAACTGGCGCCGGTCAGCGGACCTTACGAGTGCCTGCGATATGGGCAGCCCGATATACCGGTGGCTGAGCGCGTAGGCGGTCGGCAGCCCGAGTCGGCCGTCCGCTGCAGATAGCCACTCGTTCAGGCCCCCCCAGAGTTCTTCAGCGTGCCTACGGTACGTGGCCTTGATCTGCGACTGCTGCTTATCGTCGTCGATGTGCAGCACTCGGAACAGTCGGGGATAGTAAGCGTTGCCGCCGAAATCCCCGTCGTGCTGCATTTCCTCGGCTGCGAGGGTCAACACGGCCAAGACGCCCAAGACAGGAGGTGTTGGCGCAATGGTGCCGTCGTCGCAGGATTTCTTGAGTGTCACCCGTCGCCAGAGTCGGAGATTTCGCAGATGCTCTTCGAACACTCTCCCGGACGCCGAGTCTAGGGTCAGGGTGGCCCGCACAGCGTCTGCCAGTTCGGCGGCGGCGTTCGCAGCCTCCACACCTGCTTCTGCAGCCACCCGAGCCAGGACGTCATCGTCCATGTCCAGATAGATAGGCCGTCCCTGGTTTGCCGACGTGAATAGGACAGAGCTGAGCGCCTGATTCCAGGCGTTGTAGCGCTGCCAGGCAGCAGAAACAGCCATATAGTCCCCCAAATAGAGCAGTAGAAACAGCCCTACAGTCCCCCAAATGGACAGGAGTTAGGCTAGCGCTTCCGGACGCTGCACACCATCCCCCATGGTAACTACGTATCTGGGGGGAGATATGTCAGTAATAGCTCGTATCACGAAATGCCTTGATACGCGTTGTCGGAAAATAGGTCCCCACCTGGTCGGGCTCGTCGGCGGCATCCCGTCTGACGGATTGCTACCGGCAATGGTCACCGTGCCCCCCATTCGAACCTCAGCTGCGTAACGGCGCATTCCAGCAGAGGAGGGATTTTGGCATGATCGCAGTGTCACGTCGGCCTACAAGTCGAGATGGACTGTTCACGCGCACTCTGGCGTAGCGGCCGGGTCAGCTCGCAGGCGCCAAGCGATAGATCGCGCCGACGCTATCGTCGCTCACATACAGCGCCCCGTCCGGCCCGGGCACCGCGTCCACGGGACGCCCCCAGTAGCTGCCATCGGCGTTCTCGAACCCGCCAACGAGGGTGACGGCAGGCGAAAGCGTCCACTTCGCAGCGTTCCAGGCCAGCCACAGCACCGCCGGTGCCTGCGGCGGCTGGCGGTCCCACGAGCCATGCGCGGCGACCACGGCCCCGTCTGACCATGGCGCTGGGATCTTGCTGCCCTCGAGAAAGGTCATGCCGAGTGGCGCGCTATGCGCGGGAAGCCCGACCTCGATCGGCGCCAGCGCCGCGCAGTCCAGCGCCGTCCCGCCCGGGTTGGTGACCGAGTTAGCAACCAGCGGAACATCGGCCAGTGACCCCGCCGGATGCCCGTAGTCCTGGTCTGGGTCACAGTACGGCCAGCCCAGGTCCCGGCCCGCGGTGACGGCGGCCACCTCGTCGGGCGGGTGGTTATTGACGTACGACTGAAAGACCTTGCCGAACGCGTCGCTGTCTCCACCGTACGGACCGTGCGTCGGGTAGGGGATGTTGTCGCGCTCGTTCACTGCTGTCCAGACCGAGCCGTTCGGCGCCACCGCCAGGCCCTCGCCGTTGCGGACTCCGCGCTCGACCACCCGCAGGTCCGTCCCGTCGGGCTGGACGGCCATGATCACCGCACGCTGCGGCGACATGGTCCGGTCGTCGGGGTTGGCGTTCGACGAGCTGCCCACGTTGAAGTAGACCGTCCCGTCCTTGGCGACCGTCACATCCTTCGCACTGTGCACGTCGTCGCCGCTGGGATCAAGGTCCGGCAGCCGCGCCGCGATCACCGTGCGGGCACCGCTGATTCCGGAAGCCCCCCACGGGTACCGGTCGATCTGGTCTGACTCCGCGACGTACAGCACCCACTTGCCGTCGAGCTTGGCGAACGCCATGCCCTGGGGAGAGGTCAGCCCGGACAGCAGCGTCGACACGGTCGCGGTGCCCGCCGCGTCGGGCCACAGCTCAAAGATGCTGCCGTCGCCCGGATCGCTGACGAGAAGGTCCCCTTTGGGCGTCCAGGCCTCCATCCGCGCGCCGGGCACGCGTGCCCATACCCGGACGGTCCAGCCGGCTGGGACCGTCAGCGTGCGCGGCGTGGACAGCGTCCCGCCACCCTCGCCCGGCGGGACGATAAGGGTCGTCGACCGCGCCCCTGGCACCTGGGCCACCGGCGACGCGCCGGGTGACCGGGACGACCCGGACGCCGCGGATCCCGGTGCCGTGCCTTGTCCGCCGCCGAGAGACGAGCTGCACGCCGCCGCGGCGGCCACGACCACCGCCGCGAGCAGGACCAGTGGGTAACGGCCGGAACGCACCATCATGGACTCACCATCCGTTCAGCCGTTTGCCACCAACGCGCACACGCCCCCAAGTCGTCACCAGCATAAGGAGATAAGCCAATGCCACTCGTCCGGATCGACCTTCCCCAGGGCAAGTCCGCGGAGTACCGCCGTGCCGCCGCCGACGTCGTCTACACCGCGATGAGGACCGTCCTCAGCGCGCCCGCGGACGACCGGTTCATGGTCATCACGGAGCACGACGCCGACAGCCTCGTCATCGACCCCGGCTACCTGGGCATCAACCGCAGCCCGGACGCCCTGCTCATCCAGGTAACCCTCAACGAGGGCCGCACGGTCCAGCTGAAGAAGGACTTCTACCGTGCCGTCGCCGAAGGCCTGCGCGACCGCGTCGGCCTGCGGACCGAGGACGTGACCATCAACCTCGTCGAGGTACCCAAAGAGAACTGGTCGTACGGCAACGGCGAAGCGCAGTACGTCAGCTAGGAACGTGTCTCCTTAGGCACGGGGACTTGCCCCCGGTAATCGTCAAGGGCTGACGATCGCAGTCACGACGGGACCGTTCGGGATAATCGGTTTTAGCTTCAGGTGTCGGTACCGACGCCGTGGTGGACGAAGAACAGGCCGTCTGGATCGTAGCGTTCCTTCACCTGCAGCAGACGGGCGTAGTGGTCGCCCCAGAACGCTGTCTGCCAGTCGGCTTGGAAGTAATCGGTTTCGTTGAAGTAGGAGGCGGGCTGCTCCCGGAGGGCCTTCAGCGGCGCCATGGACGCGGTGACGTACTCCGCTTCCTCCCGTCCCAGCGTGGTGTTCGGCTCGTGGCCGGGGATGCCGGGATAGACCCACTGCTGGAGGTTGGCGGAGATCGCCAGCGCGAAGGCGTCGAGGACCGCCGGGTTCATCGCGGTGTCCGCCGTCCAGGCACGGGCGTCCGCGGCGCCGCCGGCCAGGCCCTTGTTGCAGTGCAGCTGGAGCTGGCCGAATTGGCTGGCACGGACGAGCGCGTCGACCAGGGCCGGCTGGCGGTCGGGGGCGAGAAGCTCTTGCGACAGCCAGGTCGACTGGA
>Ga0335075_10005825_pt1 | contig 19064 bp, 14 predicted proteins | sample Lox_Sample_24_FD_206723 | JGI IMG/M metagenome (GOLD analysis project Ga0335075, IMG submission 206723) | Soil microbial communities from Loxahatchee National Wildlife Refuge, Florida, United States - Lox_Sample_2.4 | ecosystem: Environmental > Terrestrial > Soil > Wetlands | place: USA... | reverse complement strand
TCTGTCCTTGAACCGCAAGCACGAGGCGCCGCTCCGCCATGGGGAGCCCGTTCGCGAAGTCATTGATGACGCCATCTTCAGACAGCGAGGCGAAATGCTGCGCATCGACCTTGATTTCTTTCAGTACCGGGGTTGGGCCGAATGGCTCGCTGGTTTGATTTGCGGAGTTACCGATCTCGGGCATCCATGCTGCGACGTAAACGAGCCCAGCTACCTTCGGGTCGTCTCCAGCCTCGGTGATAACAGCTCCACCCCATGAATGGCCGACCAGAATTACAGGCCCATCCTGAAGGGCAATGATCCGATGAGTCGCGTTCACATCGTCAGCAAGAGATGTCAGCGGGTTTTGGACGGCGACCACATGAAAGCCGCGCGCCTCAAGGATCGGAATCACCTTTCCCCAGCTCGTACCGTCAGCAAAAGCCCCATGGACGAGAACGATATTCTTGACGGGTTGCTGCTGTGAGTGTGCCTGACTACTGCCAGCGAGAGCGGTAGCAACTCCAATGCTTCCCGCGAGAAGGGTTTTCGTCATCTTCATCTCTGTCTATCTCCAAACGGAAAGTGCGGACTCCTGTTGAATGTCGGGTACTGGCTGATACGCGCCGGTTCAGGCATGTAACTGCATTAAATGTCGAACACAATCACAGCGCGGCCAATGATGTCACCGGCCCGAAGTAACTCGAGGTTCTCGTTAACGTCCTCAAACCGGATTCGCTTGATGGAATGCTGAATCTTGCCTTTTTGCGCAAGCGCCAGCACTTCTTGAAGATCGCTGTAGTTCGCCCAGAACGAACCGTGATAGGTCAACTCACCGGCCGTAAATGGAAATAATGGAATGTTGATCCTGGTGCCCACTAGGCCAACCGATACAAATGCGCCGGCAGTAGCAAGCAGGCCAATGCCCGTTTGTATGGTCTCTTCTGCACCCACGCAATCGATCGCGGCATCAAGTTTGCGTTTGCCGGTCAGCTTAAAAAGCTCATCGTGGAGATCATTTAGAGACTTTCCTCGGGTGTTGATGATGACGTCTGCTCCGCGCTCCTTGGCGATCGCAAGCTTCTGGTCATTCCGCGCGAAGGCCACGACCGTGGCGCCAGAGGAAAGCAGCTTTGCATATTGCACCGCATAACTTCCCAACCCGCTTGCTCCAAAGACCGCCATTACTCGATCCGGTCCAAACACACCGGCGGCCTGCAGTTTCTTGATTCCGCGATAGGGTGTTACTCCGGCATCTGTCAGCGGCGCAAGTTCTTCCCACTTCAACTTATGTTCAACGCGGATAAGTTGTCGGTAGGGCACAGGAATGAACTCGGCGTAACCGCCCGGAGGCCCAAAGCCTGGCCAGCTTCCATGTTCACAAAGCTGCTCATTGCCGAGGCGGCATTGACGACAGATGCCGTCGCCCCAGCCGGCAGCAACAACAACTTGATCACCAACGGCTAGCTGAACAGACTTCGGCACGCTATCGCCAAGCGCCGCCACGAGGCCGGCTATCTCGTGCCCCGGCGTTATAGGAAACGTCAGGTTTAAGGGCCCCTCGAAGTACCCGTCGATAAGCTGTACGTCGGAACGGCACATTCCTGCTCCGCCTACTCTCACTAGGACCTGGTCGGGCAGGATCTCCGGGACCTTAATGTCTTCGAGCACTAGAGGCTGTTTGTAGCCGTGCATCCTTGCTGCAAGCATTTGTGCTTCTCCTTCAATTGAATCGTGTACTTCGAACGCCTCGAACTCTGTCCTGGCCGATCATGAGGCACCCGGCTTATTGGGTTGACATTTGCGAACAGCTATGCGAAAGCGAACGGTGTCCTATGGACGTTCGTCATCAATCTGTACTTTTGTATGAAAGATGTCGGTCTCAAGTTCTTCTATCTCACTCTTGATTCGAGTCAAGCGGGCGGCATCTTCGAAGCCATCATGATCTTCCGCCTCGATCGTAGTCTCCTCGTGTTGTAACTCGAGAAGCTCACCGTCATCCTTCGCCAGTGAATCTCGTTCACCTTGAGAGGGGGCATTCATGTTCTACCTTCCTGTTTCGAAGCTGAGTGCCGGTGGTGTCCAGCATCTCTATAAGGCCGCCGGCCGCTTGTCGATGCTGACATGACGAATGACGTTCTCACTCGTACATACTCTTAACTTTTGCCTGTCAGTCGCAATTCCATCTTTATTGAATGCGTCGCTGTTCCACCTGCCAGGTCGTCAGATTCAAGGAATGGGGAATAGCAAGCTAGACGAGAAACCACAATCCTCGGAACACCTTCCGCGTTTGGGAGATATTGATCTCGATGTTTGAAGATGTGGCCTGTGGCTGGCTTACAGCCGTTCTCGGTTCATTGTTCCAATAAAAAGCGAGCCAGTCGCGTTGACCGGCTCGCTGGGTGTGCTTGAAGGCTTCTTTAGAAAAGAATCTTCAGGGCGAGTTGAGTGTTGTACGGTTCGCCGGAGCCGATGCCAGGCGCGCCATAGGAGACGCCGATAGTCGACGTGCTCCAGCCAAATGCGGAACCGTAGCCAAGGTTATTCAACGGTTGCGCGAGGTTGGTGCGGTTGAAGACGTTGAACATTTCTACGCGGAACTGCGCGCGAACGAGTTCTTTGTAGATGGGCAAGTTCTTTACCAACGATAGATCCACGTCTCCGAAGCCAGGTCCGATGACCTGGTTCCGGCCCAGGTTGCCGTAGGTGCCATTCGCCGGCACGGTGAAACTATTTTGGTTGAGATACTGCGCAAAGGAGTGCTGCTGTACGGAGCGGTCGCTGTTCAACGCCGGGCCGGTGATGCTTGCACGGTCCTCGTTCTCGCCCGTTCCGCTGTTATTCTGCCCGGTGAGGATGTTGACCGGCTCGCCGTTCTGGAACTTGAGGATACCGTTCACCTCCCAACCATGAGTCAGCGCACTTGGTCCGTGGCCGAAGGCAGGAATCTCGTAGTTGAGATACGCGGCAAAGTGGTTTCGGATGTCAGCGTTCGCGTTGCCCCAGTCCGCGCCCAGATTCATCGAGTTCTGCGGAATAGTGTTGAAAACGCTGGAGTCGTCCAGATTGTGGCTCCAGGCATAGGCGAACTGGCTGGTAAACCCATGCCACGAGCTGCTGCGCAGAGTTATCTGCAATGCGTTGTAACTGGACGAAGCGGCGGAGTTGATCTGGTTGATGATGCCGAAGTTGGGAAACTGGCTGAAGTAGGGGCGTGAGCACTGCAGGTTGTTTCCGGCAGTACTCTCTGTTGCCCCGCTGAACGCTGGCGCGCAGGTCGTTGAGGTGTAGGGAACAGCCGTATACTGGCTACCCAGTCCTGCCTGATTGATGTCCTGCAGCACGAGGTTGTGGCGGCTGACTGAGCCCACGTAGCCCGCAGTTAACTGCCACGCGTTGCCCAGGCTCTGTTCGACGTTCAGGCCGAAGAGCTGGGCGTAGGGCGTCTTGAAGTTGCGGCTGACCGAGTAGGCCGACACCACATTCCCGCCTGTGGGCAGACCCTCGCTGGGGGTAAAGATCGGCGTTGACTGGTTATATGTCCAGGTTGGTTGCGGCGGGTTGGTCGCATTAAGAATAATGGACTCGTTGGGTTCGCTGCCGACCGGGTTATTGTTGACGCCGCCGGCGCCGCCGTTGGGAATGCCGATATTGCCAAAGAAGGCCTGGCCGGCGGGCTGGTCGAAGTAAATTCCATAATCGGCGCGGATGACCGTGCCGTTGCGGATCTGGTAAGCAAGTCCGACGCGGGGCGAGAAGTTGAGGCCGTTGCTGTTGTAGATGTACTTCGGCGTGCCTGAGCCCCCGCTGGCTATGACCAGACCGGCGGAGCTGGTGGGGTCGAAGATGGAGAGGTTCGGATCATTGGTGTAGAAGGGCTGCTGGTAGTCATAACGCAGGCCAAGGTTGATGTTCAGCTTGGGCGTGATCTTCCAGGAGTCCTCCGCAAAAGCAGTTCCGGTGTGAGCGTAGATGAAGCGCTCCTGGGTGCCGAGTGTAATGGTTGACTGGAAAGAGTAGCCGGCCATGAAGTCGGCCAGGTTCAGTACGTTGGAATCTGTGACCGAGGTATCGTTTGCCCAGGGCCCGAGCACTCCGCCGGTGCCGAAGTTGAAGGCGCCGCGGCCGCCCCAGTTGTAGTAGAGGTCGATATAGGCGCGGCGATACTCAAGACCGAAGCGCATCTGGTGCTCGCCGACGCTCCAGGAGACTGTGTCTGAGATATGGCCGGTGATGTCGTTGCGGCCCGACGTCGGCGTGACGCCGATCGAATCAAAGCCGTTGATGGCGATCTGCGGCGAGCCGGAGAGGCTGGCGCCTGTGTTGAGACCGGCCAGTGTCAGTGGATTCTGGCCGTGATTCGCATCGGCGAACGATTGCGTGAAGTAGCTGACGCCGGCGGCAACCTGATTCACCATAGTGGGGCGGATGCTGTAATTCCAGACCGCATCGTAGTTCTGGATGTGGGAGGGGACGGTCTGGAAATACTCCGGTAGGTAGGAGCAAACAAAGATGCAGGAAGGAGCCACGGCATAGCCTTGGCCGAAATACCAGCGTCCCGACAGGTGGCTTCTATCGCTGAAGTTGTGATCTATCTTCGCAACGATGTTATGGCTGTAACCGCTTTGGGGTGCGGTGCTGAGTAGTTGCCGGGTTGAGCGGGAAGGTTTGCGATCTCGCTCGGATCCCACAGCGTGGCCAGGATGTTCTGCGAGACCTGGCTGGGCTGGACATTGTATTTGCTCAGCTCCGCGAGCGCCAGAGCCTGGTAGGCCGGCGAGGGCTCGGTGACGGTATTGGGCTCTCCGATGACGAATTTCTGCTCCTCGTAGGTGAGAAAGAAGAAGGTGTGGTCACGCCAGATGGGGCCGCCGAGCGAACCGCCCCAGTTCTGGTTGCGCAGCGGCTGCTCCTGAGTCCCGGGAGCCACAAACGGCGAAGCTACTGCCAGCGCCTCATTTCGATTGAAGTAATAAGCGGAGCCGTGGAAGTGATTGGTGCCGGACTTGGTGGTGATGTTCAGATTGCCGCCCGGGCTGCGGCCGGCTTCGCTGTTGCCCGTTGTCTGCAGCGAATACTCATCGAGCGCGTCAATGGGATAGATGACGCCGGCAATGCCGCTGATGCCGCCCTGGTTAACGGCATCCACGTTCAGGTAAAGATCGTTGTTGTCCGTGCCGTCGATGGTGTAGTTAATCTGGTTGCCACGCGTACCGTTCACCGAACCAGAGTTGTTGTAGCCGGCAAACGACGCCGAGGTGCCGAGAAGTTGTGTGAAATCGCGGCCATTGAGCGGCACATCCTGCAAAGCCTTCGAATCGAGGGTAGTGGTCTGAGTGACGGTGGTGGTGTCGAGCGAAACAGCCTCGGCAGAAACTTCGACGGTGGAGGCTTGTTGCGCAACCGTCAGCTTGACCGGGAGGGTATAAATCTTGCCTGCGAGCACCTGCACGCCGGTGACCTCGGTGCTCTGGAAACCGAGGGCTTGAAACTTGACGGTATAAGTATCAAGCGGAAGATCGCTGAACGAGAATTCGCCGGCGCCGGACGAAACGGTCTCGCGGGAGACCGCGGTCGCCACGTCGATAGCCGTCACTTTTGCGCCTGCAACGACTGCGCCCGAGGGGTCGGTGATTGTGCCGTTGATGCTGCCGCGGAAGGTCTGCGCCAGCGTAGGAATGGACATCAAAAACAGGAGGGCGAGCATCGCCGGCAATACCGGCAGCAGTCGTCTGTTCGATTTCATTACAGCCTCGTCACGAATGAAATAAGCTCCCGGCCCCCTGCCTGCATTTGAGCTGCAGCGGTCGGAAGTTGTAGTGTGCAGATACCTGGCCCGGGAGTTAACCGAACACAGCGCCTACGAGCACTGCTTTACTACGTGTTTTTATTTCTCATCGATCTTCAGGTGAGATGTGAAACATTTGAGAGCAAAATCGGTCACCGAAAGAACCGGGCAGAGGCTCATAGGCGCCGACAGTGATAGGAACAACAATAGTGGGGTGTGAGGCCTTGATCAACATAAAAGCACTGCTGTGAGTGTTCATGATGGGTACGCCGTTGAACGTGGAAAGTAAGACTAACGCCGGTCAGCTCGTTCCAAATGATCCGTTGAGCCAGATTGACCCATCGCACTGCAGAATCTGTGGTCTGGTCCGAAGATCACTCGCCCTTCCGCCAGCAGTTCAGCCTTTTGGGGTAAAACTGGTGCTCGAAAGGGACAAACCCAGAGTGATTTTGCCTGTTTTCTATTCCTCTCGCAGAGCATTCACGGGGTCGATCGAGGCAGCCCGGCGCGCCGGGATAAACCCGGCGATTGCGGCGCAAATTCCGAGCGCTACCGCTGCGCCTATGTACGCCGACGGATCGCCGCTGCTTACCTGGTAAAGCAACGCAGCGGTGAAGCGCCCCGCGTTTAGTGCCGCGGGAATGCCGATAGCGATGCCGATCAAAATTGGCTGAAGCGCACTTCCGAGCACCACCCTGACAACACTGGAGCGCGAAGCGCCCATCGCTATACGAATCCCAATTTCGCCAGTACGTCTGGCGACGAAGAATGAAATAACGCCGTAGAGCCCTACGGACGCAAGCGTCAACGCAAGAACACCAAACAAGCTGGAGAGCCGAGCCATCAGGCGGTCCTGATTGAAGTTGCTTGCGACCTGCGAATCGTAAGAGGAGAAATAAAAGATGGTGAGATTGGGATCGATGTCGGCCATCGTTCGGCGGATCATCGCTTCGGCATCTGGCTGCGGGCGGTTGAACTGGATAATCAGGGATCCCAAAAACATCGAGCTTTTCTCAGACGAGATCGCTTCAGGAACGGTGTACCCGAGATATTGCTGAGTAAGCACACGCAGAAAAAGAGGGGTAGCCTGGCGGCGCGGTTCGTCGATTTTGAAGTCGGCAAAGACTCCCGCGATTTCGAATGCTCCGGAGTTTTCCGGGGACATGAGGCCAAAATGCTTGCCGATCGGATCCTGGTTTGGAAAGAACCGCTGAGCAAAAGCCTGATTGACCAGCACGACGGGCATTGATGTCTGCGTGTCTTGCGCGGAGAAGTCTCGGCCGCGCACGATTGGTACTCCGATGGTCTGGAGAAACCGAAAGCCGACGCGGTCCCACGAGGTAAAGCAATCCTCGCCGGCGCGAGGCGCGGGATGGCCCTGCTGGACGATGCAGCTTTGCCACCCATTGCCATCAAGCGGAGTGTAGCGCGCAAGGCTCACGTTGATCGCTGAAGGCAAGGCGGAGAATCGATCCTCGATCTGACGGTAAAGCGCTGGAAGGCGTTCCACTGTATAGCCCGCGCCCTGCGGATCAAAGCGGACCACATACCTATTGGCTGTCGCGATGCCGAAATTTTGATTCTCGAGCTTGGCCAGGGACCTGGTCATAAGAAATGCCGTCGAAATCAGAACAACTGACAAAGCCACTTGTAGAACGATCAGGATTTTTTGCGAGAGGAGCGAACGAACGCCGACACTTCGGCCCGCGCCTCGTAACGCATCTGCGGCGTTGGCCTGAGAAGACAGCCATGCAGGGGCTGTACCAAAAATGATTCCCGTGAGCAGTGAAACCAGGAATGCAAATCCGAGCACAGGCAATGAGGGACCGGCCTGGACCGGCATGTTGCGGGCGTGTGGAAAGGCCAGCGCCAGAATCGTATGTGAAAGCCCGTACGCGACAGCCAGACCCGCTGCTCCGCCCATCAGGCCGAGGAGCAAACTGTGGGTGAGAATCTGCCGGATGATTCTGGATCGAGGCGCGCCGAGTGCCATGCGCACCGACACATCCGCGCGTCTCGCGGTTCCACGAGCAAGCAGAAGGTTGGCGATGTTCGAGCAGGCGATGAGCAGCACGACGCTCGAAAGAATCATGAGCATTCGCAGGCCTCGACCTGTTTTCTGCTGCAGACTCTGGATGCCCCCACCGCCAGGAACAAGCACCACGTGCTGGCGCGCAATCTGCGCTTTGCCGCCATGAGCGGTGAACGCGGCTTGTCCGGACATCCATTGGCGTAAGCTAGCTGAAAGCTTGGCTTGCAGTGCCGGAATGCTGGTCTCGGGGCGCACTCTTCCAAGGAGATAAAGCCACGCCGTGTCTTCATCGCCCTGTGGCCAGAGGGACGTGGCCGCACCCTCGATGGTGGGTTCATTCGCCAGCGGCATCCAGAAGTCTGGCGGACGATCGACAATGCGATCACCGAAGAAACCCGGCGGTGCGATCCCTACAACTGTGAAAGGATGCGTCTGGACATATACCGTGGAGCCTACGACAGCGGGATCGCCGGCAAAGTCTGATTGCCAGGCTGAGTAGCTGAGGACGAGAACCGGCGCGGCGCCGGGCTTGTCATCACTCGCGAAGAGCGAGCGGCCTGCGTAGGCGCCCACTCCAAATGTGGCAAAGTAATTGCCCGAAACAAATTCCGATCGCAGCGGCTTGGCCGGAGACGCGCCGCTGCGCACAGCCAGGGACGATCCTCCCGCCTGAATTGCGGCAAGCTGCTCGAACTCCGGCGTGGACCGCTGAAGCAAGAGGTAGAGATCGTAGGGAAACAGATCGAAGTCGCCGTTGTCGCTTTCGAAGCCGCTGAAATAGCAGCAGGTACTCCGGTCGCCGACGCGATAAAGACTGGATGGATCGGTGACTGGAAGGGAACGTTCAAGCACGCCATAAACGAGCGTGAAAATAGCTGTGTTGGCTCCAATGCCGAGCGCCAGAGTGATCACAGCGGTGAGGGTAAAAGCAGGCGACTTACGAAGCTGGCGCAGGGCAAATCGGATGTCCTGCACAATCGATTCGAGCCATAACGTCCCACGGCTCTCGCGGCAATCTTCCTTGATTTGCTCGATTCCTCCAAACTCCAGGCGCGTGAGCCGACGGGCTTCGCTCTCTGAAATGCCGGATCGCATTTTATCTGCGACCTGGGATTCGAAGTGAAACCTCAGCTCTTTGTCGAGCTCGATCTCCATTTTCCGGCGAGCCAGGAACCTCCCCAGCCAACTCATGACATTTCCTCCAGTGTGCCCTTCAGGATGAGCCCGATCACCCCGGTGAGGCGCGTCCAGTTCTCGGTTTCAGCCTTCAAATGCACTCGGCCTTTGGCGGTGAGCTCGTAGAACTTGGCTTCGCGCCCGGTGTCGGTCGGCCCCCATTTCGCGGTCAGCAGCTTCTTGTATTCGAGACGATGGAGGGCGGGATAAAGCGATCCCTGTTGAACCTGTAAAGCCTCGCGAGACATCTGCTGAATTCTTTGCGCGATCGCATAGCCGTGAATAGGACCAAGCGCAACAACTCTCATGATGAGGAGATCGAGGGTGCCCTGCGGCAGATCAAACCTGTTTTCCGTCTTCATGCCTATGACTTCTACATATACGCTTCAACATGTAGAAGGTCAAGGTATAAGAGAAAAGGAATGCCGCTCGAGGTTCCCCTCTTGATCTGGATCCTTGAGTGTTAATCTGAACACGATCGTTGAGCACTTACGCTGAGCGTTCGGTCCTCGCCCTCCAAAGGAAGAAGATCATGGCATCAGAGACGACTGGCAAAGTGCGCCTCATTATCACCTGGCTTCTCAGAGTCCTCTTGGGCCTGGCCTTCTTGGTGATTGGAATCGAAAAGCTCACCGGAACCATGGGGACGATTCCATTCTTCAACGCAATCGGCTGGGGACAATGGTTCCGCTACGCTTCAGGAGCCTTGGATACGATCGGGGCATTGCTCATCTTCGTGCCGCGCTGGACCTCCTATGGTGCTCTCATCATTACGTGCACCGTTGGCCTGGGAACCATCTTGTGCTTCACCATGGCGCTGTTCAATCCGGTTTTTCCGTTGGTGATGACTCTGCTGGCCGCAACCCTCGCGTGGCTCGCGTGGAGACCGAAACCGGCCTGACGGAGGGTTGTGACTCACCTTAGCCGGCGGACAAAGTGGAGATCGAGCCCGGATAAAGGAGCGCCGACCTCGTGCATAGCACCGCCTGTGGCGAGCGACCCGAGATCAATCGCGACTAATCCAGTACTGTTGACCAATTCGATTACGAGCTGTTTTGCTTCGCTGTCGTCGCCGGATGTGAAGATGACGGTACGAGGCTTGTTCGGCGAGAAGTCCTGTATCCACGCCATCGGCATGTTGCTGATCGATTTCACGAGTCTGGCGCCGACTGCCATTTCCGCAACCATCTCGCTCGATGTCCGCCCCTTCAGCGCGGCCCGGGATCTTGTGACGCCGGCCAGGCTGATGTCTGGAACAGGGTCCATATGCGCATTTGTCGCGTCGATCAGAATTCGGCCGCGCCAATCGATCCCTTTCAGCGCTTCAGGGACGTTCAACCATTTCGTAGCCAGAATAACGACGTCGCATTCGGCGGTCTGCTGCTTCGTCCCTGCGATGGCGCTTGGACCGAGATCCGCGACAAAGCCAGCCAGTGTCTCCGGACCTCTGGAATTAGACACAACGATGGTGTGACCAGCGTTGATCAAGTGACGGCCGAATGTGCCTGTTACGTTTCCCGCTCCTATAAATCCTATTTTCATAACCCATCTCCTGCTTCGGTTGGACTTGCGCTCGTTTGCACTCCGGGAAACAGCTGCCGTACATTACCTGGAAGCGGTGCCGCCATCCACCGGCAAGTCAATTCCGGTGATGAAGCTGCTCTCGTCAGAAGCAAGAAACACGGCTGCCGATGCAAGCTCATCCGCTGTTCCAAGCCGTCCCATTGGGATCATCTTCTTGAAGTAATCGCTTGTACCCTCATCAGATCCTTTCGCGCCGACATGAACCATCGGGGTCTCCGTCGGTCCAGGGCTGATTACATTCGCTCGAATGCCACGGCTGGCCAACTCTGCGGTCCAGGTTCGGACAAAGGAGACCAAAGCCGCTTTCGTCGCCGAATACGCGCCGAAGGCCGGCACGCCCATCTGCCATGCGGCCGATCCAGAAAGGATGATCGACGCCTTCCCGGCGAGCAGCGGAAGCGCCTTCTGCACCGTAAAGTATGCCCCGCGTGCGTTCAGGTTGAAGTGCTTGTCATACGTGTCTGGTGTTGAGTCTGTGAGCAAAACAGGATCGACGACGCCGGCATTTGCAAAGACGACATCAACACGTCCCTTTTCCTTTCGCACCACCTCGTAGAGACGATCAAGATCCTCGAGCTTCGAGACATCTCCCTGAACGGCCGTTACATTCTTCCCGATCAGCGATACCGCCGCGTCCAACTCCGCCTTCCGGCGTCCGGTGATGAAAACATAGGCCCCTTCTTTCACGAAGCGCTTGGCCGTGGCCAGGCCGATCCCGCTATTGCCACCGGTGATTACTGCTACCTTGCCTTCAAGTGCACCCATCGATTCCTCCTTGGAGCGTCTGTCGCTCGCACTATTCCGTAACAGTCATTACAGATGTAGCGCAGCGCGCATCGGATTCACGATCTTTGGCTCTAATATCAATAGTGGCGAGCGAACGTATGAAAACAGGGAACGGAAAGACGGGAAGACCGATCGGCTTCGACAAAGACGCAGCGCTTGAGGCTGCGATGCTGCTCTTTTGGGAACGGGGTTTTGAAGGCACTTCCATGGCCGATCTTACCCAGGCGATGGGCCTCAGCCCCTCAAGCATCTATGCGGCCTTCGGTGACAAGCACGCCTTGTTTTCACGTGCGGTGAAGCGCTATCTGGACACTCGGGCGCAATACGCAGCCGAGGCGCTGGAGCAACCGACTCTCGAAAAGGTTATCCGTGCGCTCTTCGACAACACGGTTGCTTTCCTCACCACACCTGGCCATCCGTCGAGTTGTATGACGCTGGTAGGGGCGATGGGCTGCAGCGTAGCAGCTACGCCGGCCAAAGATCTCTTGACCGAGATACGGAAACAGAATGAAGTCGCCATAAGGCAACGCCTTCTTGAAGCTCGAAAAAGCGGAGAGTTGTCCTGGGACATCAATGTGAGCGACTACACCCGGTACCTGTCATCGATTCTCGCCGGCCTATCCGTTCAGGCCGCCAACGGTTCGACGAAGGCGGAACTCAAGCGGACCGCTCAGTTGGCCCTTCGGCATCTGGGTTACTGAGGCTTGTGGTCTGCGGTCGGCTTCACGTCACATGCAGACCGTGTCAGGCCTTGACACGCGCAGCCGCCAAGGAGAACATTGGACTTGTAGCAGACGTATTGCCGCTACCGTAAGCGTTACCGTTAGCCAACGCACTATTTCATCTGCGAACCGGTTTAACCCGGTTTGCGAGAAGGTGCGTATATGGTAACGAACACACTCAATTCCCCTCAAATTGTTCAACTGTTGGATCGTCTTTTCATCGAAGCCGATGCAAGCGAACCAGCCCTGCAAACTGTCGCGCAGTCGGATGCGTCCAGTCTTCTCACCAGCAGGACGGACTATCGCCGCTTCTACGGTATGTTGAAGGACATTCCGCTGCCCGTCTCCCGCGAGACAGGCCTGCTGCTCTACATGCTCGTGCGCTCGACGGACGCACGGTCCGTCCTTGAGTTCGGCACCTCGTTTGGCGTCTCGACGATCTATCTTGCCTCGGCGCTTCGCGACAACGGCGGCGGCCACATTCTCACCACGGAGTTCGAAGCCTCCAAGGCGGCCCGCGCGCGCGAGCACCTCACAGAGGCAGGGCTCATCGACCTCGTCGAAATCCGCGAGGGCGATGCGCTCGAGACGCTCGCGCACCATCTGCCCGAAACCTTCGACCTCGTGCTGCTCGACGGCGCCAAGGCGCTTTACGCCGATGTCCTCGATAGAGTCGAGTCGCATCTCAAACCCGGCTCTCTCATCTTCGCCGACGACGCCCGCCACTGCCCGAAGTTCGTAAGCCGGATGCGTTCTGACGCACCCCACTACGTCTCCGTGCCGCTGGCCGGAGATCTGGAAATGTCCATGCGCCTGTCTTGAACGGGTGAGCCTGCAAGTGACTGGGGAGCGGGCCAAAGCAATCGAACCGCCCGCTCCACCACCCCTTACGAAAGCTGCGAACGGGGAGTCGGGGCTCCGCTGCGGTGATCCGACAGCCATCCGCGTTTCTGAGTCACGAACCTGCCGTTGGAAATTACTTCGTCTCACAAGGTTTTCGCAGAGTGGCGCTAAGACTCCCAATCAGCCACCTGCCATTGGTTTGGACCAGACTGAACAAGTCCCTCCCGCAATGGTCGAGTTTACCGTCGATCCGAAACTCGAATGGAGCCCATACCATCGCCAGATTGTTATCGACGCGCACCAGAGGATCGTGAATGCGCTCCTCGATGTGAGTCGTTCCCGCTCCGACTCTCTGGGCGAACTGCTCAAAGGTGATCTGTTCGAGCGTGCCGTATTGCAACGACACAAACGTCGCTCCCGGGGTAGCGGACGCCTCGATCGCTGAAGCGTCTCGCTTAGCCATCCCATCGAATAACGCGTTGATGGGGGCGAGGACGGCAGCCTCATCCGGTCTTGAGGAACGCATCGACAGGGTGAGAAGGCCTATGGCGATTGCTGTTGCGGCAATCAGGTAAAATCGTCGTTGTCGGAAGATATTCATAGCTCTCGATTTCAACTGCAGCGGCGTCAGAAGTGGCAGTTTCCCGGGTCCGCAACATCAATTCGGCGTGCCGTGTCTGCTGGAATGATCTGAACGGCAATCGTTCGGGCCACGGTCTTCGCCTCATTCCGGATAATATGTGCACGATCACCATGCGGATCGACAAACGTCATGCCCTCGCTATACATGTGGGGCTTGCAGTCAGAACCGGGACCCGTATACTCGGTCACCGTTCCTGCTGTGACGAAGATCAGGCTATGGCCGGGGTGAGTATGCCAGCCTGTGCTTCCTCCTGGCTGCCACACATTGCTCTGGACGTACAGGTCTGACGGTCCGCTGGTCTTCTGCTGAGACAGCCAGGCCTTTGCCCGGCGATCGGCCTCGTCGGAATACAGGATGATGATCCGGTGAAGCAGATCGATTTCGCCGAACTTTCCGCTGATGACCGTTGTGGCCGCGAACCCGACAGCCGGTGTCGCCCCGACATTGCCTGCATCATCGAGAGCCGTGAGCAGGAGTGTTGTACTGAACAACAGCAGGCATGTCGTTCTTGTCATTTCCCATCTTCTTTCTCGACGGCGCTTACGAGACAAGGGTAAGAGTTGATCGCCCGCTTCATGCAGCTGGCATCCAGATTTGCCGTGTCACGCCTTTTGCGGCCTGCGAACACCATCAAACATCCCGGCCGTCAACTTCAAGCGGTAAGGTGCTGAATTGAAGCCTCTTCGTTAATTTGCTGTGGAATGCAGTATTTTGCCGTTATTCGCTGCGTTACAATTCGCTTCCCGAGGCTTGCCTGATGGAGAACGCTGCGGAGAGCGCGAAGAGCAAAGCTTCCCCGGGAACATCGCCGTCCGAAAAACCTCCCTCCGAGAAGCCACCGGAAGACCGTCTGGATTCGTGGAAGGCAATCGCGACCTACCTTGACCGCGACGTAACAACGGTCCAGCGCTGGGAGAGGCGGGAAGGGATGCCCGTCCACCGGCACCAGCATGACAAGATGGGTTCGGTCTACGCTTCCCGGGTGGAGTTGGATGCCTGGGTGCGGGGTCGCAATCTTCCCGCAGCGCAGGAGAACGGGACCGAAGCCGCCACGCCCGATCCCCCTTCGCCGCCGCCACAACCGGAGATCGCTGCCTCCCCAAAGCTATGGAAATATGTTTCGCTGCTGGCTGCCGTTGCAGCCGTGCTGGCGTTAGGCGCGATTCTCTGGCTTCAGAGGACGGAGTATTTCTGGCGAAACCCCATCGCTCACGCGCGATTTCAGACCGTCACGGACTTCGATGGAGTGGAGCAGGCCGCCGCCGTATCACGCGACGGCCACCTTGTGGCCTTCCTGTCGGATCGCGATGGACAGATGGACGTCTGGATTACGCAGGTCGGCTCGGGGGAGTTCCACAACCTGACCCGCGGAAGCGCGAAGGACCTCGTCAACCCATCGGTCCGAGTCCTGGGATTCTCGCCCGATAGCTCGCTGGTCACGTATTGGACTCGCAGGCAAGACGGCTCGGCTGGCGGCGTTATCGGCGTCTGGGCGGTGCCCGCGCTGGGCGGACAGCCGAGGTCATACCTCGAAGGCGTAGCCGAGTACGATTGGTCGCCCGACGGCTCCAGGCTTGCCTACCACACACCCGGCCCGGGAGACCCGCTGTTCGTGGCAGACGGCGGCGTTCGATCAGGCACGCGGCCCATCTTCACCGCACCTGCCGGGATCCACTCGCACTTCCCCTTGTGGTCTCGCGATGCGGCATTCCTCTACTTCGTGCACGGATCTCCACCGGACAAGCTGGACATCTGGCGCATCCCGGTCACCGGCGGAACTCCGGAAAGGATCACACGGCACGATGGGCGCGTGACTTATCCCGTCCTCGTGAATCGCCGCACATTGCTGTACCTGGCCAGCGATCCCGATGGCTCGGGACCATGGCTCTATAGCGTGGACGTCGAGCGCCGCATTCCTCACCGCCTCACATCGGGCCTTGACCGGTACACATCGCTGGCGGCCAGCGCTGACGGCCGCCGCCTGGTGGCTACGCTCGCAAGTCCGAAGAGAACACTCTGGCGCATACGGATCTCCGATTCGCCCGCCGAAGCGGCAGCTCCCATCTCGCTGACCACCGGCACAGGATTCTCTCCGCGGCTAGGCCCGAATTATCTTCTTTATGTTTCGGAGAACGGGACCGGGGAGAGTATCTGGAAGTTCGCCGACGGAACCAGTACCGAGTTATGGAACGGTCAGGAATCGCGAATCATTGGCGGCCCGGCCATCTCTCCCGATGGCAACTCCATCGCATTCTCTGTCGGCGAACGTGGGCAGACGCACTTGTACGTGATGCGGGCCGACGGCACCAATGCCCGGGTGGTGGCTGATTCCCTCAACCTGCAGGGCGATCCGGCCTGGATGCCCGACGGTCAATCGATTACCACCGCGGTGGTGGATCACGGCACCCCTCACCTCTTTCGTATCCCGATCGACGGACGCTCCCCGACTCTTTTCGTGCCGGAGTATTCGATCGATCCCGTATGGGACCCTGACGGAAGCTTCGCAATCTACTCGGGGCCTGACATCGGCACAACATTTTCGGTAAAGGCCGTCACCGCCCAGGCTGCGCCGCATCCTTTGCCCTCCCTGACGCTGACTCGCGGTGCTCGACACCTTGCCTTCCTGCCTGATGGACGTTCGCTGGTTCTCTTGCGAGGAGAGATTCAACATAAAAATCTCTGGCTCATCGACTTGAAGTCAGGCGCAGAACGGCAGTTGACGAATCTTCCTCAGAACTTCGATATTCGCGACTTCGACATTTCCCGGGATGGCAGTGAAGTTGTCCTGGAACGAGTGCAGGAACGCTCGGATGTGGTGCTTCTGGATCTTCCGCGTCCATGAGCATGCCCGCAAGCGATGTCCGTCCTGCATTTCCGGGCTACCCGCTGACTACCTGATTCCGTCCGCCCAGTTTTGCCTCATACAGCGCCTGGTCTGCGGACCGCATCAGCTCCATCGAGGTCTGCCCGTCCAACGGCAGCCGCACCGACACTCCCAGGCTCACGGTCTGCACCCCGGACGGCGTCGCCGGATGCGGCAGCGCCAGCTCCAGCACGGATAACCGTACCGTCTCCGCAATCTCTCGCGCCCGCTCCAGCGTTGCATCCGGCAGGATCAGCGCAAATTCTTCTCCGCCGATCCGCGCCGGAATCGCCTGAGATGCCTCCGCGGTCTGATCCACCACCTGCGCAATCGACCGCAGGCACGCATCGCCCTCCGGATGACCTGACGCATCGTTGTACTGCTTGAACCGGTCGACGTCCAGGATGATTAGCCCCAGCCATCTTTGGCCAGTGAACGCCTTCTCCCACTCGTGCGCGAACTGCAGATTGAAGGCACGCCGATTCGGGAGCCCTGTCAGCTCGTCTTTCAAAGCCAGATTGCGGAATCTCGTCTCGCTCGCCGCCAGCGACCTCTTCAACGCATCTTTCTCTTCGAGGATCGCCGCGACTGGGAACATCGTGAAGATCGCCGCCGCCGCGAACACCTGGGCAATCACGATCCGGTGCAGCAGCATGTGTTGGCCGGCGATCAGCATCAACGGCCCGTAGCCCTTGATCGTAAAGCCGATCGCCATCAGCGTCACCAGCAGGATGTTCACCACCGTGCCCGGCAGCCCTAGTCGGAACGCCACCAGCAGAAACGCCGGAAAGATGAAGAAGATCAGCGGATCCTGGCTATGGGTGAACACAAACGTCGTCACCACCACCGGCGCCACCAGCACCATCAGCGTATGTGGCAGCTCTTTCCGCTCGAACATCGTGAAGAACCCGGGCCGCTGCACCATGATGATCAGGGGAGCCAGCACCGCCATCCCCAGCATGTCCCCCAGGTACCACGTCCGGAACATCTGCCACCACGGAGTCCCCGGGGTGAGCAGTATTGTCCAGAACGCTCCCAGCGCGCTTGTCAGCGCCGTCGCTCCCAGCACCGAGATAACCAGAAAGCCGATCAGCGAGCGTCGCTGCCTCAGATCGAGCGGGTACCCGAACCACCGTGTCAACAGCAGTGTCGACGTCACCACCTCAACCGAGTTTGCCAGCGATACTCCAAACGCCAGCCGGAACGGGTCGCCGTAAATCATGTCCGCCAGCGTGTCCGCCGTCAAACCCGCCAGGAAATAGGACAGCCATCTACGCTTCGGCTGCGTGATCAGCAGCGAAAAAATCAGCCCGTTCGACAACCAGATGGTCGCGATGCCCTCGGACTGGTGTGACAGCACGATGCCCAGCCAGGAAAAAAACGTCGCCAGCGGAAAGACCCACGCCAGCCGAATCAGCGCCGCCGGCGTCCACGAATCCTTCCGTCGGAACCCGTCCCAGATCTCCCCGATCAGGGACACCATTCCCGTCGGCCGTGCGGCCGGATAGGACACATCTTCGGGGACAACTTCGTGGTTCACTGCATCTTCCTGGCCGACGGAGAGAGTCACCATAGGTCTTTCGTTAAGGCCTTTTCGTCGCGTAGCATCGTATCGGGGATCGGTAGAGTACAGATCAGAGTCTATCCTCGCCCCCGCTGCACGCCAAGCAGAATTGCCTTTTCGACCCTCTAAGTCGCAGAGGTACCAGCTATCCGGAAACGCCGGGATTGCTTTGCGCGAGTACCTCGAGGCCGTTGCTCCCCGGCCGCATACCAAGGCCATCGCTAGCGCAGCCATACCGCACTGGCAGTTATATTGTAACTAATAAGAGTACATATAGATTCGCGCCCGCAAAGCAGCGTGTTACCCGCAGATGCCGTATTTCTCAGCCAGGAAGCTTTGCGCTGGCCTCGGCAAGGTGCGGGAAAGTTCCTGCCACGTCAAAAGGCAGAGCCTGCTCCGCAAAGCTGAGCCCTCGACCGCCCGCAGTACTTCAAACCACTTCTCCGTCAGATCGGCCCGGCGCCGGTCGCATAGCACAGTAAATGTGCAGCCCGTCGCATGAGCGGCGAGAACGCCACGCACCAGTTGATAGGAATGAATCACGCCATTGCTGACAGGCAGCATCGTCAGATCGAAAACCTCTTCGAGGTCGCGATATCGCAAGAGCAGATTCATCGAAGCGAGCTGAAAATCTCCCTCCGTCAACTTCGCTTCCACCAGCAGCGAGCCAAGCCGCATGTCGATCTCCGTCCGGTCTGCGCCGCCCCGCGCCAGCGGAATCGCCGGTCGAAACCCAAACTCCGGCTGCACGCCTGCTCCAACTCCCAGCAGCGCGCAAACCGGCGTGCGCTTCATCACATTCGGATAGCAGAAGATGTTCATGAGCAGTGCATCCGAGCTGCACGCCGACTCAAGCTCGTATCGCTTGCGGTCCATCTGCCGCGCCACATACCGGCTCGCTGAGTAAGCCTTGCTCAATCGCTCCTTCCATTGCGGATGCGCCATGATCCGTCGATACGACGCCGGCAGAAAGTTCCCGTGGATACCCTCCGACTCGCCATAAATAACGCACGGCTGCGAACCGTACGACACTTCATGCTCGAATTGCTCTGCGCGCAGCAGGTTTCTCGCGCTGATTTCCCGC
>Ga0335075_10005824_pt1 | contig 19064 bp, 16 predicted proteins | sample Lox_Sample_24_FD_206723 | JGI IMG/M metagenome (GOLD analysis project Ga0335075, IMG submission 206723) | Soil microbial communities from Loxahatchee National Wildlife Refuge, Florida, United States - Lox_Sample_2.4 | ecosystem: Environmental > Terrestrial > Soil > Wetlands | place: USA... | reverse complement strand
GGCCGACGACGGAACGGACTGGTTCGCGACGGACATACCGCTCACCGGATCGGTGAACGTGGTGCTCCACCCGGTTGGCGGCAGCCACCCGGCGTTTCGCGCGGCCCGCTAGCTCGGGAACATCCCGAGGGAGCAAAGTAGGCGTCGAGTACCTTGCGCTCCTCCGGCGTCGGCCCTTCGGTACGCCACTGCGAGCGGTCCTCGGGCAGGTGCCGGCGCAGGCCCGGCCTGGCGCGCTGCAGCGCACTGTTGACCGACGCGACGCTCATGTCCATCGCCGCCGCGGTGTCGGCGGCCGGCCAGCCGAGCACGTCGCGGAACACGAACACCGCCCGCTGCTGCGGGGTCAGGTGCTGGATCGCGGTGAGGAAGACCAGCTCGATCGTCTCCCGCGCGACCGCGAGCCTACGCCGGCCTCCGGCCGGAAACGGGGCGGCACGGGAGCCACCACGGGTTCGTTCGGATTAATGAATTGTCTTGACGTTTCCTGGCGGCTCGCCGATGTGCGGGAACAAGTCGAGGAACGCGCCCACGGTGACGCGGTGGCGCACCGCCGGGCTGGCGTCGTCGAACAGCTCGTGCAGGGTCTTCTGCGTGTGCCCGTAGGTGCCTTCCAGGTGCGGGTAGTCGCTGCCGAACATGACGTTCTGGTATCCCATCCCGGTTACCGTCTGCACCGCCGTCTCGTCGTGCTGGAAGGACACGTACACCTGGCGGTAGATGTACTCCTTCGGAAGCATGGACAGCTTCGGCCGGACGAACATGCCGTGCTGGCGGTAGCCCTCGTTCATCCGGTCGCCGAGGAAGGGCGCCCAGGCCGCGCCGCCCTCGGCGATGAGCACCTTCAGGTCCGGGTGTCTATCGAGGGCGCCGCCCGCGATGAGCTGCGTCGTCGCGCGCTGGCCGCCGTAGGTGGTGTCGACGTAGTTAAGCACCGCGCCGCCCGAGCCCCGGAAGACCACCGGGTCACCGTCGGTGCCGATGTGGATCGTGAGGATGAGGCCGGTCTCCTCAATCGCCGCCCACAGCGGCTCCCAGTAGTCGTTGTTGTACGTCGGCTGCCCGGCCGGCGGGACAGTCGGCATGTAGACCGCGTAGAACCCGCGCTCCTTGGCCCGGTACGTCTCGGCCGCCGCGTCGTTCACGTCGAGCAGCGGCAGCATGGCCGTGGCGATCAGGCGATCGGGGGCGACGTCCTGGATCTCGTGCTTCGCCCAGTCGTTGAGCGCCTTGGACCCCTCGCGGACCAGCACCGGGTCCTTGATCAGGTTGGCCCACAGGCCGAGCGACGGGAAGGTGATCTCGCCCCAGATGCCCTCCTGGTCGAGATCCTTCAGCCGCTCATGCGTGTTTCCCGAGCCAGGCGGGCGCATGCTCAGGGTCGAGATCGTCTGGCCCTTGAACTCGCCCTCGCGGATCGGCTTCGGCAGCGGCCGCTCGAACGACTTGCCGTCGATGTACACGGTCTCCTTGGTGCCGTCGTCGCTCTTGACCGTGCGCGGCATCCGGTCGGCGAGGTCCTTCGGCAGCAGCCGCTGGAACAGGTCGGCCGGCTCCAGGAAGTGTGAGTCGCCTGAATTCGCCCAGATCTTCGCTTCCATCACAACCCCTTCGTGCCAGGCGCTTCCCTACCGAATCTACCGGGCGCAGCAGCCTAGTTCAAGGTATTGAGGACACTCATTTAGGAGACCTGGGAATCCTCCGCTTCCGGGCTGGGCTCGGGCAGCGCCTCGGTACCGAGGTAGGCCGCCTGCACGACGGGCGAACTGTGCATCTCCGCCACCGAGCCCTCGAAGATCTGGGTACCGAAATCGAGCACGTACACGCGCTCGCACACCTGCCGGACCAGGCTCATGTCGTGCTCGACCAGCAGAATGCCCACTCCCCGCTCGCTGACGACGAGGCGCAGGATGTCGCCGAAGCGAGTGCTTTCGGTGGCGTCGAGACCGGACGAAGGCTCGTCGAGCAGCAGCATCTCGAACGGCCCGGCCAAGGCGCGGGCGAGCTCGACGAGCCGCCGCTGACCGGTGGACAGCAGTCCGGCCTGGACGTGGCGCACGTCGTCGAGGCCGGTAAGGCCGATGGCCTCGTCTACCGCGGCCTGCACCGCCCGGACGTCCCGTCGCCTCGCCCGCAGCTGGCTGCCGGGATTCCCGCCCGCGAGCCACGCCTCCCGGCCCATCGCGACGTTCTCCTCGACGGTCAGCGAGTCGAAGAGTTCGGCGCGCTGGAACGTGCGGCCGAGGCCGCGGCGGGCGCGGCGGGACGGCCCGAGCCCGCTGATCGTCCGCCCGTCGAGCACGATGGCGCCCTTCGTCGGGTTCACCAGGCCGGAGCACGCGTTGAACGTCGTCGTCTTGCCCGCGCCGTTGGGTCCGATCAGCCCGGTGATCGTGCCCAACGGCGCCGCCAGGGTCACGGTGTTGACGGCGGTCACGCCACCGAAGCGAACGGTCAGGTCGCGGATCTCCAGGCCGGAGCGCAGCCGGGACGACGAGACCAGAGCCGCGGCCCGCGCCGCCGCGTTCGCGGCCGCGGCGGCCGCTTCGCGGGTCCGGGCCCGCGTGCCGCCTGCCAGTCGCTCGATCGCCTGCCGGAGCCCCGTCGGGACGCTCGGCGGCCGGTTGAACACGTAGGTGACGGCCCCGATCCCGAACAGCAGCTGCAGGTAGGTGCTCGCGTTGGCGGAGGTCCAGTACCCGGGCACGAGCGCCAGCCCCGCCGCCCCGATGAGCGCGTACCACGGGTCGCCTGCGACCACGATGACGACCAGCGCGAAATAGGTGAGCGAGGAGAACGACGCGTACTGGGTGCCCACGGCGAACTGGAACAGCGAGGCCGTCAGGCCGCCGGCGAGCCCGGCGAAGAAGGCCGAGATGCAGAACACCAGGACGCGGGTCGTCACGAGCCCCGTCCCGAACGTCTGCAGCGCGGTCGGCGAGTCGCGCATCGCGCGCAGCAGCCGGCCCAGGCGGCCCTGCTGGATGGCCATGATGGCGACGGCGCTGAGCACGGCGAACACGAGCAGGACGTAGTAGAAGCCGGTTGCCGACCCGAACTGCCAGCCGCCGATCCCGCCGCTGGGCCTAGACGCGTTGATGCCGTTGGACGTCGGGCCGAACATGAAGTTCATCGTGTAGAACATCTGCTCGAGCAAGATCCCGAACCCGAACGTGGCCAAGGCCAGGAACACGCCCGACAGCCGGATGGCCGGGATGGCCACGACCGCGCCGACCGGCACGGTGACGAGGGCCGCGAGGAACAGCGCCACCAGCCACGGGAGCCCGAACGACGAGGTGAAGTGAGCCATGCTCGCGGCGCCCACGGCGGCGAAGGCGAGGTGGCACAGGGAAACCTGGCCGGACGTCCTGACCAGCAGCCCGAGCGAGAGCAGCAGGATGAAGGTCACCAGCAGGTACGAGTAGTCGATCTGCTGGATGCCGGCGAAGGCCGGCACCGCCACGAACAAGGCCAGGACCGCGACGCTGAACGCGATGCGCGCGCGGGGCGGCGCGACCCAGGACCGGCGGACCTCGGTGATCGGCTTCAGCGCCCGCTCGGCCAGCTTGGCCCGGGGCGTGAAGATCAGCACGAGGAACAGGATGATGAACGGCAGCCCCGGGCTCAGCCCCGCCAGCTGCGGGAAGCTCGCGGTGTACTTGGTCGCGAGGGAGCCGGCGACGCCGATGATCAGGCCGCCGGCGAACGTCAGCGGCAGGCTGGAGAAGAAGCCGATCGCCGCCGCCCCGAACGCCTGGACAACCAGCATGGTGAGCACGAGCGCGTCGAGGTTGAGGCTCGGGGCGAGCAGGATGCCGGAGATGGCGGCGAACGTCGTGCCGATGATCCAGGCCCACCGGCGCACCCGCGCCGGGTCCTCCCCGGTGCGGCTGAGCAGGTCGGGGTTGTCGACGACGCCGCGCATCGCGATCCCGAGCCGGGTGGCGCGGAAGAACCAGTAGAGGCCGCCGGCCGCGACGAGCGAGAACAAGAAGATCGTGATCTGGTCCCACCCGACGTAGGCTCCGCCGATGTCGATGGTGTTCGTCGGCAGGAACGGCTCGACGGTGCGGGTGGGGCCGGGGTACCACAGCGTGCCGACGGACAGCACGATAAGCACGAACCCGACGGTGCTCAGGACCTTGATGGTCGTGGCGGCGCCGGTGAGCAGCCGGGCCAGCCGCTCCAGCAGCAGGCCGAGGAGGGGCGCCGCCACCAGGCAGCAGATCAGGGCCGCCACCACCCAGGGGAGGCCCTGCTCCTGGCGCAGGAAGTAGAACAAGAACGCGGCCAGTGCCGCGACGGCCCCGTGGCCGAAGTTGAAGATTCCCGAGGTCTTGTAGGTCAGCACCAGCCCGCATCCGGCGAGCCCGTACACAGCGCCGCTGGACAGGCCGATGACAATGAAGGGAAGAAAGCTACTCATCAGGAGCCCTTCGTGGCGTACCGGAGTCGTCAGCCTGGCCGGCGGTGTCCCGTCCGACGTCGATGCTGAGGTAGTGCTCGAAGACGTCGGCGTCGGAGAGGTCGGCGGCCGGTCCCGAGAACACGACAGAGCCGCGAGCCAGCAGGTAGGCCTCGCTGGCCAGTTCCAGTGCCCTCGTCACGTACTGCTCGACGAGGAGCAGGGCGGTCCCTCGCTCGACCATCGCGGTGAGGATCTCGAAGAGGCGGTCGACCACGAGCGGGGCCAGCCCGAGGGACAGCTCGTCGACCAGCACGAGCCGGGGCTCGGTGGCGTACGCGCGGACGAGCGCGAGCATTTGCTGCTCGCCGCCGCTCAGCGTTCCGGCGGTCCGCTTCAGCAGGTTGCCGAGTCTCGGGAAGGCCTCGACCGCGACGTCGACCGTCTGCTTCTCCCGGCCGCGCGGCGACTGGAGGACGAGGTTCTCCCTGACCGTGAGGGACGGGAAGATGCCCCGGCCTTCGGGGATGTCGCACAGCCCGAGGCGGACCCGGCGGTGCGCGGGCAGCGCCGTGACCTTGGCCCCGTCGAAATAGACCTGACCCGCGGTCGGCCGCAGCAGCCCTGAGACCGTGCGCAGCAGCGTGGTCTTGCCGGCCCCGTTCGGGCCGAGCAGCGCGACGGCCCCGCCCGCCGGTACGCGCAGGGTGACGTCACGCAGCACGGTCGTGCCCTGGTAGCCCGAGGTGACGTTCTCGAGCGCTAGGGCGGGCGCGGTGGCCGGCGCGGGCGCCGGCGGCGCCGGGGCGCTCACGGAGTCTCCGTGAGCGCCCCGGCCAGAGAAGGCCGACCGGGCAGCCAGGTCATGGCTGCTCCAGTGCCGCTCCCACGGCGCAGACCGGGCTGGTTCCCTCGGGCGTCGTGTAGGTGCCGTTCTTGACCTCGTAGACGAAGAAGCAGTTGTCCTGGTTCGGCTGGCCCTTCTTGAACGTGAGGGGCGCGGTCAGGCCGCCGAGCGTGTCGCCCTTGAGGGAGTACAGCCCGGTGTAGATGTCCTGCGCGGTCGGGGTCGCGCCGACGTGCGCCGCCGCCGCGGCGAACAGCTCGAGGCCGGTCCAGGTCCCGATCACCAGCGGCGGGGAGATCGCGTTCGGCAGGTAACTGCCCATCACCGAGTCGAACGTCGCGGTCGAGGCGTCCTTCACGAACCACGGGATCGTGCCGGTGTAGCCCCACTCCACGGGAATCTGCGGGTCCTTGGCGGCCGCGTTGCCCAGCGTGCCGACCGCTGCGATGGCGGCTGGCTGGTAATGCTGGCTCGCGCAGTTGTCGAGGACCCGCTCGTTGGCGGACTGGTTGGCGCCGGCCACGAACAGCGCTTCCACGCCGGCCTGCTGGGCCGCCAGGCACTGCGCGGTGTAGTTGGGCGCCGAGGAGCTGAATGAGGCCTGATAGGCGAGCTTGATGCCGACCGAGGCCGCGTCCGCCTTCGTCAGCGGCACCGCCGAGGCGCAGTTGGGGTCTTCAGCGCAGTACAGGAAGCCGTACTTCGTCGCACCGGATAGCTGCGCGAGCTTGGACTGAGCCCAGATTCCGGCCGGAACCGTCGCCTCATCGGTGAAGAAGTTGGCGTCGGTGAAGTACTGCGTGGACGCGTCGCCCTCGTTGAGGCTGATCACCGGCACCTTGGCAGAGTCGACGTACTTCTCGAACGCCGCGTTGCTGAGGCTCGAGTCGCCGATGGCGATCGCGTGCTTGTTCTGGATGAGGTCCTGCGCGTCCTGCAGCGCCGTGGCCGCGTTGTCGGCGTCGTCCTCGACGATGACCTGGACAGAGTGCCCGGCGATGCCGCCGTGGGAGTTCACATAGGTCTCCCAGTCCTTGGCCGTCGTCGGCACGTCCGGGTTGTTGCCGCCGTAGCCGCTGTCCGAGCTGATCACCCCGATGACCAGTGGCGCGCCCGACGGCGCGCTGCTCGCGGCGCTAGTGCCAGTGGCCGCCGCCGCGGCCGGGGACGAGCTCGATGACGACGAACTGCTGCAGGCTGTTATGGCCAGAGCGCTAGCACCGATGAGGGCTAGCCACATCAAGTGACCTTTTTTTCTCATTATCGCCCCTCCTGCCCGCTTCGCCGCTACTGGCGAAGTGAATTAGTTATACTCAATTTCCGAAGCTTCGACAAGGGCCGGTCCTTGCCTGGCCAGCCCGGGTCACGCCCGGGCTGCCAGGCCTGCGGTCCGCATCTCAGCCTCGGGAGAGCTAAATAAGTAACCTTTTATTGGTTCGGATCGTTGAGAAAGAGAACGAGGCAGCATGCCAAGAGAGGCCTGCCCTTGTTGGCTGCTCCGCCCGAATCACGAGCACGGAGGCAGTTTTTTAGGATCAGCGGCACCCGGATACGGTGCGGTCGGCTCGGGGCGTCACTGTAGGTGACGACCGTTCAGAAGAGCATACAATACACTCAATTCATATACCAGCCTCTTTCGGGCGGCCATCGGGCGCCTGGCGCCGTAACGCGGCCGCGCGACGGGTCGCAATGGGCCCTACCGCTCCGGTTCGAGGCCCGGGTAGTCAGGCAGGCGGTTCTCCCGCCGCGCGGCCAGTGCCTCGCGGAGGTCCGGCCACCCGAACGACACTCGCATCGCGGCCAGCGACCGGCTCATCGCGTCGCCGAACGTCCGGGTGCTGTCCTCGTAGACCTGTTGCTTGATCATCGCCAGCGACCGGGGAGAGCAGTGATCCGCGACGTCCCTGGCCCACGCCAGCGCGCGGTCAAGGACCGGCTGATCCGTCACCACGTCCTCGACGATCCCGAGCCGCAGCGCCTCGTCGCTGTCGAGGATCCGCCCGGAGAACAGCAGCTCGAGGGCGTGTCCCGTGCCGATGCTGCGTGGCAGCAGCCAGGACAAGCCGTACTCCGCGACCAGCCCGAGCCGGGCGAACGTCGTCCCGATGCGTGCGCCTTCGGCGAGAAAGCGCACGTCACAGGACATCATCAGGGCGAATCCCATCCCCGCGACCGGGCCGTTGACCGCGGCGACCACCGGCTTGCGGACGTCGAGCGCGGCCGTCACGAGCGCCGAGGGATCGGTCGCCTGCCCCGCGTGCGAGTCAACCTCGGCGAGCGCGCCCAGGTCGGCGCCGGAGCAAAAGCCGCGGCCCGCCCCGGTGACGACGATGACACGCGCGGACTCGTCGGCGTCGGCGGCCCGCAGCACCTCGACGTATTGGCGCGTCATGTCCCGCGTCATCGCGTTCAGCGTCTCCGGCCGGTTCAGCGTGACCGTAACCACGCCCCGGTCCGCAGCCACCAGAACTGTCTCACTCATAGGTCAGCCCCCGCTCATGTGGTCGCGCCAGGATCGCTGCGGATCCCATCCAAACAGTTTCCGCGCCTTGTCGATGGCGATGCCGCCGGCGTCCGGCCGCGGCAGTTCCCGCAGCGGCGGAGCGGCGGTGCCGTAGGCCTCCTCCAGCAGCTCCGCGAGCGGGTGGCCGAGGAGGTTGTCCGGCTGAGCCGCGTAGACGATCTCGTGGCCGGAGGTGTCAGCGGCCGCCGCCCGGACGAGGAGATCGGCAAGGTCGTCGGCGTCGACGTAGGACCACTGGTTCGGCATTGGCCGGAGCCGTCCGCCCTGGACCATCGACAGGACGGACGCGTACGTGTCGGCGGTGACGACGAACGACGGCCGCACCGACACGACACCCACGTCGGCCCGGCGCACCAGCGCGTCGCAGATCGCCTCCCCCACCGCCTTGGACAGGCCGTATCCGTCCTGCGGCCGCACCGGGTGCTCCTCGTCGACGGGCAGGTAATCGGGCAGGAAGGGCCGCTCCGCGGTGACGAAGCCGGGCACGGTCTCGCTGGAGACGTACACCAGCCGCCGGACCCCGGTCCGCGCCACCGCCTCGGCGACGTTGAACGTGGCGGTGACGTTGGTCGCGAACACCACGTGGGGAGCGTCGTGCGCCGGATCGGGAATTCCCGCCGTGTGAACGACGACGTCCGGCCGGGCTCGTTGCACGGTCGCGATCGCCTGGCCATAGTCGGTCAGGTCGGCCCGGACGTATGGCGCCTGCCCCGGTTCGGGCATACCGTAAACGGGAGCTCCGATGTCCGTCGCGGTCACCGCGTGCCCGGCCGCCCGAGCCGCGCGCACCACCCGCGAGCCCACCTTGCCGCGAGCTCCGGTGACGAGGATCCTCACAGTCGCACTCTCCAGCCCGGTATCTTGATGACCCCAATATAGTGTACTGTTCTACCAAAACGTTATAAAGAGTGCCCTGTATCTGCTCAGCAGGAGCTGCGGATGACCGTGAACATGGACCCCACGGCGACTCACGCGCCGCGCGTCGCCCCCGAGGGGCCGGATTCACGGAAAACCCGCAAGCTCGCCGCTCAGGTTGCTGCCCGGATCGAAGCTGACATACGCGTCGCCCGGTGGCCGGTGGGCACGGTCCTCGGCTCCGAGTCTGAACTGCGTGCGCGCTACGGCGTCAGCCGCGCGGTGTTCCGGGAGGCCATCCGGCTGGTGGAGCACTACGAGGTAGCGGTCATGCGCCCCGGTCCCTCAGGCGGGCTGGTCGTCAAGGCGCCGGACGCCAGGCCGCTGACCACGGCCATGGTCATCTACCTCGAGCACGTGGGCGCGACGGCCGCGGACATCCTGGAAGCCCGGCTGCTGCTCGAGCCGCTGGCCGCGCGGCTCGCCGCCCGGCGGATGAGCGAAGACGGGATCGCCACGCTCCGGGCGGCGCTCGAGGAGGAAGCCCGCCTCGAGACGTCCCGACTGCGGCAACTGCTGCACACGACGCTGGGACAGCTCAGCGGCAACGCTACGCTCCGGCTGTTCATCGACGTCCTGGTCGAGCTGACCGACCGCTACGCGCGGATCCCGCCACCGCGGACAGTGGCTCAGCACGAGGCCGTGAACGCGCAGTCGGATCGCGCCCACCAGGCCATCGCCGCCTCTATCATCGGCGGCGACACCGGGCGAGCCGAACAGCGCACGATCCGCCACGTCGAAGCCATACACGAATGGCTGCTCTCGGTGGGCCCTCGGCCGATCAACCATCTCGCGCCCGGAGAGAGCGGTGGCAGACGACCGGTTCCCGCTGACGCCGAGGGAGGCAAGCAGCGGCTGGCCGTAACCGTCGCCCACCAGATGATCACCGACATCGCCGCCAGCGGCGCCTCGGTCGGCGACCTCGTCGGCTCCGAAGCCGAGCTGCTGGCCCGGTACGGCGTCAGCCGCGCCGTCCTGCGCGAAGCCGTCCGGCTGCTGGAGTACCACTCGGTGGCCCGGATGCGGCGGGGACCGGGCGGCGGCCTGGTCGTCACCGCACCCGACGCCACCGCCAGCATCGACGCGGTCGCCAGCTACCTCGACTACGAGCGGTTCGGGGTCGACGAGCTGCGCGTGGTCCGCGACGTGCTCGAGATCGGCTGCCTGGAGATCGTCACCGCCCGGCACGACGACCCGGCGGTCGCCGCCCGGCTCAACGCGTCGCTCGTCGCCGACGACAGCGTCCCCCGGCATTCCATCGCCCAGTATGCCCACCAGTTCCACACCGAGATCGCCGAGCTCACCGGGAACCCGGTGCTCGCGCTGTTCCTGCGCATCCTCACCACGGTCTGGGCCCGCCATTCAGAAAGCCGGCCCGCCGACGCCCCGGAAGCCCGCGAGATAGAAGAGCGCGTGGACGCCATCCACCAGAAGATCAGGGACGCCATCGTCGCCGGGGACACTCCGCTGGCCAGCCACCGCATGCGACGCCACCTGGAGGCCCTCACCTCCTGGTGGCAGTGAGCGCTGCCGCGCTACCAGGCATGATCATAATAGAGTATTCTCTTTTACATGAGCCACCCGCTGCACGGAGAGCCGTTGCCGCCGGCTCACGACGATGACGTGGCCGCGCTGGCCCTCGATCCCGCACAGGTCCTCCCCCGCAAGGTCGCGGCCTGGGCGGCGGCCGCCCCTGAGCGTCCTTTCCTGGCGGAGGTCACCGGGCGCCGCGCGTCCTACGGCGAGACCTGGACCGGGGTCAGGCGCTGGATCACCTGGCTCCGCGAGCTGGGTGCCGGTCCGGGCGACCGCGTCGTCTCGATGCTGCCGGCCTCGGTCGACGCGGTCGCGCTGTGGCTGGCGGCGGGCTGCGCGGGCGTGCTCGAGGTGCCGGTCGATCCGGCGCTGCGCGGGGTTTTCCTGCGGCACGTGCTCGCGGACTCCGGCGCCCGCGTCTGCCTGGTCCGCCCGGAGCAGGCGGACCTGCTCGCGGACGCTGGCGTCGACGGACTGCGGATCGTCGTCGTCGGCCGGGACGGCTGCCCGGCTGACCACGCGATCCCCGCCGATGAATTCGGCTTCCCCGCCCCCGCTGACCCCTCATGCGTGATCTACACCTCGGGAACCACGGGCCTGCCCAAGGGCGTGATGATCTCATGGGCGCAGATGAGCGCCCTGATCGGCCGGATTCCCCGGTCCTGGCTCTCGGAACGGGACTGCGTTTATCTCTGCCACCCGATGTTCCACGTCACCGGCCGCACCCCCCTCGTGGTGATGAGCGACGTCGGCGGCCGGATCGTGCTCCGCGAGCGGTTCTCCGCCTCGGCGTTCCTCGGCGACGTCCGCGCCGGCGGATGTACCAGCACGACGGCGTACCTCGGGCTCATCCTGGCCACTCCTGAGCGGGACGACGACGCCGGCAACCCGCTGCGCTTCGTGTGGAGCGGGGGCCCCCACGGGCTCGCCGCCCAGTTCGCGCGGCGGTTCGGCACGCACGTGCTCGAGGCCTACGGCAGTACCGAGGTCGGGTTCCCGCTCGTCTTGCGGACGCCGCCGCCCGATCTCCGCCACCGCTGGATCGGCAGCCCCCGGGCAGGTTACGCGGTGCGGGTCGTCGGCCCGGACGGCGCCGACGTGCCCGACGGTTCGGCCGGTGAGCTGTGGGTGCGGCCGCCTGCCCGGGAGCTGATGCTGCTGGAGTACCTGAACCAGCCCGAGGCGACCGCCGCCGCCACCGCGGACGGCTGGTACCGCACCGGCGATGCCGTCGTCCGCCACCGCAACGGCACCTTCATCTTCGTCGACCGGTTGAAGGACACCATCCGCCGCCACGGCGAGAACATCTCCTCGGCCGCCGTCGAGGGCGTCGCCGCCGCCGACCCGGCGGTCGCCGAATGCGCCGTTGTCGGGGTGCCCGACCACGTGGCCGGGCAGGCGGTCGTGCTCGTGGTCGTGCCGTCCCGGGACGGATGCGAGCCGGCGGACCTGTACGAGCGCCTCCGCGACCAGTTGCCCCGGTACGCGCTGCCGGGCTACATACTCCTCGCCGGCGCCATGCCGCGGACGCCGACCAACAAGGTGCGCAAGGTCGAGCTGAGGGAGTCGATGGACCTGTCCGGCGCCTGGCGCCCGCCCGGGGCCCGGACGGAACGCGCATCAGGACCCGGATTACTTCCTCACCGGCCCTGGAACAGTGGGGGGCGGCGCTCGCGGAACGCCGCCATGGCCTCCGCCGAGTCCGCCGTGCTGCGCACGACGGCCATATGCGAGGAGATCAGGTCAAGCGCGGTCCGCAGGTCCGCGCGGGCCGACTGGTAGGCGGCCCGCTTGATCATCCGCACGTTGACCGGCGGCTGGGCGGCGAGCCGGAGCGCGAAGTCGCGCCAGGACGCGCCGAAGTCCGCGTCCGGGTAGACGTAGCTGGCGATGCCCAGCCGCAGCGCTTCCTCCGCGTCCACGAAATCCCCGGTCCACAACAGCTCCAGGGCCTTCGCCATGCCGACCAGGCGCGGCAGGAAGTAGCAGCCGCCGTCACCGGGGACGAGACCCACCCGGATGTACCCCTCGGACATCCGGGCCGACATCGCGAGCAGGCGGATGTCGCACATCAGGGCCATGTCCATGCCGGCGCCAACGGCGGCCCCGTTTACCGCCGCGATCACCGGCTTGTCCAGGTCCTCCAGCGCGTAGGCGACCCGGTGGATCCGGTCATGCAGCGATGACTTGACCGCCAGCGGGTCGCTGGCCTCGGCCGCGAACTCGCCGAGATCAACCCCGGAGCAGAAAGCGTTCCCCGCACCGGTCACGACGACGACCCGTACCTCCGGGTCGGTGCGCGCCGACTGCAGCGCGGCGGCCCACTCGTCGATCATCGCGAACGTGAAGGCGTTCTTCGTCTCCGGACGGTTGAGCAGAATCGTCCCGATCCCGTCCGCGACGGTGTACTCCAGGTCAGCCATGTGTGATTCCTTCCGACAAGACTCAATAAGTATGCTAATTCGGTGATGATCGTCATAAGCTTCGACATTGACGGGACGATGGCGTTCGGCGAACCGCCGGGGCCCGTTCCTGTCTCCTTCGTCCAGGCAGCGATCGACGCGGGGCACGTGGTGGGCAGCGCGTCCGACCGGACCCGCTCGGCCCAGCTCGGACTGTGGTCGGCCCACGGCACCGCGATCCAGTTCGCCGGGTCCAAGCACCAGCTGTCCGCGCTGCGCGAGCGCTATCCCGCCGCCGCGCGCTTCATCCACGTAGGCGACACTTACGTCGATGAACGCTACGCGACAGCCGCCGGGTTCGAGTTCTGGCACGTCGACGACGCGGCCGGCTTCCTCGCCCGTGGCTGGCACGATGACGGGCACGATGACGGGACCGCGTCCTAGGTGACCGCGACCGACCTCCTCGCCACCTGGGCGGACCGCCCGGCCGCCGAGCGGCGGCTGTCCCTGGCCGACCTGCTGCGCGGCGCGCGGGACTGGCCCCGCGTCGTCCGGGGTCCGATCGTGGCGGCTTCGCGTGACGCCGCGGTGCTGATCCCGGTCTTCGATGACGGCGAAGGCCTGCAGGTCGTCATGATCGAGCGCGCTCACGACATCGGCACGCACCGCGGCGACATCGCCTTCCCCGGCGGCTCGTGCGATCCCGGAGAACCAGGCGAGGCGGCGGCGCTGCGCGAAACGGAAGAAGAAGTCGGCATCCCGGCCGCGAGCATCACGGTCGCCGCCGCGCTGTCGACGCACCCCATCATGAGCGGGTTCGTCATCTGGCCGTACATCGGAGTGCTGCCCGCCCGGCCGGACCTGCGTCACCGCTCTCCGGAAGTCGCCAGGACGCTGGTCGTGAACGTGACCGACCTGCTTGCCGACGGCCGCTGGCGGCAGGAACGCTGGCCCGGCGCGGACGGCAACCTGCTCGACTTCTTCGCCGTTCCCGGCGGCGTCGCGTGGGGGACGACCGGCGACCTGCTCAGGGAACTCCTCGAGATCTGCATCACCGGCCGGACCGGCCAGCCGTTACTCCCCGGGTGTCTCGAGAAAGCGGAACTCGTGACGATCGTCGACGGTGACCACCCGCCCGAATGCGAAATGGGCGGCGGCGAGCACGTCGGGACGGTCCGCGGCCGCGTCGATCAGCGTCGTCCGCATTCGCTTCGCCGCGGCGGGGTCCACGTCCCACACTGATTCCCACGCGGGATCGGTCACCTCGGCCGGCGAGTGCATGACGTCCCCGAGCAGCACAACGCGGTCGCTCCCGCTCGACAGCACGTAGATCATCGATCCGGGCGTGTGGCCGGGAACGTGGCTCGCGTCGAGGCCGGGCAGCACGGTGGTGTCCGCCTCGAAGGCTTCCAGCCGCCCGGTGAGCGGGGCGAGCTTGCGCACCGCCCCCGGGTCGGCGCCGGCGCTGTCCACGAACCAGTCCCAGTCCGCCCGGTGGACCCGGTACGTCGCGTTCGGGAAGACGATCTCGCCTTTCCTGGTCGCCCAGCCCACGTGGTCGAAGTGCAGGTGCGTGAACACCACGTCGGTGACCTCGGCCGGCGCGACGCCCAGCCGGCGCAGGCTCTCCAGGAACTGGCCGCCGTGGAGCTTGTCGTTGTTGATCGCGCCGAGCCCGGCGTCGACCAGCACCACCCGGTCGCCGGCCCGGATCAGGAAACCGCCGAAGGTCAGCGGCAGATTGCCCGCGCCGTCGAGCAAGTGCCCGCAACTCGCCCACGGGTCGGACACGCCGGGCAGGCGCAGTATCTCGTGAGCGGGTTCGCGGCCCCAGCCGTCGTAGACCGCTTCGACAGCCAGCGCGCCGACCTTCACGACGCCTCCCGCGGATGACCGGGACGGTCGGCGGGCAGCCCGTAGGGCCGGGTGCGTTCGTAGGCGAGGGCGCCGGCCCTGGTCATCGCCGCCTCGTCGGCGTACAGGGCTTTCGTCATCCGGTTGGTGCCCCACGAGTTCGCGGTGATCTGGGCGGCGAGCCCGGCGGTGGCCGCGGCTAGCTCGCTGTCCGCGACGCAGTAGTCAGCGAGCCCGATGCGCAGTGCCTCCGCCCCGGAGACCCGGCGGCCCGTGAACGCCAGGTCCTTCGCGCGAGCCCGGCCGACGCGCTCCGGCATCCGGACGGACATGCCCCAGATCGGCACCAGGCCCCGGGCGCCGTGCGTGTCGGCCAGCTGGGCCGACTCCGCGCAGACGATCAGGTCGCACGCCAGTGCCAGCTCGAGCGATCCGGTGAAGCAGTAGCCGTGCACGCTCGCGATCGTCGGCTGCGGCAGCTTCTCGAGCGCGTCGACGGTCTCGGCGTCGAAATGCCGCCACGCCCCCTCGTCGGTCCGGCCGGTGTCGGCCAGGTCGTGACCCGCCCCGAAGCACCGTCCGGCCCCGCGGACGACCACGCATCCGACCGTCTCGTCGGCCGCGATCGCGTCGAGGTGACCGCGCAGCCCGATCAGCATCTCGCGGGTGATCGCGTTGAGTTTCTCGGGCCTGTTCAGCGTCAGCGTCGCGACGCCATCCTTGTCTTCTCGCACAATCACGCGGGCTCTCCTTACCGCAGCAGCGACTCGATCCGTTCCATGATCATGGCCAGCGCGGGACGCAGCTCGCCGTCTCTCGCGGGCACGTACGCCAGCACCCGGTCGACCGCCAGGTCCCGGACGACCCTCGCCTCGGCCGCGTCTCGTGGCGCTTCCGCCGTGACCTCCACCTGCCGGCCCTCCCGGGAGGCCGCGGCGCGCAGCACGCCGATCAGCGACGCGAGCTTCTCGCCGCGCACGGCCAGCGGGAAGAACCCGTCAGCGATCCGGGCCGCCCGGCGCACGGCCCGCTCGGTGTGTCCGCCCAGGTAGATCGGGACGCGGTCCTGCGCGGGTTTCGGGGCGACCAGCACCTCGTCGAAGTCGAGCGTCTCGCCATGAAAGGCGACCGGTTTCTCCGCCCACGACGCGCGCAAGACCTCGATCCCCTCTTCCAGGCGTCGTCCCCTGCTCGCGAAGTCCTGTCCGACCGCCCGGAACTCCTCTTCCAGCCAGCCCGCGCCGAGACCCACGATCATCCGTCCGCCGCTGAGCCGGTCGAGCGTCGCGATCTGCTTCGCCACGACGAGGGGGTGCTGCTGAGGCAGCACGAGGACGCCGGTCGCCAGCTTGATCGACCGCGTCTGGGCCGCGACGTAGCTCAGCCAGATGAGCGGGTCCGGGATCGCGACATCGTTACCGCCGGGGATGGTGCCTTTCTCCGAGTACGGGTACCGGGACGCGTAGCGGACCGGCACGGCGATGTGCTGCACTGCCCACAACGACTCGAAGCCCAGCGATTCGGCGTGCACCGCCAGTTCCGTGGCGCGGCCGGGCTCGCTCGCGGCGGCCCCGTTCGCGAACATCAGCCCGATCTTCAAGCGCACAGCCCTTCAGCCCGGCCAGGACAGTGAAAAGTATACTCAATAGACGTCAGCTGGGCGACAGTCTCAGCCGCTGGCATCGTCGGTCGTGACGGCGAAAGTGTCGCGCCGCTCAGCCGACGACGCTCAGCCGCAGGGAACCGGCCGGGGGCCGTTCGGCGCACGGCACCGCCCGCGCCCTCGGCCGCAGCGCGCCGTCCTCCCGGACGAACTGGCGCAGCTCCCGCGTGGTGCCGGGACCAGCACAGCGGGCGTCGGCGCCAGGAACGCGGCGTCGCTCGGCGACCAGCAGCAGTTCGGCCGCCATGACCGCGAGGTCCGCGTCGGGCTGGTTCTTGTGCGCCCGCTCCCCCAGGTCGACCTGGGCGATCGCGCCAGTGCCGTGCCGCCGGGCGGTGTCGATGAGCACGGCCAGTTCGACGCCGTACCCAACCGGGATCGGCAGCGCCTCGAGCAGCGACCGGCTGGCCGCCCACTCCCCGGCCAGCGGCTGCGCGACCCCGGCGAGCTCCGGCCACCACAGGTTCAGCAGCGGGCGCGCCACCAGTTCGGTGACCCGCCCTCCGCCGACCGGGGCGCCGACCGGGCCGTCGACCGCCCGGTCGTAGCAGGCCTTGACCAGCAGCATCCGCTGGTCGGGGTCGAGCAGCGGGCCGAGCAGCCCGGTGACGAAATGCGTGCCCCACCGGGTGAGGTCCGCGTCCACGAACACCACGATGTCGCCGGTCGTGACCAGCAGGGACTTCCACAGCGCCTCGCCCTTGCCGGGGTACGCGCCCAGGTGCGGAGCCACGTCGCGGCACCGGTACACGGTCGCGCCCGCCGCGGCCGCCACCTCGGCCGTGCGGTCCGCGGAGTCGGAGTCCATCACGACCAGCTCGTCGACCAGCGGCTCGCCTGCCATGAACGCGCCGGCGATGGCCCCGGCGACACCCCCGACCGTCGCCTCTTCGTCGCGGGCCGGGATCACCACGCTGACCCGGGCGCCCGAGCTCGCCTTCCAGCGCAGCAGCTGCTCCGGCGGCCAGTCCCGCCAGTGCGACGTCCGCCGCCGGAACCAGGACTCCGCCTGGTCCTCCATGCCCCCCAAACCCGGCCTCTCTTTTTCATCCGAACGTACGGGACTGTCTCCCCAGGTCCCATGGCTGACAGAGGGGACGTGACGAGCCAGCACAGTCTAGCTGCGCCTATTAACAGCGACACCAGTTACATCAACTGGTTGCCTCCGCTTATCTGGAGCATGGTGCCGGTCATGAACCGGGATTCGTCAGAGGCGAGGAACGCGACGGTGGCCGCGACGTCGGCGGGCTCTTGCATGCCCTCGGGCAGGGCGTTGGCGGTGACGTGCCGGAAGATCCATTTCTCGTGGTCGTCGGGGCTGGCCGCTTTCTCGGCGGCGCGGCCGGCGGTCGGGTCGGGGGCCTTGGTCAAGGCGGTGTTGACCCCGTTGGGGTGGATGGTGTTGACGCGGATGTTGTACCGGGCCACTTCGACCGCGAGCGTCTGGCACAGCCCGACGAGGCCGTGCTTGGCCGCGCCGTAGCCGCCCGACATCGGATAGCCGCGGTACCCGGCGGCGGAGCTCGTGATGATGATCGATCCGCCGTTCCCGGCCTCGATCATGCGCGGAACGGTGGCCTTGATCGTCTTCCACACACCAGTCAGGTTGACGTCGATGACGAGCTGCCACCGCTCCTCGGAGATTTCCCACATGCGGCCGCCGGCCATGGTCCCCGCGTTGGCGACCACCACGTCCAGCCGCCCGAACCGGCGCACGCCCTCGTCGACGACGTTCTTCATGCCGTCGAGGTCGCGCACGTCGACGGCGGCGACCAGCGCCCGCCGCCCGGTCTTCTCGACGAGACCGCGTGTCTCTTCGAGCTGCTCCATCGTCGCCGGCTCGACGAGGGACCCCTCGACGGGTCCGGCGATGTCGATCGCGATGATGTCGGCACCCTCTTCGGCCAGCCGGATGCAATGCGCGCGGCCCTGGCCGCGCGCGGCGCCGGTGACAAAAGCAACGCGGCCGTTCAGATGCCCCATGGCGCCCTAGCCACGGGTGACCGGAAAGCTGACGGGCAGCCGGATCGCGGCCCGTACGCCGTAGTTCGTGTAGACCACCTGGTCGCCCGGGGTGATCTCATAGTCGGGAATGCGCCGGAGGAACTCCTCGACCGCCAGCCGCAGCTCGAGGCGGGCCAGGTTCGAGCCGAGGCAGCGGTGCGGCCCGGCCGCGAATCCGATGTGCGCGTTGTGCGGGCGCGCGAAGTCGACCGTCATCGGGTCCTCGAACGCGCTCGGGTCCACGTTCGCCGCCGCCCAGAGCACCTCGACCTTGGCCCCGGCCGGGAAGTGGCGGCCGCGGATCTCGATGTCCTCGGTCACCCACCGGTGCCCGAGCGGCACCGGCGACTCGAACCGCATGAGCTCCTCGATCACCCGGGGCAGCCGTCCTGGGTCTGCCACTGCCTGCCGGCGCTCGTCCGGGTGCTCGGCGAACCAGGCGAGCAGGCAGGACAGCGAGCTGGTGACGGTGTCTAGCCCTGCGATCACCAGCAGGTAGCAGATGTCGACGATTTCCTGGTCGGTCAGCCGCTCGCCGTCCAGTTCGGTGGTCAGGAAGCCGCCGATCAGGTCGTCACGCGGCGGCTCGGCGCGCCGTTGGTTCAGCACCGTGGTCAGGTACTCGTACATGCGATCCCCGGCCGCCCGCATGTTCGCCTGCTGCTCTTCTTCCGTCGCCCCGACCGGGCGGACCACCGCCTCCTTGAACTCCAGGAAGACGGGCAGGTCGGTGGCGGGCAGCCCGAGCAGCTCGATGAACAGGTACGTCGGCAGCGGTCCGCACAGGCTGGCCATCAGCTCGGCCGAGCCCGCGTCCGCGAACGTGTCGATCAGGGCGTTGGTCCGGGCGCGGATGGCCGGCTCCAGCCAGGCGACCCGCTTGGGCGTGAACAGCGGGTCGAGCAGCGCGCGGT
>Ga0335075_10005823_pt1 | contig 19065 bp, 19 predicted proteins | sample Lox_Sample_24_FD_206723 | JGI IMG/M metagenome (GOLD analysis project Ga0335075, IMG submission 206723) | Soil microbial communities from Loxahatchee National Wildlife Refuge, Florida, United States - Lox_Sample_2.4 | ecosystem: Environmental > Terrestrial > Soil > Wetlands | place: USA... | reverse complement strand
GTCAAGGGCGCGGACGGCCTCGATGTCGCCGAACCGCTTGGTGACGGCGTCGAGGCGAACCGCCGGACTGTCGTCGGTCATCCCTGATAGAGCCCCAGCAGTCGACTACGACGCCTCGACCGGCCCTCGCGCCCGAGCCGTCCGGCGCCGGCGAACACAACGACCGCGCCGCTCATCAGCGCGACGGTCAGGAACATCACGAACACGCCGACGGCGTTGATCTCAGGCGTGATCCGGAAGCGGATCATGCCGAGCAGGACGATCGGCAAGGGTGACTGTGCGGTTCCCTGCAGGAAGTACGAGGTGACGACATCGTCAAGCGAGAAGGTGAACGCGAGCAGGCCGGCCGCAATGATCGCCGGCATCAGCGTGGCAAGTGTCACCCGGCGAAAGACGCGCCACGGAGTCGCACCGAGATCGGCCGCCGCCTCCTCAAGGGCCGGGTCGGTGCCGAGGAGCCGCGCCTGGATGATCAGGGTCGAGTAGGCCGAGTTGAGGACGGCGTGGCCGACGATGATGGCCGGAATCCCGAGCGCGAAGTGGACCTTCAGGAACAGGAAGAACAGCGCCGTGGCGAACACAACCTCCGGGACGACGATCCGCGCGTAGACGAGCGCGTCATAGATCGCCCGTGCGCGGCGGGGCGCGCGGCGCCACCACAGTGCTCCCGAGAGGGCGACGCACAGCGAGAGCAGCATCGAGCACACCGCGATGATGAGCGTCGTCTCGAAGCCCGCCCGCACGTTCGGGTCGTGGACCGCCTGGTCATACCAGTGGCCGGTGGCGCCGGTGAACGTGGTCAGCAGCCCGTTGGCGTCGAACGAGCCGATGATCACGACCACGAGCGGCAGCCACAGAAACGCGATCACGAGCGCGCTCAGTCCGGCGCTCACCGGGTGGCGACGGAGGTTCACGTGACCTCTGCTGACATCTGGAATCGCCGCATGAAGAACAGCACGATCATCAACGCGACGATCAGGACGACGGCGAGCGCGGATCCCAGCGGATAGTTGCCGGTCTCCTGGAACTGGTTGGCGATGATGTTGCCGACCATCAGCGTCTTGCCCCCGCCGAGGATCTCTGGGATGACGTACTCACCCATCGCGGGAACGCCGACGATGATGCTGCCCGCGATCAGCCCGGGCCGCGCGAGCGGCAGCACGAGGCGCCGGAACTGTCTCCAGGGGGTCGCTCCGAGGTCGGCGCCCGCGTTGTAGATCGCCGGATCGATCCGCTCGAGCGAGACGTAGATCGGCAGGATCATGAGCGGCAGGTAGGAGTACACGATCCCGAGCCCGATCGAGAACGGGGTGTAGAGCAGGTCGAGATGGGATCGCGGGCCGAGCAGACCGAGGGTGTGCGCGAGGTTGTCGAGCGGGCCGTCGTTCTGGAGGATGTCGACCCACGAGTAGGTGCGTACGATGAAGCTCGTCCAGAACGGGATGATGACCGCGGCGAGCAGGAGTCGCTGAACGCGTGGTCCCTGGCGGGAGATGAAGTAGGCGAGCGCCAGCCCGAGTACCCCGCACGCGGCGGTCGTTCCGAGCGACAGGACGACACTGCGCAGCAGCGTGTCGAGATACAGGGTCTGGGCGAACGCGGTGTAATTCGAGGTCGTCCAACCGAAGTCGACGTTGAGCGTGACGAGGTTGTCGGTTCCGAACGAGTAGACGAAGATGAGCGCCAGCGGCGCGAGGAAGCAGACCGCCGTCACCAGCACCGTGGGCAGCGCCAGGCCGTGGTGCGCGATGCGCCGGATCAACGCGACTCTAGGCCGCCTTGACTTCCTGCCAGACGTTCGCCCACAGGACAACGCCCTTGGCCCCGAGATAGCGGTCGAACTCGACCTTGCGCAGCACCGCCTCGTCCGGCTCGAGGATCGAGTTGTGCGAGATCGATCGCTTGATCAACGGCGATGCCGATGGCACCACGTAGGCAGTCCCGGTCGAGTTGACGAAGTCGGCGTACTCCTTGGGCTCGAGCATGAAGTTCATGAACTCCTCGACCAGGTCAAGGTGCTTGGTCGACTTGGCGGCCGAGAACCCCTCCAGGTAGGCGTGCATCCCCTCCTCGGGAGCGACCCACTCGATCTTGGGGTTGGATCGCTGGTTGACCGCGACGTCGTAGTCCCAGTCCATCGCGATCGCCGTGGAGCCGTCGACGAGTCCCTGACCGACGTTCGTATTGAGGAACGCCTTGAGGTGGGGCTTGATCTGGATCAGTGCCTCCTTGCACTTGTTCAGCGCGGTGGGGCTCGTCGTGTTGGAGGAGTACCCGAGGTATTTCAGCGTCGAGCCCATCGTGTCGCGCTCGAGGTCGATGAACACGATCTGGCCCGAGAGCTTCGGCGCCAGGCGCCACACGTCGTGCCAGCTCGTGATCTCCTCCCCGACGATGTCGGGCCGGTAGCCGATGCCGACCTTCCCGTAGTCGGTGGGGATGCCATGCGAATACGCCTCGCGGAAGTGCTTCTCGACCTTCGAGATGTTGGGGATCCTCGAGAAGTCGACCGGCTGCAGGACCCCCGCCGCGAGCGCCTGGCCGACGTCACTGGTGTCGGAGAGCAACAGGTCGTACTGCCCGCTCTTGAAGTTGAGGACGACCTGCGCCGAAGAGCTCGTCGCGTTGGTCACCTGCTTGACGGTCACCCCGGAGTGCAGGTGCTCGAAGGCCGGGATCTCCTTCGGCCCGATCCAGTCGGGATAGTTGTCGAGCACGATCGTGCCCGTCATCGGCCCTCCGGCGTGTGCGGATGAGCCGCCGGACGACGAGGAACCGCCGCCTCCGCAGGCGGCCAGCAACGACCCCGTCACCGGCACCGCCACGCCCAGCTCGGCGGCTCGACGGAGCAACGCGCGACGCGACAGCGTCACACCACGCTCCGTGTCAGGACCCCGTAGCTCCATGACGCGGGCAACGTATCAAACCGCCCGACGCCGCGGACCGACCTTCATCAGAATGATGCAGATGCGATCGCGCGCGTCCTCCTGCTCGCGGCTCAGGCGCCCGCGCCGAGCGTCATGACCGCGACCGTCCAGCGGCTACCGCGGGAGACCGAGGTTCGTGAAGATTGGATCGAGCTCAGCGACGGTTGCCGGCTCTACGCCCGCACCGTTCTGCCCCGCGACGCAGCCACAGACCCGGTCCCCGCGGTCCTCGAGTATCTCCCGTACCGCCTCAGCGACGGCACTGCGCACCGCGATGCCACGCAGCACCCCTACTTCGCCGGTCACGGCTACGCGGGCGTACGCGTCGACATCCGGGGGACCGGCAACTCGGACGGGATCCTCCTCGACGAGTATCTCGCCTCCGAACAGGATGACGCGTGTGAGGTGATCGCCTGGCTGGCGGAGCAGCCATGGTGCAGTGGGCGGGTGGGGATGTACGGGAAATCCTGGGGCGGGTTCAACGGCCTGCAGGTCGCCGCCCGGCGCCCTCCGGCCCTGCATGCGGTGATCAGTGCTTACTTCACCGATGACCGCTACGCCGACGACGTCCACTACATGGGCGGTTGCGTACTCGGGGTGGAGGGAATCAGCTGGGCGAGTTACATGCTCGGACTCAACGCCCTGCCACCGGATCCCGAGATCGTCGGCGAGCGGTGGCGCGAGCTCTGGCTCGAGCGTCTGGAGCGCACGCCGTTCTTCCAGGAGGCATGGCTCACCCACCAACGACGCGACGACTTCTGGCGGCAGGGCTCGATCTGCGAGGACTTCGCCGCCGTGCGGGCCCCGGTGTTGCTCATCGGCGGCTGGGCCGACGGCTACACCAATCCGGTCGACCGCACGCTCGCGGGATTGACCGGAGCCGGCGTGCCGTGCCGCGCGCTGCTCGGCCCGTGGAGCCACGCCTGGCCGGAGGTCTCCGATCCCGGTCCGAGGATCGGCTTCCTACAGGAGTGCCTGCGCTGGTGGGACCACTGGCTGCGAGACGTTCGGAACGGCGCAATGGACGGTCCGCTCCTGCGAGCCTGGATGCAGGAGTACGACCCACCCAGGGCGCACATGACAGACCGGCGCGGCCGCTGGGTCTCCGAGGGCCGGTGGCCGCGCGAGGAGGTCCCCGTTCAGGTGATGTACGCCCGCGGCGACGGAACGCTCAGTGAGGAGAGGGGGCCCGCTCGCGAGGTCGAGCATGTCGGATCCGAGCTGGCCGGAGCCGACGCCGGCGCCTGGTGCCCGTACGGAGAACCGGTCGATTTCCCGCCCGATCAGCGCGCCGAGGATGGTCTGGCGGTGAGCTTCACCTCAGGGCCGCTGGCCGAGCGCACCGAGATCCTCGGACGCCCGATCGTCCGGTTGCAGCTGAGCGTGGACCGCCCTCAGGCGCTCGTCGCGCTGCGTTTGTGCGACGTGGCGCCCGACGGCAGCTCGTTGCTCATCGCCCGCGCGCTGCTCAACCTCACCCACCGGGACTCCCACACCGAGCCGACGCCGGTGCCTGTCGGCGCGCCGCTGTCGGTGGAGGTGCCGCTTGACTTCGCCGGGCACGCGTTCGCACCCGGCCACCGCATCCGGCTGGCCGTTTCAGGAACCTATTGGCCGTACGCGTGGCCCTCCCCGCAGCCCGTCCGTCTGCGGATTGCGACAGGGGGCGCAACCCGGCTCACGCTGCCGGCACGGGAGCCCGACGGCGACGGCGAGGCCATCGACGTCGACTTCGGGCCGCCCGAAGAGACGCCCGCGGCGTCCGGCTTTGTCCGCGGCCGCACGTGGCGAACGCTGCGCCGGGACCTTGCGCCACAGACCCAGACGCTCGAGGTCGGTGCATGCGAGCGCAACCGGCTCGATCGGACCGAGTTGGAGTTCGGTGAGCATCGGCGGCGCCGCTACTTCATCACGGAGGGCGACCCGCTCTCGGCCCGGGTCGAGTGCGACGGCGAGCATTTCCTGACCCGCGGCGACTGGCATATCCGGATCGCGCTTCGCACCTCGATGACATCAACCGCGGATTCGTTCACCGTCACCCACGACCTCGACGCCTACGAGGGCGACACCCGGGTGCACGCCACTCGCAGGAGTGTGGAGATTCCCCGCGATCAGGTCTGAGCGCCATCCGGTCGGCTGCGCGCTCGTCACCCTGGCGTCGGGCAACGACCCCCGGCTGATGTCAGGCCATTGGCTTGGCGCTGTGATGCGGAGGTTCGCCGCTCAAGTTCGACGGCGATCGGCCGAGCACCCGGCTGGGTGACGAACGCCACAATGTCCGGGTACCGAAATGTCCTCCTGAAGTGGAAGTTCTGCGCGCTCGCCGCGGGGTCGGCGAGCGTGATCGGCGTGCAGGCGGCGCTGGCGGCAGCCGGTGTCTGGAGCACGTCGTTGTCGCTGGCCATCGCCGCCGGCGGCGTCCTGTTCTGTGTCGGGCTGACGCTCGCCACCGTCCCCGCGTTGCATCGCGACGCAAAGCTCGCCCACCAGCATATGACCGGTGCCGCGCGGGCGGTCAGGCTCCAGCTGATGGGCGGCCTGCAGGCCCTCGCTGACGGGGACCTGACCATGGAGCTGCGTCCCGGCAGCGGTGGAACCGGCGCGCCGCCCCGGGGGGCCGACGATGAGATCGGTCGGATGCTCAACCTGACCGGAGATCTGCGCGAGACGATGATCTCGGCCTACGACGCCTACAACCAGGCGACCGCCCAGCTGCGCGAGCTCGTCGAACAGGTCGGACTGGCGGCGAACGGCGTTCAGCAGGCCTCGACGCAGATGAACGCCTCCTCCGTCGACTCGAGCCGCAGTTCAGGCGGGATCGCTGCGGCCGCCGAGGAGGTGGCTCAGGGCGCCCAGCTCCAGTTGCACCGAGTAGAGGCCGCCAAGGCCGACGCCGCCCGCGTCAAGGATGTCGCCGGTGGCACGCACACTCGCCTGCAGCAGACGGTCGCGATGGCCGCCGAGACTCAGTCGCTCGCTCGAGAGGGCGTCCGGGCCGCCGAGCGCGCGACCCACGGAATGCACTCGGTCCGCGACTCCTCGGAGGCCGTCACCGACGCCATTCAGCAGCTGGCCGCCGACTCCGAGCGGATCGGCGTGATCCTGAGCACGATCGCCGGCATCGCTGAGCAGACCAACCTGCTGGCCCTCAATGCGGCCATCGAGGCCGCTCGCGCCGGGGAACAGGGACGCGGCTTCGCCGTCGTCGCCGAGGAAGTGCGAAAGCTCGCCGAGGAGTCGCAGGACGCGACCGCCGAGATCTCCGGTCTGCTCGGCGCGATCCAGAGCAAGACCGGACAGGTCGTGGAGGCGGTGCAGGAGAGCGTACAGCGCACAGGCGCCGCCGGCACGGTGGTCGAGGAGACGCGCGACTCGTTCTTGGACATCGATAGCGCCATCGGTCAGATCGCCGAGGAGATCGGCCGCCTGGCCGAGGGAACCGGTCAGATGGCCGACGGCGTCAACACCGTCCTGTGCAACATCGACGAGGTCGCCGCGGTCGCTGATCAGTCGTCGGCGACGACCCAGGAGCTGTCGGCCTCGAGCCAGGAGACGGCCGCCTCTGCGCAGCAGATCGCATCCTCCTCCGAGGAGCTGGCCGCCAAGGCGACCCAGCTCGCCGCCCTGGTCGACAGATTCAAGACCGCCGGCGACGCGGCCGCTGAGGCCGTCTCGTAGCCTCCTCTCGCGTTCACACGTCCGCCGGGCTCGGCTCGGTCGCCCCGGAGCCGTCGGCGCCGCGCGGCCGGGACCGCAGACCGAGCCCGCCACCGATCCCGGCGATCACCAGCAGCCCGGACCCGATCCCTGAGGCGATGTGGAACGCGCGCTCGGAGGCATGCCGCGCGGCATGCACCGCCACCGCGCGATCCCGGGCCGGTACTGCCCGCAGGTCGATGGCTGCGAAGGTCCTGCGCTCGGCGGCGACCACCGCCGCGTGGCTGGAGCGCGGCAGCCGGTTCCCGATGCCGGCGCGCAGGCTCGCCGCGTACTGAGCGGCCACGACCGCGCCGACGGCCGCGATCGCGATCAGCCCCGCGGTCCGTGCGATCGCGTTGTTCACCGCCGAGGCGATCCCGGCGCTCGAGTCCGGCACCTCGCCGAGCACCGTCGCGGTGAGCGGTGAGACGGTGAGTGACAGCCCGAGGCCGAACACGAGCATTGCCGGGAGGACGTCCGACGGCAGCGAGACGGATGCCCCGTAACGCAGCATCAGTGCGAAGCCGACCGCGATCACCAGCGGACCGGCGGTGAGGAACGGCCGCGGCCCGAGTCGGTCCGCCAGTCGGCCCACCCGCGAGGAGAGCAGGAACATCACCCCGGTCGGGACCAGGGTCGTCGACCCGGCCTTCAGCGCGCTCCAGCCGGCGACCTGCTGGAGGTAGATCGACTGGAAGAACGTGAGCAGGCTGAGCCCTCCGTACATCGCGAATGTCTGCGCGTTGGCGACGGAGAAGCCGCGATGGCCGAACAGCGCGAGCGGCAGCATCGGGTGGCGTGCGTGAGACTCGAAGGCGACGAACGTGCCGAACAGCAGGACGCCGGCCGCCAACGCGCCCCAGATCCCGGGGCTGCTCCAGCCGAGCACCGGCTGCTCGATCAGAGCGAACGAGATCCCGGCGAGCCCGGCGGCGGCGAGGACGGCGCCCGGCCAGTCGATCCGGGTGTCCCCACTTCCACCTGCGCGGGCGAGGCCCGCGGGCACCGCGACCCGGCCGAGCACGAGCGCGACGATCACCAGCGGCGGATTGATCGCGAAGATCCATCGCCACGAGGCGACGTCGACGATCTGGCCCGCGAGCAGCGGCCCGATCAGAATCCCGACGCCGCTCCAGGCCGTCCAGCGCCCGATCGCGCCGCCGCGGACGTCGGGCGGGAAGACCGCGACGATGATCGCCAGCGCGGCGGGCGTGAGCAGCGCCCCGGCGATCCCCTGCAGCGCTCGCGCCGCGATCAGCACCCCGATCGAGGGCGCCGCCGCGCACACCAGCGAGATGATCCCGAAGCCGGCGACCCCGAGCGTGAACACCCGCCGCTCGCCGAGCCGGTCGGTGAGCGAGCCGGCGAGCAGGATGAGCGCGCCGAGGGTGAGCAGGTAGCCGTTGCCCACCCATTGCTGGGCGGCGAACCCGCCACCGAGGTCGCGCCGGATCGCGGGGAGCGCGACGTTCACCGCGAACGCGTCGATGGTGACGATCGTCGAGGCGAGGATCGCGCCGACGAGCGCGAGCCTCTGCTCTCGCGTCACCGCGCGCCGGCCAGCGGGAACCGCGCGCGGAAGATCGTGCCCGTCGGATGCTCGGTGCGCGACTCGACGGTGAGGCTGCCGTGGTGGCGGTCGACGATGATCCGCCGCGCGGCGTCGAGTCCCAGGCCCGTCCCCTTGCCGACGTCCTTGGTGGTGAAGAACGGGTCGAACACCCGCTGGCGCACCGCATCCGGGATGCCCGGGCCGTCGTCACCGATGTCCACCTCGGCACATTCGCCGTCCAGCCGGGTGGTGATCGTGATCGTGCCGCTGTCGCCGAGCGCGTCGATCGCGTTGTCGAGCAGGTTCGTCCAGACCTGGTTGAGCTCGGAACTGAACACGCGCGCGGGCGGAAGTGCCTCGTCGTAGTCGCGGACGACCTCGATCGTGGTGTGCTTGAGCTTGTGCTTGAGCAGCGTGAGCGTGGTCTCGAGGCCCTCGCGGAGATCGACCTCGGCGAGCTCTCCCGGACGGGCGTAGGCGTAGCGCTTGATCGCGATCACCAGATCGCTCATCCGCTTGGTCGAGTCGGCCAGCTCGGCGGCGAGCTGGTTGGCGGCCAGCGTGGCGCCGATCCAGCGCACGACCGGCACCGTGTGCGGCCCGGCGACCTCGCCGACCTCGCGCAGGTAGTCGGGCTCGATTCCGCTCGCGGCGAACGTCCCGGCGAGATCCCACGGTTCCGGGGCGCCGAACTCGGCCAGGACGTCGCCGAGCTCGTCCTCACGGTCGGCGGTTTCCAGGCTCGAGAGGATGTCCCGCGCCCGGCAGCGCTCGACTGCGCCCTGCTGCAGCGCGACGAGCCGGCCCGCCTCCTCGCGCTCGACGCCTGACTCGACGAACACTCCGACCGTTTGGGAGATCACCATCAGCGCCTCGGCGAGCTCGCCCGCGGCGCGCTGGGCGGCCGACGCCGGATTGTTGAGCTCGTGCGCCAGGCCCGCGGCCATCGTGCCCAGCGACTCGAGGCGATCGTGCTGCTGCTGGCGCTGGCTGACCCGGGCGAGCATCGGCTTCATCTGGCCGATCACCCGCAGGAACACCGTGCGCTCGACGCGGACCAGGTCCAGGAACGGTTCGGGGGCCATGCTCGCGTAGCGCACGTCGGTCGCCGCCCGGAGCGTGATCGGCGCCGGCTGTCCGAGCATCGTCGGAACCGCGCCGATCCAGGTGGGCGCGTACTGGCTGCCCTGGATCGCCTCGATCTCGCCGTCCAGCCCCAACATCTCCAGGCGTCCATCGAGCAGGAAAACGACCCCGTCGTGGCTCGTGCGCTCGCGGATCCGCTCACCGCGGTTGCAGTCGTGGATCGTCGCCTCGGCGGCCCACCGGCCGAGCGTCGCGTCGTCGATGTCGTCGAACAGGTCGATCGGCCGCAGGTCCTCCGCGGTCGCGGCAATGGTGTCGGTCGATGTGCTCATCTCATCCGTCGGCCAGGTACTGGTGGATCAACGAGACTGCCATCGAGCCCTCCCCGACGGCGCTCGCCACGCGTTTGATCGAGCGGGCGCGCACGTCGCCGGCGACGAACACGCCGGGGACGCTCGTCTCCAGGGTGTGCGGTGGGCGGCTGAGCGGCCAGCCGTGCTCGCGCGCGTCGGGCCCGGCGAGGATGAAGCCCTTCTCGTCGCGGGCGATGACGCCGTCGAGCCAGTCGGTCCGCGGCGCGGCACCGATGAACACGAAGCAGGCGTCGACCTGCTCGGTCGTCTCGGTCCCGTCCGAGCCGCGGATCACGAGCCGCGCGAGGTGGCCGTCCTCGCCCTCGGCGGCGATCGCCTCCGAGCGTGTGCGGACCTCGATGTTGGGGGTCTTCTCAATCTGCTCGATCAGGTAGTGCGACATCGACTTGGCCAGCGAATCGGCCCGCACGAGCATCGACACTCGATGTGCGAAGTTCGCGAAGTACATCGCGGCCTGCCCGGCGGAGTTGGCGCCGCCGATCACGACCACATGCTGGTCGGCGCACGCGCGCGCCTCGGTCATCGCCGCGCCGTAATAGACGCCCGCACCGGTGAGCTCGGCGAACCCCGGCGCCTGCATCATCCGGTAGGAGACCCCGGAGGAGATGATCACGCTGTTCGCCGACAGCTGGGCGCCGCCGGTGAGCTCGACGATCCGTCCGGCGCCCTCGACGCGGAGCGCGGTCGCCTTGGAGACGGTGAGGAGCTCGGCCCCGAGCCGTCGCGCCTGGGTGGTGGCGCGCCGCGCGAGGTCCGACCCCGACAGGCCCGATGGGAACCCGAGGTAGTTCTCGATGCGGCTCGATTGGCCGGCCTGGCCGCCGGGCGCCTCGGACTCGACCATGACCGTGCGCAACCCCTCCGACGCGCCGTAGACGGCGGCCGCCAGACCGGCGGGCCCGCCGCCGACGATCACCAGGTCGTAGTGGTCGGTGGATGGCGCGACCGAGACGCCGAGGCGCCGGGCCAGGTCGGCAACCGATGGCTGCTTGAGCGGGGTACCGTCCTCGAGCACGACGACCGGCAGGCAGTCCTCGCCCATCCCGCAGGCGGCGAGCAGCTCCCGCGCCTCCCGGTCACCCTCGATGTCGAGCCAGCGACCCGGTACCCGGTTGCGCGCGATGAAGTCGCGCAGATCATGGGTCGGCGCGCTGAAGCGGTGCCCGAGGATCCGGACGCCGCCGCGCTGGTGCAGCTCCGCCTTGCCCTCCCAGATCTCGAGCAGGTCACCGATCACCGGGTAAAGCCCCTCCTCGGGCGGATCCCAGGGCTTGAGCAGGTAGTAGTCGAGTCCGGCCTCGTTGATCGCGGCGATCGCCGCCGCAGTGTCCGAGTAGGCGGTGAGCAGTGCCCGGCGGGCCTCGGGATAGATCGCGCGCGCGCGTGTGAGGAACTCGGTGCCGCTCATCGCCGGCATCCGCTGGTCGGAGACGATCAGCGCGACGTGGTCGCCGCGGCGGCGCAGTTCCTCGAGCAGCTCGAGCGCATCCGCCCCGGAGCCCGCGCGCATGACGCGGTAGCGCTCGCCGAACTTGCGCCGCAGGTCGCGGGCAACCGCAGCGAGCACCGCGGGCTCGTCGTCGACGCACAGGATCGCCGCCAGGCGGGTCGGCCGCTCGCCGTGGGCCGCCTGGCCCGCTCCCTCCTCGGCCTCGGTCCGGGTCTCGGGTTCGGTCTCGGTCGACACGCGCTCAGCTCAACATCGGGGAGGGCGGGACTCTGGTCTCGCCATTGATTCCGGAGATCACCATCATCACCTCATCCTCATAGCACCAGCTCCACGTCTCGCCGGGCTCGAGCGATCGGATCAGCGGGTGGCCGGCGGACCGGGCGTGCGCGGTGGCGTGTCGGTTCGGTGAGTCATCGCAGCAGCCGACGTGTCCGCACTCCAGACAGATGCGCAGATGGAGCCAGACGCCGCCCGCGCGCAGGCACTCCTCGCAGCCGTCGACGCTGGCAGGAAGCTCAGTCACCTCGATCGTGTCGAGGTGGGTGCACGAGGAGGTCATGAGGCCAGCATGACAAAGCCGTCAAGCCAGGTCGGGACGACCGCTGTCCTGGAGCCGGTAGGCCCAGGCGAGGGTCTCCGCGACCGCCCGCCACAGCGGCTCGGGAACCTCGGCCCCGAGCTCCAGTCCGGCGAGTGCCTGCACGAGCGCCGGGTCTTCGCGAACCGGGACTCCGGCCGCCCGCGCCGCCTGGACGATCGCGTCGGCGATGTGGCCGGCACCGGCCGCGCTGAGCTTCGGAGCATGCTCGCCCGGCGTGTACCGCAATGCCGCGGCGCGGCGCCGGCCCGGCGGCGAGGGCGGGGGCGGGGGCGAATGCGGATCAGGCATACAGGTCCAGCGGCCGTCGCCTCGCGCTCACGGTGACGGTGGCGGCCCGATCGCACACCCGCGCCAGCGCGTCGCGCAACTCGCCCGCCCCCGCCTGCGCCCGCGCAAGCGGCGGGCCCGGGTCGGCGGCGATCGAGGCGCGCACCGACGCCGCGTCGAGGCCGAAGCGAAGCTCGAGCGGGCCGAGGCCGGGCAGGTCGAGAACCAACCCGAGCGTGTGGCCGCCGCGCCCGTGGCCGCCCCCGGCCTCGCCTTCCTCGCCGCCGTCCTCCAGCACCCTCAGGTGAGCGCCGCCCGGCAGCTCGACCGGCGCGGCGAGCGCCGGGGTCTGGGCGGCGGCCGGCGGGTCGTGCATGACGCCGAGCAGCACGCGGTCCGCGGTCACGTCGCGGACGACCAGTCGCACGGTCTGGCCGGCGGCCATCTCCTTGGGGAGCTCCGCCTCCAGCAGGTATCCGGCGATGGCAAGCGAGCCGCCGTCGCCCTCATCCGCGGCCACCACCCGCGCCATCATCGCCCGCCCCTGCGTGAGCGTGAGCCCGGGCAGCAGGACGTCCCGGACGAACGCCAGGTCCAGCGCGAGGACCGACATCGGTGTGGCTAGACCTGCTCGTCGGCCGCGGCGAGCGCCAGCAGCGTGCTGCGGGAGACTGAGCGGCCGGCGATCACGCAGGTGTGACCGTCGCGGCGCCAGGTGAGGATCTGAGCGCCACCGCTGGAGACGAAGACGTAGCGAATTCCCGTCGGTCCGCGCACTGTGGATCCCCGTGGCATCGCAAGCGCGGCGCCGGAGACGATCGCGTAGCCGACGCGGGTGCCGCCCACGGAGTAGAAGACCGTCGTCACGTGGCGGCCCTGGAGCGTGTCGCGACGGACGCCGGTCGCCCGCCAGGCCGTGAAGCGCGCGTAGGACGGGAACGGAATCGAGCTCGCCCCGGTGGGACGGAGCGCGAGCACGTCGTGATCGCTGGAGCTCACCGTGGGCGCGGGTCCAGTGGCGCGCGCCAGCGCCAGGCGGGCGGTGCTGCCGACGGTGGGGGCGGTCTGGCCATGAAGCACGGTCGACACGACGGCGATGAGCACCACCGCGAGCGCCACGAGGCCGATCGAGGCGCGCTGGCGCCAGAACGCGGTCTGGCGGCGGTCGGCGGCGCCCTGCCGGCCCCGGTAGCGCCCGGGTCTGCCCGAAGTCGCGTCGGTGAGACCTGCGACCGAGGCGCGCAGCGAGGCGGGTGCGGCGATCTCGCCGGTCGACTGGACAAGCGACACCGCCCGCTGCTGGTCACGCAGCCGCATCTGGAGCTCGGGGGAGCCGGCTACCGTGGCCCTGAGCTGCTCGCGCTCGGACTCGGGCAGGGAGCCGTCGGCCAGCCGCGTGAGCTCGGCTTCGCCGGGGCGGATCTCGTCGGTGTCGGGGTGGTGGTCGTCTGTCATCTGGTCTCCATGGCGCGCACGGGTTCCGTCACGCAAGACTCCGGTTCGGGGCGGATCCTTCCCGCGAGTCGCTGAACTGATCGGCGATCCGCTTGCGGGCTCGGTAGAGCCGGGTGGTGATCGTCGCCTCGCGCGCGTCGAGAATGCGCGCAGCCTCGCCGTAGGACAGCCCGACGATGTCGACGGCCACGATCGCCAGCCGGAAGTCCTCAGGCAGCTCGCTGATCGCGCGCAGCACCTCCGCGGTCTCGGCAAGCTGCTCGGGTGCCGGCGCGCGCGGGTCGACGGGCTCGCGGTCCTCCGGCATCGCGACTGTCCGCGGACGGCGGGACTGGGTGCGCAGCCGCGAGCTGAACGTGTTGCGCAGCGACTGCAGCAGGTAGCTGCGCTCGTCGCCGCGGATGAAGCGCGGGCGCTGCAGGACCCGCGCGAACGTGTCCTGGACGAGATCCTCGGCGTCCTCGCGTGAACCGCACATCGCCCACGCCGCGCGGTACATCGCGTCGAGATGGTCTCCGAGAGCCTGCGGGTCGAGCCGTCGCACGCCACATGGATGCTACGCGGGAAGGATCGGGAGCGGGCGGGGTCCTTGGCGAAGAAGCGCGCGCACGCGATGCACGCGAAGCACACCACGCACATCCGCCGCGAGGGTGCACCCACGATTCACACCCCCGACCACCCATTTGTGCTGTTGCGCACGAGCGGGCGCGTTGGTAGCGTCGGCTCAGCGCGAGCGGAGTAATCAGGGGCCACCGTGGAGGAGAAGATCATCGTCGGCACCGACGGGTCGGCCAGTGCCGGACGAGCCGTCGAGGAGGCGATCCGGATGGCGATGGCATTGGGCGCCGAGCTTCACGTCGTGATGGCGAACTGGTCGCGCGATGTTCCCGTCGAGCGTGGCCTCGGCGGTCCGGTGGTCGTCTACGGGCCGGTCGATGACAACCAATCGGCTGCCGTCACCGACGAGGCAGTCGCGCGGGCGCGGGGGCGCGGGCTGACCGCGGAGGCGCACGTGGTGAACCGTGAGCCCGCCGATGCGCTCATCCGGCTCGCGCGCGACCTCGGTGCGACGATGATCGTCGTCGGCAACAAGGGGATGTCCGGCCGGCGCCGGCTGCTCGGCGGCGTGCCCAACACGATCTCGCACGGTGCGCGCTGCAACGTGCTGATCGTCGCGACGACTTAGAAGACGCCTGCGACCATCATCTGCGCGAGAGGCTCGACGATCGCCTGTGGGTCGTCGAGTCCGAGCGCGCCGCCGACGAGCGCGAGGTGGAGCACGCGCTCGTATCCCCACATCAGGCACGCGGCGAGTGCCTCCGCGTCGGCGCCCGGCGGTGCGGCGCCGGCGGCCCGCGCCCGCTCGATCACACCGGCCACCGGCCCGCTGAACGCGGCGATCACCTCGAACCACAGCCCCTGCAGCTCAGGGTCGTGGGGCCACTCCTCGCTGGCGGTGCGCAGCAGCGGCCCGTGCTCGGTGGCGAGGCCGACCCATCGCTCGAGGCTCACCCGGATCGCCCGCTCCGGATCGGGCTGCTCCTCGGTGAGGAACGGGTCCACGGCGACGGCGAGCTCGTCGACGACGCGGCGCAGGCAGGCGGCGAGCACCGCCGAGCGTGACTGGAAGTGCGCGTAGAAGCTCGTCCGCGAGACGCCCGCAACGTCGAGGATGTCGTTCACCGCGAGCTCCCCGAATGAGCGCTCGCGCAGCAGCTGCTCGGTCGCGGCGAGGATCGCGGCATCGGCCGGCTGGGTGCGACGTGCATCGAGTGCGCCCATCACTCGATTGTGCCGATCGCGAGACCGGCCGGGGTCGCCTGGACCCGCGCGATGGTCCGGCGGGCGCGTAACCGCACGTCGACCGAGAACCGGTCGTCGTGGAAGTCCGCGAGGGTCGGCGGCCGGCTCGACAGATACGCGCTCTCCGGGAGCCCTCCGCCGCGCAGCAGCGTCTCGCCGCGATCGACTCGCCGCACGAACGCCGGGGCCTCGACGATGCCGGCGGCGATCAGGCGATAGGCACGGTGGTATCCGTCCCGCAGCACGAGGTGGCCATCGCAGTCGGCGACCGAGAGGTAGGACGGCATCTCCGAGAACATGAAGCCGAAACCGTGCACTCCCGGGCTGACCTCGCCGCCGAAGGCGCCGCTGATCCGCAGGTTGGGGTTCGGGGAGGTGATCGTCCAGGTCTGGTCCGGTTCGCTCAGCTCCTGGACGATCGTGGGGGGAGGAGCCGTCAGCGGCAGCGCGAGGCGGGCGACGGCGAGCCGGTCGCCGGCGGGCGGGACGGGCTCGTCGCCGGGCGAGGTCTCGCAGGTGACGCGCGACTGGGCGGCGACCACCCTGCGCAGATCCGTGATCCAGGCGATCTCCCAACCCTCGCGCAGCATCCGCTGCGCTCCCTCGCTCGCGCGGACGGCGGCGGCGTGCTCGGCGAGGTCCGCGGGAAGCGAGGCGAGGACGCCGCTCTGGTCGAGTGGCGGGCGTTCGGCCAGGGCCGCGCTGTAGTCCGGGTACGGGGCGGCGCCATCACCGCGATCGAGACGCTGCCGGTCCGCATCGTCCATCCACGGCACGAGCGCTCGTCCGGCGACGATCTCGGCCATCCGCGACGGAGCGTACAGAAGATGCGAGACCCCTCATCACGCCCGGGCGATGCCGCCGGGGAACCGGTGAGCTAGGGTCGCTGGGCACTCATGCGCCGCACCTCGTTCGAACCCGAGCACGTCGACTATCGCGAGTCGGTACGTCGCTTCATCGCCGAGGAGATCTCGCCTCACCACGAGCAATGGGAGCGCGAGGGGATCGTGCCGCGCGAGCTGTTCGCGCTCGCCGCCGACAAGGGCATGCTCGCCATGCAGGTCCCGGAGCAGTACGGCGGCCTCGGCGTGGAGGACTTCCGCTTCAACCAGATCCTCGCCGAGGAGGTCGGGAGCACGGGGGTCGCCGGCTCGGGGCTGGGGATCACGCTCCACAACGACATCTGCCTGCCGTACTTCATGCACTTCTGCAACGAGGAGCAGCGCGGCCGCTGGCTGCCCGGCATCGCCGATGGGTCGTTGATCACCGCGCTCGGGATGACCGAACCCGGCATCGGGTCCGACCTCGCATCGATGCGCACGACGGCGATCGCATCAGCCGACGGCTCCGAGTACGTCGTCAACGGCTCCAAGACGTTCATCACCAACGGCATCAACGCCGACCTCGTGATCCTGGCGGCGAAGACCGACCCGTCCCAGCGGCACAAGGGGATCTCGCTTCTGATCGTCGAGGCCGGCATGGAGGGCTTTTCGCGCGGTCGCAACCTGGAGAAGGTCGGGATGCATTCGCAGGACACCGCGGAGCTGTTCTTCGAGGACGTGCGGGTGCCGGCCGAGAACGTGCTCGGTGAGATCGGGCAGGGGTTTCGCTACATGACCTCCAACCTCGCCCAGGAGCGACTGTCGATCGCCATCGCCGCCGTCGGGGCGGCGCGGGGAGCGCTCGACCAGACGCTCGCCTACGTCAAAGAGCGCACGGCGTTCGGGCAGCCCGTCGGGGCGTTTCAGCATTCGCGCTTCGCGCTGGCCGAGATGGCGACCGAGATCTCGCTCGCCACGACGTTCTGCGACCAGGCGGTGCTCGCCTTGAATGACGGCGAGCTGACCGCCGAGGACGCCGCGATGGCGAAGTGGTGGTCGACCGAGATGCAGGGGCGCGTGATCGACCGCTGCGTGCAGCTGCACGGTGGCTACGGCTACATGCTGGAGTACCCGATCGCCCGCGCCCTCGTCGACGCGCGCGTGACGCGCATCTACGGCGGGACGACCGAGATCATGAAGGAGATCGTCGGCCGCTCGCTCGGGGTGTGAGGGGATCGTCGCTGTGAGCAGGGCCACCGGGGCCGGGCGCCGCGGGCGTCGCCCGAAGACGCAGGCTGCCGTGCTCGCCGCCACGACCGAGCTGCTGGAGACGGTGCCGCTCGCCGACCTGTCGGTCGCCCAGATCCTCGAGGCGGCGGCCGTCGGGCGCACGAGCTTCTACGAGCACTTCTCCTCCAAGGACGACGTCGTGGTCAAGCTGCTGCGCTCGGTGAGCACCGATATCGCGCGGGAGATCGAGCCGATGTTCGCGCGCGGCGAGCGCACGCCGCAGGAGGCATTCCACGAGGGGCTGACCCGGTTGATCCGGATGTGGGAGCGCTACGCGCCGCTGATGGTGACCGGTAGCGTCGAGTGGCCGGCGATCCCCGAGCTGCGACGCCTGTGGCTGCGCATCCACGCCGACCTCACCCGGCGGATTGCGGCGGTGATCCTGGCCGACCGGGAGAGCGGGCTGGCGCCCCCGGGCGCCGAGCCCGAGGCGCTGGCCGCCGCGCTCGTGTGGTCGACGGAACGGGCGCTGCTCGTCTCCCGAACCGGCGGCGTCCCGGCGCTGCCGCGGCCCGAGGCCCTCGTCGAGCCCCTCACGCAACTTTACGTGCGCGCGATCTACGGTCCGGATCGCAGCTAGGCAGGTCGCCCGCGCTCTGCGTCGAACCATGCAGCGCTGGCCCCCGTGTGGGGGGTTGTCCAGGCGGATAGTGCGGATCGTCACCGACGGGAGTACGATTTCCGCCTGGCTTCATTGCAAAACACCCTGGGGAGGGTTGTATGACGGAACTTGCCACCCCCGCCGCACCGCAGACCGATCTCAATAGTGACGGTCTGGAGCGCGGGGTCGGTTTCCTCGGCCTGTTGTGGGCTTCGGAGACCTCGATCATCGGGTCCGGATGGTTGTTCGGAGCGCTGGGGGCCGCCACGATCGCAGGCCCGTCGGCGATCCTCGGCTGGGTCCTCGGATCCATCATCATCCTGGTCCTGGCCCTGGTCCACGCCGAGCTGGCCGGGCTGTTCCCGGTGTCGGGTGGCACCAGCCGCTTCCCGCATTACGCGTTCGGCTCGTTCGCCGGCGCGACGTTCGGATGGGCGTCCTACCTTCAGGCGGCCACGGTCGCCCCGATCGAGGTGCTGGCGGCGATCCAGTACCTGTCGACCGCTCACTGGGCCCGCAACTTCTTCCACTTCACCGCGGCGGCGGGTGGCGCCGGCGGCACCCTGCACGGGGTCGGCTACCTGGCGGCGGCGATCATGCTGGTGTTCTTCGTGATCGTCAACATCGTCGGGATCCGCATGTTCGCGCGGATCAACAACGCGATCACCAGCTGGAAGGTGCTGATCCCGATCATCACCATCTTCGTGCTGCTGATCGGCCACTTCCACGGTTCGAACTTCGGCCACGCCGGCGGCGGCTTCTTCGTCCACGGCTCGGCCGTCAAGTCCATTCTGCTCACCCTGCCGGCGGGCATCATCTTCTCGCTGCTGGGCTTCGAGCAGGCGGTCCAGCTCGGTGGCGAGGCCAAGAATCCCGAGAAGGATCTGGCGCGGGCGGTCATCCTGTCGATGCTGATCGGCGGCGCCGTCTACATCCTCATCCAGCTCGCATTCCTTGGAGCGATGCCCACCAACGTCCTGAAGGCGAACGGTGGCTGGACGGGCCTGGCGACGAGCACGAGCTCGGTCTCCAACTCGCTGCACGCGGGACCGTTCTTCACCCTGGCCTCGATCGCAGGGATCTCCTGGCTGGCGACGGTGCTCCGCATCGACGCGGTCGTTTCCCCGGGCGGCACCGGG
>Ga0335075_10005822_pt1 | contig 19065 bp, 11 predicted proteins | sample Lox_Sample_24_FD_206723 | JGI IMG/M metagenome (GOLD analysis project Ga0335075, IMG submission 206723) | Soil microbial communities from Loxahatchee National Wildlife Refuge, Florida, United States - Lox_Sample_2.4 | ecosystem: Environmental > Terrestrial > Soil > Wetlands | place: USA... | reverse complement strand
CTGCAGGATCAGCGCGAGCCAGAAGACGGGCATCGAGACACCGATCACCGAGACGACCCGGACGATCAGATCGACGCCCTTGCCCGGGAACCGCGCGGCGAGCAGACCGAACGGCAGGCCGAGCGCGACCGCGATCACGATGCCGGCCACGACGAGCTCGATCGAGGCGGGCAACGCCGTCCCGAGGTCGGAGAGGACCTTGTGGTGGGTGCGGTACGAGGTCCCCCAGTTGCCGGAGAAGATCCCCTTCAGGTAGTCGAGCAACTGCACGATCACCGGCTTGTCCAGCCCGAGCTCACGGCGGGCGGCGGCGATCGTCGCCGCCGTCGCGTGCGGGCCCGCGTAGGTGACGGCCGGATCGCCCGGGATGACCCGGGCGATCACGAACGTCAACGCGACGACGCCCACGACGACGAGCGCGCCGAGCGCGACTCGCTTGGAGACGAACCGGAGCACGTCGCCCCCGCGCCGTCCCTATCTGGGCGTCAGGTAGTAGGCGAACACGACGTTGGGGTACGCGGGGTTGTCGACGTACCCGCCGACCGAGTTGAGGTACGCCCGCTGGTAGACCTGGGTGCCCAGGAACAGCGCCGCACCCGAGGAGATCAACTGGCCCTCGATCTTGTGGTACAGGGCGATCGCGCCTGAGCGGTTGGTCGCCGACATCGACTCGACCCGGTCGATCTCGGAGTTGACCGTCGGGTCGTTGAGGTAGGCGAGGTTGTAGCTCACCGGGTTGGCCGAGTGGAACAGGTTGATGAACCACGAATACGGGTCGGCGTAGTCCGGCCACCAATAGAACATCAGGATGTCCTGCCGGCTGGAGACGTTGCTCGACTTCGCCTTCGCCCACTGTGTCGCCCACTGGAGCGGCTCGATGTTCAGGTCGATGTTGAGCGGCGCGTACTCGGACTTCATCAGCGTCGCGATCGTCTGCTCGTCGGTGTCACCCTGGGTGTAGGTGAGTGTCAGGGTGAGCTTTCGCTTCCCCGGCCCGTAGCCGGCCTGCGCGAGCAGCCTCTTCGCCTCGGCCACGTTGGTGGTGGAGCTGTTCAGGCTCGGGTCATACCCCCACAGCCCCTTCGGGATGATCCCGTGGGAGGACACGAACGACCCCTGCAGCGCGGAGATCGCTCCCGAGTAGTCGGTCGCGTCGGCGAGTGCGCGGCGGACGTCGACGTTCTTCAGCGGACCCGAGGCGGTGTTGAGCATCGCGAACAGGTTCTGATACGAGGACGCGCTGGTCGTCGTGATGTTCGACTGCCCCTTCAGCGACTTCCACAGCTGGGGTGTCATCTGCTCGACCCAGCTCACCTGACCGGACTGCAGCAACTGGACCGCCGTCGAGGCGGTCGGGACGACGCGGAAGACCACCCGGGTGTAGTGATGTCCGCTCCACCCGCCCCAGTACTGCGGGAACGCCTTCAGCCGCAGCTCGGTCTCCGCCCCCTTTGTGTACTGCGCGACGGTGTAGGGCCCGGTGCCGGCGTCGTGTCCCGCGTTGAACCAGGAGGTGAGCTTCGACGGCGAGCCGGCCGCGTGGGTGTCGAAGATGTAGGCCGCGTAGCCCGCCGAGCTGATCAGGTCCAGCGGCGCCGGGTACTTGAGGTGGAACACGACGGTGTAGGCACTCGGGGTGGAGATCGACTTCACCGAGCCCCAGATGTAGGCGGCGCCCTGGTTGAGGTGGATGGTGCGCATGATCGACGCCTTCACCGAGGCCGAGGTCATCAGACGGCCGGTGTGGAAATGCACCCCGTGGTGCAGGTGGAAGGTCCACTCGGTCCCGGCGGAGTTGTGCGACCAGCTCGTCGCCAGCAGCGGTTTGACGGTCTGCGTGGTCGAGTCGTACATCGTGAGGGTCTCGTACATGTCGTGCATGGCGATGATCTCGTTCGAGTACGCGGTCGACGGATCCCAGCCGATCATCACCTGCGTGTAGGTGTCGTAGGTGAACGTGCTGCTCTGGGCGCCGGCGGCTCCCCCGCCGCTGGTCGACCCGTTGCCTTGCGTCGAGGTGGCGCCGGGTGGCTTGGAGACCGAGCCACAGCCGACGAGCGCGACCGCGGCCAGTGCAACAGCCGCGGTCACCGTGAAACGGGACAGACTTCGCATCATGGTTCTCCTCCGAAGGGCACTTGACATGGCTACACCGAGCTCAGCGGGCCGGCGGCCTTGACCCGCACTCGCACGGCCGGGACGTTGAGGTAGGCGAGCGGCAGTTCCTCGATCTCGACGATCTCGACCTCGTCGGCGCTCGCGCCGGCACGGACGGTCTGCTCCTGCGCCTGCCGGGTGGCCTCTTCCAGCATCGCCTCCCGGCCGCCCGGTCCGATGTTGAAGACTCGGTCGACCTGTGCCGAGACCGAGGCGATCGCCGCCCCCACGGCATTGGCGACGTCATGGTGAGGCGGGCGGATCATCTCGCTGACCCCGGGCAGGTCCTCGGGTACGAGTACGCCACCGCCGCCGACCACGATCAGCGGCCGGTCCCCGCGCGCCGTCTTCACCATGTCGACCGCCTCGGCGAACCGCTCGTCGGCGACCGCCAGGCCCGCGCGCAGCAACTCGTCGAACCGCGGCTCAGGCGCCGCGCTGCCGATCCGTGCCCGGCCTGCGTGGACGGCGGCGTCGGTGAGTGTCGGCGTGTCGCCGCCGAACACGAGAGCGCGCTCGGGCAGGTGGTGACCAACGCTGCCCGGCCCGACCGTGGCTCCACCCGGGTGAGCGGCGAGCACGCTGCCCCCGCCGACCGCGATGGCGACCAGGTCGGGCATCCGGAAGTTCGTCCGGATCCCGCCGATCTCCACGGCGGAGCTGGACTCGCGCGGGAAGCCGTTGACCAGCACACCGACATCCGTCGACGTGCCCCCGACGTCGATGACGAGCGCGTCGTCGGCCCCGCTGAGAAACGCGGCACCCCGGATCGAGTTGGCCGGGCCCGAGCCGATCGTCAGCACCGGGTAGCGCAGCGCATATTCCAGTGCCATCAGCGTGCCGTCGTTCTGGGCAAAGAACGTGGCCGCCCGCAGGCCGAGCGTCTCCAGCGCACCGTCCAGCGTGCCGGCGACGTCGGCGGCCACGCCGGCCAGCGCCGCGTTCAGGACGGTCGCGTTCTCACGCTCGAGCAGGCCGAGGCTGCCGATCTCGTGGCTGAGTGAGATATGGACGCCGTCGCCCAGCACTCGGCGGGCGACCTGCTCGGCGGCGAGCTCGTGGCGCTCGGAGACCGACGCGAACACGCTGGTGATGGCGACCCCGTCGATCGTGCCCGCCAGCGGTTCCAGGAAGCGCGCGAGCGCCTGCTCGTCGAGCGGGACGATCTCCCGGCCGTCGAACTCGATCCCGCCGCCGATCACGACCTCGCCGGCCGACACGGTCTCGCGCAGGTCGGCGGGCCACGTGAACAGCGGACGGATCGCGTTCGTGGAGGGGGCCCCGATCCGCACCGTGGCCACGCGTCGCAGGCGCCGGCGCTCGATGACCGCGTTGGTGGCATGGGTGGTCCCGAGCATCACGTGGGTGATCCGTCCGCGGTCGATTCCCGGCGTCTGGAGCACCGCCTCGAGCGCTCTGGTGATCCCACCGGTGACGTCCGTCGTCGTCAGCTGCTTGGTCTTGGCCAGCAGGCGATCGTCCGCGTCGAGGATCACGGCGTCGGTGTTCGTGCCGCCGACGTCGACGCCGATGCGGAGGTCCTGATGCCCGCTCATCACGCCAGCTCCTCGATCGGGGTGTAGTCGAACTCGTAGCCGAACGCTCGCGGTCCGGCCAGCGCGAGCCCGCCGTCGGTCCGCCAGATCTCGTGGCAGGGAAACGCGACCGCCGTCACCCGCTGCCCGTATCGCAGCCGCTCGGTGTGGATCGGGGCGCCGGTGTGGGTGTCCAGCACGGTGATGATGTCCGGAACCATCGCGCGCACCACCCCGTCCTCGATCGCGACCAGGTTCTCGTTCTGGATCTCCAGGCGCAGCATCCGCCCCGCGTCCTCGCGCAGCCCCTCGATCACCGCGGCACCCCGCACGAACCCGCCGGTCACCTGCCGCTCGACGTCGACGACCTTCCCCTCGATCAGGCAGCGCAGCGAGATCGCGTCCGCAAGCGCGGCCACCGGCTCGTCGGCGTCGAGCATCGCGCGACCGATCTCGGTGGCGAGCGTCACCGTGCCGCGCGCGGTCGCCGAGCGCGCCTGCGCCACGGTCATCGTGTACTCGGTGGAGGCGGCGCGGCCGCCGAACTCGATCGACAGCGTCCGCGCGATCCGCTCCAGCCACTGCCCGTCTGAGGCGTTGATCGTCAGCCGGTTGCCACGTTCGTCGGTGAGCACTCCCGGCGACGGGTCGATCCCGGCAATCTCCATCGTCACCTGCGGCACCAGTGGGAAGGCGCGTCCCATCCCGTCGGCGTCGGCGATCGGCAGCCCGAGCGAGGCCGCCCAGCCGATCGGCTGCAGGCCGTTGGAGCCGCCGATCTCGGCAGCCATCAGCGCGGCGACCGTCCGGCCGGTGAGCTCCTCGAGCCCCTCGCGCAGCCACTCGCCCTCGTGGGAGCTGCCGAGCTTCTCGATCGACACCGTCGGCGCGCCGATGTAGCCGCAGGGCATGATCATGTCGCCGTCGGGCAGCTCGTCGAGCTCGACGACCGGCACCGGTCCGTAGGTCTCGACCGCCTGCCGGCAGGCGAGCAGTCCGGTGTGGACGTCGCCGCCTCCGCCCGCACCGAGGACCGAGCACCCGCGGGCGAGCGCGGGCAGGGTCTGCTCATCGATCAGCATCGGAGTCCTCGTCGACGGCATGGGGATAGTGAGCGCGGGCGTGCTCGGCGGTGATGTAGCCCGCCCGCAGGTCACGGCGCACCGCCTCGGGGTCGCGCTCGGCGGGGTCGCCGAAGCCCCCTCCCCCGCCGGTGTGCAGATGGACGCGGGCACCCTCGGGGACCCGCACCCGGGTCGCCTTGGAATGGCTCGAGGTGCTGCCATCCGGGAGCTCCAACTCAAGCGCGTTGGGCCGCGCTTCCCCGCCGCCGACCAGGCCCCAGGGGACGTTCTTGGTCCGCTCGATCGTCGCGGTGAGCCACGACGTCTCGCGCATCTCGAACGAGATGTCGATGCCCAGGCCGCCGCGATGTCGTCCCGGCCCGCAGGAATCCGCGGCGAGCTCGGCACGACGCACGATCCACGGGTTCTTCGCCTCCCACACCTCGACGGACGTGAGCCGGGTGGCCGCCTCGGAGATGTGCATCAGGCTGCTCGCGCCGTCGCCGCGGTCCGACGCCCCCTGGCCGATGGGATGCGGCGCGCCGTCGGTCCACGGCTCGCCGGTCCCGGCGCGGGCTCCCCACCAGACGAGCGCGCAGATGTCACCGCCGCTGGCGGCAGGCACCGCCTCCGGGCACGCATCGGCGATCGCACGGTAGATCACCTCGATCGCCTGGTCGCCGGCCCAGCCGTAGAGGAAGCACGGCGCGGGATGGATCGGATGAAACAGGGTCCCCGGCCGCGTGCGCACCTCGATCGGGCGGAAGTGACCCTCGCACGGCGCGATCGTGCCGCCGGCGAGCATCGAGATCGCGATCCGGCTGGCGGACACGGTCGACGGCAGCGGGCAGTTGATCGGGCCCTCCTGCTGCTCGGGCGCATTGGTGAAGTCGAGCGTGACGCCGTCCTCGCGGATCTCGACCCCGATCTCGAACGGCACCGGCGTGTCGGTGATGCCGTTGGAGTCCATCTCTCCGCGGGCGAGGTACTGACCGTGAGGCAGAGCGGCGAACCAGTCCCGCACGACCGCCTCGCCGTGGTCATACATGTGCGCGACCGCGGCGCGGAAGCGCTCCAAGCCGTATCGCTCGACGACGCGCAGCAGCCCTGCAGCGCCCGTTCTCACGCCCACGATCGTCGCGTTGATGTCGCCGGCGACCATCTTCGGCACGCGCGAGTTGGCGATCGCCAGCCGGAAGATGTCGGTCATCACCCGGCCCCGGGAGACGAGCTTGACCCCCGGAAAGATCGTTCCCTCCTGGAAGACGTCGACGGTGTCGGTCGAGTACGGCTCCTTCCCGCCGATGTCGAGCCAGTGGGCCTTGATCGCCGCGTAGCCGACGAGCTCGCGCTCGTCGAGGAAGATCGGCATCACCATCGCGGCGTCCTGCGGATGGGAGCCGGTCCCGTAGGGGTCGTTGTAGAGGATGATGTCGCCGGGCTCGAGCGCGCCCTCGCCGCCGACGGCATCCACCGCCGCACGGACGCAGAAGCTCATCGTGCCCATGAACACGGGCAGGCTCGGGGCCTGCGCGAGCAGGCACACGTCGCGGTCGTACAGCGCGGCGGCGAAATCGAGCACCTCGTAGATGACCGGCGAGAACGAGGTGCGCACGAGCGCGCGCTTCATCTGATCGGCCGCCGCGTTGCAGCCGTGGCGGATGATCTCCGTGGTGATCGGGTCGGCGTCCACGGTCCCGCTGCGTCGCCCTCCACCGCCGCGGGAGACCTCGACTGCGGCCTTGGTCATGTCTGGAGTCCCTCCTCGGTCCGCGTGCTGCTGATCACCAGCGCGCCCTGTGGGTGTGCTTCGAGCACGTAGCCGTCGTCCACGTAGGTCGTCGCGGTCGCTTCAAGCACGATCGCGGGGCCCCGCAGCCGGCTGCCCGCGCCCAGCGCGGACCGCTGCACCAACGCGAAGTCGAGTTCGCGCTCGGCCGTGAACGACCAGGCCGGCCGGCTGTCCGCCGCCGGTGGGGCGACCGCGGTCACGGACGCGGAGCGAGCCGGCATCGCGCCATTGGTCGCCTGAGACAACGCCCCGTCCGCAGCGTCGACGATGGCACGGACGCACACGATCTCGACCTGCTCGTCGATCGTCGAGCCGAACGTGCGGTCGTACTCGCGCAGAAACGTCTCGGTGAGCAGCTCGGGCTCGGAGGCGATCGCTCCGTCCTGCATCGGGCCGACCACGGTGAGCGTGTGCTCCTGGCCGACGAAGCGGATGTCGAGCTGGACGGAGCGGTTCAGCGCGCCGTCGGTCTCTCCGGCCTCCAGCTGGGCGAACAGCGTCTCGGCAATATCCCGGACGCCGTCCAGGCCGGAGTCCGAGATCTCGCTCATGTACGTGCGAGACGCCGTCCGCGCGATCTCCGCCCGCAGCAGTCCCCACGCGGAAAAGTTGCCGGCGTACGGGGGCACGATCACCGCCTGGGCGTCGAGCTCGGCGGCGAGCAGCCCGCCGAACAGCGGCCCAGCGCCGCCGAACGCCACCAGTGACGCCTCGCGCGGGTCCTGCCCGCGATCGACCGTCACGCCGCGGATCGCATCGCCCATCTGCGCCGTGACGATCTGGATGACACCCCGGGCGACCTCGGCCGCGGAGGAGAAGCCGAGTCGTTCGGTGAGCTCGGCGAACGCCGCCTCGGCCAGCTCGCGGTCGAGCGTCACGCCCCCGGAGATCTCCTGGTCAGGCAGCATCCCGAGCACGACCGCCGCATCGGTGACGGTCGGCGCACGCCCGCCACGGCCGTAGCAGGCCGGCCCCGGGTCCGCCCCGGCGCTGTGCGGGCCGACGCGGAGCAGGCCGCCGGCGTCGACGTGGGCGATCGACCCGCCGCCGGCGCCGATCGAGCGCACGTCGATCCACGGCGTCTGGATCGGCAGCCCGCGGACGGTGCCCTCGTAGAGCACCGGCGGGCGTCCGTGGTCGATCAGGCAGGTGTCGAAGCTCGTGCCGCCGACGTCGGCCGCCACCGCATGGTCGAGCGCCAGGTCGCCGGCGAGCTCGGCGACCGCTCGCGCGCCGGCCACCGGTCCGGAGAGGATCGTCTCGACCGAGCGCTCGGCCGCCTCCTCGAACGTCATCGCCCCGCCGCCGGAGCGCATGATCAGGCACTGGCCGCGGAAGCCGCGCTCGCGCAGCCCCGCCTCCAGCCGGCCGAGGTAGGAGTTCATGCGTCCGCGCACGAACGCGTCGATCACGGTCGTCGTCGTGCGCTCGTACTCGCGGTACTCCCCCGAGACGCGGTGCGACAGCGAGAGGTGGCCGGTGAAGCCCGCCGCGCGCAGGCACTCCGCGGCGCGGAGCTCGTGCGCCGGGTTGACGTACGCGTTCATGAATGCGACCGCGACCGCGGTGACCCCGGCCTCGGCGAAGGTCTGTGCCGCGGCGATGACGTCGGACTCGTCCAGGTCGATGTCGATCTCGCCATCGGCAAGCACCCGCTCGGTGACCGGGCAACGCAACTCCCGGGCCACCATCGGTGGCGGTGGTGTCCAGAACAGGTCGTACGGGTCGTCGCGGTCACCGCGGCGCACCTCAAGGACGTCGCGGAAGCCCCGCGTCGCCAGCAGCCCGACGACCGCACCGCGTCCCTCGAGCAGCGCGTTGAGACCCACGGTCGTGCCGTGGCGGAAGGAATCGGCGTCGCTCAGCTGTCCGTCGGTGAGCGTCGCGTCGAGGACCGCGAGCACCCCCTCGTCGGGCGCCGCGGGGATCGTCGGGACTTTGCCGACGATCACCTCTCCGGACGCGTCATCTCGGTAGATCAGGTCCGTGAACGTGCCGCCCACGTCGACCGCGATTGAGCGCGACATGCGCGGAGAGTCTGAGTGGCGATCGGCACGTGATCAATGTTCTGTCGGCACAGAGCAGGGCCTGGCTTTGTGCCATCAGCATAATTCTGGACGTGCGCGTCGACGAACTTCTGCGCGGCCGGGCCGCCTCGGGCATCACGCTCGTCGCCGGCCCCTGGGACGCCCGCGCGGTCCGCCGGATCGCGATCATCGACGACCTCGACGATCTCGCCCGCACCAGTCCCGGCGCGCTGGCGATCCTCACCCGGTCGGCCTCCAGCCGGGCCGCCGGCTACGAGCTGGACTTCGTGCTGCGCCACGCGGGAGACCGCGAGCTCGCGGCGGTCGCCCTCTACGGCACTGCGACGACGTCGCTCACCGCGATCCGGCTCGCCGACCGCAGCCGCGTCGCGCTGTTGGCGATCGCCCAGCATCTCGATCTGTCCGAGGTCGCGTTCGCCCTGGAGGAGTCCCTGCGCAGCGGATCGGATGCGATGCTGCGGCGGATCGCAGCGACCCTGTCGGCGGTCCGTGATGCGGAGGAGCTGACGCTCGGCTCGATCCTCGAGTCGGCGTCGGAGGCGCTCGAGACGCCGGTGCGATACGGCGAGCTCCCGGACGGGGCGATCAGCGTCCCGGTGATGGTCGGGACCCAGGCCGAGGGCCACGTGTCTGCCGAGCAGGACGACCCTGCCACCGCAGTCGGCTGCCAGCTCGTCGCCGACGCGATCGCGCGGGTGAGGCTCTCGCTGCGCTCCTCACGACAGGCCGCGATCCACGCGCGCGCCGCAGCGCTCGGCGACCTGCTCGCCGCCGACGAGGCCGAGGTCACCATCGCCGCTGAGCGGGCCCGGCTGCTCGGCCTCGGGCTCGACGGGTCGCACAGCGCGATCGCGATCGAGCCGTTCGGCGCCACCGCCCGCTCGCACGGCACGCTGCTCGGACGCATCCGCATCCTCGCCGAGAGGAACGGCCCGGATTGGAACGTGCTCTCGCTCGACCGCACGATCCTCGCGATCCGGACGCGGCCGGCGGGCGCCCGCGTCTCTGTCACCGATGATGCGCTCACGATCGCCACCGGAATGGTCGACGAGCTGGCCGGCCAGACGCGCGTTTCGGCGCTGGTCTGCGGGGTGAGCGGCGAGCACGAGGGGATCCTCGGACTGCGCACCTCAGCGCACGAGGCCCGCGCCGCGCTCACCTCGGCGCGCACGGAATCCCGGGTGAACGAGCCGCTCAGCTTCGAGGCCACGCCGGTGCGCCGGCTGCTGGTTGAGCTCGTCTCCTCCTCGACCGCGGCCCGCCACTCGGTCGCCGCGCTGCTGGCGCCGCTGGACCGGCTCGGTGCCCGCCGTGCCCGGACTGCGGTCGACACGCTCCAGGTCTATCTCGACGAGCGCGGCTCGCTCGTCGCCGCGGGGCGCCGGCTGCACCTGCACCCCAACGCCGTCGGATACCGGATGCGGCGGATCCGCGAGCAGCTCGAAGTCGACCTGGAGGACCCCGAGCAGCGACTGGCGTTGCAGCTCGCCTGCCGAGCGCGGGTGATCGACGGCGAGTGACCGGCTGCGGAGCGTGCCGCCGGGACGCTCAGGACACCGCGTGGGCGGCGAGGTCGACGGTGACCGTGTCCCCGATGCCGCCACCGCTCAGGTGGTAGACGGCAGTGAGCGTGTGCGCGGAGACGTCGACGGTGATCGTCAGGTATCCGAAATGGACGATCGGGCCGGCCGCCAGCGTGTAGTCGCCCAGGGTCGTGCCGACCCCCACCTCCCCCTGGGGCTTGGTCGCGTTGTAACCGCCGGCACCGGCGACGATGTACGGGATCTGGCGGGTCTTGTCGGGAGTCACCCGGGTGAAGCGCTGGTAGAGGTGGGCGTGCCCGGAGAGGACCACGTCGGGCCAGATCCCGGCGTTCTGCGCGCAGGAGTCGATGTCGTCGGCCAGGCCGGTGGTCCCGCCGTGCGCGGCATCGGCGGAGGCGGGCGGGTGATGGACCGCGACCAGCACCGCACGGGTCCCGGCCTCTGATTCGGGCTTCAGCCGGGTGAGCTCCCCGGTGAGGAACGTGAGCTGATCGTCGTTGATCGTGGGGTACTTGCCGCCCTGGGTCGAGATCACCCCGGGTCCCTCGAGCACATTGGAGTACAGCCCGATGATCGACACGTGGGGGGCGTCCAGCGTGAAATAGACGCCGGGCTGGTCCATGGTGGAGCGCACCACGGCGCCCGCGTCCGCCGCATGACCCGGCGTCGTCGCGCAGAAGTTGCGCAGGAAGGCGGTGAGCGTCGGCACCGCCGGCGTGGTCGCGCTCTCGCCGTAGACGACCCCGTCATGGTTGCCCGGGATCGCAAAGATCGGCCGGTCATACAACCGGAACGGCTCATAGAACTGGTCGTAGTAGTACTGGTCCTCGCCGAACTCGTAGACGACGTCGCCGAGGTGGAAGAAGAACGCGGGCGTGTCCGCGGTCGCTGGGGTCTGGCTGACATCGGCGGTCATCGCGTCGGCGACTCCGGCCTCGTCGGAGAGCGCGAGGCTCACCGGATCGGTGTGACGGGCGGCACCGGTGTCCCCGACCGCATGGAAGGTGATCCGGCTGCCCGACGTGATCGGATCGAGGATCGCTGACCCGAGCACGTCGCTGAGGTCCATCCGTGGCGGCGCGACCCGCGGGACGGGGAACGGCTGCAGGTCGTTCTGGTGCTTCTCGTAGTAGGGCGAGGAGTAGTACGCGTCGCTGGTGTTGTCGACCTGGAAGCTCGTCTCGTCCGGGCTCGGCGCGGGGTCGGCGAAGAGCCGTCCTCCGCTGCCGGTGATCCGCGGGGTGAGGCTCACCGCGGCGCCTTGGTGAAGACGTCGGCGCCGAAGGTGCTCGTCACCGTCTGTGCCTCGCCGAGCAGCGGCAGCCGGAACAGGTCCTCGAACGTCGCCAGCGACGAATAGTGGTTGTAGTCGGTGAGGGTCACCGTTCCCTTCTTGATGTAGGGCGAGAGCAGCACGGCCCCGATACGGCCGCCACCGGGACCGGTGATGCCCGGCAGTGGGGAAGCGGGACCGGCGGTCTCCCCACAGCAGGCGGAGGAGTCCGACTGGGGCCCCTCGGACTCATCGAACGTGATCTCGATCAGGCCGTTCTCCTTGTACGCCGGCGAGCTCATGATCTTCGGCACCCAGGTTGACAGAAACGAGTCGATGTCCGCGAGTGCCGAGGCGCCGCCCGTCTGGTTCTTGCACGGGTAGTCATGACCGTCCTCGCACAGGTTCGGGGTGATGAACGAGAACGACGGCGTCGCCCGGACCGACTTCAGATCGGTGGCCAGGCCGGTCTCACCGGGCAGCGCACCTGCCGGCATGGCGCCCTTCTTCGTACCGAGCGCGACGACGTGGGCGTCACAGTAGGTCTGGTCGTCGATCACCGAGTGGAAGTAGACGAACGGGTCGTGACGGGTGGCATAGCCGTCGCCCTCCTCGGCCTCCTGGGTGTTGTCGATCGCGTTCACGGCCGGGTGCCCGCAGGCGGCCGCCTCCCGGGTCGGGTCATTGCCCATGTCCTGCTCGTAGGCCTTCCAGGTGCGGCCGGCGGCGGTGAGCTGCGTGCCGATGTTCTGGACATCGCTCGGGTACACGCAGCCGGCACCTGCCTCGATTCCGTCTGAGCCGAGCGACGCGCCCGTGAAGTCGTCGAAGCTCTGGCAGTCGGCCTGGTTCTCGGGGTTGGGAGGCTGGCCGGAGACAAGCGCGATGTAGTTGTCGTTGCTCTCGTGGCCGGTGGCGAAGTAGTTCTCCAGCAGGGCGCCCTTGGCCGGCAGCGTGCTCGCCAGGTACGGGTCGGCGCTCGGGTCCCCGAACGTCGAGGCGTAATCCTCGTTCTCCAGCACGATCACCCACACGTGCTTGACCGGCGGGAGCTTGGCCGCCACGGCGGAGGAGGCGGCAGCGCGCGCGTTCGCCGGCTGGCGGCCGGCGAGGAGGAGCACCGCTGCGACGCTCGCCGCACAGGCAAGCGCGAGCGCCGCGGTGAGCAGCAGTCGCGGCCGGGTCATGTCGTCGGCCCCGAGGGACCGGTGAGCGACGGGCCGGTGATCGTCGTCGGCGGAGTGAGGAACGCGGCGCTGGACGTGTCGAGGAAATCCATCACCGTCGCCGCGTTCGCGTCGCGATAGGTGAGCGCCGGCAGATTCCATTTGCGCTCGATCGTCGCCAGCACCGAGGTGTGGTCGTGCACGACGTTGGTGACATGCCCCGGCTTGGCGTAGGGGGAGGCGACGATCGCCGGAACCCGCGGCCCGTAGATGTTGTACCCGCCGGGTGCGTCGCCCGTCTGCAACTGCGGGGCGATGTCGTCGGGCGCGATCGCCTTCGGCGGCGGCACGTGGTCGTAGTAGCCACCGTGCTCGTCGTAGGTGTAGATGAACAGCGTCCGCGGCCAGGCCGGTGAGTTCATGACCGCCTGTAGCACGGTGTAGGCCCAGGCCTCGCCGTAGTACATGTCCTGTTCACTCTCCTCGTCACCCCCCAGGGTCTGGGTGCCCTGGTAGATGCCGAGCTCGGTGAGCAGGGGCAGGTCGGCGAGCGGCGCGCCGATGTCGGTGACCGCGCCGAACTCGGGATCGACGAAGCTCACGGAGGGCAGCGTTCCGGCCGCGCAGGCAGCGTGGAACGCGGCGATCGGCTGGATGTTCGCGGGGTACTTCTCGATGATCGAGGGAATGATCGCCGTCTGCGGCAGATCGGTGAAGTAGTTGGCCCAGCTGATCCCCTGAGCGTCGAGCTGGTCGAAGATCGTGCCGTTCGGCGGTGGCGCATCCTCGAGGCTCGCGGTGTTCGTGGCGATGTCGCCGTACGCCGTCGCCGCCATCAGGAAGCGCCTGTTGGGATAGGTCTGGCAGGGCGCCGAGCAGAACCAGCGGTTGGCAACCGGGAACGTCGCGGCGAAGCTGTAGGCGAACGGCAGTACGTCGGGCGGGAAGTACCCCATCGGCTCGTCCGAGCTCACCGACTTGACGAACCCGTTCATCTTGCCGTGGTTGATCTGCTGGTGGGTGGCGTCCCAGGTCTGGGTGACGGTGGGCGCCTGCGCGGTGTTCGGGATGACGAACGACTGGACCTTGCCCCCGCTGACCCCGGGATTCGTGTTCGTCGCAACTCCCTGGGCGTTGAAGTGCAGGCCGTCGGCCTTTGGCTGCCCGTTGTGCGCCAGTGCGCCCAGCAGGTTGTCGAACGAGTGGTTCTCCATCATCACCACGACGATGTGATCGAACGGCATCGACTCGTCGACGGTGCCGGCCGGGTGACGGGGCCGCGGCAGGCTCCCGGGCCCGCGCTTCACGGCCGCCATCGCACTGCCGGGACTGAGGAGATCACCGAGGCCGGGGACGCTCAACGCCGCGCCAAGGGCCCCAGCGCGTCTCAAGAGCGCGCGGCGCGTGAGGTTCCAGCGGGGTCCGATGCTCATCGTGTCGTGTCTCCTCGTCTCGGTCGACCGTCAGGAGACTTCCCGAAAATTCGAAGTCGCTCGTGTTCGTCCTGTGAACGGGTGCCACGGGAGCTCGGCGCCCGGCGGCGGCGCGGGCCTCGGCGCCGGCGCGGGTCCCGGCGGCGGCGCGGGTCCCGGCGGCGGCGCTCAGCCGGCCCGGTCGGCCTCGAGCTGCTCGGAGAGCTCGAGCCACTCCCCTTCCAGGCGCTCGCGCTCGGCGGTGAGTACGGACAGTTCCTCGGCGAGCTCGCGCAGTCTGCCCGCGTCGGTCGCGACGGCCGCCATCTCCTGCTGAAGCTCCTGATCGCGCGCCTGGATGCGTTCGAGCTCCCGCTCGATCCGGGTCACCTCGCGCCGGGTGGCTCGTCGCTCGGCCCCGGCGGCGCGCCGGGCGGCGCCAGGAGTAGGCGCCTTGCTCGGTGCCGGGGCGGGCGTTTCTGCGGCCGCGGTCACCACGTGCTCGGAGAGGTACTGCTCGACCCCTCCCGGCACGTGCCTGAGCGTGCCGTCGCCCGGAAGCGCGTAGACGTCGTCGCACACGCGCTCGACGAAGTACCGGTCGTGCGAGACGACGACGAGCGTGCCCGGCCAGCTGTCCAGCAGATCCTCCAGGGCGGTGAGGGTGTCGATGTCCAGGTCGTTGGTCGGCTCGTCGAGGACCAGCACGTTGGGCTCGCGCATGAGCACGCGCATCAGCTCAAGGCGCCTGCGCTCTCCCCCGGACAGTTCCTCGACGCGTGTCCGGAGCTTGTCCCCGCGAAACCCGAACCGCTCGGCCAACCGCCCCGCGGTGAGCTCTTCCCCTGCGCTCGTGGTGATCCGGCCGCGCACCTGCTCCAGGGCCTCCAGCACGCGGGTGTCGCCCGGCGGGGGGCCCTGGTCCGCACGGCCGCTCTGGTCGGTTTGGTCGGTCCGGTCGGTCCGGTCGGTTTGGTCGGTCCGGTCGGTTTGGTCGGTTTGGGCGAGCTCGGCGAGGCGGACCGTCTGCCCGCGCTCCACGGTGCCCGAGTCGGGCGCCAGCTCGCCGGTGAGGACGCGCAGCAGCGAGGTCTTGCCCGCGCCGTTGGGTCCGACCAGCGCGACGCGCTGACCGGGGCCGAGCCGCCAGGTCACGTCACGCAGCAGCATGCGTCCCCCAAGCGCAAGCCGGACGTCGACCGCATCGATCACTCGATCACCGAGCCGGGCGGTCGCGAACCGCAGGAGCTCGACGGTGTCGCGCGCGGGCGGCTCGTCGGCGATCAGCGCATTGGCGGCGTCGATGCGGAACTTCGGCTTCGACGTGCGGGCCGGTGGCCCGCGCCGGAGCCAGGCGAGCTCCTTGCGCACCAACTGCCGGCGGCGGTCCTCCCTGGCCGCACGCTGGCGATCTCGCTCCGCGCGCGCGAGGACGTAGGCCGAGTACCCCCCGTCGTAGCGGTGCACTGTCGCGTCGGCGACCTCCCAGGTGCGCTCGCAGACAGCGTCCAGGAACCAGCGATCGTGGGTGATCACCAGCAGCGTCCCGCGCCGCCCGGCGAGATGACCGGCCAGCCACGCGATCCCCTCGATGTCAAGGTGGTTGGTCGGCTCGTCGAGCAGCAGCAGTTCGGGAGAGTCGATCAGCGAGCGAGCGAGCGCGATCCGCCGCTGCTCGCCACCCGACAGCGGACCGACCACCGTCTCCGGTCCCGCCGGGAACCGGGTGAGGCGCACGCCGCCGAGCAGACCGTCGAGCACAGCGCGAAACCGCGCGTCCGACGCCCATTCGTGGTCGGCCCTGCCGCCGGCCAGCGCCTCGCGGACCGTGGCCGTGGGGTCCAGATCGGCGCGCTGGGAGACGAGCGCCATGCCCACCCCGGCGGTGCGGGTCACGGTGCCGCTATCGGGCTCCTCATCCCCCGCGATCAGCCGCAGGAGCGTGGTCTTGCCCGCCCCGTTCTCGCCGACCATGCCGACCCGCTCGCCCTCCTCGAGCCCGAGCGTGACCCCGTCGAGCACGGTGCGGCTCGCGTAGCCCTTGGCGACCGCATTGAGATTGACCAGGTTGCGTGGCATGGCGGTCCAGAGGTCTAGCGGATCCCCGGTTGCGTGAACCAAACACGCGCAAGTGTTTGATTGTCGCCTCGATCGGTAATAGACCGCCTGATGGTGTGTGAGCGGACCGACTGGACTCCGCCGAGGGCGGGGTCCGCGATCGAATAGAGGTGAGATGGGACGACGTGCAACCGCAAGCGCCACCGCGCTTGCCTGCCTCGCCGCGGCGGGTGTAGCCGCCGGAACCGCACAGGCGGCCACCGGCAGCTGGGCCGCGACGGCGACGCGTGCAATCTCAGGAACGGGCATCACCGATGGCGGCGCACTGTCGGCCGCAACGCCGATGAGCGTGGAGGTCGCGCTGAGCCTGCGCAACACTCCGGCGCTCCAGCAGGACATCGCTGCCGGAAAGACGATGTCCCTCGCCGCGTTCAAACAGCACTTCGCGCCGACCGAAACGCAGATCCGGGCGGTGAAGTCGTATCTCACGAGCTCGGGCCTGACGCCGACCGCGGTCACGCCCAGCGGCCTGCTCGTCACCGCGACCGGCCCGGCCTCCGCGGTCGAGAGCGCCTTCAATACCCAGATCGACAATGTCACCGCCGGATCGGCGAGCGGCTTTGCCAACGTCACCCCGGCACAGGTTCCGGCGAGCCTCGGCTCCACGGTGTCAGCCGTTCTCGGCCTGAACAACGTCTTCTCGATGTCGCTCGCCGACCTGCATCCCGCGGCGAGCAACCCCTCATCGTCCTGCACCCTCGACGGGGTCGGATACCTGTGCGACTACAACCCCAAGGGCTTCCAGATCGCCTATGACGCGACCGGCGCGCCGACCGGCGCCAAGACCACAGAGGCGATCTTCGCCGAGGGCGACCTGACCCAGGTGGTCAAGGACCTGCGCACCGAGGAGAAGGCGAACAAGATGCCGCAGGTGCCGGTGACGATCGATCGCACCGGTCCGGCCAGCAGCGACACGAGCGGCGAGGACGAGTGGGATCTCGACACCCAGTACTCGACGGGCATGGCGCAGACGGTGAAGGACCTGCGCATCTACGACGCGAGCTCGCTGGACGACTCCGACCTGGCGATCTCGTTCGCCGATTTCGCAGGGCAGGACAAGGCGAAGGCCGGCAGCGCGTCATTCGGTGAGTGCGAGGCGCTCGCCTACCTCGACGGCTCGATGGTCGTCGACGACGAGTCCTTCGCCGAGGCAGCCGCGCAGGGCCAGACGGTGTTCACCTCCTCCGGTGACACCGGCGGGTTCTGCACCGTGGCCCCGACCAACGGCGTGCCCGCGGGCATCCCTGACGTCGAGTACCCGACCGCCTCGCCGTATGTGGTGTCGGTCGGCGGCACGACGCTGCTCACCAACTCCGACGGCACCTACGACGAGGAGATCGCGTGGCTGGCCGGCGGCGGCGGGCCGAGCTACTTCGAGCCCGCGCCGTCGTGGCAGGCGGGCGACGGGGTGATCGGCACGATCGGCTCGGAGGCGGACCTGCGCACCGTGCCGGACGTCTCGATGGACGCCGACCCCAACTCGGGAGCGAACGTCTATGTCGACGGCACGCCCGAGACGGTCGGAGGAACCAGCCTGGCCTCTCCGCTCTCGCTCGGCGTCTGGGACCGCCTGGAGTCCGGGCACGCGAACAAGCTGCCGTTCGCCGCGCCGCAGTTCTATGCGCTGGGCGGCACGGCGGCCTTCCACGACGTGACGCTGGGCGATAACGGCCCGTACCCGGCAGGCCCCGGGTACGACCTGGCGACCGGTATCGGCAGCTTTGATGTGGGTCAGGCAGAGTCGCTGATCAAGTAACCGCAGGCGGCCGGCAGTGATGGTTGCGGGGGGCGTATGCTCCCCGCAACCGCCGCCTGTGGGAGCGGCGGCAACAGGGAGGTGTCAGGGATGGGACGTCTCGCGCCGGCAGCTGCAGCCGCTGTGTTGGGGACCTGTGGGGCGCTCGCCCTCGGGGCGAGTTCGCCCGCGTTCGCGGGGACCGGTGCGCTCGGTGGCACCTCCGCCTCCGTGGTTGCACCTGACGCCCCGGGCTCGTTGAGCTACTTCGACCTCGCGCGCAAGGACTGCGTGGGGACCGCTCGCAACACCACGTCGAAGGTCTGGTTCACCGTCGCCGACGGCGCGCTGTCAGACACCTATTGGCCGACGGTCGACGCCACCAACGTCCACACCCTGCAGTACCTCGTCTCCGACGGGTCGACCTTCACCGACCTGCAGCAGCGCGACATGACCTACTCGGTCTCCGACGATTCGACCGGCATGTCCTGCACGGTGACCGCCACCGACGCCGCCCACGGGTACACGATCACCACCACCTACATCGCGGACCCCGCCCAGAACTCCGTCCTCATGCAGGTCGGGTTCACCGGACCGTCGGGCGACCACCTGTACCTACGGCTCGATCCGCTCGCCGGCGGGACCGGCGGCGGGGGAACCCAGAACGCCGGAGGGAACTCGGCGGTGCTGACCACCGCCAAGGGTGTGAGCGGGCCGATCCCGGTCGCGTTCAACACGAACACGACGACCAACGCCGTCAACCGCACGTATGCGGTGCCGACCTACGAGGCGCTCGAGGCCTCGTCCGGGTTCAGCACGGCGAGCGTCGGTTACGCGGGCACCGCCAGCGACGGGATGTCGATGCTCGACTCAGACCACGCGCTCACCACCTACGACTCCGCACCGGACGGGCACGTCGCACTCACCGCGGAGCTCAACATGACGTCCGGCAAGCCGGTGACCGTCGCGCTCGGGTTCGGCAAGACCGAGAACGCGGCCCTGGCGACCGCTCACGCCTCGGTCCAGCAGTCGTTCGCCCGGGAGCTCGCGCGGTACGAGGCCGGCTGGCAGTACTACGACGATGGCCTGAAGTCCCCGCCCTCGTCGCTCAGCGCCGCCGAGGCTCGCGAATACTGGCTGTCGCTCAACGTCGTCAAGGCGAGCGAGGACAAGACCTACCCGGGCGCGATCGCCGCCGGGCTCGCCTCGCCATGGGGACAG
>Ga0335075_10005821_pt1 | contig 19066 bp, 15 predicted proteins | sample Lox_Sample_24_FD_206723 | JGI IMG/M metagenome (GOLD analysis project Ga0335075, IMG submission 206723) | Soil microbial communities from Loxahatchee National Wildlife Refuge, Florida, United States - Lox_Sample_2.4 | ecosystem: Environmental > Terrestrial > Soil > Wetlands | place: USA... | reverse complement strand
GATGACCATACCTCCATCGTTCCATCTTCTCTTGACGGGATAATGAGTGCTGCATTGGTTTCCAAATAAAAGTGTTCCTGTCCGCCAATCCTCGTTGTACCTTCAAAGATTTTGTCACATGCTGCCCAAATCTCAGACATCTTGTTGTCAACTGCAGCACCCTTTTTCAATTCTTTGCCGTACGTGAAGAAGGAGTTTTCGGCAATTGCTTCTTCAATTGTTAAGATTACGGGTAGATCCTCATACTCAACCTTCACAGTTCGGGCAGCAGCTTGTGCTTCTAGGGCGGACTCTGCATAGACAAGGCCAATTGGTTGACCTTCAGAAAATACCTGACCGTCTGCAAAGAATTGCTCATCCTTTACAATAGAACCCCATAGGTTTGCTTTTTTTGATATATCGTTTTTGTCAACGTAACCTAAAGCTAATCCAGGACCAATGGCCGGGCTCCAATCAACTGAGATTATCTTCGCGTGAGCCTTTGACGACAGGACTAAGGCTCCAAATAACTCTCCTTCCTGTCGCGGCATGTCATCCACATACTCCGCCTCACCCGTAGCCTGTTTCAAGGATGACAGATGCGGGATCTGCTTGCCCACCACTCGCTGCTCAAAAGGGTTGAAATCATCTCTTGATCCAGACGATATTCCACGATGAATTTCTCTTATGAGCTCAGGATCTGCATCCCCCAGCTGGAGGTCCGATACAACCTCATGCCAAAATCGGAAGAAAAGGCTCATCGCTAACGTTCTCCGGTAAGTGGCCATTCCTCCAAGGACATCATACCGCAGCGCAAAATCACTTGTCAAGCAAGTCATTGCATGGTCGAGAGTTTTTGCATTATACCACTTCTTCCCTAAAAGATAACTCATGGTGTTCGCCGCTTCAACAGTCTTTGGAGCCATGCCGCCATACGCTAGGTTCACAGATTCCACGTGTCCACCCTTGTTCAGGCGAACACTGAAACCAGCCGTAACGATTGCGATGTCGTCGTCTTTCCGCTTTGCTTGTTTGTAAGCTTTCGTAACCTGTAGTGCACCGGGAAGCGCCAAAGGAATTCGGACTTGTGTGATCACGGCATCGGCAGGTAATGTAGTAGTTCGGTATCCGATGAAAAATGAGGCAAGAGGGAGAGTGAATTCTCCCTTCGCGACGCTCTTGCATGCTAACATGGCCCTAGCTGCTAAGAGGACCGGATTCATGTCTGAAATAGGAGATGCTGTTGCAATGTTCCCTGCTAGGGAAGCAACGTTCCTAATCTGTCGTCCTGCAAAGTAACGTAACTGCTTTCTAGCAGCCTCCAAAACTTGAGCCCTTCGGCCTAGTTTCGAGTAGATGAGTCTGCAGGCATCCTCAATATCCGTGAGTGATGCATTTGCTCCAATGATTAACTCGGCCATTGTGGCTAGCATGGCGTCTTCAGTTGGGATCTTGATGTTTCGGAGTTCATCGATTTCGGAGACATAAACAAATACTGCGTATGAAGTATTTTTGAACCTGACTTCGACTTGGACCTCGCTTGATCCACTAACAAGTTTTGCGGAAGGGTACATGTTTTTGATTTCAACAAGTTGCTGCAAAGTGACCGGACGTAGCCAGAGACGCTTTGAATTTCCATAGCATACAAGTTCTTGGGTAAATTTCCGTAGAGTCGGGGGAAAGAGCAACTCTGTCTGTGGCGAGTATGATTTGAAGTTATATATCGGAATCTTTCGCGCCCCATTGGATATGGGCGTATCCAAAGATACAGTGGTCTTTTTGTAACCTTCCACCTGCTGGCCTATTCTGGCTTCTTGTCTAGACTTCATAGGTTTCCCGTAAGTGGCTCCAACTATTGGAGCTTTACCCCCGGGTTCCAAGCTTTCTACGCTGGATGCAGAGCTTGTCATGTCTGACTCTAAAGAACCCCCGGACTCATCGCTTGGAGATAGATCTGGCGACAAACTTGTGCTCAGGCCAGCGGCTGGAATACTCGTGTCCCTGCAGCATCCTCCCGGTCTACCGCATGAAAATTGCTTGCTGCCATCACTTAACATCTCTGAACGGTAAGGAATGTCTTTCTGGTCTTCATCTTGAAAATAGGTATCGTGTTTTGAGATAGGATCAAGGATGATCTGACCCTTAAGATCCTCGGTAATAAAGGTCTTGGCAGCTTTGAGAATGGGTTTGTATCCCGTGCATCGACAAAGATTGCCATCTAAATGGCCTTCCAACTCGATATCGCTCTCGGACAAATGAAAGCATTTCGTGCTTGGATTATAGGCATTCCGTATAAGGGCATACAAGGACATTACAATGCCTGGTGTACAGAAGCCGCATCTAATAAAGCATTATCGCATTTAGCAAATGATTTGACTTGCTAGATGTTTGTGGTTCTCATGATACCAATTGGCATAGTGCCAGTGACAGTACAAGATAAGGTTTTCAAGAAAGACACTGATGGAGAAAATGAAGGCACTCACTGAGAACCATGCAATTTAGCTATACGTTCCTGGATCGGATGGGGATTTTCAACATCTCCCAGGCCTTCAATAGTTATGACATGCTTTCCAACAACTGAGCATGGTCAGCTTATCTTTAGTTAGATATGATAAGCTCCTTACCACCAACTAAAGGAAATAGACAAGCATTAACCGCAAGATGGCGTAGTCTGCTACTATCGTAGGTCTGTATTACACAAGTACATGCGCCACTGCAATTGCAAAGTAAGCTCTCTTGGGCCCATCATATTCCATCAATTGTAGCAGGGCCACATCTTACCATCCACCCTCGCCGCATCCCAGTTTCGTGCCTTTGAGGCCAGGCTGGGACCTGAGGAAATCCAAAAGTGTATGTTCTGGATCTGGGTTGCTGAGCTCAATCTTGCTTCCATTGATGTAGAAGTCCAGAGTTGACCGTGCCTCTGTGATGAGCGGGGCCAGTCTCTCGTAGGCAGCATGATCTGCTATGGCAGCCATACCGTTGATATCATGAAGTTCACTCTGGAGTTATGAACGCTGGACTATGGAAGAGACAAAAGGGAAGGATTGACAAGTAGAGAGTAAGGAAGCGTTCGGGGGTAACACCGAGCGCGAATACCCAGCACTGCTAATGTAATAAAGTTTGGCTAGGAGCTTACGGCGATAAGACAGTGCTTCTGCAGTGAAGATGATAAGAAAAGTCCCGAGGAGAAAGATAACTATGCAGAGATGAACAATCTTACATGGTCAATAATGGTCAGTCCGAGAAGTTAATTTAGGAACAACGGCCTCTGACGCTCAAAAATGGGGGTGGGGCTAATGTCGGGACAAGGGATTAACTTAGCGCTTCATCCTCTCCCACCTTTGCCACCAAGGAATACTGCCGCTTGCCCTGAAATCAAATTAAAGTTCTTCACCGTTATTTCGATATCACATCTGATGAGTCGGGGTTAGAGTAGAGGTATCAATCTTCAAGCAGCCATTGGTTGCTCTTACTGCAAGTGAGTTTGTGGAGCTGGCCAGCCCTTTGTCTGGCCAAGCTCAACACATTACCAAATTCTTTGCGACGTCAATCCAGAGATTCTCTGAAGCTCTATTCTCTTTACTTTACCTTCCTTCTATTTTAGAGATTACCATTAAGCACTATCAATCGCCATGGGCTCAACAGGAGAATTCACACCTTTGGCACACACTGCGCTCTTCAAACCTGTAGAGCTAGGAGCTTTAAAGCTAGAGCATCGCCTTGTCTTGTCTCCATTGACGCGAATGAGGGGGGTGAAAGAGAGCGATGGAGTATGGGCGCCCACTGATTTAAACGTGGAGTATTACTCGCAGCGAGCTAGCAAAGGTAGTTTCATGTTGACTGAAGCTACACCAATATCCAGGCTTGTGAGTGTCTTAAAGTAACGGATATAGGTGTTAGAGAGTTTGATGCTGTGCTCCTCGTCTTTATTATGTCCAGGCTGACCAGGTATAGAGTGCGGGATACCCTGGAGTTCCGGGTATCTTCACCCCTGGCCAAATAGCTGGCTGGAAGAAGGTGACCGATGCTGTACATTCCAAGGGTGCTTTCATATACTGCCAGTTGTGGCATGTGGGAAGAGCAACCGTCCCGGGCTTGCTTGGTGGCGCAGATGCTGTCTCATCAACCACAGTCCCCATCAAAGGCAAAGCGCTTGACGGAACTGAGTACTCGGCGACACCACCCCGAATCATGACTGTAGACGAAATCAAAGCTGAGGTCAAGGAATATGCCGCAGCTGCGAAACGGGCGATGGAAGCAGGCTTTGATGGAGTTGAAATTCATTCGTAAGTAATATCCGCGCCGAAACGGGCAAGTATCTGAACCGAGTTGATCAAAATTAGCGCGAATGGGTATCTTCTTGACCAGTTTCTCCATGATAATGTCAATACGCGGAAAGACGAGTATGGAGGCTCCATTGAAGGGCGGGCCAAATTCACTCTTGAAGTTATCAAATCTGTCACCGACGCCATTGGCGCTGATAGGACGGGAATACGCTTGTCGCCTTACAACTACTACCAGGACACAAAGGATTCAGACCCTAATACCCACTGGGCCTACGTGTGTGAGCAAATTGCCACCATGCCTAAAGGGAACCGCATATCCTACGTACATATGGTGGAGGCGCGATTTGACGAGGTCCTCTCTGAAGAAGCGAAGCTTGAGTCCCTTGGCTCCGGCAAGACAACTATCAAAGCAGAAGGAGCTGGTGCTTCTAGGGACGTCGGAGATTTCTCTCTGACGCCATTCCGAAGAATATGCCAGAAAGGTGGTGTTAAGTTCCTTGCAGCGGGAGGATACAACCGTGATAATGCCGTCCCCGCACTTGACGCTGACGGAGCAGATCTCATAGTCATGGGTAAATGGTTTCTTGCCAACCCTGACCTTCCTAGAAGACTTGCTGAAGGCCTTCCATTAAATCAGTATGATCGTTCTACTTTCTATGGAGCTGACCCACCCAGCAAGGGCTATACAGACTATCCGTTCTGGTCTTCTCGATTTTTGCTTTGAGAGTAGCTAGCTTACAGGGCAGCTAGCTTTCATAGAGCCTTCTTCTGCAAATCTCTCCACTCGTCTTCTAACATTGAAAAAATAAGTTTGTCATACCAGCGACCGTTGAACCAAAGGAACTCCCGCCTCCTGCCTTCAAGCGTAAAGCCAATTTTCTTATAAAGCCTGACTGCTCCCTCATTCCACTCAAAGCACTCCAGACTAATGCGATGCATATTCGCCATCCGGAACCCCCAATCCAAGATCCATAAGATGGCCTCCGAGCCGTATCCTTTACCCCGGTGCTCCTTCAGCATGCAAATCCCTATCTCGCAGTTGCGATGATGAGCCATCGTCGGCGTCGGCTTTGACAGCGCGATATGGCCAACAGGAACAGGAATGGGTTCAGATGGCTTCTTGTCCTTGCTTTCTGCAGCCTTGGGCGCGTCTTCCTCGGCTGCAGCTTCAGCAGGAGGTAGGCATATGATCGCACTGAGCAGTGCATGCTCGTTAATAAAACCCATTAGCTCTTCTGCCCCCTTTTTTGAGTTCGGCAATATAAGGTTTGGGTTCATGGCATATACGCCAGTCGTGTCCGAGCATAGCTTGTAGAAGAAATCCACATCGTCTTTCTCAACACCCCGATAGATGAGCCGTGAAGACTCGAAAGATAAGGGCTCAAGATGCTGGGCAGCCATGTCCTACCCGTCTGGTCTTTTGATCCTAACGTCTGATGCACCGTGTTCAGAGCACTTTGAAGCCAGGAAAGCTGAGCTTTTCTATAACAAAGAACTAAAGAGTACGGTACTGCATCCATGAATTGAGATAAGGCCTTCCTGATACCTACCCACCCACCTGCCTACTGTAGTAAGGTACCTCACCTAGTGCTTAGAATAACGTTCGTTAAGCATCTCAAAGTCACAGCCTCGCCCCACTAGCTAGCAATCGGATTCGCCAACCCTGTCTAGCGGCCTCGCCAAAATTTCCACTCAGTATAATTCCATCCTCAGCTTCCCGAACCCTTTCGTTTCTTTCTTTGTGCGGCGATCGTCTTTCTCCGTGTTGCTCAGAACATCCTAAGCCTGCCAAGGTGGTTCCATGATGATTATTAGAGCGTCAAGACGATCACAGAGCGAACCCAATTGCAAACACTCCTGTTCATCCGTTGCCTAGGACTTGACTTCATCTGTCGATCTCCAGCGTTTCGTCTTTCGGGGCACGCTGGGTGGTGGGGTTTTGGGTTTGGATGGGTGGGTGGACATTAAACACTGAGAAGAGCATACCCTCACGTGGTAGAGGGTGGACGTGGGCTTGGGGTTTTGTTGGAAGGGATTGTGGCTCTTTGTGCTGGTTACCAGTCCGATGGCAGTTTGTATCTCAGAGTAATGGATCGCGGGCCCCGCCTGTACCTGCATGATTATATGTTCAAGGAAGGCGTTGCGTAGTGAAGATCATGGCATTTTACCGGCCGTTATTATACCACGTGCTCTACTGTGATCACAACCATGTGAAATGCACGCCGCCTACCCCTCTTTGAAGAATCTGTCTAACGCCGGCCGGAATTCCCACTCTAACTTGTCTTGATCACCTCAATAACAAGATACGCTCAGTCATGGTCATCACCGACTTTCTCAAGCTTGCCCTGGTCTCGCTTCTCTCCAGTTTCACCAATGATTCTCACCCGGTCAAGTCGTACGCGTTCACTTGAACCGTCGCCATCGACTATGAAAAGGACTAGGCTAGTAACGTTCTGGAATTTCACAAACCTTAGCCCAACATTAGCTGTGCCGGTCGAGTCCCAATCGTTTGCCCCTAGCGTTATTGTTTGCGTAGGTGGTATGTCCTCGGCTTCGTCGAATCCCAGGATATGTGGTCGATTGGTGTAGAAATGGATTGTTTTCGGCCGCATAGGTATCTCGCTGTCTTCACCTTCAGATGGCGAGGGTGGCAGTGAGGTAATCTGTTGATTACGAGGTCAATGGAATATTTGCAGAATGGGGGAAATAACCACCTACCTGTAAAGTATGGACTTTCAATATAGCTTGGAACGGCATAAACAACATCAGCTGTTCATCCGTATCACTTTCAACCCAATCCTTTTTGCTCTCTCCTCCAGATGCTTTGCCCATCGTATCGAGTCCGCTTGGCTTGCTGCCCTCGAACAAGATCCGGACGCCGCTGAAATCGGGATCTGCATTCAGCAGCTCGAGTCCTTTCACATCGACCTGATCAGAAATATCCTTGTACCCTTTCGGAAGATCACCACTCCGCCAGCTGTTTTCAGAACTGCCCGATGAGCTGCCTAAGCCGGTTGCCATAGTAGCAAGCTCGCGCACTACTCGTTGAAGCTTTTGCCCGTCGGCACCTTTAATCGTTTCCGCAGGTTCGCCTTGCTTAAAGACCATAAACGTGGGAAGCCTATAGAAGCATATTAGCAAAGTTTGTCACATGTGTTGAGTAGTGTGAGGTGCTTACGCTGAAATTTTATACTTTGACGCAATCTCCTTTTGAGTATCCGTATTGACCTTAGCGAATGTTATCAATCTTGGCTGGGAGAGTCTCTGTGAAAGTTGTTCGTATATCGGAGCTATTTGCTTGCAAGGGGCACACCAATCGGCATAAACTGGAGGTTGTTAGTACTATAAAAGCTTTCCAGAAGCTACCATTTAACGAATAGCGCCCAGGTGGACACAAGCTTGTCGCAGGGGAGCACTCACAGTCAACTACAACAACTGTGGAGCTCTTCAATAGGTCATTGAACTGCGAAGGCGATGCGATCTGTACGGTCTTGGACATGGCGCATTTATTATGGAGATGGCCGATATCATTCAGCTTTTTCAGTGATGTAGAGAGCGAGTACGGAAAGTGCCGTGAGGCGGGGTGAAACTGTGATTGAAGCGGGAACCATATCTCTTACCAATCACTTCTCAATTTGGAAATACTTTCATCTTAGATAGTCAAATGCAAATCACATAGTCATAAAAGCTCCTTTTGAAGCGAAAAGCAATCTTTGAGTTTTAAAATCTATAAGACACAGTTTCCTGCGCTGAATCTCCAGGCTACCCTACAATCCTCTAACGTAATCGGACTGAGTCCCGAGCACAATGTGTTGGTACAGGTCGTTGGACGACTCCGACGTATCAAGTCTTGGTGACCTTTTCATTTTATATTGCAGAATGGGCTGCGCAAATATGACGATAAATGGGCACCTAGAAAGCACTCACAGGAAACGAGCGAGCTGAGTTGGCTATTTAGGATTAGCATCATGAAATATTCGATTACCACCACACTCACCTGGCCAGTAAGCTGCTCGCTCTGCTGATAGTAATATTTTGTGTATAAATTTTCGCCTCTGCGGACGCCTGCCTCATCGACTACCGCAGTAGGGTGGCCATTCTCTAGAGGCTTTCGACGATCTGTGGGAGAGCCTTTTCCAATGTCGCCAGGTTTGGATTGAACGGATGCGGGACTATGTATAAGATCAATATTAGTATCGTGTCGGCGAGACAGTAAGAAATTGAAGACGTAGAAGGTGAATCGCAATTACTGCCGCCGCGCATAACAGGAAACTAACCCATTGATTTCTCTGTCAACATTCAGATACTCCTTCATAGCGTCCTTATCGCCTCTCTGTTGCAGGTAATCCATGTAGTAGTGACTGAGGTCTTTCATGGTAGCCGGTGACATCTGGCTCTTGGCCCGCATATCATCAAACACCTGTTTGACTCTAGCATAATGCTCCTTCTCTGTAGCAGCACTTGTCGGTTGGCCCAACTCAAATTCCAAGTATGTAACCCAGAACCGACGGCTGTCGAGATACCAGTGCTGGTTTTTCTGGAAAACCTGCCGAGCCTCTTCGACTGAGCCTTTGATTTTCCAAAGCAGTATCGCCCACTCGACAACAAGAGCGGCCTTAGCGTAGATATCAACCTCAGGAGAGTCTATCTGTGCTTTGTAAACCTCAATCGCAGCATCAAGGCCACTCTGGCGTCGTTGCAGATTTGCCCATGATACGATTGTCTCAACATGGCCAGGCGTGGGAATCAAAATTGCTTGATGTATATCCCGAGCAACATCAATTCTGCCCGACATCTCTTCGAAATAGGCGTACTGCAATCGGATGCCCGGTCTGCTAATAGGTACGAAAAGGGTACTCGCACGTTGGTAAATGTTGCGTACTTCCTCCTCCTTACCTTCTTGTGCAAGCATCCAGCGAGCATAGCGGAACCAGAACTCATCATAAAAAGCACATGTGACTAAGCAGCGTTCGTATAAGAATTGTGCTCTAATGAAATCACCCTCAGCCTCCTCAAAGTCAAGGTACTTCCGCCAATTGATTAATTGGTGATAGTCTAGCTCTGTGACATGGAAATACGGTCGCTTGATCTCTGATTCGTACGTCCAGCGCTTGGTTGTCTCCGTCTGAGTACGGGTGAAAATTTCCAAGTGAACGTTGTCAATCTTTGTTCGCAATTCTCGTTCAATTTCTAGCTCGCCCTTGGGTACGGCTGGGAAGTTAGACATGTCTGCCTCAATCTCAGCACGGAATTGGTCCAGTGTCTCAGCAGGCAAAAGTTCCAGGAGGGGTCGTGATTGAGCAAGCGTCCGAAAGCGCTCGAAGTATCTAGCATATTGATGCATTGGTATATGGACAACCCGATTGAGAATGGAGAAGATTCTATCATGGGCCTCGACTCTATCTTCAAACTCAAGGTACTTATCCCAGAAAGGATGTGCAAGGAAATCCAAGCCAACACAAGTTGCGCCACGCTCGAACAATCTACCAAAGAATATTAGTTTAAGCTTGCATTTGGGAGGAGGGAGGCTGGAGATAGTAAGGAGGTGAGATACGGAAGGTACAATGTGCTTGAGTCAACGATCCCCAACCCATCTATGGCGAAGACATGTGCAGAGTGCTACGATTTTTGGAAAGCGACTGTGTGATATGAGGAAAGAGAGATCCTGGTCATTCGCGTGAGAAGAGTATCCAACAGAAGCGGACATTTGTTGGCAGCTCTCACCGTCTGCGAGGGAGTGGAGGTTTTTCACGCAGTTCTTGCGACATTTTCATCACATCGTTCCATGTGCCTGTGTTATGGGAAGGAAAAGTGTCCATGTATACTTACTCTCTGATCACTTCTGGATCATGGCTTGTTTCAACTTTGAAGGAGCAATAGTCTGTCCACAGGTCCACAGAATTTGTGATGCTGGCTACGCCGCGTTCGAAAACCTGAAGAGGTTAGCTGCGATTACAATGCAGAACTGAGTCGATTACCATCTCGGCTGCTTCAGTGCCGGCAATTGAGAACTCCAGATCTGCATACTTTTTCCAATAGCCAAACAAAAGAGGGAACTTGGCCAGGAAGCGGTCGTACGCATCTCGTGTTGTAGCGATTGCTTGCGGACTCGAGTTACGATTGAGGCCACCTTCTAGGGTTTCTGCGGCGCGAACAAGCTTCTCCCAGTTTTCGAAATTATCTGTATCCTCAAGCTAAGCCAGCCAAATCATTAGCTAGGCTCGCCCATGGGCAGTTGCAACTGGATGAATAGAACTTACAATTTCGGCATTGAGCTTCTTGATTTCGGCACTCTCCTCATCCGTCCCACCGTAATGAAAGTCAGCCATCGTAAAGGGAATGCCCAACTACGAGCGATTCAAACAGTTGTGGGTTCTTGCTTATGGCAATCACTGTACCACTTAGATGGCTGAAGTCTGATAGCGTTGTTTTGGCCGTGTCGAGTGAAGATGTTTACGACCTTCATGAGGCTGAGCTGAGCTGAGGTTTACAATGAAGCTTTGGAAGCGAAAAGTCTTGGCACGCTAGGTGGCTAGCTGCCGTTGCCGCGAATAAATATGGTGCGGAGGTTTTCTTTTCCTCATGGGCTTGTGATGAACGATACTTCTGTATCAACCATAATAGGAAGAGACTGAATGCTCCCATGGAGCTTGATCTCAACATGACACTTCTGAAGCCTCCTGTATCTCAAATATTAAACGATGTGTCGCACGGGAGAGGACGCTTGGACGATACTGAGCTTTTAAAAATAAAAGGAGAACGATTCGGTTAAGTTCATCTACAGGGAGAAAAAATTATGGCACTGCTTTGAGGTTCTGTAGTCAAAGGTATATGTTATTGAGTACCAACGGAAGCATATTTCTGCTCTCTACGAAGGTAAACGTAGGTGTAGTAGTATCGTCTCGTTGTGCTTCATGGGACCTTCTCAGTTGGATCCAGACTTCCTCCTACGATCACTCCCTCACGCTCAGTCTGATTTTCGAGAGAAGTATTTTTGCAAGCCTCACGATGCGGACCCGTTGTACAGAGCGAGCAAATCGTGTCCTCGCTCAACAGGGTCAGGCAAGCCATCGTGTTTCCAAGTCGTCTGGACCAAGCTACTCTGTCAATACCATCTGGTTCCTCATCCTGCCTAGGCTGTTCCAGGCAAGCAATCAGTTGCGCCAACATGTCCCACACCTTTGTGATGCTTAAATTTTAACCCTCTAGCCTAATGGTCAATGCAATCAAAGTTGCATAAGCAGCAACGCTCAACGCGGTCAGAATGAGCACCGCATTCCCACTTGTTCTAAACTTCTTCCTATGTAACCCATCCTCCCCGATTTCACTGAAGAATTGCCTGTTGCCTGCCCATCGCCTGTATAGACTGATAAGCATAACACCTACTCCGTAAACAGCGAACAGTGCGCCGATACTGTAGAATTCCGCAGTGAAGATCTTGAGGACCACTAGTGCAAAAGAGAATTGCGAGAGCGCTGTGCGGATGTAGGCACCTTCAAAGGTGCGTTGTGCAGCACGGATCTCGACTAACCTGGGTAGAAGGAACAAAGAGGTTAGCAGAGATCTGGACTTGGTAAATGTGACAACATAGATGAGTACAAACTTGCAGGTGGTGCCACCATATCGCGGGGTAATGACTTACTCTTGTGCCGTAAGCACAACCGAACGTGCTCGGTGAAGGCGGAGGTGATAGCTATCTTGTGGATGCGGCTATATAATGTCAAATGGCATAGCAGAAGAACTGGAACGGAATATAACAAACCTCGAACATTGTTTCGTTGGGGAACTCTGTGGGAATAGGCCTGCATGCTTGTGGGCCATGGAAAATGTTTCATATAATCCTGAGGCATAAAGTTTCTTGAACTTCCGTTTCGGCTTGATCCTTTATTTATTCGGCGGTATATATATATTTTCTTTTACAGCCGCTTTGATCATTTTTGATGTCACAAATGGCTCATTGGGTTCTAACGGTAACCATGCAAGCATCTCTATTGGCAGCTTGGAAAATTTGGAAGGGGCGCTTCGAAAGTTGGAAGCAATGCTGCTCTGAATATTCAACGCTTCCCCCATGTATACACTTCCAGATGTTCCTTCCTATTTAATATTGCTACATGAATAATTCCGAGACAATGCCCTTCATTTTATTCCTGAATTCATTACTTGATTATACTTCATTTGCCTCCGTGGGAAATCATCGTCCACTTTGAGTTGCAGTCGGATAGTACATTGCGCCATAAGAGTCAACCTGACCATAGGGCGGTGGCGGCATTCCTTCTGCGCCATGCGGATGAGAGGGCAAAGTAGAACTTTGTCCGTACCAGCCTGCATAGCCGTCATTACTAGAAGTGAGAGCAGAAACTTTGTACGGGTACGAACTCCAGCCTTGCGGGTTTGGAAATGGAGGGGGAAGCGGCAGTGGTCCAGAAGCGTGCTGTGCTGTATCGGCTGTCGTAGCAGATAAGGTGGACTCCGCTGTCGAGGCTGAAACGCTTGCGGGTGTCAAAGTAGGCGCATAAATATCAGGAGGCTGGGCTGCTTGTCTAGGTGTGAACTCATCCCGAGAACTGGGCTCTTGTGGACTTTGATGAAATGCGGAATATGTTGAAGGATGGTGCAAAGAATCGTGGTTGCTGTACGACATGGAGCGCTGCGGAACTGACCAGCCTAGATCTTCCCTTGAACTCGATTCAGTGGCTGAATGTGGCCAGTTCGAGTGGTGCGGAAGGTGGACGTTTGATGAAAACGGAGAAAACGCAGGAGTTAAGGGGCTGTCATGATTGTTCATCCTCCAATATGGTGATGAGACATCAGATGGATTTTTAGTGATAGGTCCGGGATCATTTGGCATCCAGCCAGCAGGAGAATGTCCATATTCAGGGGGGCGTGAACCTACAGGTGCTAACCAAAGAATTAGGGGTATCGCAGGGTAACAGCTTTAGGAAACTTACCTTTGTTTTCAGGCGAGAAACTATCAGTCCGCGGCCTTTTGATTTGGGAACTTCCAATGTCATGGATTGGAGGCATATTTAAGTGCTGCGGATATGGCAAAGTATTATGCAACTCTGGGGCCGGACCTGCTCCATTTATCGGGGACGATGAGGAGGAAGCTCGCCCAATTCCTCCCTGCACCTGTGAATCTCTACGTCCTGATCCTGATTCAGCCTGCTGATCAACCGGATGAAAATGACATTCTTTCTTCAGTCTGATGCAATTTGAGCACCTGTTCTGGGCATCACCTGCTGCTGGAATACACCTGATTTTCCTCCGACGGCAGTGACCTAAAGTAATGAGTTAGACTAACAAAAATGTTGATCGACTGGCAGCATTGAATCAAATATGCCAGATAGAGGGGAACCAACCACAGGCAACAGAAGTACGATGATAGCCTAATTTATTCCTCCGTTTCTCATCAGCTAATGAAATGAAGGTAGATTCTGTTTGATCTGCTCTTGCCTGACCACGAACGTTCGGAGAGGATGAGGAGCGCTTCATCTTGCCGCCTTTTGTAGGACCAGATGCTCCTCGCCTCATATGTGAAGACTTGTTGAGAGGTTGTGAGTGGTTGGGTGGCGGGAGGACTGGTACCTGGTAATTATTGACCAAGTTCGATGAGGAAACTTCAACATCGGGAGCAGGGGGAAGCGGGTATTGGTACGACATGATGGATGTCATCGGTCTAGAGAAGTTGAGCGTCGTCAAAGTAGGCCGTGCTATATTCCAGCTACAGGTCTTCGAGGATAAAGTTGGCTGAACTTGTACTGCCATCAACTGACACAGTCGCAATGCGACTTTCGTAGCAATAAGGCGCTCCTTACGACCGGACTTCGACCACGAGAGGCAGGGGTGGAATCCAACTCTTCAAGGAATCATAGAAAAAGCATTGCCTGTTATATATAATCGATGTTGGCTCTGGACACGGCAGCTTAAAGGTATGGGCTTTTTCAGCTATAATTAACCAGTGAAAATCGGTAATCCAGCATTAAATCGAACACCGCGAGAAAGTTTTTCAAGAGTGAACCGAATTCAGGATCTTCGGTTCGTGGGGAGTCCTAGTAATATAATGTCCACAGCTTGATGGCGGGGATTCTCGAGGATGTCGTTGATAAAACCGATTAGATTCTTACGCGTCCGCGGACCGCAGCGCCTTTTAGATCAAATGGGAATCAAGGCTTGTGTTAATTACCGGTGAAGGAGCTTGCTTTATTTCGGAGGATAAGCAAGCCTCAGTGGCAGCTCAACAGCCACGGATGGCGAATGGGAGAGGGAAGGTCCACGCCACAGGAAGAATAGGTCGGAGAAGCTCGTGCTATCGAAATGGCAAAAGCAAGGGGAGTAGTTCAACAACAATTCTGATGGAGAGCTAAGTTATTGGCCGGGTGGAACAATTAGTGTTTTCTCTGACTATCGATGACATGATGGAAGTGGTGGCGAAGATGGAGAAACGATATCTTGAACTTCCACTAAAGCTCCCAGCCACAACATTGGAGGTTCGTTCATTATGCCCGCAACGCCACGAGATTGGGTGACACATAGCTGGAAGGCATCCTGAAAACGGGGTGGTACTTGTACGTTCTAGCCCTAGCCTATCTTTCTCCAAGAATTGCAGGATTTTTTTTGGGCAAGACTAACCAGACAGGCCCAATGGATTGGCGGGCTATCTTCGATGGCCAACAGCATTGATGCTCCCACACGGTGGCTGAAATTAACGCGAGTCCCACCACCAGCCATCTGTCAAATACCAAGCGCTGTAATCAGCGCCCAGAGGCATCGTTTGAATGGCACCAGTATAACAGACCACCTGTAGATTAGTTGATGAAACCCAAGAAAGCAACTGCCCTTGCAATCAATTAGAGGGACAAGGATTAGCAATCAGGGTCGATGATCCGAATGCTGGGAGCCTGGCCTGGTGGATCTTCCCCAATCGTGACAGCGGTCGACGTTCCAGCGATTGATCATTCTGGAAACACTACAGTATTACCCTTGTCATCTCATGGTCAAGGGCGTGTCCAGATCGGAATGGCGCAGAGCTGTAACATCACACGAGCCTTGCTGCAGTCCTGGCATGAACATCCCAGAGATCCACCCGCTTGGCAGGAGACTCAGTAATGGATGGCTGAATTGTCGCATTAATCAACTTATGAGTGGGCAAGTACTCCGCTAGAGTAAAGCCCGAGGTTAACTCCATTATCATTTAATTGCCAGTTTACAGAGAGCGACATAGCTAGAACATAGCCAGAACAACATTTCAAACTCTGACAAATCCCAACAAACCCCAGTGGCCGGCGTGAGCATTTACAACAATAGCGTTTCAACCCACGTCGTTAGTGGTTGCGTGTTCGCAATGGTCGATCGTCCAAACTTCACGTCTCATCGCAACCCACCTCTTTGTGTGGACTGACTGTTGCTGTATGCTCCTTGTTTCAGAAGATTTTCCAATGTGATTACTTTTCAGACAAGCCTCCTGAGACAACCAATCCTAATCGGACAATTTCCGCTGCTACTGTAAAGTATGATTGCGCGCTTACCATGATTTATGGAGTCAGTTCAAACTAATTTAGGAGATTGGAAGCGAGTAGAGTATGTACGAACTCCACCCAGGCCCCCGGGACTCAAACCGATCTTGGAAAGAGATTCTGTGATTTACCAGACCCTACGAATTATGCAATGCACTGCGTACCACATATTGGGAGTTTCCTTATGCTGCACTCTAGATCTTAGGTGGCGTACAGAGGTCCAGATCTGCAAGACTATCGATGCCGAGTTCCGTTCGGGCTCGAAATTGAAGGATGTCTATATCATTCCTCAAGCACATAGGGATTGCTGAACGCAAACACACCATGGTCCTGAACAGAGGAGTCAGCGACAGCGACCATTCATGCGCACAAGGGTCGGGAAGCCATGGGACAGGACCATGCACCACGGCAATGCACGTGGGGCGAGCCTCCAGAAAGACGGTCTGCCGGCATGTAAATTCTCGATTTTGCTTTGATGTGACCTACGTTCCTTCTGCATAGAAGCACCGAAAGAACTGCATTTTGCCGTCGAATAACAGTGAAGGACTTGGAATGGCAGGCGCATGGCGCGTTCTGGAAGGCCCCAAGCTCGCAGGTCTTGATTGACATCCCAAAACTGCACATCTTTTCTTCTTTGGATCAATGAATCATGATCTACTACTCTGTCAGGGCCTTCGAAACTGTTCAGAATCAACGGAGATTTTGATTTGAAGCTTCTAAGTGGTGGGTTAAATGTGCTCACGTCACCGACAGAGATACCGGGATTGTTCTCTGACTACTCCGTACTGAGCCTCTATCACTCGGTACACTTCAACCAATTCTCGTTCTGAGAATAGGCCCACTGTGATCACTACTCACCGGTTGGCCGAAGGAAACCTGAACCGACTGGAACAGGCATCGGATAAGTAAGGACAACCCCCCAACAACATTGAAAGTTGGCATCGACGATCTTCGACCTCCGGCATAAAAGCGATAATAATACTGTAATCAATTCTTCGAAATTCTGATCCCAGGCAGCCACGAGTTTGACAGGGCGATCATTAACGGAACGGGAAGATCGTGCAGCGCATTGAACCTGTGAGCGGCATAGCACTGCAATAACGCTGACCCCGGCAATGCATGTTCAGTTTCCGTAATGTCAAAACTTTCGAACTTCTCGGCGGTAGATCCTCTTCAAGTGTAGTCCTAGAGAATCTAGCACCACTAGAAATGCATGCTTCACCTGTTACACAAGACAAGGTATTGCCTAGTACGGAAATCTCCACATGGGCGCATGCTTAGGACACTATGTCCTAGAAGAGCTCAGTTTGCGAGCCGGCGATGAGGGGTCAAATTGCGCGCTGGACGCCAAAAATGCTGTCCAATTTCCATTACGGTAATTCGTGATGGAAGGTATTACTGTGCGGTCAATACAAGCTTTGCGAAGGAGTAAAATAAGGTACGTTCTTCCCGACCCGTCCGCGCTCGCCATAACCATAATCTGGGGATCACAAGGCGGGAAGGACCTGAATGCACCGTACCTAGCTGCAGGTACGGGAGTCGCGTGCCCGCACACGCACAGTTCGCCCAGGAGATGGACCTAGCTCCCATCGCTGGAAAGCACAGCCCGCTTCCGCAACTATGGGTGGCCAGGGGCGGTCGGACAGTCACATCGTGGCCGTGGCCGTGGCTTGCGGCTTGGAGCCATGGATTTTGGCAGATTTTGACAGCGCTGACCATGCTCTCCGCGAACCTTATTTGAGTCCGTGCAATGTCTTAAATCTAACACACTACAGGGGAAGCACGAAGCCTGTGTTAGTTCTTACTTCTCCACGTAGTCCACAGGTTTTCTCGAGATATGGGGGCCGGCACTGTCCGCTCTCGCGCTTCAGTAATCGCCGATCTCCTCCTGCGGTGAGCCAGAAACGGATGGCTGCACAGCGTCCCTCCACACTCTGTTTCATACGACCAGGGGTTTGGCGCCTGCCTTCCCCTTCTAGAACCAGGAGGGCCAGCCAAGCACAAATCACATCTCTGCCCTTTATCGCGCTTTAATCCAGGATATTTGCCTATTCGGGGACTTTTATTATTTGGGTCCTGCGTCTTTTTCTAGGATAAGCCAAGTACTTTCCTACCCTAATTGATTTTCGTCATCATCAACGTTGTGGGGCTTACTGAACGGGTTTTGCTAAAGGTGAACCATTTACCCCTAATTTAGCTGACGAACACGCAGACTCCACTTCGTCATATCATACAAGTAGCCAATCGCATTTTTTTTGTCGGTGGACTAACCCACACTTTGTATGAAGGGATGGCGGAGATATCTCGATGTCTACAAACACCTAAATGCCAGCAATGTGTTTATGACGGTAAACTGACTTAGTTTGTGTTTTCGTTCATTCTTTTGTTGTTGAGGCTGAAACTCGTCTTAAGTTGGCCGCCAATTGGAAGAGTACAGGGAACCAAACCAAGAAAACTATCTCAAACAAAGAGTAGGCAAGCTCGCTAGTTAACTTCCAAAACTCAATTCACTTGAATTTCCTCTCATCTGGTTCAATGAATGCTTCATATTTCAACAACTCCTACCAAATAACGATTTATCATTTAAGCCCGATTGGGAGATATAAGGTATCATGAGTTATGGGCCTCTGCAACAAAGTTGTACAGCCTACATTCGTCAGTCAAAGTCGAAGTATCAACACTTCCCGTCATCGCTATTTGTATCTTTGACACCTACAATAACGGAGTTGTCCTGCATGGCAGCGACTTGCTCCTCTGTTTGGGCAACCTCACAGATATGGCTTCGTCTGAGAGCTCCAGGTCAAGTTAAAATGCTCAATAGCCAGACACAAAAGTACAAAGTCATCGTGGATGGCAACTTCGACGATATCTCAGGCTCCTACCTCACGTAGTAATAGATCCCAATCACGGACCAGTATCAGCGGGGTCACTCTCCGATTTAAATTGAAGCGACATCAGCTCCTTCTCCAAGCTCTTGATCTCCGGTACCCGCACGATCCCTAACCACGACGTCCCTGACTTTCCCATCTGCAATATATTCAGCCTGCAGTGCCCTCCTTGCCAACCACACAGACAACGGTGGCGGTGGCGGTAGCAATATCTACATCCTGTCGATATACGAATTTTAGTTACACGGATCCGCACAGTTCAAGCACTTTTTAGGAACCTCGTACCTCGCATGGTATCTGCTGAAGGAGGAGCAGACAACTTAGTATATTGAATCAGCAAGTGTTAAAGCTGGATTACTCAATACATTTCTAGATACGAAGATGAACCTTTACGCTG
>Ga0335075_10005819_pt1 | contig 19068 bp, 15 predicted proteins | sample Lox_Sample_24_FD_206723 | JGI IMG/M metagenome (GOLD analysis project Ga0335075, IMG submission 206723) | Soil microbial communities from Loxahatchee National Wildlife Refuge, Florida, United States - Lox_Sample_2.4 | ecosystem: Environmental > Terrestrial > Soil > Wetlands | place: USA... | reverse complement strand
AACCATCCCTGTTGCCCAAACCGAGCCAGCTGTCCGCGCAAAAGGATTCTCATCCCGCAATCGTGTACCGGAACTCCCCTTTCCGCTACTTCCGCTCCCAGATCCTGACCCTGACTCAGTCCCAGTAGTCGTCGCAGTAGGGGAAGTCGTAGTCGTCGAAAATGTAGGCTCCACAAATGCGGTCGCCGCGCTATCCCAACTCAAACATGCTGTCTCTAGCGTGTATTGGGTTCCTGCTAAGGCCGTTGATGCGTCTGTCCCTATAGTAGTTATACCGGGTATTACCAACGAGGCAGCGCCCGTTAACCCAATGTCAACGATGGCCGACGGCACGATGTGCGTGAGGTTCGGGAAGATATGCGAGAGGAATCCATTGGCGGGGTTAGAAGAGGTCAGGGGTTCGCAGTCTGCATTGACGCCGCTGAGGGATGATATAGAGACGGAGAGGGTGGGCAGATTGAGAAAAATGCCCGCCTCTATGCCTCCCAAGCCAGAGAGGACGTTAACGCTTAGGAGAACCTCTGTAAGGAGACCGAGAGAAAGAGTGACGGTGACCCCATCTGAGGATGCAGCAAAGGGGATGGCAGCTATAGTTGACTTGGAGCTAGGCAGTATTGTAAATAAGTAGGTCAGTGAATACATGAGACTTTTACAACTTACAAGCCCTGCGATGAGGAGTTTGTGAGGTTGCCGACGTCGAAATTTAGCGATGAGCTATCTGGGATCTGGCAATGATTCAGGCTGCGATACTCTTGAAGATGAAGGCAAAGATATCACATACCGTGAGGTCAAATCCGTAAGTGAAATTAATTGGATTTGAAATCTCAATGCTGCCCTGCAAAAAGGCCTTGAATTGCGGTCCTATGGTAGCAATCTGCGGGATCTGTATGCCTCATTCAGTATTAGCGTCTTCATCTTATATTGCAACATAAGTAACATAGAGCAGAATAGCGAGACAGGATAATAAACACGCACCTGAAATCCTGGCAATGCAAGGTTCACAATATTTTGTGTGAAAGTTTGCGATTCCATGAGCGAGATGGAGGTATCTAGCTCTATGTGAGCACTAATGCCATTCGCAGCAACATTAAAAAAGCCATCCTTGATGAATTGAATGGCTTCGTCGAATTCGTTGGTTGCTGAGCTGTTGACAGTGAACGTGCCTTGTGTGATGTCGAGTACACCCACGATTGTACAGTTCTTACATCCGATTGTAAATTCACCAATCGAGATAATTGATTGGCTGGTATTTGAGTAATTAAGGTTTTGCATGGAAGACTCGCTGTTTGGGGTCGACGTAGGCGCTGACGGATAGCTGACGGTGGAGGAGGTAGCTGCTTGTCGCCGACGGAGACGACGACGGAGGCTATCGTGGAAACGAAGGCCAGAGATGGAATACTGGCTGCTAGGACTCATACTCGTCATGCCGAAGTCCACTTTTGTAAACGTATAGGCTTCTTTCCACTCTATACGATAGGCCGAGAATGCGACAGTCTCCCGGTCTGGAGGGTAAGCAATATCAGACACTCTACTACCTGTCAGCGACGCTTTCATGACTTCTAATCTTTCCTGTATCAATAAGGGAACAATTAAAAAGACATACATGTAAGGAGCACGCTCTCCATCTCCATTGCAGCTCGGATGAGAAGAAACAACAATGAATTCAGATAAGCCGTCCCATCCTTTTCGCGCTCGCGTTAGAACTCGCTCATCCGCAAATTTGAGTACAATAGTTGAATTCAGGCATTCGATGTCGTCTAATTGACTCTCGATATCTTCCAATGCGAGAGCGGGCAGTTTGAAGTTCATAGAAGTCGTGGCGAACCGTGCACTCTCGCCGCGGAGTAGCGACACATCTAAAGCAAATTCGTTACAATTAAGAAATATTAATATAGCAGGAGGATGCATACGGTCTGCATAATGATGCTCACAAGTATGCTTGGGCGTAAAATCGACTTCTCGTCTATCGAGTTCTGATCGGAGGGTAATTGCCGTCAGCACTCGGGAGTGAGAATCATCCCTTTGGAGTATCGTCGATGAGGGATCTGAGATCTCGGCAGCAGCTCGTCCAAAGAATGCTGTCGCAGCTAAAAGGACGCATCGGAGAAATAGCATTATGAAGATCCGTGAAAATTGTTACATGAATGCCGGGTAAGTGGCTAACCATTTTCTTCAATCCGGTGAGTAAGGGTGCTTTTAAATAGCAGCTGTTGGTGAGACTTCGATGAAGGCCGCGATAAGCGGGAGTTGTATCGCAAGCAGAACGCCTAAACTGCGCCTAGTAATCCTTTATGCAGGGAGATTCACCAACTAAAATGTGAAGAAGAGAGATCATTGGTGTTGCGCTGGGGCTGTGACATGGACGGTGCTGTGTGTAACAAGGGTAACGCGCAAGGCACGGTTTAGGAACGCATTCTGACACCGAATGCACGTTTGATCCCCCGAGCGCTTGAAAGGGCCATGCACAAGAGAAATTGCACACTTCAGCCATACCTCAAAATCATGCCATGGGTACTATTCTACAACAGTTTTAGATTGATAAATTGGATTCCAAACAGAGTGCATTTACCTCTTAGATGCCGGACAGATCAATGGATACATTTGAGAGGATTTGTAATTGTGGTTATAGTGCTGCTTACGATCGGAATGTTCGTGGCGCAATGTGTGGTTCCTCCGATCCTCCTCGATCCGCCTCTTAGTCCTTGTGATTCTTTGCGATAAAAATTGACGGGAACGGCAGGCAGGCTTATGGGTTGCACCGACCTGCCCAGTTGGTTTCTAGCAGGCTCTAGGCGTTTCAGTCGGGAAATTGTAGTGGCGAGGCGAGGCGGGTGTGGTCTCTCGAAACCATCAATCAAAGAACAGAGTATCTCGTATTCCCAAAAGCCCGACCCGTCCTCAATAACTAACACATGCAATGTGACCGTCACGAGCCAGTAGCTCCTTGGTGACTACCGCTTGCAGCTACCCAGTAGTTTGCCATATGAGTTCCCACATACGATTTCGGTTATTGATTTTCGATGACTTGCCCTGGATTTAGTCTTGTAGGTTATAAGTACAATGTAGAAAGAGCTAGATTTACAGTCTAAGCCTTTGGATTGTATTATATGAATAGGTGATTCTATGGAGATCTGGGGTAACGTAACTGACTAAAAATTTACTGCACCTGCTACAAGGCTTGGTTAGAAAGACCCCAGCAGCAGCAAAATTTGCAATTAAACCTCCGCGTAAGGAATACGGCCGTATACAAACCGGAAAACGGCCAGCACCAAGATAACTGATAGCTTAGGAAATCATTCGTAAAATAAACTCTTGTACGTCCAATAAGTCGGTTAATCAACTCTTCAAATCCGTTAGCTTGATGACGGGTGGCGCCGGCCGCAAGCGAGCGGTTTTTGAAACCCGCCCCACCTTTGGCCTGGGTTGCAGGAGTGATGCCCAACCGACTCGGCTTTTCATCCGAACGGTCTATCCAAGTCGTGTAAATATCACGTGTGCAATATGGAATATAGCTTTAGGGGAAGTTGTTATTCAAGGTTAATTTGAAATCGTTAGAGCATACATTTAATGTTACGAGAAAGATTAGTGTACTCTTAAATTTTAATATAGGAAACTTAAAGCAAGTAATCGCGTTCTATAAATTTCAATAAAATTAACTGGACTTTAAAAGCCTGGGTTTTGACCTATATTACTGGTTAATCGGATATAGTAAGCTTGGCACAGAACTGTACCCGTTCGAATCGAATTTATAAAAATGTAAAGTACCTGTAAAATTCACATGATGTGATACAGCACAAGATGTAAAAAGAACACGCGTGAAAATCGGACTGTAAGTTGCAGATATAACGACTAAGCAAGTTCCCATATTGACTAGCATTAGCACTAGACAATGTTATATTATTCTAGTTAGAATCTTCACGAATAACATAAGCAAGCTTCTTTGGGTTATAAATCGAGATGGTCGGCGTCAAGATATTTACAGAGATAGCTGCAGAATTAAATTCCTGCCTATCAGTTTCGCAGATAATTCCTGTGCCTGAGTGTGCCTTGCTAGTGCCTCCTCCTTCTTTCCTCCTGATAGAATTATACCTTCTGTGCCTGTTGGAAATCCTGAATCCTGATCCTAAGTAATCCTAATCCTTTAGATCCTACAGCTGAAAAGAACCTTTAGCTATTAATGGGGCAGAGAAACACGAACGTGTATATATAGGGGCTTTGTACCCGTCCCAATTGTGGGGGCATCTACAATAGAATCACATTAAGCTGCGCATGAAATTATCACTTTATTCCCGTGATTCCAACATCTCCCTGCCTTACTAGCTAGCCTTTCTGGTTCAATTTGACAATAAAAGTTGCCAACAGATAGACAGCTTGAGTCTCAGAGTAGTTTTAGCCTACTCCACTTCCGAAAATTGCTAGAAGCTTTTATAATTTCCCTAGGACTCCGAATAATTGCCTTCGTAAGAAAGGACTCGCCTAAACATAGCATGAGTAGTAGCCGCCAACTTAGGGCTAGCCTCTCGATCCCATTTTAACCGTGTAAAGGCAACAAGATACACCTATTCTGACTTTTGGAGCTTTCTCGGTAACAGAAAAGGAGGTCAAGCTCTGTTAACACGGTCATGTGTTACAGTGTGACAAAGCTTGTCACCGCAAACCACCACTTGCTGATCGTAACATTGGCCTCTAGCAGCCAACGATGCTTCATGCAGAGAATGCCAAGATCTCTGGAAAATACCTAATGTAAGCGGGTGCTGAGACCCATGTTCGATCTTGGATTGACTTGGAAGTTGTTAGAGAATCCAATCAGCATATAATAGATCCTCATTATTCCTCAAGCTGGTAGCCTGGAGCCGATATCCTTCTGGCTCTGGGTACGCCCCCCTTGTCCCAGGCAAACGAACATCGAGAAATAGATTCGCCACGCCAATAAAAACTCTAATTACCTCGATTCTAGACCTGTGTGAGTGTTTCTTGCCAAGATCGGCGAATAAGCGCTTCATTGCGCTTTCTAGCCCAAAATTGTTTATAGTTGTTGCCTAAATCGTCTAACGAGTAATACATGACCGAGAATAAGAGTTACTTAGGGGTTCTTCTGCATGATAGTTGTTCCTACTTTAGAGCACCACAAAGCCGGGCGCAACAAGTATCCGGAAACTTGATTGACCAGCAACCGGATTACCTCTTTGCCCACTTTTCAACTTGACCTTCTGTACTTTTCTTCGATTTTGTACATAACATTGTCATATTATGGTTTACATTTCTGAAGCTAGCTAGATCATTATCTTTTTCAACAAGATAATGCTGCTTTGAATTCAAGCCAGTTGACTCAAGCGGCCCTTAAAGACGCAGGAATTGAGATGCTTTAACTTATAGTAACTATCCTAATATGAATGCTATTGAGCAAGCTTGGATACCTATGTGCATTCATAGTACAACAACTTGGATGGCATAGATATCAGCGCCGGAAGAGCTCCTATAGGAGAAAATCAGAGAATGGGTTATGAAGATTGTAGTAATTAATCAATTAGTTATTGAACATGGGAATGAATTTCATAGTTGACAATACTTAATTGCATACCTAATGTTCCCATAATGTATGCAATTTGTGTTGTAATAGTTAATTGTGTGTGTGGTAGTCGCAAAACACATTGCGACACCTGGTTTGGTTGTTCCAAGAAGTGTCTGTTGTGGCCGGCTTCGTGCTCAGCAGCTAACTACCAAAACCCTCTGCCAAGAAACATCAAGTTCGTCAAGTTTAGAAGATTGCAGAATTTTGTTATTGAACTTCTCTACCCTGTGAGTGAATAGTAGGCTAGCAGAGCCCCCTAAACGCAATGTGCTATAGTTGTTAAAAAAAGAGGTCCAGTAGTGACTTGGGCTTCTCTTGAATTAAATTGAATACGCTCTAAATACCTGCCATAGAAAAACCAAACGCGTTTCCTCTTTAAAATTGGAAATCCGCCTGGCTTATGTCTAGAATGCCTCAAGCACTCGTTGTCCACTAGCGCCGCCTTTTCGACAGCAATTGAACAACCCCTTTGTGACCGTTGTGATCCGTTATTTCTTTCGGCATACGGGTCCGAAAGTCTCGGGATCCAAATATTGAGTCAGTCCTGGAATTTAATAGCAGCGCTACTACTGCCTCGTGGCCATTCATAGCTGTTTGGTATAGTGACGTTTGCCCATCAGCACTTGCTGCCGTTGCATGCATATCAAGTTTTCTAATTAAGAGCGACCTGACAATAGCCTCATGTCCATTCTGAGCAGTAAGATGGAATCCAGTCCACCCAGGTATAGATTTTGCTTTGACGTCTGCTCCATTAGCAAGCAGCATTTCTACAGCCTCAAGGTGACCGTTTTCAACTGCTGCTGTATCTCCATTTGTATTGCCAAGTTCTAGGAAAGCTCCGGGATCCAACAGCAGCGCTATTACTGCCTCATGGTTATTTATAGCTGCTTGGTACAGTGGCGTTTGCCCATTAGCACCAGCTCTTGCACGTATATTAGGTTTCTTAATTAAGAGCGACCTAACAATAGCCTCATGTCCATTTTGAGCAGCGAGATGAGCAGCGAGATACAATGCAGTCCACCCAGCGGTTGATTTTGCTTTAACATCTGCTCCATTGGCAAGCAGCATTTCTACAGCCTTAAGGTGACCTTTTTCAGCTGTTTTTGTCAAGGCTGTATTTCCATCTGCATCTCCAATCTCTCGATCAGCCCCGGAATCTAATAGCAATTCTATTACCGTCTTAATGCCACTCACGGCTGCTTGGTCTAGCGGCGTTTGCATAATAACATGTGCCCTGGCATTATGCTAGGGGTGCCGTCTATTAGAAGTGACCGAAGAAGCACTTCAAATTCTTCGTGCGCTGCGATGTGCAACGGAGTCCACTTAATGGCGGGATTCGCATTGGTATCCGTTTTCGCCAATATTCGCGACACTATCATCTGCTGACGACTTCTCCCTTCGTCAGTTTTGCGGTAAATTTCTTCATATCGAATCGGTCGAGCTTCATCTTCTCGTCTCTCTCGAGTTTCCTCTTCTCATCTTTGTAGATATTCATCTTCTTGTCTCTTTCGAGCTTTATCTTCTTGTCTTTGTCGATCTTCATCTTGTCTCTCTCGAGCTTCATCATCTTGTCTTGTTGAGCTAAATAAACGAGCCCTTGTTGATTACTAGCCGCTAGCTCGAGTGGCTTAGTTGCTTCAAGCCATAGAGATCGTAGAACAACCTCTGCTGTCACTCTTTTTATGGGTTCTGGCACCAGCAAGTTTCTTATTAATCCAATACCATGCTCGCTTATGGAACTCGACACAAGTTCCGCAGTTGGAAGCGCGACTTTCCCTTTAACATATAGGAGAAACGCATTCAAGTCCTGGTGTGGAACTTCCTAGCATAAAAGTTGATAGACAACACTTTCCAATGACCATAAGTCAACGGCAGAAGTATATTTAGAGGTATCTTCACTTCCACTGACGAGCCCTTTATTTTTGGAGCTTAAAATGTAAGGTGCCTGCTTGAGTCCTAAGGGCAATGAACTCATTCTGAACTTTCTTTGTGATCCCAAAGTCACTAATCTTGATCTATCAACTAGGGGATCTAGATACAAAAAAGATGTTCTAGGCAAAATCATTAGCCTCCGTTATCTAAGAGAGAATTAGTAAATAGTGAAAACTTAGGGAAAGCCAACTTGAGGTTTTAGATCGCAGTGCGTGAATCCACTTTGGTACATGATACACAAACTATCAAGTACCTGGATTGTGACCTGTTGGGCATCCAATTCTGTTATCCCGGGTGTTATATATTTAGCTAAGTCGCTAAATTGGAGATATTCCATAGTAAGAAAGAAGGTATCGTTATTATCAAACCACTTGTAGAACTCTACAAAAGTTTCGCCGTGTTAGGTATTATTAGCTTGAGAACAAGTCCTTAAGATGTTTTTGATAGGTGATGTTGAATTAGAACGCACCTTGGACAGCTTTTGCTAAAGCTAACAACTTTGTTCTACAATCAATATTCACAGCCTTCATGCGGCCTTTGTGAATTTCCTGCAAGGCGCTTTGAGCCTTAATGCTCTCTCCCTCTCTTTGCACCTCCAGCCATATAATTCCAAAGCCTCCGTGACCTTGTTAGTACCTTCTTCTCTCCACTTTGACTTTTCGCAGGCCTTGAGCAGGATCCGAAACGTACTCGGTATGTAATATGTGATCAGAGAAGTATTGGGTATCAAGTTTAAAATGATCAGTGAGGTCTGGAGGATTCTAAATGGATTGGTGGGACGACCCGCACAGCATGCATCGTATGGAGATTCCTTCCTAGTTGTATTAAGACACTGTCGTTGTCAATACGAGAGACAATAATAATAGACAGATTGTGTCACCAACAACTCTGTCATATCACTACACTTAGGTCATTGTGGATCTGGACAGGTCGCTGACTTAATAGTTTTTTGGTTTCTGGTGATCGCAAAGGCTAGGTGAATATAGCCCACTCAGCTCGTCCGTATTAGGAACAGCTCACATCGCTAAGCGAAGAACTCCTCCCACCACACGTGATTAGAATGCTCTCTATTATCGCATCGTGTTAATTACGTGACATCAGAGGTCAAGAGCTGTCGTCGTGCAAATAGTTCTCTCTTTACTTAGAACTATACCGTTTTGCGAACACTAGTGTTGGTATGACTATGTCACCTTTGAGCTGGATATTAGCAGTAAACAACATGATCGGACGATTCGGAATTACGTCACTGCGTACTCCACGTTTCTAGAGCGCCACGAGAATTAAGGTCATATGGTGCAATATCATCGTAAGTATCGCTGGGCTGGAATGTACGAAAGTGGTAATATACGCTGCGTATGGAGCAGGTCTCGCAGGCAGGTTCCCAGAAAGTAGGGGATAGCCAGACATGCATCCGCAATGGAAAGCATAAACGCCTTCAGATCCCCCGCAAGCCGATACCCATCCAGGCTCCAGAAGAGACGCTATTAAAAGAGCCAACGGATAGTTCCTCTGAATATAGCAAGGATGTACCTGACCACCTGATAAAAAGCCTCGAGAGCCTTGATCTGGATAGCAAGACGCCGGTCCTACCTCCTCGACCGCATCGTTTAATTGATACTGCAGTCCCCATGGTCAACAATACTCTAACTTGCAAGGACTCCGGCGAGGCAGCAACTACAGCAATATCACTCTCGGCCGGTACTTCAGCACCAAATATAGTCCTATCCCCAGCCTCAAGCCTCTCCACCGCCTCAGTCTACACGCAGAAGGCCTACCGCGAAATCCGCCACTTCGCCGGTGGCCTCGTCCGCCACCCATCCCAAAGCACCAAGAATTTCTCGATCCTGCGCCACTCCCACGGCCTCGTCTTCTACCAAGGCCCCACCACCTCCTTAGCAATCTCCATCTTCGCCGATGCGCCTTTACCAGCCGACCGCACCATCTGGCTTCAGAGCAAAGGATGGACTGGGCAGGCGGGGATGCGCGCTCGTGCCCTGGCGGGCTGGAACGGAAGCTGGATCGACGTGACGCCTTTGACGCCTGTGGATGTCGAGCAGTTGAATCCGAGCGATGAGCGGGCGTGGCAGCGGGATATTGCTAGCTTCCTAAAACGGACAGCAGGCTCTGTGGCAGCGAAGCATAAGCTTCGGGAGACAGCGATTGTTCGCATTCCCGTTGAGGCTGGAGACGGCTATTATCGCCTCGTATTGTGCGCGGGCGAGAAGAAGAAAGTCCTGTGTCCGAGCCCTGTTTTCCGTGTGCTGTCGACTTCGATGAGGCCGGCTTCTATCAGAGGTGCTAGTTTGAGTACTTTGCCGTTGGAGATTGGTGCTAAAGTGTTGAGTTCGACAGCCAGAGCGTCTGCGAAGACGGGGATCGGGAACGCGGTTGCCCCAATTGCGGCGGCTGTGCAGCAGCAGATCCAGCCTTATAAACCGTCTTGGGCGACACAAACGGCGGCAAGGGCAGCATATAATCTTAGTGGTTTGGCTAAGAGGGTTGACTCGAATGTTCAAGTTGCAAACCAGACGTACGATCAGAAGCGCAGCGAGGAACTTGGGACGGTTCGTTTGGAGGACTTGCCGGATGATGGTCCTAAGCCGCCATTTCCGATCGATTTTGTGGGGTGCGTTGATTATAGGTCCAATATTGCTGAACAGTTCGATGTTCCTATTGCTTATCTCACTGCAGTACCTGAAGATATCTTGTGCCGTCTAGAAGGCTATTATTTTGGGTGGATAAGAAATCATAGCCAGACAAACAGCGAGAAACAAGCTACCACTGAACGTGAGGCTGAATGGCACAAAGCTATAGTTTCCGTTATTCCATATGATCCAGAAACGCTACATCAAGCCAGGATTGCTGAGATAGGCAAGGAGAGCCTTGCTATCTATCTTGTGCAGGACGACGAAGAACCTATACTACTCGACATGCAAGTCGAGGTCCAAATCATGGGCTTCATCCGGCCATCCGACCAGCTTCCAGATCTACAGAGTAAGGAAAAAATTGATACGGACGATGTCCAGGCTGAAGCGGCCATGCTTAGCGCCATCAATGATATTGAAATAGCTCAGGCGTTTCTTAATCGACCTGCGTGGGCCCCGCGCTCTACGATCGTGGAAACCAAATCTAGCAAGTCCGGGACCTTAGAGAAAGTCAAGACTTCATATGTGGACACGAGACTATCTTTGCAGCAGCGAATTGACCGCCTACCATTACACAAGGCGGGGATAAGGTCACCAACTGATAAAGGGAGGGGAACTACAGTCGATGCCGGTGGGATGTATGTCATCAGACAAGGTGATATCTAAGGAGACAAGTTGCACTCACCCAAAGAATCTAAAGGCAGTTGCAACTACTGGTCATGGAATGTGTTTTGGTCCAATTTTGAATACTGTACATTCATGAATCAATTAGTTGTGACAGTAAGAGGGCAATTTCCTGGACCAACTGGCGTAATTCATGAATCGACTGGCTCATGATTGAACCGGAACATATGTGGTCGCTGAGCTATCATCTCGGACGATTGGATTCTAAGAGCATGATGCAAGCCAAAATGAAGAGAGAGATAAGCCCTGCGGACATATATTCATGATAAGGCCAGATTGTGAAAGGCAGCGAGCCCCATCACTGTCCTTAAGTATGACGGAGGACGGCGGTCTCCTAAGATCGTGCGGAATTTGTCCGATTGCGGCGGTCTGATTCCGTCTTTTTTATCTTCATCTGATTTCTCGATTAAGTATTTATCTCTTAAAACGGAAGCATATTAATGTTCTCAGCTGTCCTATAATGATCAGTCTGATGCAAAGGTAACCCATCTTGCTACATGTATCGATTGAGTTCTTAAGTTCGTTAGAAGGTCGATCGGCGCTCTCCGAAAGCTGTCGCTATCTCTCATGATGGCACACGGCTACTACCACCTCAACGCCTCCATGTTGAACATCACATGCGACTGCGGTGCGGTCCTCAACGCAACAGCCCGCCACTCCAATAACCTTAGAAGAAGTCCATGGAGGTTGAGGAGTTACCGGAAAGAGTCATTCGTGTTCAGATCTATGAAAGCCGCGGAATACCAGCATAAACTGGCATATAAGCCCTGGCCCCCACCATACGACCCCTTGCGAATGTAAGTCCAGTTCTTTGGATTTTCCGTAACCAATGGTGGACTATTCTATAAGACCTAAGTAAAACAGTGGTATTTTAGAGGGGGTTTTAGGTGATATTGAGTAATTTGATGCAGGGGTGTTGGAGGTTGGTAAAGTAGGTCAACTATGTCAACCCGGCCCTTAAATACCCGTCTTAGTGTATTATTTGCCAGATTTGGGGGTACTCTTTTGGCTATAAGGCCCCCTTTGGTATAAGGCAGTCCCAAATCCGCCAAAAAGGTCAAAGCTCGGACCAAAACATGGACCTTATAGGCCTGTTTATGCGGTATGTTTTAAAAGGCTAAAGGCGGCTAAGGCACTGGGGTTGGTGATGTCGGTATCGAAGCTTGAATGCTGAGTTGACCAGGAAGCCCTTCTGCGGCCTTGGATATATGACCTGTTCAACTTTCAATGATCATTAAACTAGCGTGATCACCTCTGCAGGTCCATTTTTGGGAAGTTCTCCGCCAATTTATGCTTGTCCGACAAGCACGTAGTGTCAGCAGATCTATATAAACTAACAGGATGTCTACAGCCACGAACGAGCGCAACAATATCACTAGACAGTGCTCAAGATGAACAGATGCCCAATCTTACTCGAGTATCGACATGCAAGAGCATGAGAGAAACTTCGATGGTACATAGACTTCGTCTTTTATCAAGTCCTTTTCTAATCATTATTTGCATGCTAGGAGAAAGTTCGATTACAGTAGTGATTGACACTTTGCCACAAATATCTGGATAATTGCATTTAGTGAAGGCGTCGAAGTAGTGATTCATGAACATATCAACGGGCTACCAACAGCTTTTTCGCAATCAGGGCAGCTAAAGAATGTGGCCAAATATAAGTCACAAGTAATAGATGTTACTTGCTCCCCCCAAGACAGGCCCCCAGGATATCAGACAAGATATCCAGTTCAGCATCTGCTTCCCTGTTGGAGGCCGTGACGCCTGCAAAGAAAAGTAAAGCCATTTATTCAACTGAAATTCTATTTTAAATGACGTGGTTGGCGAGCGTCCTTGGAAATATCTCCGATATTATCGAATAATTGAGGGTCAGCGATTCTTCACCCATTATGAACCGGGGCAATCCACCGTCTATATCAGATGAAAGTTCAATAAAGATATCTCCCATTCGATTCCGATCTCCAGAAGTGGTTTCACGTTCAAACGGATAATTCGTCCAATCTGGGACCCAAGAGGGTAAAAAGAGACTGTCATGGTCGCTATACTCTCTGGCGAAGTGAAGAATTTCAAGTCGCCTAGCCCCCTGGATAATATACGCGCAACATCTGAATAGACTTGAGATATGGTGTGATCATGACGAATGTCCAGCTCCACTTTTTGATATGGTATTGTCACTCCTAACGGGGCATAGACTCTGTATCTTAGATCAGAACATAAGGCATCATAGTGCAGGCCTAGCAGAGTGAAGGGTTTAGTGCTATCTCAAGGTACGCCCAATCCTCGAGAATACAAAAAATGGCGCATTATCTTAAAGACTCGTCGCCCTATGCTCCGAGCGCTCACGACTATGTCTGAATTGGACAGAAATATCCGCTATATCCTGTGTCGGGCCTATTTCCAGATTCAGCCAAAAGAGTCGTCCTCAATGAGCATGAATGGCTGTTATGCCTGATCTGTGTGGTTTTGGTGGCGTCCCGGGCGCCTTGCTGAGCACTGGGTTCAGTCCGCAGCGACTGAGAGAGATCGTGCTGCTCGGTATGAAATCAAGATTGATACGGCGCAGAATTTTAGCCGAGAATAAGAGCATAACCTGTATATGGTCGCGGATGAACGGAGAGTGCAATTCGCTGAATATGTGCACTGGTCGCTGCCTGACAGCAATCCTTGATATATGTCTGTTCAAAGGGTTTAAGGAGCCAACACCACTCAATAAAGACAACCAACTTCGGCTGACTGACCACTAGAGTCTCTTTCTAGCATTTAAAATGCCTATCGGTCGAAAGGATATCGATAATGCGATGCACAGCTAATTTGTAATGACCTACCACCTCTGCCTAAGCTCATGATGAAGCCAAACTACATGCGTCGCCTACAAGAGAGCGTCTGACGGATTAGGGATGGAGGATTAATGGTTATTTGATCGTTGCGTAAATGGAAAGACCATCATAATTTCTTGAGAGAGATGGATTTATATAGAACTATTTTGAACCTATCATTGTAAATGATTGCACGGTCGAGTGCAATACTAGACAAATTGTCACAATGCTTGCACATCTCACGGAGGTTGTACTAGGAGTCTAGCATGCCCATGACCGTAGGGAGATAGGATCGCAGATATGTTAAGGTAATCTCGGGCTCTCACTTTTCGAAGGACCGTTAGCTTCAATTGAATCTACCTTACAAGGTATAGAAACTTTGAAACACAGCATTAGCACAAAGAAGTAAGGATTTGTAGAACTTGAACTCTCAGACCTCAGACCAACTACTTCAACATTTCATGATTCGACGCCATTTAATGCATGTCATCGGTGTAGATGCTAACTCAACCTGCGCTATGGTTTGGAGGATCTCGAGGCGAGACACACCCGAGGGCCTCGGACTTTCGATTTACCCAGAAATCCTTTAAGCCTATTTTGCTTCTCGTTGTTTACAGTCTAAACTGGGCGATCAAAATGAGTTTCGATGAAGAATTGGGTTACTTGGAGTCTTGACTTTTCTTTCTCGAAGCCTCTTAGACGCCCGCATTCGTTTGAAGTTTAATTGGTGTCAAGGTTTTTTACGAATAAAAAGTAAAATTAAGCGTGCGCGTCGCTTTTCTCATCTATAAAGTCGATAAAAGAACAGAATAGACACGCTTCCTTGTTATTGCGGCTATTGTAGTACCAATTATGGAATGCCGAGCGAGCCGAGGCCATTTCTGGCTAGGGCCGAGGTCGCGAGGCTCCATGCGAATCTCCGAGGTCATGATTGGTATTGGTTGTTCGAAAAGGTTGTTAGTCATCACAGCCTCGTCTACTTCGTAGAACGAACCTACCATTGGCCGGCAAGGTTTGAAACACGGAAAGGGTTGTCGCAAGAAATTTCCTTGATGCAATCTCTCAGGTATCACAGTCGTGCCTGACCTCATAAAATAGCTATGCAAGGGCGCTCGGGCACGCGCGTGGCTACAGGCATATAAGATGGTTTATCACCTCTCAAGGCTATATAGTTTAGGACCTCCTCCCATCCGACACTACTTTACTATTGAAACCCATATTTACTTGTACCATATTTCTAAAACATAATCACAGCCATCAGCACCGCCTACAACGTCATGTCTACACCAATGGAAGCTGATTCTCTCAGGGAGAGAGAGCTCGCGAAATTGGACACTGCCGGAAGCGTGGTGATGACCAAAGAGCTCTTTGAAAAACTCTACCTCTCCCCGCAAAGCAATGTGGCTGGAAATCTTCGCAAGACATTTGGCAACCCAACACCCTTGTAAGCTTATAATTGGCGGTGACGGTTTGCTGCAAAGGCTGATCGTGTTATCTCACAGAGGTTTGGCCGGTTTCTTGCTTGCATTGACACCACTGTCCTGCGACCTCATGCAATGGCGCGGCGCAGGTGGTAACGGAGCTGCTTCAGTGTAAGCTTCAATTTCTATTTTATTTGAGTTAGATGTTAACATGTTTGAACCTGTAGTGGTGCCTTCTACTTCCTTGGCGGCGTGGTAGCCCTCTTATGCGCCATTGGTGAATTCATCTTGGGCAATTCCTTCTCAATCGTTATGTTCGGCACCTATGGCGGATTCTTCTTGGCATATGGAGCAACTCTTACGCCTTTTTTTGATGCCTTTACAGCATATGCGGATCCTACAGACCCTGCGGCTGCTCCGATTTCTCCAGGCTTTTTGTCCAGCATTGGTACGATGAAATGAAGACCCGTCATTTAGAGCATCTACTAATCACAGTATTTTATAGCTTACCTTGTCTTGTTCATGGGCGTCTTCAACTTCGTCATGCTCCTCTGCTCTATTCGGACCAACGTCGTCTTTCTCCTTGCCTTCGTGTGTCTTGAATGCACCTTTTGCTTCATCACCGCCAGCGACTTCTACGGCTCTACGGGAGACTTCGATCACTATCTCCAGTATATGCATGTAAGATATAGCTCTATTTATACTTTTCGGATAGGAGACTGATTTGGTTTTTTTAATGATAGGTCGGGGGAGGATTCGCATTCGGCGCATCTATGTTCGGCTGGTACTTGTTCCTGGCTGAGATGTTCGCAATCGTCGATTTCCCCATCCAACTTCCGGTTGGCGATCTCAGCCATATTGTAAAAGGCGCATCAGAACGAGGAGCAGGAAAGAAGGCGCACAATATGGTCTAATAATGTTCCCATGCTTTTGAGAGGGAGGATATGCCAGATGGACTTCAACAAGGTACAGGTTGTCTTAAACATTGGTCGAAGGATGAGGTTCCTGGACAGTCACTTTGATATTCTTCAAGGGTTTTCTAATCAGAACCTGTAGATCTCAGACATATCAATTAAAAATCTATTACATACTTCAAGATTATCACCTCTGTCGGTAATACTCTTATACACTTATGCGAAATATTCCGTTGGACCATACTGCATCGTTTAAATTCCATTTTCCCTTCCTCTGGTTCAGCTATCTCAAAGGAGCCGAAGTCTAGTGGCAAGCCCAGATCATCGCCCACATGTTTTCACTATCGACACTCATCGGCTGCATCTGGTTGATGAAGCCATCTGTAGTGGGCAGTAAGGAAGTAGGCGAAATGACATTAGCATTCGTGGTTGTCCCGCATTGTTAGATGCCACTTGTTCCGTTTCCGGCATGCTGATCTTCGCGATCGCCTCTTTCAGCCTCGGCATGGAAATTCCAATTTCATTTGTACCACCCATTGTAATTCGATACATTGGAAAACGGGTTGTGGTCGTGTTTCGCCACTGGGGCACAATAGGAAAGTCACAGTCGCCTGGAAATTGACCCTTCCCGGGTGTAAGGTCGACGGGCCTAGACTGTCGACCTTTAGAAGAGTTTTTTTTTAGGGATCAACAGGTCCAGATCTAGTGGCAATTCGGAGACCCCGAAGTCCTCGGAGAACCTAGTATGTGTATTGTGGAGGGAATGAATGGGATGCGCCGTCAAAGTGCACGATCGTCACGGCAACAGGTAGGGTAGCGTACAAGCTCGAAGCCACAGAATAGCTGGCAATAGGGGCGGAGGCAACGCTCGACGCAATGCTCAAAACACACAAAAGAAAAGGCTGTATTCCATATCTGTAAAGCTTCCTATTAAAATCCGTAAAACTGATCTGCGTCTGTAAACCTCCTGTAAAAATAAACTGTCCGACCTGTGCGACCCGTAAATGATAACTATATAGATGATGACGCTCAAAGGTAGTCTACGAGCTAGCTAAATACATCAATACCCTAGTGCGGGCCTGATCATGTGATTTTTATAAGGGACCACGGAACCGCACCACGGTATATATAGGGGACTTGCATCCCACAGAATTGTGTATCATCATCAATTAATTCTATTCCATGCTGCGTACACAATCACTACTCTATTCTCGTAATTCCAACAACAGGTTTAGCTGTTGCGGCAAGGCACCGCCTCAGTCGTTGGCGGTGCACAATGCTTTGGTGAGCATGGCATATAATGGGGCGGTAGACAATGCCGGTTGATCCTTGTAAGGCTGTGATGAAACGCTTTTATCTGCGGTAGTGCGTTGAGGTTGTTGTACCGGCTGGTCCAAGCTCACATAATTAATCATGCACGCAATAATCTCTGACAGCTCATCTGTGCCGTTATATCATGTGTCACGATATAACCCTGTCAAGGGGTTGTTTGATAGCTGGCTCACCCCTAATCCTTGCTGAGAGGGTTGAGCACCACTATAAGTCTATGGGCTGGTCCCTCTTCCATGAGATAACCTAGAATCAATACATTCAATAATCCTCATGTTCATGTGCTCCGCCTGTAAAACTTGACATCATGATTGCAACATATTCATTTTCTCTATGTAGACTTTGAGTCATCTCTGTTTCCGCGCCTTATGCAGCTGCGTCGTTGCCAGCTTGCCGTTCAGGATATGTGGGACCGGGAGAAGTGAAACATATGCTATCCTACGGAAATGCTACTGGATCAATACACAACTTAGAAAGTAAATATATACATACACTAATAGGCAGGTACTTTGTTAGGTCAAGCCGATTGAGTTGTTTTAAGCTATCTGCAATACTACCGGCCGCCTCTTCAAGGTAGGTTTTACTTCTGCATATCCTATGCCACTGTGATCCTTAGATACTTGCTTCGATGGTAGAAAAGAGAAATTCATACCGAGGAAGAGCTAGCATTGTCGAACTATAACACAATCAGTCATTTAAAAGCAGCAAATCACCATAGTAGGCTGACTGGTAATAAATATACATCAGGTTTGTGTAGAGAAGGACTGGCTCGTGTGTGACGCTGCCTGCTGCGTTGTTGGAAAGCTCATTGAAGCTTTCTTGAATCATGTGACTAAAGCAGATCTACAGGGTAGTAAAACGATCGATTGAATGCTTTATTATCTTCTCTGTTGAAAAAAAAACGAGTTGGTTGACGCTTGTAAGGGATATATCAACGTAACGACTTTGGTAAGTATTACGGCAAGCTCACAAAGCACGACCGATAATTGAATAGGAAGGGTTTCGTAGTTGCATCGTATACTTTCGACAGACTAATCTCACTTTCCAGGTCGTCAAGTGTCGGTAGCTATTAGTAGAAGTCAAAGTCCATAGAGCTGATTTGCAATGATTGCCAAACACCAAGTGATATAATACGGCCTCAGAGTATTCCCCACCACCACAAGCGTTTCAATACATTTTCCTTCTCAGGTGTTAGGCTCAAGGTAGTATAGTATCCATGAGCACCCGCATCCTTTGCAAATTGAAGGGCAACTGAAAGCCAAAATGTATTGATCCTATTGTGGTTTCGCATGGGAGGGTGGTAACGATAGCAATAGTGCCTTGAGCCGCCGGGATTGGGTCTCGGTCGCCTTCAAAGTCGAACAACAACTACCCTGCTATATGAGAATACAGGCTCTTGTAACCTTCTCCAGGACGCTTCTTATCTTTACGCGCCGGTAATAGGCAGCCCCTGCGCTCTGAGTGCCGGTAAATCCACGACTCCGAGTAGTATCAGGAGGGGGCAAACTGCAGGAATCGTTCAGCATGTCAACACAAATCGAAGCCGAACTACTTATATAACAAGAAGCAAATATCATTGCTTGAAATAGAGACAAAGATATGGGGCTTCCCTGCCGGATGTTAACTCCGATGTGTATATATGTTCCAAAACATACCTTCATTAATGATCGGCAAGCCTGGAGGAATATGAAATACTCTTTAACGAATAGATCCAGAAAAGGCCTAACGGGAACTCGAAAACAGCCTTAAGAC
>Ga0335075_10005818_pt1 | contig 19068 bp, 15 predicted proteins | sample Lox_Sample_24_FD_206723 | JGI IMG/M metagenome (GOLD analysis project Ga0335075, IMG submission 206723) | Soil microbial communities from Loxahatchee National Wildlife Refuge, Florida, United States - Lox_Sample_2.4 | ecosystem: Environmental > Terrestrial > Soil > Wetlands | place: USA... | reverse complement strand
CACGCGAACCGGGGGCAGCCGCGCGACGACCGGGAACCGGTCGCTGGGGCGTCGATAGGGGACCTGGACGATGACGCCGTCTCAGCGCTCCTCCTGCGGATGCGACGACGGCAGGCCCGGGCGTTTCGCCCGGTATCCGATCAGGTGGCCCTGCGGCGGCTCGGCGTGCTGGTGCCTAATGAGCCGGAGTCGGAAAAGCTGGTGCCGTCACTGGCAGGGCTACTTACGCTCGGAGCCTACCCGCAGCAGTTCTTCCCGCAGCTGAATGTCACCTTCGTGGTGTTCCCCTCGGATCAGGCGGGCATCGTCCCGGAGGGCGGGCCGCGGTTCATCGACAACCGCTCGCTGAACGGCGCGATCCCCTGGGTCGTGTCCGATGCCGTGGACGCCATCACAAGGAACATGCGGCTCGCGGGCACCGTGCGGGGGGTCGGCAGGCAAGACGTATACGAGTACCCGGTTGAGGCGCTGCGAGAAGCGATCGTCAACGCCATCATGCACCGGGACTACTCACCGCCGTCACGAGGAGCACAGGTCCAGGTCGAGATGTACCCAAGCCGACTCGTCGTGCGAAACCCTGGAGGCCTGTTCGGTCCCGTGGCCGAGGGCGAACTCGGCACCGAAGGAGTCACCTCGTCCCGCAACCCCGTCCTGTCGGCCTTGCTCCAAGAAGTGCAGCTCCCCGACAGCGACCGAGTCATCTGCGAAAACAGAGGTACTGGCATTCCTACAATGCTTGAGCAACTGCGCCGCTCGGGCACCGCATCAGTAAAGTTCTCCAATGCGATCAGCCACTTCACCGTCACCTTCACCCGTGACGCACCCAGCAGCGACGAGGTCGGTACGGGAAGAGGCCTTTCCCACGCGGGCGGAGACCTCGCCGGGCGGCCCGCCGAGATCCTGGCGCTCTTTACCGGCCAGCAGGCCCTCACCGCCTCCGACATCGCCCAAGCCACTGGCCTCAGCAAAGCCATGACCAACCGCCACCTTGCCCGGCTCGTGACAGACGGACAACTAGTAGCGACAGCCCCACCCGCCAGTCGCAACCGCGCATACCATCTGCCACCTAACACGCCATGAGCCAGCAATGGTATAGACCACTCGGCGAAAGCATGCCGTAGCCGCTGCTGGCTCCGGCGGCGGGTACCGGCTGACGGACAGCGGCGGCCCGCGGAGAGGCCTTGTCGATGCCTGGCTGCGCCAGAAGGGAAGCTCCCATGACTGAGTAAGTCAAGTTCATCCGCGGCAACGACCGCATCAACCAGCTCGCCCGGCGGCCCGACATCGCCGACGGCGTCAACCGCGTCCGCACCGAGATGGCCGAAGCAGACCGCACCTACGCCATGGGACTAGCCGCCCTCCGCCAAGCCGCCGAACTCACCCAGGCCGAGCTCGCCCGCCGACTCGGCGTCACCCAGGCCGCCATCAGCCGCATCGAACAACCCCACTACCTGCTCCTGTCCACCCTCAACTCCTACCTCGGAGCCATCGGCGGCCGCGCCAGCGTCATCGTCACCTTCGCCGACGGCCACCAGACAACCCTCGACCTCTCACAACTCACATAACGCCCTCGTCGTCACCGGCCTCGTTGGCCCAGTGCACGGGGTTGCTGGTCAGAGGCAGGCGAGGAGCGAGTTGCGCGTCCGCCAGTTCCAGCCGCAGCTACCAGCGCAGCTCTTTGACCTTCTTCCCGTCCAGAGGAATGATGCGCAGGCAATCCAGGGAGCCGTTCCTCGTCGGATGGACGACCTCGAGCCATTCTGCGCCGCCGCACTCGGCAAGGCAGTGTGGAATGGCTCTGAAGTGGGGGACCAGTTGAAGTTCGCGAAGTAAGGCGCCTCCTGGTCTCGGATATCGGTTCCATGCAAGTGGCCCTGTCCGGGGTCGATGCCCCGTTGCTCCCAGTAGCCGACCACCGCCGACGCAGCGCGGAGCAGGGGATGGTGGGCTTCCAGCGCCTCTGGATGTGCCTTGCCGCGACAGGACTTGCCACCTGGCTGTCGGGTAGGACAAGGCGCTCAATGCGGATCGCTCCGCTGCCGACGGCGATGCAGAGGCCCTCCCGGTAGGGGCGCGGTATCCAGTCGCCGATGCCCTCGAACTCCGGCAGCATGGAGTCACGCTCCGCCCGCCCCGCCGCCGGGTCGATCTGGATGGCATGGAGGCGCTTCATCGCCGCGTCGAGCGTGTCGCCACGCTTCCAGAGCAGGGTCATCTCGAAGTCCCTGCCTTCCATATCCCAGTACTGGACCGCGAACTGGTAGCCGCGCCGACCAGTGGCCAGCGCCTTCCGCAGCGGGATGAAAGGGTCGCGGCCAGCTGAGAGCGACCGCACGAAGTGCGTGGACCACTGCTGATCGCTGGTCTTCTCGATGTCAATGTCAAGGTCCCCAGGGGTCAGGGCGCCCCGCGCGAACGACCCGAAGACGTACACCGCGGTCACCAGGCTCAGCGGCCAGGTTTCCTGACCGTCGTCAAGGTTCCGCAACAGATGCTCGGCGAGGTCTATGGCCCGCTCCCGTTTCACGATGCCTCCCTGGCGATCATCTGGAGATCCTGCTGCCCCATCATTCAACGGGGGCACGACATGTGAGGTGCGGCGCCACGGGGTCACTCGGCCGCGAGGACCTTCCGGAGGCGCTTGAAGAGGTTGACTGCCAGAAGCTGCGTGGGCTGGCGGCTCCACGCGCGGGCGAGTTCTTGCCAGCGTGCCGGGGAGCTGCCGCAGATTATCGCGATCTCGGCCGCCAAGCGGGGACCGTAGACCGGGTGGTTCTCAAGCGCCTTGACCGGGAGGCGCCAGGCAAGGTCATCGGTCATGTAGGCCGAGTCCAGCACATGTTGGATCCTCCGGTCCTGGCCGTAGCCGCGTGACTGGATCAGGTCGAGCAGGACGGCAGCGGGATCGTCTGCCTTCGATAGCTCCTCGTCGTCGGGCAGGTGCACCTGCCGTGGCGTAGCGCGCGGCCCGCTGGCGCCCTGCGGTGAACTCTGCTGGAGCGCTTCCATGCACAGGGCGGCTAGCCTGCTGCCGCTGCTTGCCGAGCGGGAGAGATCTTCGATCTCGGCGCTACCCAGGCGATCCAGGATATAGGCGACCGCCGTGTCCGGAGTCGATGGCTTGCCCGCGATTAGCTCTACGAGGTCGTATCGTGCCGGGTCCTGCCAGCGTTGCTGGAACGAGCTGCCCTGGCCGGGGCCTTTCGCAGTCCGCCCGAATACGGATGCCTTCGCAAGCTCATCGAGCAGGGACGCACCATCGGCGATGCGCGTGATTAGAGCAAGGGCGTCCCACTGCCCGGATCGGGCGAGCTGAACAGGATGCCATCCGCCTACAATGAGTTCCGCCAGTGCCGATTCGATATGCGTGGCGGCGATATCAGCGAGCCGGGGAAAGCGTTGCACGTACCGGATGACCTGGGGCAACCCTTCGGTAGAGACATCGGCCATCGAGGCCGTGATCGTCGGCAGGCAAGCTAGTAGCTCTTCGTCGCCGAGAGTATCCACCGAGCCGCCATGGAAGCCTCGCTGCTCGGCTAGCAGTGCCCTCTGGACAAGCATTCCGTAAGATGGGTCCCCTAGGAGCTCAAGGCGCCCCGCTAGGGGCAAGTCTCGTGCCATGAACCGGATCAACGCTAGTCGACCGTCGAGATCCCCGTCAGGGGATTGCGCAGGCATGGGTCCGTGTGGCGCGGCCAAGATCACTGGCAGTAGCTCCGCCGCCAGTGCCGGACGCTTAGGGCGTTGCCAGTAGCCTTGCCCCCACAGGCGCGCGGCTGTCGCGGGATCCAGCGAGGCGAGCATGCGCTGCGCCGCTTGCTTTCCCGAGACCGTGTCGAGCGCGGCCTCGAAGAGGTCTCCCGAATCGGGATGGTCCCGTAGGACGCCGGCTATCTCGTCGCCGGTAAGCTGGCCGCTGCCGATGAGCGCCTCGGGCACCTGGTACCCATCTGCCTTCAGCAGGATGCATCGCGCCTGCTCGTCAAGGTCCTGCCGGGCAAGCATGGCCAGGGCGACCTGCCGTGCCTCGAACCCGGGCGTTGCCGCGACCTGCCGCTGGCCTTCTTCCGGAAGTGCATCCAGCCCGGCGAGGTGGCCCCAGAGTCCTCTTGGATCGTCACCGCGCGCCCAGGCGACCGCATCGACCGGGAGAGCAGCGGAGGTGGCGACAGCCTTGTAGCGCGGCAGCCCGAGCGAGGCACGCGCGCCCTTCAGGTCATCGACGACGAACACGTCCTGGCTCCACTCACCTGGCCAGGCCGCTAGCAGCAGGTCGTCATCGTCGGCGTCCCCGAGCATGGCACGCTTCTCGCCGTCGCTCTTGGCCTGCACGACCACGCCATCAGGGGTAACGCGAACTAGGGTGACGCGCCGGTCCAGCCATGGGAACGACTCGGCTGCACTGGTCGCGCGCAGCGCACGCCCGTCAAAGCGAATATTCACTGTCACCTGTGTAATCGTACGACTACAGCGGCTAATCGTAAGTAAGCTGCGATAAGTTGCCAAATCTAGTCATCGCGTCTCACACCAAATACCGTGGCCTCCCCTATCATCATGTCGCCTGCCGGATAGCAAGCCCCAATCATCCGCAACGGCCCACGTTCACGGGCATTGGCAAGTTTGTCGGCGACGGCTGAATTCAGCCGACGTTGACACAGTGCGGGCGGCTCATCCGCTCGGCGCTGTCGGAGCCTCGCGGGATACTCGTGTCGGCGACGCCTGAATACTGACCCTGTAGCGACGGTTGAAAGTTAACCCCCTCTGGGAATCTCCCGGCTCGGCGGTGAGCCGGGAGGAGAGGGAGTGCTCACAGTGGAGGACTGGGCTGAGATCCGCAGGCTGCACCGGGCGGAGGGGATGCCGATCAAGGCGATCGTGCGGACGCTGGGGATCTCGAGGAACACGGTGCGGGCCGCTTTGGCGAGCGACGGGCCGCCGAGGTACCAGCGGGAGCCTGCCGGGTCGGCGGTCGATGCGTTCGAGCCGCGGATCCGGGAGCTCTTGCAGGCTTACCCCACGATGCCGGCGACGGTGATCGCCGAGCGGGTCGGCTGGGACCGGGGGCTGACCGTGCTGAAGGACCGGGTGCGGGAACTGCGGCCGGCTTACCTGCCGGCGGACCCGGCGAGCCGGACCGCTTACGAGCCCGGGGAGCTGGCGCAGAACGATTTCTGGTTCCCGCCGGTCACGGTGCCGGTGGGGTTCGGGCAGGAGCGCACGCCGACGCAGCTGCCGGTTCTGACGATGGTCAGCGGCTACTCGCGCTGGCTGTCGGCGGTGCTGGTCCCGTCGCGGTGCGCGGCCGACCTGTTCGCCGGGTGGTGGCAGCTGGTCGCGGGCCTGGGCGGGGTGCCGCGGGCACTGGTCTGGGACGGCGAGGGCGCCGTCGGCCGCTGGCGGGCCGGGAAGCCGGAGCTGACGCCCGACTGCCAGGCGTTCCGCGGCACGCTCGGCACCAGGGTGGTGGTCTGCAAGCCGGCCGACCCGGAGGCCAAGGGCCTCGTGGAGCGGGCCAACGGCTACCTGGAGACCTCGTTCCTGCCCGGCCGGCGGTTCGCCTCCCCGGAGGACTTCAACGCCCAGCTGGCCGAGTGGTGCGCCACGGTCAACGGGCGGGTGCGGCGGGTGCTGGGCTGCTCCCCGGCCGACCGGATCGCCGCGGACCGGGCTGCGATGCTGGGCCTGCCGCCGGTCGCGCCGCAGACCGGGTGGCGGGCCTCGCTGCGGCTGCCCCGCGATCACTACGTCCGCCTGGACGGCAACGACTACTCCGTCCACCCGGCCGCCATCGGGCGGCGGGTCGAGGTCACCGCGGGCCTGGACCGGGTCCGGGCCTGGTGCGGCGGGCAGCTGGCCGCCGACCACGAGCGGTCCTGGGCCCGGCACCAGGTCATCACCGACCCGGGGCACAAGGCGGCAGCGGCGGCCATGCGGCGGCAGCGGGTCGGGCTGCTGCGCCCGGTCGGCCCGGAACCCGAAGTTGAGCAGCGCAGCCTCAGCGTCTACGATGCCCTGGCCGGCGGCGACGGCGAGGGGGCAGCCTGATGCCCGCCGCGAAGAAGGCCCGCGACCTCGGTGCGGAGCTGGCGTTCCTCGCCCGGGCGCTGAAAGCCCCGGCGCTGCGCGACTCCGCGGAACGGCTCGCGGCGCGGGCCCGGGAAGAGTCCTGGTCGCACGAGGAGTTCCTCGTCGCCTGCCTGCAAAGAGAGGTCGCCGCCCGCGACGCCCACGGCGGCGAGGGCCGCATCCGGGCCGCCCGGTTCCCGGCCCGCAAGAGCCTGGAGGAGTTCGACTTCGACCACGCCCGCGGCCTCAAGCGCGATGCCGTCGCCCACCTGGGAACCCTGGACTTCATCGCCGAGAAAGGCAACGTCGTGTTCCTCGGCCCGCCCGGCACCGGCAAGACCCACCTGGCCACCGGCATCGCGATCCGGGCCTGCCAGGCCGGGCACCGGGTCCTGTTCGCCACCGCGTCGCAGTGGGTCGACCGGCTCGCCGCCGCCCACGCCGCCGGCACGCTGCAGGCCGAGCTCGCCCGGCTCGCCCGCTACCCGCTGCTTGTCATCGACGAGGTGGGCTACATCCCGTTCGAGCCCGAGGCCGCCAACCTGTTCTTCCAGCTCGTCTCCGGGCGTTACGAACGGGCCAGCCTCATCGTCACCAGCAACAAGCCCTTTGGCCGGTGGGGCGAGGTCTTCGGCGACGACACCGTCGCCGCCGCCATGATCGACCGCCTCGTCCACCACGCCGACGTCATCGCCCTGAAGGGAGACAGCTACCGCCTCAAAGACCGAGACCTCGGCCGCGTCCCCGCGGCCACCACCGAAACAGGATAAACACCAACAAGATCACAGGCGAGGGGTCAACATTCAACCGCCGCCAAGGGGTCAAAATTCAGCCGCCGTTGACAACTCGGAGTGTGGAGAGCGAGAACGCAGGGCCTCTGTTCGCAAAGGAAGAGCAGTATGCGAAGGCGGCTGCGTCGTCCTGGATCGCGCATCCAGCCGTTCGCACAGCCCTTGATGCAGCGCGTCCGAACGCGGTCGCCGTCACAGCGACTCTGCTTCCTCACATGACCGATCAGGTCCAGTGCATGCGCTTCTGCTGGCGTGTCTGTGGAATCGGGCCGGTCTATCCCGACGGGTCGCAAGAGCCGAATCCGTTCGACTCCGAGGGACCAGCGCCCTGGCCGCTGACTAAGAATGAGCGCGAACTTGCCGGATACATCGCAGCGGTCTTCCACCTGTTGGTCCGTACGGTCGCCGCTGGACTGTGCGACGCCCGCGTGCCGCTGGATCCGGAGTGGGAAGGCGATCAGGCGGTTCTCGCCGTTCTGCTGCTCCTCCCCGAGCTCGGCTACCTGATCCCGTGGGACGGCAAGATCGACGAGTTCGCCGAGGTGCTCCAGCCGCCGGGGGTGTCGGCGTTTACGTCGGACGGCCGGTCAGCCAGCGCACGCGACGGCAGGCCGGATGCCATAGCCCGCAACGCGGACCGCATCCGCAAGCTCATCCGGGCCGACAGAGGCGGCCGTGAACTACGTGTGTCCTATGCCAGCGGGACGGGCCGGGCGCTGCCGCGCGTCACCGTGATCCGCCGCGAAATCGTGGCCGAGATCCTGGCCGACGACCCGGCCGTCACCGCCTCGGACATCTTGAGGACCTACGACTACTCCGATCGCACGCCGGGCGGCAGGCTCCGGCACCAGCTAAGGCAGCGACTGGAGGCCGAGGGCTGCCCTGTACCCAGGAAGCCCTCGAAGTCGGTGCTCTACGACGACTTCGCCTGTCTTTCCGGCGCATCGGCGACCTGGACCGAGAAAGATTCCGGCTGAACGCGCGCGTGCCTTCGCACGGAAGCGCCCCGGCCCATCCTCGGAGACGTCGGCACCCCGGCCGACTCCCAGAAGAGGACCAGCTCAATGAGCAAGACTTCGTCCCCGGCGCTTCCCGAGCCCGGTCGGCTCCGCGGCGGCATCGCACCGCTGGCGGTAGTGATCGCCACCAACCTCGCCAACGCACACAGCACGGACCAGTACCTCGCCGGGCTCGCCGCACTCACCTTGACGCTCGCCCACGACATCCTCATCCACAGGCGACGACCGGGCGCCTGACAGCATCCGCCAATGCGTGGGGCAGGACAGCACTCAGGCCCGGTCCGCGAGCGCGGCGTTGACCTCGGTCAGGTCGAAGGGCTCCGGGTTGGCGGGTTCGTCCTCGTTCCAGTACTCGACGGGGTTATCTCCGCTGAAGGACAGGCAGCGGGGGACGGCTTCGCCCGGGGCAACACGGGATGAGCCCGTGCGGATGATCTCATGGACCCAGTCGGCGCCGAAGTCGTACTCGTACCGGACTGGCTTGCGGCGCCGATCGGGAAGGCGTCACGGAGGCGGACCGCTTCCTCGTCGGCGATCTCTTCCAGGTCGAACAGCGGGTCGCTGTAGCGGGCGCCGACGACGGTGAATGGCTTCGGCGGCTCCATTTGGGACCGGTGTGGCGGCTTGCGGTGGCTCCACCTTGGTATCGGCTGGCGCTCTGATCTGGCCCCACCCTGGGGCTTCCTCGGCGCTCAATGGTGGCAGCGCTCCCTGCAGGTCAAGGTCGTACGTCCTCGCTCCGCTGCGGGCGCTCCACCTTGACCTGCGGCTCGTCGCCAGCAAGACCGGCGCCAGTCGAGGAAGCCGGAATTGCAGGACCGCCTGCTTGGCTGTCGGAGGGCGGAGCCAGAGCTGGCCGCCGTCGAAGGTGTCCGGTTCAGGGTGGAGCCGCCACTGGCCGCCAGGATGGAGCCAACTCAAGACGCCCTAACCAGGTGAAGGCGTGCAGGTGATCGCCGTCCCAGCCGAACAGAACCTGGATCGCCCGGTGCAGGTCACCGAGGGTCGCCGCCAGCGACATGCGGACAGTGCGCCGCAGCGAGGGACTTGACCGCCAGAGCGTCACCTTCAGGTCCACCACCTGGGCAGCGGTCAGCACGGCGCCCGACTCCACGAGCGCGGTTATCGCAACCGCGACCGCCTCCGCTTCCGGGTGGCCGGTCGCACGGACCATGGCGAGCAGCGCGCCGATGTCCAGCGGGCCGCCACCTGCCGCCTCCCATAGCCGGCACAGCGCCTCGTCAGGGCCATGGCCCTCCGGCCATGCCTCGCCCCGGGCATGGAGGGCAGCGGCGGCGGCCTCTGCCCCGAGCCAGCCGCGCTCATCGGGGGACGGCTCTGGGCCCTGCCCTCAGGCGTGCAACTCGGCGCGGGCAAGGCGAGCGCTGTTCGGCCACGCCTCCGCTTTTCTCGCGATGGCATGCCAGCCCGGCAGGCCGTCCTCGCCCGTCATCGCGCCCATCGTGGCGGCGGCATCCCGCAGCCACGCGGGCAGCGGATCTGCGGCCTCCAGCAGTTCCTGGACGGCGTCGGCCGACTTGCGGGCCCCGACCCAGCCCTGCGCGATGTGCCAGCGGTCGGCTGCTGCCGCCATGACCACGGCGGTGATCGCCTCGGTGGCCTCCGCTCCCGGGCCGACCGCGCGGGGCAGCTCAGCCTCCAGGCGTTCCATGGCCCATGCCCCTAGCGGCGTAACCGCTGGCTCCTTCCCCGTGGTGACCGCACCGAACTCCGCAAAAAGGACGAGCAGCGACTCAACCTGGTCCGCGAGGAAGCCTCGGCTGAGCGCGGACGCACCGCCAAGGACATCCACCTGCATGGGCCCCAGGCCGCGCTCGTCGGCGAGCGCGTGAGCCGCGTCTATGACCTCGCGGGAGGACAGGCCGACACTCGCGCTCACGGATGTCAGCAGCGCCAGGACGAGGACCAGCAGGCCCAGGCTCGCATCGGCCGCTCCCCGGTGATATCGCCGCACACCGCGCGCAGGGCACCGAGCCAGCGCCCGGCGCTGTCTACCTCTCCTGGCCACCCGTCCCACCCTGGACGTCGGTGACCGCCAGTACGCCGAGAGCAAGGGCGGCGATCCACGGCCTGTGCAGGCCCGGGACGTCCGCCGCCGACCGGAACCGCTCCGGCACCCGAACCCCGATAGCGGCGCATGCGGTCGGCACCGCCGGCTTGCGCAGCACCCCCACCGTGGAACTTTCGGCGGATTTACCTGAGCGTGGCACAGTTCGGCATGTTGCGCTGTATGGCGCCTGTTTCGGGTACGAGAATCGATATGGGACGGGTCACCTGTGAAGCAGGAGGCACCATGAACAGCTTCGATGTGAGCATGTACGCGATCCGCCGACGCACTGACCGCCGCCGACCGTTCGAGGTCCGCTGGCGGGCTGCAGGCCGTAGCCGGTCTAAATCGTTCATCACCAGGAGGCTCGCCGACAGCTACCGGGCCGAACTGGTCCGCGCCGCCCGGATGGGCCTGGACTTCGATCCGCTGACCGGCGAGCCCACGGAGTGGAACCTCCCGGAACCCGCGATCGTCACCTGGTACGAGGAAGCCACCGCGTACGCGGTGATGAAGTGGCCGTCCCTGGCTGCTCACTCCCGGGCCAGCCTGGCCGAAGCGCTCGCCACGGTCACGCCCGCGCTAACCCGGCCGGGTGGACGTGACCGGCCCGGTCCTCGGGAGCTGCGCACGGCCTTGTATCGGCACGCCTTCAACCCCGCCCGCCCGGCCGAACCGGGCAGCACCGCCGCGCAGATCCTCAACTGGGCGCAGCAGGCATCCCTGCCCGTCGGCTGCCTCAGCGAGCCAGCCGTGCTGCGCACCGCACTGGAGGCGCTGACGCTCCGCCTGGACGGCAGCCGGGCCGCCGCCAACACCATCACCCGCAAGCGCGCTGTCCTGCACGGCGCGCTCAGCGACGCAGCCGAGAGCGGGCTCCTGCCGGACAACCCGCTGGACAGCATCCGCTGGCGAGTGCCGCAGTCATCAGCGGTACTCGACCCTGCCGTCGTGGCCAGCCCGGATCAGGTCGCCGCGCTCTTGGACTCGGTTGCCCGGACCCGGCCGTCGCTGACCGCGTACTTCGGCTGCCTGTACTACGCCGCGCTTCGCCCAGAGGAAGCAATCGCCCTGCGCCTCGCCGATTGCGAGTTGCCTGGCTCTGGATGGGGCATGCTCCGGCTCGCCGCAGCCGCTCCTAGGACCGCCATCGCCTGGACTGATACCGATAGCAGCCACGAGCGGCGCGGGCTCAAGCACGGGCCGGACGGGGCAATCAGAATGGTCCCGGCCCCTCCGGTGCTCGTCGCCATGCTCCGCGCGCACCACGCCGCCTACGGCACCGCGCCCGACGGCCGACTATTCCCGGGAACCCGAGGCGGGCTGCTCAGCGAATCGCTTTACGGCCGTGTCTGGCACGCCGCCCGCGCTCATGCCCTCGGCCCTGAACTCGCCGCCAGCGGGCTCGCCCGCCGTCCCTACGACCTGCGTCACGCCGCCTTGTCATCGTGGCTGAACGCCGGAGGAGACCCCGCCCAGATCGCCGCCCGGGCCGGGAACAGCGTCGCCGTCCTTCTCACCGCCTACACCCACTGCGTCCACGGCCACGACGACCTCCTCAACCAGCAGATCAGCCGCATATTCGGGCCACCGGCAAGGCCGTCCGTGCCCGTCCGTGGAAGACCAGCGGTCCACCGACCGCGCGACCCCGCCGAAGCCAGCGGTTACACCGACCGTGCGATGGGCACTGACGCCGACCGCCATACACCGTCCGGCCCGCCAACGGCCCACAAAGCATGTCGGCGCCAAACAGGCACGGTCACCTCAGCGACAGCCATTTCCGCTGGTCAAACCCACATTAGAGCAACATCCGAACAGCAACAGGCCGTCCGATCCGGCCCACAGCTGGCCCAAAGCCCTTCACCAACGGCCGATAGACCGTACGCAAAAGCCGGTGCCATCATCCGATGACACCGGCTTTAACCTGCGTAAATAGTGTGGCAGGTGATGGGTTCGAACCATCGTAGGCGAAGCCGAGGTTTTACAGACCGCTCCCTTACTTAGATATGGCTCCGGAAATCGCCGTGACCTGCGCAAACGCTTCCTCCTACGGCTACCGCCGCCGACGGTGTTGCAAACCGTCCCCGGCAAACGCGGGGCATGTCTCTGACCTGCGCGAAAGCCTCTCAGTGACTTGTCGCTGGCACCGTCATCCCACGAATACCCCATGAATTCCGAATTCACCTGGTAACGCTCAGCCGTGGCTGCGCAGTGCGCCATCGGCGTGGTCGCCGACGCACTCATCAAGAGGCCTTACCGGCCATGGGTCATCTAACCGAACGTGATGGTGAAGGGGGGCGTCTGGCGACCGGCGGCGACGGCGGCCATCCGGTCCACGACGCGCGCCAGCGTCTTGTTGCGGCCGGCGGCGCTCCGGGCAACGGGGACAACCTGCCGGATTACCTCGGCCGCCATGTCACGGTCGAACAGCGCTGGCAGTGTCGTCAAGATGCACAGCTGGTCGATGACCACGTCAGCGGCGGGTGGCTTGTCGCGTAGCCGGGTCGCCCGCTGCTTGATCAGGTACGCCGCCGTCTTTAGCACCCAGCTGATCTCGCCCTGGTCAAAGCCGTTCGCCGGCGGCTCAGCGCGCAGGAACTCCTCGAATCCCGCGTGCAACGTGACTGGTCCCGCGCTGGTGCCACCGGGAGCTGCCTCGACCCAGCGGGGCCTTCCGCCGCGCCGCAGCCAGCCTGAACGGCCCCGCAGCGGGGCTACCGGGTCGAAGCTCTTCCCGCCGTCCGTGCTGACCGCGAGTTCGACGACCCAGCCCTCCTCGCCCTCGGCGTTAATCCTGGCCGCGATGGTGCCGTCCGCCGCCGCAGCCAGCCCGTCCACCCGGCGCGGCAGGTCAGCAAGCTCCTCGACGCCGAAGGTCGCGAGGTCAACCAGCACCAGCTTCCACGGCGGCTCGTTCCCGCCGGTGGCCGCTAGGATGCATGACGCACCGCCCTTCGGATACCACGTCGCGGCGCGGTACGACCTGCCGATCCCGGCACCGTGGCCGGTGGTGATGTCGATGAGGACCGGTATCGGGTAGCCCGTGAGCAGGTAGCGCCCGTCTGGGGAGACGGACATCTCACCGTAGCTATCCATCGGATCTTTAGTGCGCGCGATCAGCCGCACCTGCCCGCTGCCGAGGTCGTGGGCGAAAAGGCAGTAGGACGAAGCCACCGGGTCCCGGCAGAACTGCACCGAAAGCGCGGTACGCCCGTCCGGCGTGAGTCGGATGTCACTGACGCTGCCGTAGGTGCCCGCGGCAACGGCCCGCGTACCCCAGTAATCGCCTCGGGCGCTGACGTACGCCAGCGGCCAAGGCGGAGTCTCAAGCGCGCCAAAAGCCGGGTCCATCGCGGCAGCAGTGAACATGTGATGGCCAACGTAGTCCGCGCCATTCGGCAATCCCCAGCGAGACTCCTCCACGGCCCTGGCCGCCGCCGCGCGCTGCGTGGCGACCGAGACGTCGAACGCGGTATCGCTGAACCCCTCCGGCGTGATGATGTGCCCCGCCGCTGTCTTGACGATGGACTCCGCGGGGTGGCCACGCTCAGCCGCGATTCGTGCGGCGACCCGCGCGTGCTCACGCGGTGTTTGACTTCCCAGGGAGTTCGCGTCCGCCGACTCGACATAGACGAGAGAATCAGCAGACGCCATCTTCGCACCCTTCCCGTGGATACCCATCGACGTGGCGGATCCGGCTGGCCCCCGTGATAATTCCACCAGGTATTGCCGAATGTCCCGCGACCAGAAGCATCGCTCGCCCCCTTGACTTCGTTTACTTCGGCTCGAATACCTTCTCGCGCAGGCGGTATCCGCTCTTCACGTAGTTTGAGCAGCCGTCGTTGGTGCATTCGTAGACGATCGTGTTCCCCCGGGGTTCCTTCTTCTCGCTGACCTTCTTCCACATCAATCGTCCGCACACGCGGCACGTTGGCCCCATCGGCATGACCTCACCTCCTCTCATCACCCGGCTGCGATAGTGACGAAAAAGCCCATGTTCCTTGCCCTCCTGAATGGAGTCAGGATCATTCAGAACGGCCCGCTGCTTCGCGACCTCGCCCAACCGATGCTGGTAGATGGCCTGCCACGTGAAACGAGCTTCCATTATGAGTAATCTTCTATGGCTAACGGATGCTGTGGCTCTAGCCGACAACGTCCAAATCGTGCCAGATCTTTTGTTCCCTGTGCTTCATGGCGGCCGCATTGAGCGCTACCGAGCGCATCCGCAACGGCACGTCCTGCAGGAAGGGGAGGAAATCGGCGTCCCACTCCGCGAGCGCCTGCAGCAGCGCCCGGTGCGGGCCTGCGAGCGATGACGACCAGTCCGCCCGCGCCTGCTGCGTCTTCGTGAACTCGCGCGCGACAGCATGACTCTGTCGGAGCTGAATGAGCTCCTCGCCCTTGATCAGCATCATGCGGAACAGCAGATCGGCGATCCTGAGCTGGTTTCTGGGCGTCGCCGGGTAGCCTGCGGCCGCGAGGATATCGTCGATGTAACCGTCGCTGACCGGCGGCCTCGTCAACCAGGCGGTGGCTGCGGGCCAGAAGCCGGCCGCGGTAAGCGACGGGTCCCGCGCCTTCCAGTCGCCGATAACCGGATCGCGCGCATCGTCTCCGCCGGGCCCGAGCGCGAAGATGCCGACGTCGGTTGTCCCGTCGGCTGCCCCGCCTAGCGTGATGAGCAGGAACCGCGTGTTCCTGTCGAAGCCAGATAGGCGCCGTGCGGGCTTTCCCTCGACGGCCGTCCACCGCACACCAGCCGGGGCAAGCAACGGCATCCCCTCGTGCACGGGGGACCGGTAGGTGCTAAAGACTTCCTCAAGTAGCCTGGCGCACTCCCGGGGAGCAAGGCGGCTGCGCAGTCGCCGCCCGCCGGCGAGAGACGCCTGCCCCAAGGGCTTGCCGACCGGCGGCTTGCTTTTGGTGAACAGTCCCATGATGCTCGCTTTCCGGCAGTGCCCACTGGGAGGTCGTGCGGCTAAGGGACGCGCGCAATTGTTTGGAATTGTCGCCCGTTTGCCTATCGCCAGGCCGACACGGGCGCGGCTGCAATAGCTTCAGTGTGGCTGCTGAACTCCGGCATCAGGCGAAATTCCGCGGTTTCCGCCGATATCGAGGAATGAAGCGCTGCCCGGCCCGCGTGATCCTGTTACCCTGCTGCTGCGGATCGAGCAAGGCATCGGAGGGCGGGGCTGTGCCATCGATCACCAGAAGGCTGGATGCTACGCATACGGCGCAGTGGTACCGGGGAGCACGAGGTTCCGAATCCTGGGGCGAGCGGCAGCGGTGTTATGACGCGCTCGCGGCAATCCTCGATGAACGGCGGGTGCCCGCGCAGCCATATGAGCGCGCGGCCCAGCCGACCGTTCAGGTTCCCGGCATCCTGACCGAGGTCGCGCACCGCGCGCATTTCTCCTCACGTGAGCCGGTGTACAAGCGCTGGCGGGCGCGGCAGGCTGGCCGACAGGTGCCCCGCTGGGCGGGCCCGGACTCCGTGATCGCGCCGGCGGCGGCGTTCATCGGCGAAGCCAAGATCGTCGCTTTCTGGCCGTACCGCGCGGGTGTGCTCGATGTGGCCGCTGCCTTCGACATGACGGTGACCGAGACCCTGGCCGCCTATCTGAGGTCGCTGGCCGCCTGGGCCCGCGATCACCTGGCGCTGGCCGCCTACCTGCCGCCGGGGCCGCCCGCCTGCGTGATCGAGGACATGGAGGTTTTCGGGGCGGGCGACGGCACCAGGGCCGCCTGCCTCGCGAGGTCGTGTGCCGTCGTCGTCATGTCCGTCTTGGCGGATCCCAGCATGACGCCGCTCGGCGCGTTCAACGTGGTCCGCGATGAGGTGTCCGAGTTGTACCCCGATCCCGAGCAGATCGCCGACCGGGTTGGCTACTCCCTGGCCGAGTTGTCGGATCGGCTCATGCACGGGGTCGAACGGCTCGTCGACGCCGACCAGGCCAGCTGGCTCCTGGCCGCCGTGAACGAATTGCAGGGGATGCTGGCCGCAGGCGCCGGGCACGGCGGTCCGCCATGAGGACAGACGAGGCCAGCGGCAGAATACACGGCGCGGCGGAGGCGCTGAGCGTGGTGCGCACCCGTCCGCGCGCCCGGCGGCCGGCCGTCGGCGACTACGCGAGGGCTCTGCTCGCCAGGCACGTGGACGCCGGGACGTGGAACGCCGCGGGCCTGCCGGCTCTCCCGTCGCGGGAGAACCCGGTACCGGTCAGCGGTGAGGCGGCGGTCCGGCTGGCCCGGCTAGTGGTGTACCTGCACTGCCTGGACCTGCCGCTGGCCGAGCGCCCGGCGGTCTGGGAACGGCTGGAGGCCTTCTTCGCCGACCGCCTGCCGACGTCCGCCCCCGAGCTCGTCCGGCTGCGCCTGCGGGCCCGCTACGAGCTCCTCGACGCCGGCCGCGTGTCACCCGGCGTCATCGCCAGCCTGAACGAGATCCTGGAGTTCCACCGCAAGGTCCACGGCGAGGACTCCTACCTCGCCGGGCTCACCCGGGGGGACCTGTCCGTCGCCTACCGACACTCGGGCGACCTCGCGCGCGCGGCCGCCCTCATCGACGCCGAGGCCCGGACGCGGACGCAGCGGTTCGGTCCCTACCACCCCTTTACCCTGGTCACCCGGTCCAATCTAGCGCGCCTGCTGTTGCTCCAAGCGGAGGCGGCAGAAGACCAGGAGCACCGACACGGCTTCGCCCAGCGCGCCCTGGACATCGTCAACGACATCCGGCCGGCCCGCGACCGCAGGTACGGCATAAGCGCCCCCGACGCCACCAGGAGCCGCCGGTACGAGGGGCACGCCCTGCTGCTGCTCGGCGAACTGGACCGGGCACGGGCATGCCTTGAGCACGCCCTGACCTTCCAGCGAGTCCACGACGGGCAGCAAGACTCCTATACCATCGGCCAGACCCACCTCCTGCTGGCCCGCGTATACGCCGCCCGCGGCAACCGGAGCCAGGCCATGGACCATGCCGGGCGCGCCTGGCGAATCCTGTCCGCGCACCTCCCGGACGGCACCGACTGCGCCCAGGCCGCAGACCTCGCCCGCGAGCTCGCCGCTCAGCCCGGGGCCGGTCAGGCCCGTTGATACGTGGTTTTCCGGCCCCGTCCCCCGTACTGGCGGACGAGGCCCCGCTCTCGGAGCGCACGGAGACTTCGGCGAACGGTATCGGCCGACAGCTGAGTCTGGGCGGCAAGTTCTGCAGCCGTGCGCGGTACTCCCGCCAAAAGGTCGTAAATCAGCCGGTCACGAGCCGACAAGGCGAGCAACGCAGTTGCGGACGGCATCGCTGGCGGCGATGGAGCCTGGGGCTGCTGCCGCAGCATGACCGTGAACCGGATACCGGAATCGAAGTACCGCGCAGGCGGAAGCCCCCCGTCCCGCAGGGCCTCCGTGACCAAGGGGATGCCGCTGGCAAGGGCTTCGACGGCTCGCGCGCCTGTCGCTGCGGAGTAGACGTGCTGGCAGATTTCCACTAGTTGGCGGTTGCGGGGCGAGGTGACTGGATCGCGTCCCAGCCGCTCGACGTTGATCCCGTAGAGGCCGCCGGGGTTGGCGATGACGAGCCGGTCACGCCGGAGCCTGACCTCGATGGCGAGCCCGGCCGACCAGGCATCGAGATCACGGTGGATGAGAGCGTTCGCGATCAGTTCCCGGAAGGCGACAAGAGGGTAGGCGTAGCGGTCATGCACGCTGCCGTCCGCCTCGGTGACGATAAAGGTGTCGAAGGTGCGGCGCGCCCACTCCATCGCCTGGTCGAGCATGTGGGGAATGGGGCCGGCGATCTTCGCTTGGTTACGGGCACGGGCCCCGGCCGGCGCATCCTGGAGCGGCTCGGCGGCGGCCTGGATGACAAACCGCGGGAAGAACTGCTGCGGGTACAGGCCCAGCGCCAGGGTGCCGGCGACCGTCGGCACGTTGTCCGCGGTGATAACGCAGCCGCGCCGGAGAAGCTCCATCCGGTCCCCGAACTTGCCCAGCCCCTCGGGCTCCCGGCGCCGCACGCTTTGCACGTAGCCGTCCACCAGTTCCGCGTCAAGGTCAGAGAAGACCGCCCCCTCAACGGCAGCGCGGTCGAACATCGGCGGCTTGCGCGCCGCGATGAACGCCTGCTCCTCCAGGTGCGACAGCTGGAAGTCGCCGTCATAACCCCGGAGGTACGCCTTGCCGCTCGACGCTACCCGGCACGGCTTCGCCGACGGGTCGCACTCATGCACCCACGCCACTATCACCGGAGCGCCATCAACTACTCCGTCGCCGATATCAACCACCACCGGCGGCACGAACCCCCGCGCCCTAGCCGCCAGGCCCTGCTTGAGCGCCTGCGGGTTAGCAAGCGGCACCGGCCGGAAGCCGCTCCGCTCATCCAAGCCCAAGATGATGGTGCCACCACCGGGCAGGTTGGCCAGCGCACTCAGCGACGGCGTGAGGCTGTCCGGCAGGCCCCCGGCAGCAGCCTTGACCTCAACGCTCGTCGAGTCACCGCCGACGCGCCGAAGCTCACCGACAAGTGAGGAGAGATCTTGAGCCACGCGGCAACCGTACCGCAAATGTGCAGCAAATGTGCAACCGCCGGCATATTTGCTGCACATTTCACGCTCGCAAGTTACCGAGACGCATTTGTCTCGCGGCCCATCCTGGACAACGGCCACAACCTGCGGAAACGTGCCGAGTTCCATCCCACAAATACCCCACGGCCAGCGGCCGATACCTGCCTCCGGCGGCACCCGGCTGCCTATGTTCGACCCGGAACCGAAACAGCCCCTGACTGTGTTCGAGCACGTCAGGGGCTGTATGCGGGGTGTGGCAGGTGTTGGGTTCGAACCATCGTAGGCTGAGCCGACGGTTTTACAGCTGGTCTCATCGGGGCTGGTCGCGTTCGCGTGAAATCTTCGGCCGGTGCGGGCGGGCGGCTGGCTCGGGTTACCCCGCTCGGGTGGGGCGTTCGGGGCGCGTGCGGCGTTTCGGGCGGGTTGGCTGGTGGCGGGCTGGCCGTGACGCCGGCAGGTTTGTGGGATCTGAGCCCGTTTTACAGCTTGGCGCCGGGACCTGACCTTTGAGGGTCGCTTTCTGCTGCCGTGAGCGCGCTGGTCAGACTTCGGCTTGCTAGAGCCTGCTG
>Ga0335075_10005817_pt1 | contig 19068 bp, 20 predicted proteins | sample Lox_Sample_24_FD_206723 | JGI IMG/M metagenome (GOLD analysis project Ga0335075, IMG submission 206723) | Soil microbial communities from Loxahatchee National Wildlife Refuge, Florida, United States - Lox_Sample_2.4 | ecosystem: Environmental > Terrestrial > Soil > Wetlands | place: USA... | reverse complement strand
ACGATGGAGAACTTGCTCGCGATGCCGGTGCGCCCGGTGGAAGTGATGCTGGGCAAGATCGTTCCCTATGTCGGGCTGGGCTATGTGCAGGTGATGCTGATCCTGACCGTCTCGGCCCTGGCGTTCCACGTGCCGGTGCGAGGCTCGATACTGCTATTGCTCGTCGCGCTGGGTGTGTTCATTGCAGGCAACCTGGCAATGGGCATTCTGTTCTCGACGATCGCGCGCACCCAGCAATCGGCGCAGCAACTCGCGCAGTTTTCGCTGCTGCCGTCGATGATGCTGTCGGGGTTCATGTTCCCGTTCCAGGGCATGCCCGGTTGGGCGCGCGGCATCGGCGAACTGCTGCCGCTAACGCACATCCTGCGCATCTGCCGAGGCGTGCTGCTGAAGGGCAACACGATGGCGGAGATCGTGCCAAACCTGTGGCCGATGGCGGTATTCGCGGTCGTCGTCAGCGTGGTCGCGGTGCTGTCGTACCGCGAGACGCTGGATTAGTCGCCGCACTCACGCAGGTAGGGTCGCACACCCGATGTCATTGCTCCGCGCACGCGATGTCATTGCGGCGCGCAGCGACGCGGCAATCTCGTTCGGAAAGACGCACGGACGGTTGGTGCGCCTGTACGATCGAGATTGCTTCGTCGCGCCACTCCTCGCAATGACATATGGACCGCCACATGCGCGCCTTTAGGCTCGGTGACCTCTCCCGCGCGCAGCACGGGAGAGGTTAAGTACAACGATCACCCCCACCGGCAACAAGGCAGCCAACCGGTACACGTCCTGAAACCCCAGCAGAAACGCGCCGTCGTCCCCCACCCCGGCAGCCACGGCACGTGCCCGCAACGTCTGAAACCCCAGCATCAACACCGTCGCGCCCGCAACGATGCCCAACGTCCGTGTCATCATCACCAGGCTTCCTGCCACGCCGCGTTGCTCGCGCGGCAGTGTCGCGGCGGCGATCTCGAAATACCCCACCTGGAACAATCCCAGCCCCGCCCCTTGCACGAACATCCATGCCCCAAACACCAGCAGATCAGGCGACGCACCCGTCGTGCTCATCAGCGCCTGTCCCACCGCCGTCGCCGCCGCCCCCACCATCACCAGCCGCCGTGGCGGCACGTCGCCCGCCATCCGTCCCGCGATCGGCGCCGCCAGAGTCGTGCCTAGACCTGCCACCGCTAGCATCAGCCCTTCTTGCGGCGCGCTCAGCCCGGCCACACGCACCAGAAAGAACGGCGCCAGCATCGGCACCGAAAATCCCGTGAGGCTGACAGCAACATTCCCCAGGTTCAGTAACGCGAAATCGGCCTCGCGGAAGCAGCGCAGATCGATGATCGGAAACGCCGCCCGGCGCTCGCGCAGAACGAAGCCGAGCCCGGCCACTCCAGACATCGCAAAGCACGGCAGCGCCAAGTCCGTCTGCAGCCGGTTCAGGCCAAACAACAGCGCGGCCGTCGCCAGAACCAGCAACGTGGCACCGGCAGCATCAAAGCTCTCGCGCGGACCACTCGACGCCGCAGCCGGCAAGCCCCAGGCCAGAACAAACGCTGCGGCCGACAGCGGCGCGCGGAACCAGAACACCGCCGGCCAGCCGAACCACGCCACCAGCACACCGGCAAGCAACGATCCCGCCGCCCCGCCTGCGCCGAAAACCATCGTGTACAGGCCAAGCATTCGGGCACGCTGCGATTCGGGATAGAGGCCCGTGATGAGCGCCGGTCCGCACGACAATGCCAGTGCCGCGCCGATCCCCTGCGCCACACGTGCCAGCACCAATAACGGATAGGACGGGGCAGCAGCGCAGCCAAGGAACGCGACCGTACTGCAAGCACTGCCGACCAGGAAAACGCGCCGGTGGCCAAGCATGTCGCCCAGCCGGCCGAACACCAGCATCAGCGCCGCATAGGTCAGCGTGTAGGCGATAACGACCCATTGGATCGCCGGAATCGGTAGCGAGAACGCGCGGATAATCGCAGGGAAGGCGACGTTCACGGCCGTGTCGAATGGCACCACCAGCGTGCCAAGCAGAACGACAGCCACGCCCCGCGCGGGGGGCAGAACGCGGGACGGTTTCATTCAGGGTTGGCCGCCACGGCAGAATACGCACATAGCAAAAAGCCAGGCACGCTCCCCACGTGCCTGGCTCGGATCGGCGCCGCTGCTGGAATCAGACTGCCTTTTTCAGGGTCGGCGAGGCCTTGAATCGCACAGTCTTACCGGCCTTCACCTTGATCGATTCGCCGGTGCGCGGGTTCAGCCCCTTGCGGGCCTTGGTCTTGCGCACGGTGAAAGTGCCGAAGCTCGGGAGCGTAAACTTCCCCGACTTCTTCAGCTCCTTGACGATGGCATCCATCACCGCGCCCGCGGTGCGGTTGGCGGCGGCGCCGGTCAGCTCGGCAGATTCCTGGATCACCTGGGCGAGGAAGGCTTTTGACATGTTCTCTCCTTATATGTGCGGCGTCTTTGACGCGGCGCCTCCAACCAAGACCATCGCCACCGCGTCTCCCCTGTGGTCACGGCGCCGTCCAACACTAAGGTGCCAGCCGATTCGCCGCGTCGTTGCAACGGTTTTATCGTTGTCAACGACAGGGCGCCAGCCTGTCAAATGGATTTTTGCCTGAAAAAACCCTCTCCCGCGCAGGCGAGAGAGGGTATTGGTCGTCAAATTGCGCCGGCCCCGGCCGGCGAGACGTGGCTAAAGCCCAGCCTGCGACACGAACTTTGTCACCAGATAGGACTCGATCGCCTCCAGCCCGCCTTCCGAGCCATAGCCCGAATCCTTCACCCCGCCGAACGGCACCTCCGGCAAGGCAAGCCCGTGGTGGTTGATCGACATCATGCCGGACTCCACCGCGGCGGCGATGGCCGTCGCGGTTTTCGCCGAGCGCGTGTAGGCATAGGACGCCAGCCCGTACGGCAGCCGATTCGCCTCGGTCACCACCTCATCGAAATCGTGGAACGGCGCGATCACCGCCAGCGGACCGAACGGTTCATCGTTCATCACCCGCGCTTCCTTTGAGACATCGGTCAACACGGTCGGCTCGAAGAAATTACCTTTGTTGCCAATGCGGTTGCCGCCGGTGCGCAGCTTCGCGCCGTGCTGCACGGCATCGGCGATGAGGCTCTGCATCGCCGCCACGCGCCGCGTATTCGCCAGCGGCCCCATCGTGGTGCCTTTTTCCAGCCCGTCGCCCACCTTCACCTGCTTGGCGTGGCCGACGAATTGATCGACGAATTGCTCGTACACCTTTTCCTGGATCAGGAACCGTGTCGGCGAGATGCAGACCTGCCCCGCATTTCGGAACTTGGCGCCCGCGAGCAATTTGCTGGCGGACGCGACATCGGCGTCGTCGAACACGATGGCCGGCGCGTGGCCGCCCAGTTCCATCGTGGCACGCTTCATGTGCGCGCCGGCCAAAGCAGCGAGATGCTTTCCGACCGCGGTAGATCCGGTGAAGGAGATCTTGCGGATCACCGGATGCGGAATGAGGTACTCGGAGATCTCGGCTGGCACACCGTACACCAGGTTCACCACGCCCGCCGGCACGCCCGCATCGACGAAGCAACGGATCAGCTCTGCCGGCGAGCCAGGCGTTTCCTCCGGTGCCTTCACAATGATAGAGCACCCGGTCGCCAGCGCGGCGGACAGCTTGCGCACCACCTGGTTGATTGGGAAGTTCCAAGGTGTGAACGCGGCGACGGGACCGACCGGTTCCTTAATGACGAGTTGATAAATGCCTTCCGCACGCGCAGGAACCACACGGCCGTAAGCGCGGCGGCCTTCCTCCGCGAACCAGTCTATCACGTCGGCGCCAGCCAGCGTCTCGCCCTTCGCTTCGACCAGCGGTTTGCCTTGTTCCAGCGTCATGATGCGCGCGATGTCGTCGGCGCGCTGACGCAGCAGGTCGGCGGCCTTGCGCATCAGCTTGCTGCGGTCATACGCCGAGACCTTGCGCCAGACCTGGAAGCCTTTCTCTGCCGCTGCCAGCGCACGATCGAGATCGCCGCGGTTGGCATGCGCGACGGTCCCGTTCACCTCACCGGTCGCCGGGTTGAGAACTTCCAGGGTGCGGCCGCCGGATGCGGGCGTCCATTGGCCGTCGATCAGCAGCGAGACGTTGGGATACATGCTTTTCTGTCCTCCATGACCCGGATAAGGACCGCGATGTAGCGCGGGCCCCGTCGCGGGAAAACCGCAGTCCACGTGCGAGGGGCGTAGCGACGACACTCACGCGTCATTGCGTGGAGCGTTAGCGACGAAGCAACCTCGGTCGGACAGGCGTCCGGATACTTCCTTCCCCGGTTCGACCGAGTTCGATTCGTCGCTGCACGCCTCGCAATGATATGGGTGCGCACTGGTGTTGTGACCCTTACGCTTCCATCCAAAGGCGCAGAATGACGCCCGCCCCGATGAACCCGACGCCATCCAGACTGCCCAGCGGCAGCCGCATGATGTCGGCGCGGAGTGTCTGGTTGTGCAGGTCCACGGTATGGGTCGTCAGCCAATTCGCCTGGATCATCGCCACCGCGGCGGCCAGCGCAATCAGCACGGTGGTGCGCAGGCCAGCGGGATGCGCATGCTGGTTGCGGTCGAGTCCAATTAGCACGCCTGCGACCAAGGTCAGCGCCAGCCGCACGAAAATGTCGCCCCAGGTCAGCGTTGGGCCCATCGCCGCCGTTCTAACCCCAGAAGCGTGGCTCGCTGCGGAAGTGCTGCCACCGCCTGGGCAGGTCTTGCACCGCTTCCTGTCGGCGTGCCGTCAATATGTTTGCCAGTGCGCCCAACGCCGGCGTGAGATCCGGATGTCCTTCCGCCAGGCGTTCCGCCAACCCGATTGCCGCAACGGCATCGTTGATCTCGCCCAGAGCCTCCTGCAATTGCGCGCAGGCATGCAGATACGACCTGACGGATTTGTGTGGATAGGCACCGGCAGCATAGTCGATGGCGTAGCGCAGTTTCTTCAGCGACTTGCGCAACGCATGGCGTTCCCTGTCGGAGCCATCGATGTGCCGGCCGCGATGCGCCACCTTGTCCGCAAGCCGATCGAGCATCTCGGGGGCGAGCCTGGCGATCGACCGGTGCAGCGCGTGGTCGCCCACCAACAGCGCCTGGCCCGCCCCTTGTTCCGTCCATGCCGCCAGCCCCAGCACAAGAGAGGTAAAGGCGGGCGCTGCGACTTGCGCCGTTACGGCCCGATAGGCTGCGTCGCGTTGCCTTTGCGCCGGCTCTTGCAGAATGTCCCGCCATCCCGCCGCATTGTCGGCAAGTGTTGCCGGCAGGATGTCCAGACAAAACACATCCCAGTCGCGCGCCTCGCCGAACACGCGCCCGATGCGGCGCAGTTCCTCATCGAAGCGTGCCAGCGCATACCGCTCCAGTTCCAGGTGCGGTCTGAAAAACACCAGGGCGCTGCGCAGACGTCGGATAGCAACCCGCATCTGATGCAGGCCTTCGGCATCGCCGGCCACCGTGGGACTGCGGTTCGCCAACAGATGGTCCAGCCCTGCCGCTATGATCTGGCGGAATGCGTCGGCGCCGCAGGTGTCCGGGATCAGGGCGACGTGGGCAGACTTGCTCGGCGCCGGTGTCGTGCCGTGCCGCAAGGAAAAGCCACGCGCCGCCTTGGATTCGGTTTCGATCGTCATCGGGACGCTTGCGTGCAGTTGCAGGGCCAGGCGGTAGATCGCAACAGGATCGCCCTGCCGCAGTTCCAGTTCCAATTCCTTCACCGATACGCGCGCATTGCCGGCGATGATCCAGCCGGAATCGAAGGCGGCCTCGACCTGGGTACCGTCGTCCAGATCGAGCAAACGGGCCGTCCGGTCGATCTCGGTAATCGCAACGGGCTCCAGAGGCAGATGCTCTGGCAGCCCGGCGGCCACCGGCGTTTGCGCGAGCAGGTTCGGATCGGGGCGATCGCCCTCGATGGGCCACTCGCGCTCGAAGCGGTCCGCGGCGAGGCCGGCACGACTGTCCGCCTTTACCGTCTGGACATGCGCACCATTGCTTCGTCGCACGCGCAGGGCGATGCCGGCATGCGACAAAGCGAGGTCCGGCGTGTCGTAATAGGTAGTGACCTGGTGCAGCCGCTTTGCATCCGGGGCCGACAGCAGCAACACCGGACAATCCAGAACGCCGCGTACCGCGCCGTCGGGCACGGCCAGCTTCAGTTCCAGTTCGCGATCAGACTCACCATTGGTCGGCATAGGAGGAATCAACGCTCCTGGATAACCCCGGCCCGGTTCTACGGCCGCGTGACGGGATCAGTCGGGCAGATCCTCCTCCAGGATGGTGATATGGAGCGAATAGGATACTTCGCCATCCTCATCGTCGCGGTGCAGGGTGCCGATGAATTCCTGTCCCGCGCGCACTTCGACCGAGGCGCCACGTGTTTTGGGTGCCTCGATGCGGATGCGATCGCTACCCAGCGTGGAGCGGAGATAGGCCTCCACCCGGGCGATTTCCGACGGCTTCATCATCGCGTCTCTTTCGGTTGAACGGTCACGCAGTGCCGACGGTTCCACCGCCGCGCAATTCGATTTCCGCCACACGGTCGCGAAGGCGCGCCTCCAACAGGTCGGCAAGCCGCCCGGCGGTCTGTGGCGACTGGCCGGATCGGGCAATGCCGGCGAGGTACAGCGCGCGCACCCGCCGGATCCAGCCGTCACGCTGGGCACGCGGTTGAGCGATGACCTCCATGGCAAGGCGTTGGGTGGCGCCGTCGTAATCGACCAGCCGCAGAATCGCTTGCAGCGCCCGAGGGGAAAGGTTCATGCGCGTGTCCGTAGCACAAGCGGAGCGGCAGGGCGATACGCTCCGTCGGCCGGCGTTTGCGTTGCTGTTTCCCTCTTGGCACCCGTCCCGGCCGTTAATCCGCTTCGCGGCCCAAGCCCACAAGAGGCGGGGGGAGTATTCCCTGTCTCGCTGCCATGAGCCATGCGCATGCAAGCGCGCTTTCCTGGGGCGCTCTTGCGCCATAGGTTCGGCCAATGCCTTTCGGATCCTCCGACGCCCCGCCAGCAGAGCCATCGGCCGCCGCGGTGGCCCTGCCTGCCCCGACGTCCGGTGGTCGCTCGGTCTTCCTGACGGTCTTCCCCTCCATCATGCTGCCGATGTTCATGGCGGCGTTGGACCAGACCATCGTGGCCACCGCGCTGCCTTCCATCGGGGCCACGCTGGGCGACCTGCAACGCGTGTCCTGGGTGGTGGTCGGTTATCTGATCGCCAATACCATCGCCGCGCCCGTCTACGGCCGGCTGGGCGACGCCATCGGCCGGCGGCGCATGATGTTCGCGGCGCTGGGCGTGTTCGTCGCCGCTTCGCTGTTCTGCGCCGCCTCCACCAGCGTGCTGATGCTCAGCGTCGCCCGCGTGTTGCAGGGCGTGGGCGGCGGCGGATTGATGACATTATCGCAGGCGCTGATCGCCGAAGCCGTTCCGCCCCGACAGCGTGGCCGCTACCAGGGCTATCTCTCCGGCATGTATGCCGCCGCCGCGACCTTCGGCCCGGTGGTCGGCGGCTGGCTGACCCAGCATTATGGCTGGCGGTCCGTGTTCCTGGTGAATCTGCCGCTCGGGGCGCTGGCCGTCGGGCTGGTGGCGCGGCTGCAAGCACAGCCGGTACGGGGCGGCCGGTTCCAGTTCGACGTCTGGGGCACCATCCTGTTCGCCGCCGTTATCACCACGACCTTGCTGGCGCTGGAGCGGGCGCAGCGCTTCACTCTCAGCGCCCTGCCTCTGGTGACCGTGCTGGTGGCCTGCGCTACCGTCGCCCTGGTCGCGCTGCTGCGCCAGGAGCGCCGTGCCCCCTCACCCTTGCTCCCGGTGCAGATGTTCCGCCAGCCCGGCATCTGGCGCACCGACCTGATGGCCGCCTGCACCGCCGCTCAGACCGTCTCCATGGTCAGCTTCCTGCCGATGTATCTGGAGGTCGTTCGCGGCGAAGGGGCGGAAAACTCCGGCCTGCTGCTGCTGCCGCTGACGTTGGGAATCGCTGTCGGCTCTCTGGTGGGCGGACGCACCATTGCCGCGACCGGCCGCACCGCCATCATGCCCTCGATCGGCCTGGCGATAAGCGCCAGCGTCATGCTGTCGGTCGCATTGTTCGCGCCTGACATGACCAATCCGGTCTTGATCATCGCGCTGTCGGTGCTGTCGCTGGCGACGGGCCCGACCATGCCGGTGGTTCAGATGACGGTGCAGGTCGTGGCCGGCCCGAAATTCCTCGGTGCCGCGGCGGCATCTGTGCAGTTCTCCCGCTCGGTCGGCGCTGCGTTCGGCACCGCCCTGGTGGGCGCCGTGTTGTTCGCCGCGCTGGCCTCGCGCGATCCGGCCACTGCCGCGTCATTCACCGCACTGGTCGAGCAAGGGCCACGCGTCCTCGCCGCCCTGCCCGCGGCGCGGCGTGCAGTGGTGCAAGGGGAAATCGCCGACGCTTTTCGTGCCGCCTTCCTTACCATCTCCTTGTTCACCACCGGCGGCATGGCCATGGCATGGTGGCTACCCGTGCGGCGCATCTGACCATTCCCCTTGTGCATCACCGCCATGCTCCGTACACCGTGCGGCACGCGCGAACACAGGGGGGAATTGATGCGGCTGCGCTACCAGGCACTGGTGTTGGTCGGGCTCACCTGTGCCCATGCCGCGCGGGCGGACAACGTGTCCGACGACATCGCCAAGGCTGGCGCCGCCTGGCAGGCGCATAACGCGTCGGGCACGTTGGCGGCGCTGAATGCCGCCACCAGTGCCGTCCATCAGATCCGCGCCAAGGCGCTGGAGGCGGCGTTGCCTCTGCCGCTGCCGGGCTGGACCGCCGATCCGGTCCAGACCAGCGCCCTTGGGGCGGACATGCTGGGCGGAGCCACGGGCGTGAGCCGCACCTACCACAACGGGTCGCAGCGCGTGGAGGTGCAGATCACCACCGACAGCCCGATGCTGCAAAATATGGCAGCATTGCTCTCCTCCCCGTACGCCCAGGCCGCGGGCGCGAAGACGGTAACGATCGATGGCCACTCCGTCACCTATACCGCGACTGACAACAGCTACATGACGCTGGTCGCTGACAAAGTGATCGTGAAGGTGGCCGGCAATGAGGACACACCGGAACCCGTCCTGCGCACCTTCGTCGCCGCGGTGGATTTCGACGATGCGGCGAAGCTGGCGCACTGACAATGGAGGAGAGGGGAGAGCCGATGCTGCGAATTCATGGGTCCGCGCGGTCGCGGGGATTGCGTACGTTGTGGATAGTCGGGGAATTGGGTCTGACCTACGAGCATGACGATCTGCTGCCGCGTTCGCCGGGGACGCGCACGCCCGAATACCTGGCACTGAACCCGAACGGCCGCGTGCCGACCGTTGAGGACGATGGGTTCGTGCTGTCGGAATCGATGGCGATCAACCTCTATCTGGCCAAGAAGCACCACAGCCCGCTGTATCCGTCCGATCCGCGCGATGAGGCGCTGTGCTGGCAATGGAGCTTCTGGGAAACCGACCGCCTGGACCGGCAGATCGTCAATTACGCCAATCACAGCACCGGGCTGCCGGAAGCCGAGCGAAAGCCGGAGATTGCCGCGGCAGCGTGGGCGGAGATGGTGCCGGCCTTCAATGTGCTGGATGGCGCCCTGGCGCGCTCCGGCTGGCTGGTGGGCAACGCGTTCAGCATCGCGGACCTGAATGTGGCTGCCGCGCTATATCGCGGGCTGAGCCTGGACCTGGCGCGCTGGCCGCGCGTCAAGTCCTGGCTGGCCGTGTGCTGGGACCGCCCAGCGGCAAAGCGCGCCCGCGCGATGCGGGAATAAAGCGTCATGGCCGGGCCTGCCCCGGCCATCAGCGCAGAGATGATCGGGGCGCCTGCCGCCCGATCCGCGCGGGTAGATGGCAGGTCAGGCCCGCCCATCACGAAGACGCTGGACAGTGCCGGACCGGCAGCGCATAGCCTCCGGCCGCCCAGCCTACCCGGAGCACAATTGCCAGACCGATGATGTACTTCAGCCGTCTCAAGATTTCAGTGATTCTGGGCCTGTGTTTGCTCGGCGCACTGCTGTGCATCCCCAATCTGGCGTCCGCCCCGGCGCGGTGGCTGCCCTGGCGCACCGTGCATCTGGGGCTGGACCTGCGCGGCGGGTCCTATCTGCTGATGCAGGTGGATATGCAGGCGGTGATCAAGGAGCGGCTGGGAGGCTTGCTCGACGGCGTTCGCCAGGACCTGCGCCCCGGCGAGATCTTCTATCGCTCGCTGCAAACGCAGCCGGACCAGAACCGCATCCTGCTGGTGCTGCGCAACCCGGACCAGACCGGCGCCGCCCTGAACGCGCTGAAGCCGCTGATCACGCCGGAAGGGCCCACCAACACGCCCGACCTGGACATCGTCAGCCCCGCCCGCGGCACCGTCACGCTGACCCTCTCGCCGGTGGCACTGAACGCGCGCGCCCAGGCGGCGGTGCAGCAGTCGATCGAGATCGTCCGCCGCCGCATCGATGAGACCGGGCTGGTCGATGCCGAGATCACCCAGCAGGGCAGCGACCGCATCGTGGTGCAGCTTCCCGGCGTCAGCGATCCCGATCACATCAAGCAGTTGCTGGGCAAGACCGCCCACATGACGTTCCAGCTCGTGGACGATACCGCCAATCCCTATACCCCGGGTCCGCCGCCCATCGGCGACGAGATCCTGCCGATGCAGGACAACCCGACTCAGAAGCTCGCTGTGCGCCGCCGCGTCGATGTGGATGGCGGCGACCTGACCGACGCCCGTGCCGGTACCAATTCGCAGACCGGCGAGTGGGTGGTGAATTTCGCCTTCAACTCGGTAGGCGCCCAGCGCTTCGCCGACGTGACCCGGGCCAACGTCAACCACCGCTTCGCTGTCGTGCTGGACGGCAAGATCATCACCGCCCCGGTGATCCGCGAGCCTATCACCGGCGGGCGGGGCGAGATCAGCGGCAATTTCACCGCCTCCTCCGCCACCGACCTCGCCTTGCTGCTGCGCGCCGGCGCATTGCCCGCGCCGCTGACGGTGGTCGAGCAACGCTCGATCGGGCCGGAACTGGGGGCGGACAGCATCCGCGCCGGCGCCATCTCGCTGGCGGTCGGCTTCGTGCTGGTGATCGCCTTCATGGCGATCTTCTACGGTTTGTTCGGCTGGTTCGCGAATTTGTGCCTGGTGGTGAACCTGGTGCTGATGCTGGGCATCATGTCGCTGCTGCAGGCGACCCTGACCCTGCCCGGCATGGCCGGTATCCTGCTGACGCTGGGCATGGCGGTGGACGCCAACATCCTGATCAACGAACGCATCCGCGAGGAGCAACGCAACGGCCGACCTCCCCTCGCCGCGCTGGAACATGGCTTCAAGCGCGCCTACAGCACCATCTTCGACAGCAACGCCACCGCCTTCCTGGCGCACGTGATGCTGTTCATCTTCGGGTCGGGGCCGGTGAAAGGATTCGCCGTGACCATCACCGTGGGCATCGCCACGTCGCTGTTCACCGCGTGGATGTTGACGCGGCCGCTGGTGTCGCGCTGGTACACCCGCACCCGACCCCGCCTGCTGCCGGTCTGATCCGCCATGTTCATCCGCCCCCTGTTCCGCATCATTCCCGACGGCACCCGCATCCAGTTCATGAAGGGCCGCTTCATGGGGCTGATCGTGTCGGCGATCCTGTCGACCGCGTCCGTGGTGTTATTCTTCCATCCCGGGCTGCATCTGGGGATCGACTTCTCCGGTGGCGTGGTGATCCAGGCGAAGACGCCCGGTCCAGCGAATTTTCCCCAGATTCGTGCGGCGCTGTCTGCCGCCGGCATCCCGGACCAGGGCGTGCAGCGGTTTGGCGGCCCGTCCGATGTGCTGATCCGCATGGGCACGCAGCCCACGCAAAAAGCAACGGCGCAGATGGTGGACCGCGTGCATGCCGCCCTGGATGCCAAGGTGCCAGGTACGACGATCATGCAGGCGGACGCTGTGGGCGCCGCCGTCAGTGCACAATTGTTCCGCAATGGCTTGCTGGCACTGGGCATCAGCCTGGCGATGATCCTGGTCTATATCTGGTTCCGCTTCGAATGGCAGTTCGCCGTCGGCGCAGTGGTGACCCTGGTTCTGGACGTCACCAAGGCGATCGGTTTCCTGGCGCTGACCCGCTTCGATTTCGACCTGGTGATGGTCGCGGCGATCCTGACCGTGCTCGGCTATTCCACCAACGACAAGGTGGTGGTCTACGACCGGGTGCGGGAGAACCTGCGCAAATACAAGACGATGCCGCTGCGCGAATTGATCGATCTTTCGATCAATGAGACGCTGAACCGGACGGTGGGCACGTCGATGACGGTGTTCATCGCGGCCCTGCCTCTGGCGTTGTTCGGCGGGCAATCGATTTCCGGCTTCGCCTGGGTAATGCTGTTCGGGATCGTCGTGGGGACGTCGTCCTCGATCTTCATTGCGGCGCCGATCCTGTTGTTCCTGGGCGAGCACCGGCTGCGGCGGGAGGCGGTGGCGGCGCCGCAGACTCAGGCCGTGCGGGCGAGCACAGGTGCCGCGCCGGCCGCGGCACCACAAGCGCCGGCGGTGCGGAAGGAGGAGGCGGTGGCGCCGGGCGGCAGCGGGAGCGCGCCATCGGGCGGCGGGAATGCACCGGCGGGGGCCGGCGCGCCACCAGCGGGCGCGCGCCCGGGCGAGCAGCGGGGGACTCGCGGCGGGGCCCGGCCGGCGGCGCGGCAGGGGGGAGGCAGACGGGCACGCTAAGGCAGCCAACAGAGCCGAAGGCCCTCCAGCCACACCAACTCAGGCTGGACTAGCCCGATGGCCAAATCGCACAGCTTCGCGGTCACTGGGCCACATGGCCTCGATCCAGATGGACCGACTGGCGGCGCGGGCCGGATGCGACACGATCCTGTGGGCACCGAAGCGGAAGCACTGATCGCACTGACCTGAAAGTGATTTCCCGGATTCGGGATGCGATGTGATCTCACGAATTCGAATTGCGACCCTGTCATTTAGCAACAGCGAATCCGCAGACTTGTAGGCTAAGATGCTTCGCGGGAGGCGCGTCTCGCCTGCCGCCCTGCACTCCCTTATAGGATTGTTGGATTTTGTCCTGGCCCATCCATTTCTGCACAAATTCCTTGAAGCTGTTTGACGAGTCGAAAGCCGCTTCGCCGAAATTCGGGTCAAAAAAGGCATACCGACCGTTGTGGTGGGCCGCCGCCATGGCATGATTGGGCGACTTGATCAGGAAATATTCGCCCTTCGACCCGTCCGTCAGATGGGCCGTCAGCGCCTTGAGCATGCTCGACGAATGTCCGGGAATCTGTTGATCCCACTTGACCAGACTTAAGCCTGCCCGCTTAAGCTCATCAACGGTCTGGTATTCCGACGGCCAATACATTTGATAGGAGTTGAGTTGGCCTTGGTAGCCTGTAAACTTTGCGTCACGCTTGCCCTTCTCGTCGAGAGTTTTGAAGCTGGCTGCCATCAGAAAGGCTTCTTCCACAAAGCTAGAACCGTTAGACTGTGGCGCACGTAAAAAGACAAGCCATCCTAGGGAAAACCCGTAGCACGCTCCTGTGCTGTTTGAGTCGACGATTGAGAGATAGAGCGACTGGCTGAACGGAACAATTGCCTTCGCCTGATTTGCGCGAGCCATTTGAACGTAGCGCGGCATGTAGGCTCTTACTTTTTCCCAAGACTTATCGAGATCTGGCATTCTTACCTCCTCAACTAGACCGTGCCCCTAGACGTTGTGCAGGAACATGCTACCGCTCTTGGTCTCCGGCGGGTTTGGTCGAAGTATCGCGCGGCGATCAACCCGAGAACGCGCGACTTATGCAGGTTGGTGCGCTGAGCCGAAGATCCAACCAGCCGATACCAGCAGGCTGACGATGGTATTTTCCCTCAAGGATGCGATAGTTGCCAGGGTCACGTAGCGAGCTCCCAGACACCGATTTGTCATTCTGCTCTGGCCGGCTCGTGTCAACCTGGCAGGTGATAGCCGACTACATCGACATCACCGATCTGGTAGCCCCGCCCGCCGTCCCTGCCGTCGTCATCGCCGCCCCCGACGACGATGAGGTGATCGCAGACGCTGTCGCCGCCGGGGGCCGATCTTATCGTCTCCGGCGACCATGACCTGCGCGACCTCGTACGCGACGGAGACATCGCCATCGTCACCCCGGCCGAGGCGCAGGCACGCATCGGCGGGTAGTGCGTCGGGAGGGGCATGCGTATTCCGGTCATGATATGGGCTCGGACAACCCTGCGCAGCCTGGCGCGTGCTTGCACCGGGGTTGCCGACGGGGGCAAAGACCGGAGAAGCCGCCGCGGCCGGCAAGCGGCAAGGGGGACGCGGGCGGGCGCGGTAAACTCACCTGTCGGGGGGCACGAAGTTCGGCAAGGGGCGACCTGGTTATGTCCAAGTCGCGGGAGAGCTGGTTCCAGCCGAACCGGACATGCGCACCAGAATTGTGCACTATGTAAGGGATTGAATAGCTTGGGCCTGCTGCGCGGCGCGAAATTCTTGACCTTTGCACGGTAGTAGCCTGCCGACCTGCAACTTGCTAACAGCAAGATATGAAGGAAATGGCCGACCGCGTTATCGAGCACTACGAGCGACACGCTCGCGCTTGGGATGCCGACCGCAACCGCCATGTTGAACCATGGAATGATAAGCCGTGGCACGACCGCTTTGCCGCCGTACTGCCGGGCGGTGCCACCGTCCTCGATGTGGGATGCGGGTCGGGAGCTCCGGTCGCCGTGTTCCTGGCTGAACACGGGTTTCACGTGACGGGTGTCGACTCTTCCCCGACGTTGATTTCGTTATGTCACGACCGCCTTCCCGATCATGAATGGCTAGTGGAAGACATGCGATTGCTGGCGCTTCCCCGCAGGTTCGACGGCATACTCGCTTGGGACAGCATCTTTCACCTCGCTCCAGATGATCAACGCGGGATGTTCGACGTGTTCGCCCGGCATACCGAGCCGTCGGCCGTGCTGATGTTCAACAGTGGGCCAGCCTATGGCGAAGGCGTGGGATCGTATCGGGGCGACCCTCTCTACCACGCCAGCTTAGACCCGGATGAATACACCGTACTGCTCGACAACGTCGGCTTCGAGGTTGTCGCTCATGCGGCCGAGGACTGGCAAACCGGAGGCGGTCGCACCGTCTGGCTCGCGCGACGTCGGACACGGCAAAATTCTTGATTTTCACACCATGCGGGGCGCGGCGCTTCCGGGGCGCCTCAAGCGGTTCCATCTATTGCGATAGCCCGCCGCTCACTCCGCTTTCAGCTTCTCCACCATCGCGGCCGCCGGCGTAATACCCGGCCGAGCCGTCTTGTCGATCGCCCCCGTCATCGGGATGAAGAACACGCCCATGTCGCGCCGCGAATGGATCTTGCCCGCCGCATCCTTGGTATAAACATACAGCACCTGTCCGCGTTTGAACGGCTGTCCGATCGGGATCACCATCCGCCCGCCCGGCTTCATCTGCTTGAACAGGTCCGGCGGCGCGTATTGGGCAGCGCAGGTCACGATAATCACATCGAAGCCGCCCTGGACCTCCGGCCAGCCGTAATAGCCGTCGCCCACCCTGGTGTGCACGTTGTCATAGCCGAGCGGCCTGAAGATACGGCTGACCGCATTGCCCAGCGGAGCGATGATCTCGATCGTGTAAGCCTGCGCGACGATGCGCGACAGCAGCGCGCTCTGGAAGCCGCTGCCGGTGCCGATTTCCAGCGTCGTCTGGCCGGACTTCGGCTGGCAGACCTGGGTCATGTAGGCCTGCCCCAGATAGTCCGACAGCGCCGAGCCCCAGCCGATTCCCCACGGCTTCGGGTCCTTCTCGTACGCATCGCCCGGAGTCGCGCGATGTTCCGAGTAGATGTAGTGGAAATACTCGCGCGGCACGGCTTCGAAGGCGGCCATAACGGCGGGATCGGCGCTGCCCAGGTGCTGTTTCAGATATGTGTCGATCAGCCGCATCGCGGCGGGCTTGCGCTGCTGGATGGCGTCGAACTGCGCATCGGTCAGGCTGACCGGCCGACCCGATTCGCGCATCGCCGATTCATAGGCATGGCGCGTCCATGCGGCCTCGGCGCGGGCCGAGCCCGTGGCCCAGAGCGCGGCCGCGCCGGCCAACAGCCCACGCCGCGGCAATCCATCTAGTAGAATCGTCACCTGCAGGAGCCCCTTATTCCTGACGGTGAGGGTACGAATGCCATACCCTGCCGTGCCGCACAACGGTACGGCGTCGCGTTGACACTCGTGCGACAGCAAGGTTACGCCCTCGCGTCAACGTCCAGGGGGCCAAACCACATGCCAACCCATGCCTTCGTTTTTCCCGGCCAGGGCAGCCAGGCCGTCGGCATGGGCCGCGACCTTGTCGCCGCGTTTCCCGCCGCACGAGAGGTGTTCCAGGAGGTGGACGAAACGCTCCACCAGAACCTCTCGCGCCTGATGTTCGAAGGGCCGGGCGAAGAACTGACCCTGACGGAGAACACGCAGCCCGCGCTGATGACGCACTCGCTGGCGGTGCTACGCGTGGTAGAAAAAGAGGGCGGCATCGCGCTGAAACAGACATCCGTTGTGGTGGCCGGGCATTCGCTGGGCGAGTACACGGCGCTCTCGGCGGCCGGCGCGTTCTCCCTGTCCGACGCGGCGCGGCTGCTGAAGCTACGTGGCCTGGCCATGCAAAAGGCCGTCCCGGCCGGCGAAGGCGCAATGGCCGCGCTGATCGGCGCCGACCTGGACCAGGCGCAGAAACTTTGCGATGCCGCTGCGCCCGTCCCCGACGGCGAGCAGCCGGAAACCCAGGTGATCCAGGTGGCCAACGACAACGGCGCCGGCCAGGTCGTCGTGTCCGGCCATCGCGAGGCGGTGGAACGTGCCGTGGCGCTCGCATCCGGCCTGGGCATCCGACGGGCGATGCTGCTGCCGGTTTCCGCGCCCTTCCATTGCGCCTTGATGGCGCCGGCCGCGGATGCGATGGCGGAAGCGCTGGCAAAGACCCCGCCTGGCATGCCGCTGGTGCCGCTGGTCGCCAACGTTTCGGCGGCGAAGGAAACCGACCCGGCGCGTATCCGTGACCTGCTGGTGCAGCAAGTCACCGCGACGGTGCGCTGGCGCGAATGCGTGCAGGCGATGACGGCCCTGGGGGTAGACCGTTTCGTCGAACTGGGCAGCGGCAAGGTGCTGTCCGGGCTGATCCGCCGCATCGCACCCGACGCCACAACCGCCTCGGCGGGCACGCCGGTCGAGGTAGAGGCGCTACTGAAGGTGTTGTGACGCCCAGTTCTCCGCCGCTGCCCCGGGATCGATTCCGAGACGGCGTACGTGCGCGACTCAGTTCGGCAGCCGCACGAGGGTAAAGATGCCCAGCGGCGGCACCGGCTCGAACTGGAGTCGCGCCAGGTCGTCCGGGGGGAACAATGCCTGCAAGGCAAAATCTGGATGCCAGCCCAGCTTGTGGGAGGCCGGGGCCATTGCCCATTCGACCCACCAGCGCGGCCCGTTCTCAGCGGCGAAGTGGTTGACGAACAGGATGTTGCCGCCGGGCCGCACCACGCGGCGCATCTCGGCGAGCAATTGGCGCGCGTTCGGCACCACCGAGGCCACGAACATCGCCACCGCGATGTCGAAGGCACCGTTGGGAAAGCCGGTGGCCTCGGCATCCATTTCGTGCAGGCCCGCGACGTTGGCCAGCTTCAGCGCGGCCACCCGCTTCCGCGCCTGCCGCAGCATGTCGGACGAGAGATCGATTCCGGTGACGCGCTTGTCCGCGTTGTAGCGCGGCAGCGCCAGGCCGGTGCCCACGCCCACTTCCAGCACCTCGCGGCCCGGCAGGCGGTTCACCAGCGTCACCGCGCGCCGGCGACCGGCCCTGGAGACGCTGCCGAACACGGTATCATAAACACCTGCCCAACGCCGATAGGCGGCGCGGACGGCGTCGGCGTCAAGTGCAGAGCGTGGTGGCGCCCCGGGTTGGCGACCGCGAAGCTGTTGCAGGGTGTGGCTCATGGGCGGCATTGGTCCTCTTCGTCAGTCCCGTAGGCAATCACGCTGTTGCACGCAAGCCCACAACGCGTTGCCTTGCAGCCACCGCTTCCGTGACACATGTTTTTTCCGCCCACACCGGGGAGCCCGGGTGGCTATGGATTGCGTAAAGCTGCCGCACGCCAGCACGTGCGGCGGATGGGGCTAGTCGGTCTGTGACAGGTTCACCGCGGCTGCACGTCCGTTCTGCTGTTGCTCGACCTCGAAGCCGATCTTCTGGCCTTCGCTCAGGCTGCGCAGGCCAGCCTTCTGGACGGCACTGATATGAACGAAAACGTCTTTCCCCCCGGTATCCGGCGCAATGAAGCCGTACCCCTTCGTCGGATTGAACCACTTAACCGTGCCCTTCGGCATCGACGTGTCGCCTTTCTGCCTGGGAGCGGTGCCCAACTGGACCGACCGCCACCCGATTGAACAGGGGCGCCCAGACATGCCGCCAGACGCCCATCCCTGTGGAGAGGCGTCCCTTGCCGGTTACTTTGGCTCAGGTTGAATCCTCCCCAACCATATGACCATACGACGGCATTCCGTGTCCCGCAACGAATCCTGCATGCGCCAGGCGAAACATCCCGCTTTTGCACTGCACCATGGAACAGTACCTCTGGCCGGAGGCGGGATAGGGCACGAAATACTTGCGCGAGGGGGCTTGCGGCGCCATGTCGGCTGGCGGCCAGGGGTGAGATCGGCTAAACTGCGATGAGAAACCGGAAGGCGTAGGCAGGGGACGTCTGGCCGGTCCCGTGTAGCGGAGAGAATAGATGGGTGGCCTCAGCATCTGGCATTGGATGGTGGTCCTGCTGGTCGTGTTGCTGCTGTTTGGCGGCGGCAAGGTCAGCAACCTGATGGGGGACTTCGCCAAGGGCATCAAGGCGTTCAAGAAGAACATGGCGGAGCCGGACGACGCTTCGATGGAAGCGAGTGCCGACAAGCCGACCATTTCCGGTCCTGCCGGCGAAGCGGCACCGCGCGCCACGCGCGAGACCACCGCGGCGCGGTAGAAGCGAACCTCTCCCGCAGCACGGAGGAGGTCGAGG
>Ga0335075_10005815_pt1 | contig 19069 bp, 17 predicted proteins | sample Lox_Sample_24_FD_206723 | JGI IMG/M metagenome (GOLD analysis project Ga0335075, IMG submission 206723) | Soil microbial communities from Loxahatchee National Wildlife Refuge, Florida, United States - Lox_Sample_2.4 | ecosystem: Environmental > Terrestrial > Soil > Wetlands | place: USA... | reverse complement strand
ATGTGCAGCACCGCAGCGGCCTTGGTCAGCGAACCGTGTTCCACGATGGCGACCAAGCACTCCAGCGCTCTCAGAGATGCCATTGCGCGATCCTGTCCGTGCCGGGCATTGTCAGATTCAATTTTTTGAACGCCCGGGTCGCCCATTTACCAGTTTGGCCGTGATATCCGGGATGTCCGCGAAACCCGCTGCCGCCACGGCGCGGGGCCGGACACCACGGCCAACCGTATATCGGCGTGGCCGGCCCGGATCAGCCTCGTGCTCGCAGCCGCGCTGGTCAGCTTCGTCAGCCCGCCACGTGGCGCGCGAGCAGCGGGACGAGCACCTGCGCGTCCGGACTGCCGAGGCCGGTCACCGGGTCCCAGCCACGGGCGGCCCGGTAGCCGGTGAACACCTGCGGCGGGAACTTCACCGTGTTGTTCCCCCTGGTGACATCGTGGAAGGCCGCTCGGTACCGCGCGCTGCTGGCGATGCGATACAGGGCCGGGTTCACGAAGCCCAGGTCGTGACCGGCGTACTGGTCGGCCAGGGCGATCAACGCGGCCCACAGCGGCGTGGCCGCGCTGGTGCCGCCGCTGTCGCTGATCGCGTACCCGCCGCTGCCGGTGCTCAGCACCAGCGCCATGCCGGTGTGCCCGTTGGCGTCGGCGGAGACATCGGGCACGCCGCGTGCGGTCCCGGCGACCAGGCCGTCCTGGTAGCCGGGCCGGCCGAAGCGGTGACTGTATCCGCCCCCGGAGGCCTGGAACGACGTTCCCGGCGTGCCGTACGGCAGCCCCCACCCGGTCTCGCCGGCGTATGCACCGCTCTGGTGGCTGGCGTCGAGAGTCGTGCCGCCCGCGGCCAGCACGAGCGGGTCGGCCGCGGGCAGGCTGACGCCTCTGACCAGCGGGAACGTAGTGCCGTTGACGAGATCAAGTTCGTCGCATGGCTCGCTGACCGCTCCGATGTCGCCGGTGCCGGCCACCACGGTGACGTGCCGGCGGGCGGCCTCACGCAGCGCCGCGTGCATGCTGGCTACCTCGGCGCCCGTGAAGCACTGCTCTCCCCAGCCCGCGCTGATCGAGATCACGTCGCCGTCCTTGATGCCGGTCTTCAGCATGGCGGTCAGGGCGGCGGCGGAGGCCGCGGGGGTCGTCAGGTCGGCCTGGCTGAGCAGGACGATGGTGATGGCGGCGGCCGGCGCGATCGCGTGCACCATCTCGGCGTCCAGCGTCTCCTCTCCGAAGGAGAGCCAGGGCGACGCCCCCGGCCCGGCCAGGCTGGTTACGACGCGCATCCGCGGGGCGGGCAGGCCGAACGTCTTGTCGAACCCCGTCATGTCCTCGCGCAGATCGCTGACTACGGGCGGGTTCGGCTGCGACTCGGCGAGCGCGGGGATGACCACGGTCTCGCCGCGGCCGTCGATCCCGCGTTCGATGAGCGGCTGGATGCCGTAGGCCACCCGGAGTTGCGCGGGGGTGAAACAGGTCGTGATCGAGTCGCAGTCGCCGGTGCCTCCGGCGGTGGTGCGTCTGGCGGCGGTGCTGGCGAGGGCCGGGCTTGGAGAGCCGGCCGCGAGGAGCATGCCCGCTGCAGCCATGCCAGCGGCGGCCATGCGGAATCTGATTACCTTGCTGGGTTTCATGTGCCCCAACGGTGCCAGCGCTCCGGCCGCCAATCGATGGGCCTTGCCGCCGCCATAACTGGCGGTCGCCCCCATCCCGGCAAGGGGGCTCACCCCCCGGGCCGGCGCCAAAGGCGTCCCGGCCGCGCCCGGTCACGCCGGGCACCCCTCAGCCGGTCACCGCCTTGCTCTAGTCACCCTTTGATCTGGTCACCCCTTGATCTGGTCACCCCGTCGCCGGGGCACTCGCCGGCTCTGCGTCGCCTGGCGCGCACCGTGAGACAGAGGGCGTTGCTGGGAATCTGGTCCTGGCGCGCCATAGCCGGACGGGTGCCCGTTGCGGCCAGGTCGCGCTCGCACGGGCTGCCCGGCACGTCGACGAACCAGTGCTTCTTCCTGACTCACACCGGATGACCATCAGCAAGTTCACGATCACGATCATCGCTCCCCAGTACGGGGACCGGGGGTACTCGCTCAGCTTCCGGCTCCAGCGCGCCGACATCCGCCCGTTCGCGGACCTCCCCCGGAAGCTGGTGAACTCACCCAGCCCGCGCAACCAAATGGCGTTCGTCGTCAATGGGGTGGTCCTAGCGCACCCCTTCGTCGCCGCGGTTCTGGACTACGGCATCCTCCAGATCACGGCGGGCCAAACTAGAACACAAGCTGAGGGACTTCTCCGTAAGCTAGAACACCGCTGAAGGCAACCGGTCATTATCGAGATGGGCGTGCCCGAATCGCACGTCTTGTCCGGCAATGATCGGGGTCAGCGTGAGCGCGCGGTCTCCAGAGAAATTCGGCGGGATCCTGGCCGCCCCTACGCGGCGCGATCGGCACTTTGCCATCGGCGCCGTCATCGCGGTCGTCCTGGCGCTGGCCTTAACCGGGGCAGTAGTCGTCTTTGCGGTAACCCGGCCCGGGCCAAGCCTGGTCGCTATCCTGGCCGCCCCTGGCGGCGCGTCGTCGGCCGCTTTCAGCTCGGACGGCCGGACGCTGGCCATTCTCGAGGCCCATGGCAGCACCCGCCTCTGGGACACCGCCACCCGTCACTGGACCGCGACGCTGAAGTCCCCTCAGTGCGCGAACGGGGACGCTCAGGTTCTTTTCAACCCGGCCGGCAGGACGCTCGCCGTCATCGGCTCCCGTGGCAGCACGTGCCTGTGGGACGTCGTCACCAGGCGGCAGATTGCCGTCCTCACCGAGCCCGGTGATCACGCCGCCACCCGCGTGACGAGCGGAGCGTTCAGCCCGGACGGGAAGCTCTTGGCCATCGGCGACTCGAATGGCAGTACCTATCTATGGGATATCGCGACCGGCCGGCGGATCGCGACCTTGACCGACCTGTCGAACGGCCCGAACGGCGGCCACGACGTGGAGGCAGTCGCGTTCGGCCCGGCCGGCGCGACGCTCGCCGTGGGCGATGGCAATGACCTCACCTACATCTGGAGCATTGCCACGAGGCGCGTGATCGCCACCCTGGATGACAGCGCCAGCGACGTGCCTCCTGGCGGTGGTTACGAGGACAGCGGCGGCGTCGAGTCGCTCACGTTCGGCCCGGAGGGCACCCTAGCGGTCGGCGACGGTGACGGCGACGTCTACCTATGGGATGTGCCGGCGAGGCGGCCGGTCGCCACACTTGTGCCGCCCATCAACATCATGGAGGCCAACTCTCTCTACTACACGCCCGCGGATGTCGCCGGGCAGATCGAGGGTGGAAATGGCCCCATCGGTGTCACTGTGGTGTCCGGCAACGGCGGGAGCGTCCTGGCCACGGGAGTTGACTACGGCTACGGCGTCGACCTGTGGAGCGGCACGCACCGGACCGCAACCGTGACCGACCCTCGGGGCGACAACACCCAGGCGCCGCAGCTCGCGCTGAGCCCGGACGGCACGATGCTGGCCGTTGTCGACCACAACGGCCGCACCTACCTGTGGCATGTCGGCTGAACGTGCGCGTTCGAGTCCTCGCCGGACACCGGCCCGGACTTCCCGCTCAGTGAGCGGTCGCGACGGGTCTTGCCCTGGGCGCTGTTGCTGGCCGGGCAAGGTCGCGATGCGGCAGGCCCGCGCTCAGGGCGGGGCCCGCCACATCAGACGACGTCAGAGCGCCCGTACCGAGGCAGCCTGCGGGCCCTTGGGGCCCTGGTTGACGGTGTACTCCACCTTCTGGTTCTCTTCCAGCGAGCGGTAGCCGCCGCTCTCGATCGCCGAATAGTGGACGAAAACGTCAGCGGTGCCGTCGTCGGGCGCGATGAACCCGAATCCCTTGTCGGCGTTGAACCACTTCACGGTACCTTGAGCCATTTGCTGTCTCCTTGAGGGACGAGCCGGTGATCCGCACGGTCGCACGAATAGGCTGGGTTGCCCGCCGCAGGAACAAGGATTCGGCAAACGGCGTGGCGCCCACTGCCAAAACTGCGGGCGCCTTCACGATCGCAAACTTCGACAACAGCCTTACGGCAGTGTATCCGGTCGCCCGCATATTTCTGACAGCTGCCCGAATCTTGCCGGGCGGCGGTTCCGGCGCGGAGAGCGGCGGGTCGGCGCCGCCCGGATCCCGTGCCGTGGAATGTGACGTCAGCGCCTGCGGCGCCCGCGGTAGCCGGCCGACATCGCGACTGCGCCGCCTCCGGAAGCCGGCGCGGCGGCCGTGGGTTGACTACGCCGCACGGCAGGCCGTTCTGGCGTGATCGGCTTGGCGGGCGGCCCGGCGATCGAGCGCAGCAGCGGCGATTGCGGGCTTACGGTCGCGCCCAGCGGAATCACGTTCGCGCGCTTCATGAGCGTTCGTACCTCGCGGGTCTGCGCCGGCGTCTGCAAGGTGATCACTACCCCGGCTGCGCCCGCGCGGGCGGTGCGCCCGGACCGGTGCAGGTAGGCCTTGTGCTCGGCCGGTGAGTCGGCGTGGATGACCAGGCCGATCCCGTCGACGTGGATGCCGCGTGCAGCGATGTCCGTAGCGACGAGGACTCGAATGGCGCCGGAGGCGAACGACGCGAGGTTTCGCGTCCTCGCGCTCTGGGACAGGTTGCCGTGAAGTTCGGCCGCCGGTACCCCGGTCTCGGTGAGCTGGCGAGCGAGTTTCTTCGCGCCGTGCTTGGTCCTGGTGAATACCAGCGACCGCTTGTCGCCGCCGGTCAGGGCGCGGACAACGCCGACCCGGTCGGCTGGGGCGACCGTGAGCAGATGGTGCTCGATCTGCTTCGGCGGTGCCGCCGACTCCACCGCATGGCGCACCGGGTCGGTCAGGAAACGGCGGGCGAGGACGTCAATGGCCCCATCGAGGGTCGCGGAGAAGAACATCCGCTGGCCATCGGGCGGCGTGGAGTCGAGTAGCCGCTTGACGACGGGAAGGAAGCCGAGGTCGGCCATGTGGTCCGCCTCGTCGAGCACGCTGATCTCAACGTCACCCAGGTGGCAGTGGCCCTGCTCGATCAGGTCGGTCAGGCGGCCGGGGCAGGCCACGACGATGTCCGTCCGGTTACGCAGAGCGGCTACCTGCGGACGTTGCGGGACGCCGCCGAAGATGGAGGTGACGCTCAGCCCCATGGCGCGGGCCAGCGGCACAAGAACGGCCTCGACCTGGCTGGCCAGCTCGCGGGTTGGCACCAGAACGAGTCCACGTGGGCGGCATGCCATGGTGTGCCCGGTGGCCAGCCGGGCGGCGAGCGGCAGCGAGAACCCGAGCGTCTTGCCGGATCCGGTCCGGCCGCGGCCAAGGATGTCGCGACCGGCCAGGGCATCGGGCAGCGTAGCGGCCTGGATCGGGAACGGCGTGCTGATTCCCGCGCTGGCGAGCGCGGCCACCAGGGGCTGGGGCACGCCGAGAGAGCTGAACGTTATGCCGGCCGCGGGCTGTGGTGTGCGGTTCCGGCTCTGGGCAGCAAGATGCTTCCCATTGGGCAAAGCGGTCAAAGAATCTCTTTCAGACTTGAGGTGGCCGCACGACTAGGCCACCACGTCTGTGGGAACCAGCTCGCCCAAAGCAAGCTACGGCCGGCGCGCCCTGCTGGCTGCGCCTTGATTACCTGCGACGCCTACCATACCGCAACGCCTCGGTCAGCCCGGCCGGGCAGATCCGGCGGCCCAGCACGCTGGCTGGCGCGGACAGGAACGCTCTCGAAACCGCGCAGGACGAGCAGTGGGCGCCGGGTCGGCGGGGCGGCCGGCTCTAGCGCCGGGTACCGCCGGGTGAGCTCCTCGATGGCAGTGCGGCCCGCCAGCCGGGCCAGCGAGGCGCCCATGCAGTGATGCGTAGCGAGCGAGAAGGAGAGGTGCCGGCCGGAATCCCTGCGGTCAATCCGGAACTCGTCGGGCTCCTCGAAGACCTCCGGGTCGCGTGGTCGATGTCGCGGCCGCCGCCGGGGCTCGCATCCGGACCGGCGCCATGGTCACCGGCTGGGACGACGACACCGGGAGGTGGTGGCGTGTGACGCGGTGATCTTCACCGGTGACTGGATCCCGGATTATCAGCTGGCGCGGCTGGCCGGGCTCGCGCTTGATTCCGGCACGCTCGGGCCACTGGTAGACACCGCGATGCGGACCAGTTCACCCGGCGTCTTCGCGGCGGGCAATCTCGTGCACCCAGTGGACACGGCCGACGTCGCCGCCCTCGACGGCCGCCATGTCGACGCGCAGGTCGAAGGATGGCCGACCGGCAGCCGGCCGGGCGGGTCGCAGCTGCGGATAACTGCGAACGCGCCACTACGCTGGCTCACCCCCGGACTCTGGCGGCCCGGTGACCCGGCGCCAGACCGGCGCCAGCTGCTGGCGCTGGCCGACGAACTCGTCCGCCGGCCAGTGGTGATAGTGCGTCAAGGCGGCGAGGTCGTCAGCCGCCGGGCGCTACCCTGGCCCGCCGCACCCGGCCGCGTGTTCCGCATCCCCTGGTCCGTGCTGAAGCATGTTGATACCCACGACGGCGACATCAGCATTGCCTGCAACGACCATGACTGCAGCATCGTCGGGTCCTGAACGCCGTCAGCCAAGTCGCCGGGCCACGCGTCGCGCGCCGCCTCAGGGCCCGAACTTACCTCCGCGGGAATGAACTGGGCGCGGGATCGGCTCTAAGGTCTGGTCATAGTTGTCTTGTATGTTCATGTTGTCTGACAGGCTCGCAGTAAACGATCTTGCGGTGCCCCTTCAGGGATCTGGGAAGTCGCGTCGAGAACCGGTCTGGGGTCATGTCCGGCGCAACGGTTATCCGTCGCGACGGTGGTCGAGTTCGACGTCAGCGCTACGACGGCGACATAGCGAGCGATGGGTAAGTCACCGCCGCGCTGGATGAGTCCCAGCCGGCCGCGCTGTCCCAATGTGGCCAGGAGCAGAAACCAGTGCGGGAGTCAAAAGGTGCTTGTGGAGCAGGGCGGTTGTTCATGATCGAGAATAGCGGCGGGGGGGCGAACGGTTTCGCCGACCTGATGCTGGCCCCGGAACTGTGCCGGGCGCTCTCCGGCCTCGGTTATGAGGAGCCGACGCCGATACAGCGGACCGCCATCCCGCCGCTGCTTGAGGGCCGTGATCTGGTCGGGCAGGCCGCGACGGGGACGGGGAAGACGGCCGCCTTCGCGCTTCCTGTCCTCCAGCGGATCCTCATCGCAGGCGGGCGGACAGAGCCGCTCGCCCTGGTCCTCGTTCCGACGCGCGAGCTCGCGGTGCAGGTTGCTAAGGCGATGCGAAGCTACTCCCGCGACATGGGCGCGCGCGTTTTGGCGGTCTACGGCGGCGAGCCAATCGGCCGGCAACTGGGGGCGCTCAAGCGTGGTGTCGACGTCGTGGTGGCGACGCCAGGTCGCGCGCTCGACCACATCAACCGGGGAACGCTCAAGCTGGGTGACCTTCAGGTAGTCGTCCTCGATGAAGCCGACGAGATGCTCGACATGGGCTTTGCTGAGGACATCGAGGAGATCCTCGGCAACACCCCCGAGAACCGGCAGACCGCGCTGTTCTCGGCGACAACGCCGCTGCGGATCGACGGCATGGTGCGCCGCCACTTGCGCGACCCGGTGCGGGTCGAACTCGGCCGTCAGGCGACGGCAGCAGACGGCTTGCTGGTGCGGCAAACTGCCTACATCGTGCCGCGCGGGCACAAGTCGGTCGCTCTCGGTCGCGTGCTCGACCTGGAGGCGCCGACGGCCACGGTCGTCTTCTGCCGCACCAGGGAGGAGGTAGACCAGCTCACTGAGTCCCTGAACAGCCGCAGCTACCGCGCCGAAGCGCTGCACGGCGGAATGGACCAGCAGCACCGCGACCGGGTGATGGGCAGGCTGCGCGGCCAGAGCATCAACTTGCTCGTGGCAACCGACGTGGCCGCCCGCGGCCTCGACATCGACCAGCTCACGCACGTGGTGAACTACCACGTGCCAAGCGCGCCGGAGTCATATGTGCATCGCATCGGGCGCGTCGGCCGGGCCGGCCGCGAAGGCACCGCCATCACCCTGGTCGAGCCGCGCGAGCACAAGATGCTCAAGGCCATCGAACGCGCGACCAGGCAGCCGATCACGCTTGAGAAGCTACCGACCCTCGCCGACCTGCGTGCCAGGCGACTGGCGTTGACGGGCGCTGCGCTCCGGGAGGGCCTGCTCAAAGACGGCGACCTTGATGCCTTCCGGGCTGTTGTCGAGCCGCTCGGTGCGGAGTTCGACCTCTTCCAGTTGGCGCTCGCCGCAGTCAAGCTGGCCCACGAGGCGAGCGGAACACCTCGCGATGAAGAAGAGCTCCCCGAGATCGAATTGCCGACGACGGACGGGCGCCGTGGCGGTCGCAAGGCCGATAGACGCGACCAGCTGCCGGCTGCCGGGCGCGGCCACTGGCGTGGTCGCAGCGCCAGTGCGGGCACGACACGCCTGTTCGTGGGAACCGGCCGTTCCTCCGGGGTCCGGCCAAAGGATCTTGTTGGCGCTATCACGAGCAAGTCGTACCTCTCCGGCGGGGACATCGGCGCGATCGAGATCGCCGATCGTTTCTCCCTCGTCGAGGTTCCCGAGTCAGCCGCCGATGACGTGGTCACGGCACTCCGGCAGGTCGGCATCAGGGGCCGGAGTGCGACCGTTCGCCGCGAACGCTACGAGGCGCGGTAGCTGCGGTGACCTGCAGCTCAGAAGCGCCCGCATGGATTGGGCCGCCGGGCGCGCGGTTTCGCAGGCAAGCGGCGATGATGCTGAAGTTTGCTCAATCAGCGGTGATGACGCATGCCCCATCCTGCCGAGCGGCTGGCTAGCCCTGGTCGAGGGTCACCACGACAGCGACGTCAGCGTGCGGGAACGACTTACCGATGTGAAGAAGCGATTGGACGAGGCGCGAGACCGGCACCAAGAAGCCGTACTTTGCCCGGATGTTTCTCTGAATCGCGTCGAAGTCGGGCCCGGACGAAACCAGAGTTGCCGTCCCGGCGGCGCTCGTGGTCCCGGCCTTCACCTTGCCGCGCGCGTCGGAGGGTTGCATCGTGATGCGCGGGCTATTGCGGAGCCGCTTGTATTTCCCGGACTTCGATGAGGTCAAGAAACCGACGCGGCCGCCGTCCAGATCGACAATCCAGGTGGGCGTGGACACGGGGTCACCGGACTTGCGATAAGTCGTGCTGCAGACGTATTTTTCAGCACTGATGACCATAGGTCCGATCGTAGAGCGAGCAGGTGATCGCTCGCAGTGATATCCGCGATTAAGTACCACGCCGCTGACCGCCGAGCGCAGCCGCAGCACATCAGATTACCCCGGCGCAGCTTTGTTACGGCCTGATCAGCCGCCTCCGGCGGCTCCTGACGTTCGCCGGACGTCCTCGTGGGCGGTGGCATCCCATCATCTGTACCGGCCGGGCTTTCCGGCTGCAGCTCACCGGGGCCGCCCACGTCGGCAGTTTGACCTTTCGTGAGTTGGCCCGCCGTGGTCGTGTCGCCCTGGCCGAAGGGGAGCCAGCTCTCGCTTGTCAGCTTTATGAAGATGCCCTGAGCCTGTGGCGGGGCGCCTGCTGGTGGCGCTTCGGGCCACCGGTCAGCGAGCCGCGGCGATAGTGGAATTTGACCAATTCCGAAGACGCCTGGATCGTGAGCTCGGGATCTTCCCGAACCAGCAACTGGCCCGCGTGTATGCCGAGGTAGTTGGTGAATCCGCGATGCCTACCCAGTCGGCTGAGAGCCTGTGATCGAACCGGCGAGGGTCATCACCACCTGGTTCCCCTGCTCGGCGGTAATACAGTGCTCGCGGACCGCTCACGAAAATTTGGCTCGCGTGTCTCGTCGCCATCGAGCCGGTGGCGTGCCGTAGCGGTGCTTGAACGCGCGGCTGAATGCCGCCTCCGACGTGTAGCCGACTTTCTCCGCGATGAGCGTGACCGGGAGGGAAGTGTCGCGGAGCAGGTCGGTAGCGACGTCCAGGCGTACGTGCGCGAGATAGGTGGCCGGCGGCCTCCCTACGCGAGCGACGAACCGCGCAGCGAACGCCGACCGCGAAAGGCTGCACGCTCGGGCCAACTCCTCGACTGTCCAGTCGTGGCCGGAGTCTCGATGAATGGCGCTCAAGGCCAGGCCGATCTGCGGGTCGAGCGCGCCGGCCAGCCAGTTCGGTTCGGCGTCTACGCCAGCGGCCCAGGCGCGCAGAATCTGGATGAAGAGCAGATCGAGGATCCGGGCGACCATCACCGCCGATCCTTGAGAGGGCGATTGCATCTCGAATAGGAGCATCCTGCGGGCCACTTCGAGCCCTTCGAGCGCCGGGCCGCGGCCGCCGCGCAGGATGATCACAGCCGGGAGGCTCGCGAGCAGGTGGCTCGCCTGTGGGTCGCCGATCGTGAACGTCCCGCAGAGCCAGCGCGCCGACTCGTCATGTTCGTGCGCGTCGGCGCGCACGGTGGCGCGCGTGGGGTCGGCTGCGTCGCTGATGTGGTGCGGGTCGCCACGCGGGAGCAGGATGACATCGCCGCGACTCACGCGCTCGGCGTGCGGGTCGCCGTCGACTCGGAGCACGAGTTCGCCCTCTTCAATGATGTGCAGGGTGCCGATATCGGCGAAGCTGGTCGAGAAAGCCGGCAGCGGAGCGTACGCAACGATCCGTTCTCCGTTCAGCCGGACGCTCCGGAGCAGTTCCGATAGCAGGTCGTGCGGCTGGCCATATGCGGCGAGGGCGAGCGCGGCGTCCTGCAGGGCTGGAGGATCAGCAAACTCTCCCGGCGGTTGGAGCAAATCGGCTGGCGTCGCTGGACGATCGGCAAGATGTTCCGGCGGAGCGGTCATTGTCTCTACGCATTCCTCGGATTACGTTCGACAAACAGTGAGCGGAGCGACCAGTCGGACCACGTACTGGTGCTCTGTCGGGTCTCTCATTCTTCTTTTGGCGCAGCTGCGCATCGGAAGTTTTGCCCGACATTGTCGCCCAGGTCTGGATCCACTCGCTTGCGCCAACCTTATCGCGGCCGACCGACGTAACTCGGCCAGAAAGGAGCAATCTATGACAACGAGCGCCGGTGAAGCTGGGTACGACAAACCAACCAAGATCAGCTTCGTCTATTCCAACCCCACCGACCCGGCCGCCTTCGAGGCCGCTTACCCCGAGCAGCTTGCGCTGGCACGGAAGCTCCCGGGCCTGACTCGGCTGGAGACATCGAAGGTCTGGCCTAAGGAAGATGGCAGCCCGACCCCTGCATACCGACTGTTGGACCTGTACTTCGCCGACTACGCGGCGGCGAGCGAAGCCGCCGCAGAGGCCGGCGCCCTTGTCGGCGCCACCCTCGAGCACGCCACCGGAGGCGTATTGATTGCATTCGCGAAGGTCCTCGACGAGGCCTAGACCGACACGAGACAATTCGGGTCCCGCCGTCACTCGGGCAAGCAATCAGCGGGAGGGGACAGGTCCCCTGCCGTCACAAACCCGGTGGCTCGTGGGTCACGCTCCATAAAATCTGCAGCTATGGTCGGCCGGATCTTTAGGTGACCAATTGGACGTCGTTCTGAGTTATGGCGGGGCTTTGGGTGTGGCCGAGTGAGGTAGCACCCAAAGCATGCCGCTTATGTGCGCCCTGGTGCTTCTTATTGTGCAGGCGTCCTGCGCGGAGTCAGGGGCGCGGTCAGGCCAAGCGCAAAGACCGCGTTGGTACTGGCATGCCTACGGGTTAGCGGCGTCCCCGGCCTGGTGGGGCGGCGAGCCCGCGAGCGGGGTGGCGTCAAGGTATCTGATCTCGTAGACGCGCTCAGTGAACTTCCAGCCGTCCGGAGTGCGCTGGTAGCGGTCATGGTAAATGCCGTAATTCAGCTCCGACCTGCCATCGCGAAAGCGCGTGAGCTCTGACATATAGGCCCGGCCGGACGCGGTGTCGCCTTCAAGGACGATCGCACCGGGGTGCGTGGTTTGGACTAAATAGTCGAGCAGTGCCCGTAGCTGCTCGCCCCCGGCGCGCATGTCCTCCCGGCGGACGGCCTGGGCGTACGCGTGGGGGAGTAATACCGTGCCGTCCTGGGTGAACAGTGACGCCAGGCGATCGTAGTCGTGCATCATCACCGCGTCCGTGAACTCGGCGCGTAGCGCCTCGATCTCGACACGGTCGGCGATGGCCTGCAGGTCGCTCATCGGATCCTCCTTCGTGTGTTGCGGTGCCGCACGACCAACATTCTCATCCGCTGATCCGAGTCGTTCGTCACCGTTCCTCGCCGGGTTGTCCCCTCATGATCGGACAACCTTCGCGAAATCCTCGCTCAGTTACTGGCGGGGGCGATGTTGCGGTTGAGGTGAAAGGCGGCGGGTGTGGTCCCGGCCTTCACCTTGCCGCGCGCGTCGGAGGGTTGCATCGTGTAATAAGGCCGATCATTGGGACGGCGAAGCGCTCTGCGACATCCAAGATGATGGCGCTAGAGCCTTAGCTCTTGCGGAAACGACTGAGCCTGCGGTTGACCTACGAGCACGTGACCGGGATCATCCGGGCGGACGGGTGCTCCGTGTCTTAGTCGACGGCCCGGCTGCCGAGGCGGATGGCGGCATCGGGGTCGCGGTGGTCGAAGAACAGCGAGGCGCCGGTGTCCATCTTGGCGATGGCCGCCATCTGGTCAGGTGTGAGTTCGAAGTTGAAGATGTCCATGTTCTGGGCCATCCGGTCCTTGCTGACTGATTTCGGGATGACGATGACACCGCGCTGGGTGAGCCAGCGGAGCACGACCTGGGCGACGGATTTGCCGTGGGCGCTGGCAATGCCGGTGAGGGTCGGGTCGCTGAACAGGTTGTTACGGCCCTCGGCGAACGGTCCCCACGACTCGATCTGGACACCACGCTTGGTCATGAAGTCCTGGTCGGCCTGACGCTGGAAGAACGGGTGTGTCTCGATCTGATTGACCGCCGGCACGATCTGGTTGTGGAGGATCAGGTCGGCGAGGCGGTCCGGGTAGAAGTTGGCGACGCCGATCGCCCTGGCCAGGCCCTGGGCGTGGAGTTCTTCCATGACGCGCCACTCGCCGTAGTAGTCACCGAATGGCTGGTGGATGAGGTACAAGTCGACGTAATCGAGGCCGAGGCGGCGGAGCGAGGTCTCGAATGCTTGCCGGGTGGTCTTCTCCCCGTTGGACTGGATGAACAGCTTGGTCGTGACGAACAGCTCGCTGCGGGGTATGGCGCTGCCGCGGATCGCGCGTCCGACAGCCTCTTCGTTCTGGTAGCTCTGGGCGGTGTCGAGCATACGGTAGCCGGTGTCCAGAGCGTCGAGTACGGCTCGCTCGGTGTCGTCGGCGGGGATCTGGAAGACGCCGTAGCCGAGCATCGGCATCTGGATGCCGTTGCTGAGGGTGACAGCTGGAATGGTGCTGCTCATGATGGTTCTCGCTTTCTACTTGCCGGGTGAGGATCGGCGGGCTGACGTGCGGAGCGTGAGCGTGCCTGCGGCGGCAGCGGCGACCAGGACTGCGGTGGCCGCGTAGCTCACCCGCAACCCTGCCTCGAAGGCGGCGCTGGCGCTGACGACCGCGCCGAAGACCGCCACGCCGAGGGAACCGCCCATCTGTCGGAAGGTGTTGAGCACGCCGCTGGCCGTGCCGCCGAGCTGGGCGGGCACGCTGTCGAGGATCAGCGAGGCGATCGGGGGGACGGTGAACGCGCCGCCGACGCCGACCAGGATCATGACGGCCGCCACGGCCAGCACGGGCGCGTGCAGCGGCAGGAGCGCGAGCAGCAGCAGGCCACAGGCCATGCCGGCCTGCCCGGCGATGATCGGCAGGATCCGGCCGTGTCGCTGGGCGATCTTGCTGACCAGCGGGTTGGTCAGGGCGACCAGGCCGGTCATCGGGAGGAACAGCAGCCCGGTGGCCAGGGCCGAGTATCCGCGCTGCTGCTGGAAGTACAGACTCTGGAGGAACACCGTCCCGTAGAACCCGGCCATGGTGATGAACGCCACCGCCAGCGTGATGGCGACCGGGCGGGACTTGAACAAGGCGAGCGGGAGCATCGGATTCCGCCCGCGGTGCTCGGACGTCAGGAACACCGCGAACGACGTGGCGGAAATCACGAACGCCGCTATGACGCGGCCATGGCCGAAGCCGGCGCTCCCGCCTTCGATAAGCGCATCGGTCAGGGCCCCCAGCGCCACGACCGCGGAAACCTGGCCGGTCCAGTCGAACCGCACAGCGCGCCGGGGCGATCGCGCCGCCCGCGCCAGCAGGCCGATCGCCGCCAGGCCGACCGGAAGGTTCACGAAGAAGATCAGGCGCCAGCCGACCTCAGTCAGCATCCCGCCAAGGACCGGTCCGGCCGCGGCCGCCACCGATCCGCCCATGGCCCAGAACGCAATCGCCCGCGCCCGCTCGCTGCTGTCTTCGAACGCCTCGCGGATAAGCGATAGCGACGTCGGGGTGACCAGCGCGGCGCCGGTCCCCTGCACAATCCGGGCGGCAATCAGGAATGGCAGCGACGGCGCGAGACCGCACGCTGCCGACGCGGCCACGAACAGGACCATCCCGTTGCGGTAGGCGGTCTTGCTTCCGACCCGGTCGGCCATGCTCCCGCCGAATAGCAGCAGCGCCGAGAACATCAGCGTGTAGCCGGTCACGATCCACTGCAGGCCCGCCAGATCGCCGCCGAGGCTTCGGTGAATCGCCGGAAGCGCAACATTGGTGATCTGTGCGTCCAGGACCACGACCGCGAAACCCAGCATCGCCAGGCCCAGCGCGGCGCGCTTCTGGCGCCGGAGTGGGGCCGCGCCCGCGAGGGTGTCTCGCGAGGTATCAACAGGTTTGAGTGTCATGCTCATGCGGGCCTTCTTCGCTGCCTCGGTGTCGTACTGAGCGTGCCTCCAGATCTGCCGGATGCGGGAGTCACTGCCGTGAGGGGTAACGCCAGTGCCCCCCGCGCTCGCCGGGCGCGTTCTACGGTGGATCTGTGGACAACCGCGCCGAGGTCCGGGACTTCCTGACCACCCGCCGTGCCCGGATCACCCCCGAGGCAGCAGGCCTGCCGACATACGGGGAGCAGCGCAGAGTGCCCGGCCTGCGCCGGACCGAGGTGGCTCAGCTCGCCGGGATGAGCATCGAGTACTACACGCGCCTCGAGCGCGGGAATCTCGCTGGTGCCTCTGAGCCCGTGCTCGACTCCCTAGCCCGCGCCCTCAGCCTGGACGACGCCGAGCGGGAGCACCTCTTTGACCTCGCACGAGCGGCGAGTACTTCGGCGCGAACACCGCGGCGCACGGACAGCCGGGCAGTCCGGCCGAGCATCTACCGGATCCTCGATGCCCTGGCGACGCCGGCTTACCTGCGCAACCGCCGCTTCGACATCCTGGCCGCCAACCAGCAGTGCTTCGCCCTTTACCAAGGCGTCATCGCACCCGAGACCCTGCCGCTCAACCTCGCACGGTTCATGTTCCTCGACCGCCGGGCAGAGGATCTGTATCTGGACTGGGACACCGTCGCTGACGACACTGTCGCCGCGCTGCGAATCGAGGCCGGGCGCGACCCCCTCGACCGTAAGCTCAGCGACCTCGTCGGCGAACTCGCAACCCGCAGTGACACCTTCCGGACACGATGGGCACGCCACAACGTCCGCCACCACCGGACCACAGCAAAACACATCCACAACCCGATCGTCGGAGACCTCACGCTCACCGGCGACGCCCTGGAACTGCCCGGCCAAGACCTGATACTCATCACCTACACCGCGCCCGCCGACACCCCAGCCCAAGAACAACTGAACTTCCTCGCCAGCTGGACGGCCAGTCGCGGCCACGAGCGCATGAGTGGAGATCAACCGCAGACATCAGCTGACCGCTGAAGCCGGGCAAGCGCGTCTGGGTGTCTCTTGCGGAGCTGTTGGTTCAGCTACGGCTGCTGGCCGTCGGGCCTTCGCTTCGGCGGCAGGCTACGGCCTCAGCCGACCGGGGTGGGCGGACGCCCTATTACCGTTCCGTCATCTAGACCCGACTTGAACCCCATGGCCCTGACCTGTGGAAAGCTTGCCGACCGAGACACGTCCTTGACCGCGCCTATGGCATGTCCGCAGGTCAGCGCATGATCATGACGTGTCCGAGGGGGGACTTGAACCCCCATGCCCTTTTGGGGCACTAGCACCTCAAGCTAGCGCGTCTGCCTATTCCGCCACCCGGACGAGTGCCCGCCCCGGCTGATGCCGTGGCTAGCCGCATCACGATAGCAAATCCGGGCGCCTGGGGCGACGGGCGCCGGTTGGGCAAGACGGGACGCCGGCCTGGACGCGGCGAGTCGGCAGGTGGGGCGAGATGCGCCGACAGGTCGGGTATGACAAATCAGTAGATCGGGTGAGATGGACCGGTGGTCGCCCGGCCGAGGCCGGCGGCTAGCGCGGTCAACCGCATCGGCTGACATGGTGCGACGATGTCGGCATGACGCAAAACCCATCGACCAGCCAGGCCAGCGGCCCGACCGCGCAGGATGAGGTCGTCGGCATCGCCAGCGACCTGCTCAAGATCGACACCACGAATCCCGGCGATCACTCGGGGCCGGGCGAGCGAGCGGCGGCCGAGTACGTCGCGACGATGCTGGCCGAGGTCGGGCTGGAGCCGACGGTGCTCGAATCTCACCCGAAACGCACGAGCGTCGTGGCCAGGATCGAGGGCGAGGACAGGACCAGGCCAGGCCTCCTTATTCACGGCCATCTCGATGTGGTGCCGGCGGATGCGAGCGACTGGCAGGTGCCACCGTTCTCGGGCGAGATCGCCGGGGATTGCGTCTGGGGCCGCGGCGCGGTGGACATGAAGGACATGGACGCGATGATGCTCTCGGTGGTCCGCCAGCGCATGCGGGAAGGCCGCCGGCCGCCGCGTGACGTGGTGCTGGCTTTCGTCGCGGACGAGGAGGCGGGCGGCACCTGGGGAGCCCGTTGGCTGGTGGACAACCATCCCGGGCTCTTCGAGGGGGTCACTGAGGGAATCGGCGAGGTCGGCGGGTTCAGCGCCACGATCGGCGGCCGCCGCCTCTACCTGGTCCAGGCCGCCGAGAAGGGGATGGCCTGGATGCGGCTCACCGCACGCGGGACCGCCGGGCACGGGTCGATGTTGCAGCCTGACAACGCGGTTACCGAGCTGGCCGAAGCGGTGGCCAGGATCGGGCGGCACGAGTGGCCGGTCCGGCTCACCCCGGCGGTGCAGGGGTTCCTCGAGGAGGCCGCCGCCGTCCTGGGGATCGATCCGCAGACCGACCCCCGCGAGGTGATCGCGAAGGTGGGCGCCATCTCTCGGATGGTCGGCGCGACCCTCACCAACACCGCCAATCCCACCATGCTGGACGCGGGATACAAGGTGAACGTGGTCCCGCAGGTGGCCTCGGCCCACGTGGACGGCCGGTTCCTGCCGGGCTACGAGGAGGAGTTCTTCGCGGAGCTTGACGGCCTGCTCGGCCCGGGGATACGGCGCGAGTTCGTGCACCAGGACATCGCCGTGGAGACAACGCTCGACGGCGACCTGGCCGCCGCGATGACGGCAGCACTGATCGATCAGGATCCGGACGGGCGGGTTGTCCCTTACTGCCTGTCCGGCGGGACGGACGCCAAGTCGTTCAGCCGCCTCGGGATCCGATGTTTCGGGTTCGCCCCGCTCCAGCTCCCCGCCGATCTTGACTTCGCGGGCATGTTCCATGGCGTGGACGAGCGGGTGCCGCTCGACGCGCTCCGGTTCGGCGTGCGTGTCCTGGATAAGTTCCTTGATCTTTGTTAGCTCTTATCCCAGGTCAGAGGGGTAGCGCGAACAAACGAGGTGTCCGGACGCGGGCGCCGTTTCGCCAATTGCCCTTTGCGCACGGTGAGTAGTGCTATGGTTACGCAGTGTGTGAGGCCGCTTCCCCCGGGGCGCGCCCCTTCCACCCAGCGCCCCGGACAGCGGTCACGCGCATCGCCGGTACCGACGAGGAGGGTCGCCTGTGTCGCCGGAACAGGGTCAGTCCACGAGGCTGGCTGACGGCTGTGCCCAGACCGGGAGGCATGGCGCCAGCGTCGGCGCTCGGGCCTGGCACCTGGGTTGCTTGATCCTCGCCGCCGGCCGCGGGTCATATCCCGCTCCGGCGGTCACGGCCGGAGGCGCCTCCCATGAGGTGGGCGTCCCGGCCGTGGCCGCCTGCCAGCACTTGCAACTCTGATCTGATCGAACTCCGCTGCCCGCCGGGCAGCATCCCGCGCCCGGACGACAAGGGCTGCCTGCGGCGCTTGGTCGTCACTATAAGTGATAACAAAACGGCATTAAGTAAGAAGCAAGGAGCGGTCGATGAGTGCATGGCTCGGCGTATCCCCCCTGATTGGAGCCGGGTCCCTCGATGGGTTCGCGATCGGCGCTTTAGCGTCCGGGGCATGCTTCCTGGCCATTGCCGCGCCGCGGCGTGCGCGCAGGCGCCGTGCGCTCGCGCTGAGCGAGGACCCGGCGTTCGCCTCCGGCTCGCCCGACGGATGGCTGTGCGAGCACGTGATGCCGGCTGAGGCATTCCCCGCCGACGCCGAGCGTCTGGTGGAGCCGGACATGCCAGATGTTCAGCCGGACGACGCGGAGAGGATGGGCGAGGAAGGCCGGGCGGAGATGATGGCCGCGGCGGACCAGGCGGGCGACGGCCTGGACCAGGTCTTCCCGGCGAGCCGGGGCGGCCGCACGGCCGGGAGCTATCGCAGCCGGCATCGCCGGCTGGGCGGTTCCATCCCAGGCAGCGAAGCCCCCAGGCGCCGGTTCGGGGGCCCAAGCGCCCTGCGGAAGGCCGCGTGGCCGGACAATCCCCTCCCGGCCGGGACATCTCGGCACGCAGCGTTCCCGGATGGCGCGCCCTGTGACGACGAGGTGCTGGGCGGCGCGCGCCGCTCGCCGGAACTGGCCTTCCCCGACGGAACGTTCGGGAGCTCGAGGCGACCGGAGGTTCGCGGTCTCCCGCGACACGCCGCGCCCGGCATCAGCCTGAGCAGCAGGCTCAGCGCCGGGATGAGCACGTTGATGACCAGCCTGAGCGCGACCCGGGCCATGCTCGGCGGCGCGCACGGCTGATCGTCGTGCCGAGGCGG
>Ga0335075_10005814_pt1 | contig 19072 bp, 15 predicted proteins | sample Lox_Sample_24_FD_206723 | JGI IMG/M metagenome (GOLD analysis project Ga0335075, IMG submission 206723) | Soil microbial communities from Loxahatchee National Wildlife Refuge, Florida, United States - Lox_Sample_2.4 | ecosystem: Environmental > Terrestrial > Soil > Wetlands | place: USA... | reverse complement strand
GCGGCTGATGTCCACAGCGATGGATGCCGCCCGGCAGGCCGGCGTCAGCCAGGTCATCTTCGGCGACCTGTTCCTCGAAGACATACGCACCTACCGGGAGGAATCACTAGCCGGTATCGGAATTACACCGGTCTTCCCGCTGTGGCGCCGGTCCACCGCTGAACTCGCCCAGGAGATCGTCTCAAGCGGCATCCGCGCCGTCATCACGTGCGTCGACCCATCGCAGGCACCGAGAACGATCGCGGGACGACAGTATGACCAGGCGCTGTTGCAAGCGCTGCCCGAAGGCGCCGACCCCTGCGGCGAGAACGGCGAATTCCATACCTTCGTCATCGACGGACCAGAGTTCGCCCACCCGCTGGATGTGACCATTGGCAAGACGGCCGAACGCGACGGTTTCGTGGTCACCGATGTGCTGCCAGCCGCCACGGCAAGCCTTGGCCCTGATAGCAGTACTCCCACCTGACCGAGCGCGGCCACCCACAGCTGTGCGTGGGATGTTGCCTGCGCGAGTTCTGCGTCTCGGCTGCTGGCGCGGACCGTGCCGAGGCCAGGCTAGTGCAGATCGGTGTCAGGCATGCAGTTCATCCCAGAAAGGCAAGGAGGAGCCGGGCAGGTCACAGCCTTTGTGAACCCGTGCCCGGCTCCTCATCGCGGCCGGACGCGGTTACTCGGTGGCTGCGCGAGCGCGGTCCAGGACGCCGGCGGTGGAGCCGACGTACATGTCGAGCGTGATGCGGACGTTGGCGTGCCCGGCCATGCGGGACACGTCGGTGGCGTCGAGCTTCCACACGAACAGGGCGGTGGTGCAGAACACGTGCCGCAGGCTGTGCCAGGTCCAGCGGCCGTTGCCGTCGCCGTCACGCCACCCGGCTGCCAGGTAGGCGCGCTGGAGGACGTTGCGGTTGAAGTTGGAGGACCGCCAGTGCTTGCCCGTTGGCGAGGGGAAGATCAGCCCGAGGGGGTTGGTGCCGGCTTCCTGCTCGGCGCGGGCCTGCTCGATGCGGGCGGCGAGCCGCTTGGCGAGCGGGTAGCCGTCCGGGGTGCGGCGGGGGTAGATCGTCCGGCGGGACTTGCTGTTCTTCGGCGCCTCCATATACAGGTGCCCGGCGACCTCGACCACCTTGCGGTCGACCGGGATCACCCGGGCGGCCTGGTCGATCTGCGCGATGGTCAGCGCGGTCAGCTCGCCCCACCGCAGCCCGCTGTAGGCGGCGGTGTTGGCCATCAGCTCGTCGCGCTCGCCGTGCAGCCCGGCGGCGAGCGCACCGCCGAGCTTGCCGATGTCGTCGTCGGCGGGGATCTCGGCGGGATCGACCCACAGCACCGATTCCCCGGCCACGCTGACCCCGGGCGCGGGCAGGATGCGTCCACCAGCCTGCCAGTGCACCTTCGCCAGCCGGGGATTGACCAGGTACCCGCCGTCGAGGCCGACACTGACCAGCGCGGAGATCATCCCCTGGACCCGGGCCCCCTCCCCCGGCGTGGGGGCGGCGTTGACGATCTGCTGCATGTGGCTGGTCTTGATGTCCTGGCAGATGACCGCGTCGATGACCGGGGCGGCGAACCGCTCGCACAGCCGCCGCTGGGTATGGGCGTGCTTCCGGGACCACCGCTCACCGACGGGAAGCCGGTCCGGGTCCAGGTAGTGGGCGATCAGGTCCGCGCCGGGCCGCTTCATGTTCGGCGCGTCGGCTTCCAGCCGCTCCCTGACCTTCTCCAGCTTGACGATCAGCTTCTCCTCGCTGGCCGCCTCGCACTGCTGGCGCTTGCCGTCCTCGTGCCAGACCGCGCGCCAGCGGCCGGGCTCTTCGCGGGCCGGGTACACGGTGATGCCGTACTCCAGCTCGATGACCTCGCCGTCGCCCCGGGTGGCGACGCGTCCCGTGCCACTCGCGAGGACCCGTCCGGCTGCCGGGCGCCTGGTTGTCGCGCGCCCGGCAGGGCAGGCGGCCTTTCGGACGGGTTGTGGGGATTTTGTGGGGATCTTGAAGATAGCAGGTGGCGCCTGCGTCATACTGCTTCCCTCGCTTCCTGCGTTTCCGCAGGCAGAAGGGCTGACGCGTGCAGTTATGACGGGCTCCCGCGGCAGGACTCGAACCTGCAACCTGCCGGTTAACAGCCGGACGCTCTGCCAATTGAGCTACGCGGGACTGCATGAGCGCCGATGAGCGGGCCGCCTTCCGCCCGCCTCTGCGCCGCGGGATAAGGGTAGCGTACCCGGAGGGATACCAGAGCCCCTGCGCCTCCGGCCCCAGGACGGCCACGGCACGGAGCGACGGGTGCACGGCGCCGGCATGCGGGCCGCGGCACCGAAAGCGCCGGGACCGCTCTGGCGCGGCCGCCGGCCGTTAGGGTGCGCTTAACTCCTGTTTCAGCGGGGCATGACCGGGGAGTCAGCCAAACGGCGGCACCAGCCGTTCGGAGGCCTGCGCGGCGGACGCATGCCGGGATGAATTGCTCCGGGAGAGGTCCAGATGAACCGGTATCGAATCACATTCCTCAGCGGCCTGGCCGCTGGCTTCATCCTCGGCACGCGAGCGGGCCGAGAGCGCTACGAGCAGATAAAGCGGGCCGGCAAGCGGCTGGCCGAGAGCCCGGCGGCGCAGCAGGCCGCCGGCGCCGTTCAGGCCCAAGCGGCCGGCTTCGCCAAGGCGGCTAGGCAGCGCGTCACCGACGAACTGCACGACCGGATGCCGAAACTGGCAGGGAACGGCCCCACCCGGCGGCACCGGAACGGACATGAGACGGGCAACGGCAGGGTGTCGGGCGAGCCCCGTTTCACCGGTTCCAGCCAGCCGCCCGAAACACCCCGCTAGGCCGGGGTCATTCACCGCCGGGCAACGGCATCCAGGCCGTTCCCTTGGTGGCACCTGCGGTCGCGCGCGCGATGAGCGCCGCCGCCGGGATCCACCCGCTCCCACTCGGCGACTTGTCCATGATCCCGGTGCATGGCACGCACATAAACCGCACCTAATGCACCGAGATCATGGAAAAGCGGGCGGGCTGGCGGTGTGGCATGCGGGATGCGGCGCATGAGCGGTGGCGGGGCAGCCGGGTGCGCGACGTCATCGGTCACCGGGCGTGGTGTCGTCCTCGTCGCCCGGGAACGCGTCCAGCGCAGCCAGGTCCTCATCGGTCAGCGTGGTGAACGGCGCGATCCGCTGCGCGTACTCCCTGGCCGTGTCGTCCAGCGGGCCGCCGAAACTCACCGCGTTCCGCGCGATGACCTCGACCCATTCGGCGACTTCCCTTGGGTTGAACCTGACGACGAGCGCGCCCTCCACGTCCAGCAAATGCCGCGGTGGGGACGCCCCAATGGTTGCGCGGACGGCCAGGTCGGTGAAGTCGTCCTCGGCCGTATTCCCGGTGACCAGCCCGGCGTAGTTGCGGTAGCTGTCGGCGGGGACCAGGCCGTAATTCCCGCGGCCGGGGCCCTTGCCGCCGACGATGACGGGGTCGCCGGTTTCGGTCATCGCGGCCAGCGCCACAAGATGGAACCACACCCGCCCGTCCACACGCTCGCCGAAGCGCGCATGCAGGCCGAACGGTGCTTCCCGCAGCAGGCTGCTAACCCTGACGCCAGACCCCACGGTCCCATTGTCCCTGATGCAGGCGACAATTCCCGGTATTGATCAGCCGATGGGCTTCCGGCAATCGCTGCTGTTATTCCTGTTTCAGCAGTGAAGGCTATACGAGATATTCGCGCAGCATCTGCGCCCGGCTCGGATGCCGGAGCTTAGCCAGCGTCTTGGACTCGATCTGGCGGATACGTTCCCGGGTGACGCCGAATTCCCTGCCGACTTCCTCCAGCGTCCTCGGGTGCCCGTCGGTCAGGCCGAAGCGGAGCTGGATGATGCGCTGCTCGCGGACGGAGAGGTTGTCGAGCACCTGCTCCAGCTGGTCCTGGAGCATGATGAACGCGGCCGCCTCCATGGGGACAACCGCGTCGGCATCCTCGATGAAGTCCCCGAGGTCGGAGTCCTCCTCGCCGATCGGCGACTGCAGCGAGACCGGTTCCTGGGCGATCCGCTGGATCTCGGCGACCCGCTCCGGGGTCAGCCCCATCTCCAGCGCGATCTCCTCCGGGCTGGCCTCGCGCCCCAGATCCTGATGCAGCTGGCGCTGGATCCTCGCCATCTTGTTGATGGTCTCGACCATGTGCACGGGGATGCGGATCGTCCGCGCCTGATCCGCGATCGCCCGCGTGATCGCCTGCCGGATCCACCACGTGGCGTACGTGGAGAACTTGTAGCCCTTGGTGTAGTCGAACTTCTCAACCGCGCGGATCAGGCCCAGGTTGCCCTCCTGGATCAGGTCCAGGAAGACCAGACCGCGGCCGATGTACCGCTTGGCTATCGAGACCACGAGCCGCAGGTTGGCCTCGATCAGCCGCTGCTTGGCCCGCATGCCCTCGGTGGAGAGCAGCGCCAGTTCGTTGGCCTCGGCACCGTCGCAGGCCGCGGCCATGCCTGCGTCCGGCAGCCGCCTGCCGTCGGCCTGGAGCTTCTCCTCGGCGAACAGCCCCGCCTCTATGGCCTTGGCCAGTTCGACCTCGTCCTGGGCCGTCAGCAGCGGCACCCGGCCTATCTCGCGCAGGTAGATCCGGACCAGATCACCGGTGACCGCCCGCCTGCTGCCCTCCCCCGGGTCGTCGCGCCGCAGCTCCTCGGGGTCGTCCTGGGGGGCCTCGGTGATCTCGACGCCCTCGTCGGCGAGCAGGCGGAGCACGTTCTCAACGGCATCTGCCGGGAGATCGCAGCGGTCGAACGTGGCGGTAAGGTCAGCCATCGTGACGGTCCCGCGCTCTCTGGCCCGGGAAACCAGGTCATTTACCTGGTCGGTCGGGGGCAGAACCGTAAGGCTCATGCAGACAAGTGTGCGTCACGAAACAGGCGTTGCGGGGATGTAATATTGTCACCTCCCGGCTAGTAACGCGATCGGCCGTATCCGTGTACGGAACGATTACACCGCGCCCGCGGCCCGGTCGGACAGTCCCTTCTTACGCTGCTCCAGCGCCACCAGGTCGCCGAACATGCGCTTGTACGCGGCCTCTTCATCGACCGGGTTCATCCGCTGCAGCCGTGACTTGATCCGCGCGATCTCCCGGCTCACCGCCACCTCCTCGACGCGGACCAGGACCGCGTCCGTGTACCGCGCGTCGGCCTCCCCGTCCGACCGGGGCACGCGCAGCGGCTCCACGGCGAGCCGGGTCAGGAACGCCCGCATCTGGTCGTCAGGCGCGGCGCCGCGCAGCCGCTCGGCCCATTCCCTGCCGCTGCCGCCTGCCTCGCCGGTGCCGCCGCACCCCTCGATCAGCTCGTAGACCGCGGCATGCGCCGGTGCGGCGAAGGACCCGGCGCCGAGCGCATCGAACACCGGCCCGCACAGCACCGGACGCTGGACGGCAAGCTTCAGCGCCTCACGTTCGAGCTGGGTGACGGGATCGCTGGCGTCGTAGGGAGCGCCAGCGCGCTGGCGCGGCATGCGGCCGCCCTGAGCCGGCGCCAGCGCCGCTGGCGCCCTCCCGGTGGCCTGTGCGCGCACAGAACCGGTGCCCTGTGCGCGCACCCTGGCCAGCACGAAGTCCTCGTCCATCATCCCGAGCCACCGGTCCAGGCTGATCGCATACCGGTCCCGCAGCGCGCGGTCCTTGATCCGGGCCACGATCCTGGCGGCGTCGTCCAGCGCCGCCAGGCGGCCTTCGTTGGTCTCCAGGTCATACCGGCGCAGCACGTTGCGGATCGCGAACTCGAACAGCGGGACGCGGCTGGCGATCAGGTCCCGCACTGCCGCTTCTCCCTGCTTGAGCCGCAGGTCGCAGGGGTCGAGCCCGTCAGGCTGCACGGCCACGAACGTCTGCGTGACGAACTTCTGCTCCATCTGGAACGCCCGCAGCGCCGCCCGCTGCCCGGCTGCGTCGCCGTCGAACGTGAAGATGAAGTCGCAGGGGAGCGACTCGGTGTCCATCAGCAGCCGCCGCAGGATCGTGATGTGCCCGTCGCCAAAGGAGGTGCCGCTGGTCGCCACCGCGGTGGTCACGCCGGACAGGTGGCAGGCCATCACGTCGGTGTAACCCTCGACGATCACCGCCTGCCTGCGCTGCTTGATGTCGCGCTTCGCGAGGTCTGCCCCGTACAGCACCGAGCTCTTCTTGAACAGCGGGGTTTCTGGCGTGTTCAGGTACTTGGGCCCGTCCTCGGCCTCGTCGAGCTTGCGGGCACCGAACGCGATCACGTCCCCGGTCAGGTCCCTGATCGGCCAGGTCAGCCGGTTGCGGAACATGTCGATCGGGCCCCGCCTGCCCTGCCGGGCCAGCCCGCCACGGAGCAGCTCGGCGTCGGTGAACCCGCGGCCGTGCAGGTGCCGGGTGAGCGCATCCCACCCGGCCGGGGCGTAGCCGACCCCGAAGCGCTCCCAGGCCGCCTCGTCGAAACCCCGCGACGACAAGAACGCGCGGGCCGATCCCGCCTCGCCCGCGGCCAGGCGTTCTGAATAAAATTCGGCGGCCGCGCGGTGTGCTTCGGTCAGCCTGCGTCGCAGGGACTGCTCGCGGCCCGGCACGTGCCCGCCCTGCTCGTAGCGCAGCTCGATCCCGGCCCTGGCCGCCAGCCGCTCGACCGCCTCGGCAAAGCCGAGGCTCTCGATCCGCTGCACGAACTTGATGACATCGCCGCCTTCGGCGCAGGAGAAGCAATACCACAGGCCGCGGGCAGGGGTGACGTTGAAGGACGGGGTCTTCTCGTCGTGGAACGGGCACAGTCCTTTGAGCGAGCCGCCCCCGGCGCTGCGCAGCTGCAGGTAGTCCCCTACGACCTCCTCGATCGCCGAGCGCTCGCGGACCAGGGCGATGTCCTCGTCGCGGATCCGGCCTGCCACGTCCCCGCCCTCTCCAACGCCGACCACAATGCGCCTGCTTGTCGTCCCGGCGAGTCTAGTCCTCGTCACCCCCTGCGGAGGGCAAGACCTGCCGCGCCCCGGCCGCGCTCCGGGCGGGGGCGCCGGCGCCCTAGGATGTCCGCTGATGCGCGCGATCACGTGGGTCAAGGCACGAGGGGCGGAGTTCGCCGAGATCGAGCTCGGCGGCGGCGAGCTGCGGGCGGTCGGCGTGGCCGTCAGCGGCGACCCGGTCCCCTACCGGCTGGAGTACGAGCTGGACTGCGGCGACGGCCTGGTCACGCGCAGGCTCTCGGTGCGTTCCTGGGGCGCGGGCTGGGGCCGTCACCTCGAGCTCACCCGGGACCCGCGGCAGGGATGGGCGGTCGAGGCCGGGTCCGACGGCGACCCGGGGCTGCCGGGCCCGCAGCCCGGAGGCGACCCGTCCGGCTTCGCCGCGGCACTCGACTGCGACCTCGGGGAGTGCCCGGTCACCAACACCATGCCGGTGCTGCGGCGAGGCCTGCTCGCCGGGGGCGAGCCAGCGGAGTTCCTGATGGCGTGGGTGAGCGTGCCCTGGCTGGCGGTCACGCCGTCCCGGCAGCGTTACACCCACCTGCGCAGCGGCCTGCCGTTCGAGCCCGGGCTGCCCTGGTCCGGGCCGCTGAGCGTGATCAGGTACGAAAGCGGCAGCTTCTCCGCTGACGTCACGTTCGACGCCGGCGGCCTCGTCGTCGACTACCCCGGCCTGGGCCGGATGGCCTGACGGGCCAGGGCTCCTGGTAGCGTCGCGGCGTGCGCCGGCTGCTCGTGCTGTGGGACCTGGACTACACGCTGCTCGACGCGGACGGGATCGGGCGGGAGCTGTACGAGATGGCGTTCCGCGAGATGTTCGGGCGGGAGATGCCCCAGCCGGGGTCGATGGCGGGGCGGACCGACCGGGCCATCGCGACCGAGGTGCTCACGCTGGCCGGGGTGCCCCGGCCGGGGCGCCGGGTGGACGAGTTCCACGCGCTGATGGCGGCCCGGGCGCCCGGCCTCGCCGAGCTGGCGACGGAACGGGTCCGGGCGCTGCCGGGTGCCGCCCAGGCCCTGGCCGCCCTGCGCGACGGGCAAGCCGGGCCCGGGGTGGTCCAGTCGCTGCTGACCGGCAACATCCGCGCGCTGGCCGAGGTGAAGATCGGCCCGCTGGGCCTGGCCGGCCACCTCGACCTGGATATCGGCGCCTACGGTGACGACGTGCACGAGGTCAGGGCGGAGCTGGTGGCCGTCGCCCGGCGTAAGGCGGCCCTGGTCTACGGGGACGGCTTCGGCGGCCAGGCCACCGTGCTGGTCGGCGACACGCCGCTGGACATCGGGGCGGCGCTGGCCGCCGGGGCCCGCGCGGTCGGCATCGCGACCGGGCAGTTCTCCGCGGCGGAGCTCGCCGCGTCCGGCGCGCATGCGGTGCTCCGCGATCTGGCCGACACGGGCCAGGTGCTCGCCGCGATCTTCAGCGAGCCCGCGCCGTAGTGCCGCCCCCGTCTCCGGCCGGGGGCTAGGGGGCTAGAGGTCGGTGAGCTCGACGTCGGGGTCGGCCAGGCGGGCCGGGTCCACTTCGGTGCCGGAGCGGATCAGCGCCTGGATGTCGTCGTTGACGTCCCAGATGTTGACGTTCATGCCCGCCACCACGACCCGGTCGGACAGCCAGAAGGCGATGAACTCCAGCGACTCCCGGTCGCCGCGGTACACGACCTCGTCGTAGGTGCCCGGCTCGGGCAGCCCGGCGCACTCCATGCCGAGGTCGTACTGGTCGCTGAAGAAGTACGGCACCCAGTCGTAGGCCGCGTCCTTGCCCATCATCGAGCGCGCCGCAATCGGGCCGCTGGCCAGCGCATTCCCCCAGTGCTCGACCCGGATCCTGCGGCCAAGCAGGGTGTTGAACGCGTTGGCGACGTCACCGGCCGCGAAGATGTCTGGATCCGAGGTGCGCAGTCCCTGGTCCACCACGATGCCGTTGTCGACCTCGAGGCCGGCCTCGGCGGCGAGCCCGGTGTTGGGCGTGACGCCGACAGCGATGATGACGGTCCGGGCGGGCAGTTCCGCGCCCGAGGATGTGATGACCCCGGTCACCGCGCCACCGGTGCCGGTCACCTCGCTCACGCTCTCGCCGAACCGGAACGTGACGCCGTGGCTGCGGTGCAGGTCCTCGAACACCTTGCCGAGCTCGGGGCCCACTGCCCGCCGCAGGACCCCGGATTCCGGCTCCATGACCGTGACCTCGCAGCCGTACTCGCGCGCGGCGGCCGCGGTCTCCAGGCCGATCCAGCCGGCCCCGACGGTGATGACCTGGCCGCCGCCGCGCAGGGCGGCCTTCAGCCGCTCCGAGTCCCCCACCGTGCGCAGGTACCGGGCACCGTCGAGATCGGCCCCGGGGATGTCCAGCCGCCGCGGCGAGGCGCCGGTGGTGATCAGCAGGCGGTCATAGGGCACGGACTCGCCGCCCGCAAGGCTGACCCGGTGGCCCGCCCGGTCGATCGACGTCACGGTGACGCCGCGCCGCAGGTCCACGTTGTGCTCGGCGTACCACCCGTCGGCGAGCGGGAATATCGACTCCCGGGCGTCCTTGCCGAGCAGGTACCCCTTTGACAGCGGCGGCCGCTCGTACGGGTAGTCCTCTTCGGTGCCGATCAGCACGACCGTGCCGTCGAAGCCTTCTTCTCGCAGGGTCTCAGCGGCCTTGGCGCCAGCCAGGCTGGCTCCGACGATGACGTAGGCGGGGCTGGGCATACGTACTCCTTCCGGCTGTGAGGCGGTCTGCTGTCACCGGCATAGCCGAGCGTGCCATGCGATCGCGGACGTATCCGTAAGCGATGCGATCTGGTCCACGACGACGCGCAGTCGCTCCTGATCAGATTCTGCCGCCAGGTAGACGGGCCGGAACACCGGGTCGAGGACCGCGGGCGCCCCGGCCAGCACGGCCGACGCCAGCTCGGCGATCAGCTCCCGCTCCCTGGCCTGGGCCTGCGCCGCGCCGACCCTGGTCATCACGTACTGCGCGGTGACCCCCTTCAGCAGCGCGCATTCCAGGCGCTGCCGCCTGGGGACCACAAGATCGGCCGCGTACCTGGTGAGCCGGCCCCCGGGCGGGCCGGCCTGCAGCGTGGCCGCCTGGGACGCACCGCAGAACCGGCCGATCAGCTCGCTGGTCAGGTCCTTCAGCGCGGCCAGCGCCGCCAGGCTGCCGTCGAACCCGGGCGGCCAGCCCGGCAGCGCGAGCAGCCCGGCGAAGACCTCGCGCAGTTCGTCGACGGTCGCGGAGCCGGGGGCGCAGTACTCGGCCGCGGTGAGCGCGGCCACCGCCTTCTGCTCGGCGGGGTCCCGCAGCGCGGCCACGGTGATCAGCCCCGCCTGCAGCCCGTCCTCCAGGTCGTGCACGGAGTAGGCCACGTCGTCGGCCCAGTCCATGACCTGGGCCTCCAGGCAGAGCGTGCCCGGCGGCGCACCGCTGCGGATCCAGGCGAACACCTCCGCGTCGTCGGTGTACACGCCGAACTTGACCTGGCCGGGCCTCGCCGCCCAGGGATACTTGACCGTGGCGTCGAGGGTGGCCCGGGTCAGGTTCAGGCCGGCGCCGGGCACCTTCGCCTCCAGCCTGGTCAGCAGGCGCAGGCTCTGCGCGTTGCCCTCGAACCCGCCGCAGCCGGCGGCGAAGGCGGCCAGTGCCGACTCGCCGTTATGGCCGAACGGAGGGTGCCCGAGGTCGTGCGCGAGGCATGCGGCGTCGACCAGGTCGGGATCGCACCCGAGCACGGCCCCGAGCTCGCGGCCGATCTGCGCGCACTCGAGGGAGTGCGTGAGCCTGGTGCGCGGGAAGTCACCCGAGCCCACCTCGACAACCTGCGTCTTTGCCGCCAGCCGGCGCAGCGCGGCGCTGTGCAGCACCCGGGCGCGGTCCCGCTGGAACGGGCCGCGCCCGGGGTTGCGCGCGCGCTTCGGCGACTCAGCCACCCAGCGCTCGGTCGCGTGGGCGCCATAGCCGCCTTCGGTGGTCACCGGCTGTCGCTGCGACCAGCCGTTTGCTCCTCCACGGCGGCGCGGCCGGCCTCCAGCCGGGCGACCGGCACCCGGAACGGAGAGCAGGACACGTAGTCCAGGCCAGCCTCGTGGAAGAAGTGCACCGAGTCCGGGTCGCCGCCGTGCTCGCCGCAGACGCCGACATGCAGGTCGGGCCGCGCGGCCCGGCCCTCTTCCACCGAGATGCGCACCAGGCGGCCGACACCGTCGCGGTCGATGCTCTCGAACGGCGACACCCCGAAGATGCCGAGGTCGATGTACCGGCTGAAGAACGCGCCTTCCACGTCGTCGCGGGAGAATCCCCACGTCATCTGCGTCAGGTCGTTGGTGCCGAACGAGAAGAACTCGGCGGACTGGGCGATCTCGCCGGAGATCAGTGCGGCCCGCGGCACCTCGATCATGGTGCCGATCAGCGTGTGCACGCTGGTGCCGGTCTCCTCGGCGACCTCGGCGAGCACCTTCTCAGTCTGCTCGCGGGCGATCTCCATCTCCTGCACCGAGGCGGTCAGCGGGATCATGATCTCCGGCCGTGGGTCGCCGCCGGCCTTCTTGCGGTCGGCCGCGGCCTCCGCGATCGCCCGCACCTGCATGTTGACCAGGCCGGGAATGACCAGGCCGAGCCGGACACCGCGCAGGCCCAGCATGGGGTTCTGCTCGTGCAGGCGGCGCACCGCGTCGAGCAGCTTGCGGTCCTGGTCGGTGGCCCCGCCCACCTCCCCTACCCCCTTCTCTGCGAGCGCGACCTTGACCGACAGCTCGGTCAGGTCCGGCAGGAACTCGTGCAGCGGCGGGTCGATCAGCCGGATGGTCACCGGCAGCCCGTCCATGGCCTCGAGGATCTCCACGAAGTCACCGCGCTGCAGCGGCTCGAGCGCGTCCAGCGCGGACTGCCTCGCCTGCTCGTCGTCGGCCAGGATCAGCCGCTCGACGAGCCGGCGGCGCTCGCCGAGGAACATGTGCTCGGTGCGGACCAGGCCGACGCCCTCGGCGCCGAACCGCCGCGCGCGCGCGCAGTCCAGCCCGGTGTCGGCGTTCGCGTGCACGCCGAGGCGGCGCCGGGCGTCGGCGTGCTGCATGATCCGGCTGACGGCGCTGACCAACTCGTCCGCGTCGGGAGCGAGCTTGCCCTCGAAGAACTCCACCACCGGCGAGGCCATGACCGGCACCTCGCCGAGGTAGACGGCGCCGGAGGTGCCGTCGATGGAGATCAGGTCGCCTTCGGCGACGGTGACGCCGCCCGGCGCGGTGAACTTGCGCCCCGCCAGGTCGACGTCGAGTTCGTCGGCGCCGCAGACGCAGGTCTTGCCCATCCCCCTGGCGACCACCGCCGCGTGGCTGGTCTTGCCGCCGCGGCTGGTCAGGATGCCGCGCGAGGCGATCATGCCGTGCAGGTCGTCGGGGTTGGTCTCGCGCCGGACCAGGATGACCTCCTCGCCGGCCGCCGCCTGCTCCACGGCGCGCGCGGAGTCGAACACCGCCTTGCCGACCGCGGCGCCCGGGGAGGCGCTCACGCCCTTGGTGATCTGCTTCACGTCGCCGCTCACGTCGAACCGGGGGAACATGAGCTGCACGAGCTGGTCGCCGGTGACCCGGTCGAGCGCCTCGTCCATGTCGATCATGCCCTGGTCGACGAGCTGGATCGCGATCCGGAACGCGGCGGCGGCGGTGCGCTTGCCGACGCGGGTCTGCAGCATCCAGAGCTTGCCGCGCTCGATCGTAAACTCGATGTCACACAGGTCCTTGTAGTGGTTCTCGAGCGTCTGCATGATCTGCATCAGCTCGGCGTACGACTTCGGGTCGATCTTCTCCAGGTCCTGCAGCGGCACGGTGTTCCGGATGCCGGCCACCACGTCCTCGCCCTGGGCGTTCTGCAGGTAGTCGCCGTAGACGCCCTGCTGGCCGCTGCCCGGGTCGCGCGTGAACGCCACGCCGGTGCCGGAGTCCATGCCCAGGTTGCCGAACACCATGGCCACGACGTTGACCGCCGTGCCGAGGTCGGCCGGGATCCGCTCCTGGCGCCGGTACAGGATCGCCCGCGGGGCGTTCCACGAATCGAACACCGCGTTGACCGCCAGGTTCATCTGCTCCCGCGGGTCCTGCGGGAAGTCGCGGCCGGCGCTCTGGCGCACGATGCCCTTGAACGTGTCCACCAGCGCGCGCAGGTCGTCTGCGTCCAGGTCCAGGTCGTTGGTGGTGCCCTTGGCCTTCTTCGCCGCGTCCATCGCGTGCTCGAACTCGCTGCCGTCGATGTCCAGCACCGTCTTGCCGAACATCTGGATCAGCCGGCGGTAGGAGTCCCAGGCAAACCGCTCGCTGCCGGCCTGCTTGGCGAGCCCGTGCACGGACTCGTCGGACAGGCCGATGTTCAGGACGGTCTCCATCATTCCCGGCATAGAGAACTTGGCCCCGGACCGCACGCTGACCAGCAGCGGGTCGGCGGGGTCGCCCAGCCGCCTGCCGATCTTGCGCTCCAGGTCGGAGAGGTGCTCGTCGACCTCGGCGGCGAGGCCTCCGGGCACCTTGCCTTCCTTCAGGTAGTAACGGCAGGCCTCGGTGGTGATGATGAAGCCGGGCGGGACCGGCAGGCCGAGGTTCGTCATCTCGGCCAGGTTGGCGCCCTTGCCGCCCAGCAGGTCCTTCAGATCCTTATTGCCTTCTTTGAAGTCATAGACAAGCTTCGGCACTGAACGCACTCCTCGTGGCGCCGCCAGCCCGGCACAGCTGGCCGTGGGCGCTGGTCGGCGTAAGTGTTCTGTGGCCTCTCGGCCCCTCCGTTTGGACTCTACCGAGCATCGGAGACTGCCGTGGAGTTGCCGGCCACCCCGGGCCGTCTCGCGGCTGGCTGGCCGTGCCCGGCCGCCGCACCGCGCGCTGAGGGCCCCGGTCGGCCAGCAGCGCGCTGATAACCGTGAAGCCTTACAAAAGCCATATAACGTTACGGCCATGCGGGTACCGGCAGCCAGAGGCGGCCGGGCCAGCGATTCCTTAAGCCCGCGCCCGCCTCGGGCAGCGCCCGGCCGCCTGCCCCATGTCGTCGCCCGGTCTGCGGCCGACCATGCCGGAACTCGGGGAGTTCTCGGTGAGCACGGGCCAGGCGGCTTGCGTTCTAGCCCGGCCCGCCGGGCGGGCGTCGCGGCCCAAAGCCGCGCCGCGGCGGCCGGCCGGCCGGGCGCCGTGCCAGACTGGGCCATGGACATGCAACGCGGGCCCGTGATCGGGCTGCTTCACCCGGGCGAGATGGGGGCCGCGGTCGGGCGGTGCCTGACCGGTGCCGGGTACACCGTGCTGTGGGCATCCGAGAACCGCGGGCCGCAGACGGCGGCCAGGGCACGGGCCGCCGGGCTCACCGACGCTGGCACCGCCGCTGAGGTAGCCGACCGTGCCGACGTTATCTTCTCCGTCTGCCCGCCGCATGCCGCACTGGACGTGGCCTGGGCGGTGCAGGGGTTCGGCGGCATGTACGTCGACGCGAACGCGATCTCCCCCGCCACCGCGAGGGAGGTCGCGCTGATGGTCGAGGAGGGCGGCGCTACGTACGTCGACGGCGGGATCATCGGGATGCCCCCGCCGGCGTCCCCGTCCCCGTCGGCGGGCGGCGGCACCCGGCTGTACCTGTCCGGTACCGAGGCCGACGCGGTCCGCGGGCTGTTCGACGGCACCGCCGTCGACGCGAGGGTCATCACCAGCGGCCTGTACGCCGCGTCCGCGGTCAAGATGGCCTACGCGGCGTGGACCAAGGGCTCCGCGGCGCTGCTGCTCGCGGCGCGGGCGCTGGCCAGGGCCGATGGCGTGGAAGACGCGCTGCTCGCCGAGTGGGCGATGTCGCAGCCCTCGCTGGCCGACCGGTCCCGCGGCGCCGCCACATCCGCGACCACGAAGGGCTGGCGGTGGGTCGCCGAGATGGAGGAGATCGCGGCCAGCATGGCCGCGGCGGGCCTGCCCGACGGCTTCCATCAGGCGGCCGCGGAGATCTTCCGCCGCTCCCCCCGGTCCGAACCCGACGCGGCCCCGGAGGACCCAGTCGCCGCGGTGCTCGCGGCGATCACCGGCGACGTGCTGCAGCAATAGGCAGCGCGACTCAGCCGCGGCGGCTCGGGTCGGCCAGCAGGAGCAGGCCGCGGATGCACGCGTCGAGGATCAGGGCGATCACCGCGATGCAGATGATCCCGGAGAGCACGAGGGCGGTGTTCAGGTAGTCGCCGGCCTGCTGGATCAGGTAGCCGAGGCCGCTGGTGGCGGCGATGAGCTCGGCGGCCACGATGCTGGTCCAGGCGCCCGCCATGGAGATGCGCATGCCGGTGAGGATCCCGGGCAGCGCGGACCTGAGCTGCACCTGCAGCAGCGTGTAGAAGCGGGACGCGCCGAGGGTCCGCGCGCACAGCCGCAGGTCCTCAGGGACCTCGCCGAGCGCGGCCACCGTGGTGACCGCCATGATCGGGGTGACCCCGATGATGATCAGGATGACCTTGGGCAGCTCCCCGATCCCGAACCAGATGATGAACAGCGGGATGAACGCGAGCGGCGGCAGCGGCCGGAGCACCTCGATCACCGGGTCGATCAGGTGCCGCACGACGCGGGAGGAGGACATCGCCGCGCCCAGCGCAACCCCGACGGCAACCCCGATCGAGAAACCGATCAGGATCCGGCGCAGGCTGGTGAGCGCGTCGAACCACAGCGGCGATCCCTGGGAGGGGTACGGCCGGTTGAAGTAGTGCAGGAAGGCAGCGAGGGTCTGCGTGACGGACGGCAGGAAGACCGGGTCCCTGAAGATGGACGCCGCGATCTGCCACACCACGGCCAGGCCGAGAAGTCCTGCCGCGCCCGTTCCCAGACGGCGGGTGCGCGCCCGCCGCCTGGCCCGCCGGTAGGCGGCCAGGTCCTCGCGACCCGCGCGGTCGTCAAGCTCCCCGGGCTCCTGGTCACCGTCCCACCCGTCGCCGGGCAACAGGGCGTCATCGGCGCGGAGCCGGTCCTCGACCGCTCCGCCCAGCCCAGGGGCCTGCCAGCCTGCCATGGTGGTCACTCCTTCTGCGGAATCTGCGGACGGCCCGCGGCCGGGCTCAGACGGACAGGGACGCGCGGATCCGCCGCTTGGCGGTGAGGAAGGCCTCGGTGTCGGCGTCGACCGCGTGCCGCGGCCGGCCGAGCGGGATGTCGATGATCTCCTGGATGCCCGGCGGCCTGCCGCCCATCACGGCCACCCGGTCGCCGAGCAGCACCGCCTCCTCGATGTCGTGGGTCACGAAAATGATCGTGGTCCGGTACTGCTCCCACATGCTCAGCAGGAAGTCGTGCATCCGCAGCCGGGTGATCGCGTCGAGCGCGCCGAACGGCTCGTCCATGAGCAGCAGCGACGGCCGGGTGATGATCGCCCGGGCGAAGGCGGCCCGGTGCTGCATGCCGCCGGAGAGCTCATGCGGGAACGCGCTGCCGAAACTGGCCAGTCCCACCGTGCGCAGGATGGCGTCAGCCTCGGCGTCAAGCTCGGGGTCGTCGCGCTCGTGCAGTCCCGCCGAGCGCTGGGCCTTCGGCCCGAACAGAACGTTCTTCCTGGTGGTGAGCCACGGGAAGAGCATCGGGCTCTGGAACAGCATCCCCCGGTCGGGGGGCGGGCCGGGGGCCGGCCCGGCCCCCCCCCCGACCGGGGCCACCTCTTGGTCGAGGGCGCCGGCCGCTATCCGGAGCAGGGTGGACTTCCCGCAGCCGGACGGGCCGAGCAGGCAGATCAGCTCGCCGGGGCGGACCTCCAGGTTCACCCCGGCGAGCGCCACCGTGCGCCGGCCTGCCCGGCGAAAGGTCTTGCCCACCGAACTGATCACCACGTCGGCCCCGCCCTGGACAGCGGAATCCGGCCCGTGGCTGCGGCCGGCGTCCGCCGGCTGCGCGGCGGCCCGCTCCCGGCCGAGAACGGGGCCGGGGCCGGCTTCTGGCCGGCCCGCGGCCCCGCCCGTGTCAGCTCGGGCAGTCACCGGAGAGCGCCTTCTTGATGAAGGTGATGTCGATGTGCGCCGCGATCTGCGACGCAGAAGGAACCGTGGTGAGCCGTCCCTGGCTGACCAGGAACTTGGCGGTGAGCTGGTAAGCCTTCACGATGCGGCTGGTGGGGTCGTGCAGGGTAGAGCCGAGCCAGTACAGCTGCTGGCTGGGCGGGATGAACGGGTAGCCCTTGGTCGCCGTCACGATCGTAGCGGCCTGGCTCGCGGGTATGCCCTGCACCTTGGCGGTGGCGGCCAGGTACTTGGCGGCCTGCGGCCCGGTCATGTCCCGGCTGCCTTGCAGCTCGGCGCATACGTAGTCCTGCACCAGCGTGGGATCGGTGTTGATGAGGCTGGTCGCGACCGCGATCACGTCGAGGCCCGGGATGCCGAGCTTGGCGATCTGCTCGGCGTCGATCAGCGGGTGATAGCCCTTCGCGATCAGGTCGGCCGCGGGAGCGCCGTACACGTAGGCGGAGTCGATCGCGCCGGACAGGGCGGCCGCGCCTGCCGCGGGCTCGCTGGCGAAGCTGACCACCTTGACCTTGCCGGTCAGGTGCTCCAGCCCCAGGTAGCCCAGGAGCTCGTAGTCCTCGGACGAGCCGACCAGGACACCGACGGACTTGCCGGCCAGCTGGCTCGGCGAGGTGACCGACGGCGGGACGAGCAGCTGGTCATCGTCGAAGCCCCAGCCCATGACGATCGTGACCCCGGTGTTGATCCCGATGGCCGCGGTCGCCGGCGGGTTGCCGACGCCGCTGATCGCCTGCACCGAGCCGCTCTTCATCTCGGCGATCGCGGTCACGCCCGCGTCGAACGGCACGGTATGCACGTGGGCGGGGATCATCTTCTCCAGCGACGGCTGGCTCAGCATGATGCTGTCCGGGCTGGCCACGGTGCCCTGGCTGACAGAGATCGTGAAGTTCGGCAGCGCCGTCGGCCCGGAACTGCCCTGGGTGACCGCCCAGACAACCAGGCCGATGACGACGACCACGACCACGGCAAGGACGCCGTAGATCCGCCGCCTGCGGCGCTTGTAGATCGGTACCGGCTTGCTCGTCGGCACGTTGACATCGGCTGAACTGCTCATTGGCTGTGCTTCCCCTCCGGCTCTGGGTGGGTCAGTTCGACGCGCCCGCGTAGTAGGCGGACGCGTCGCCCTTCAGCGCCACGCTGGGACGGCCGTCGACGCCGACCGGTGTCGGCCCGGCCACGGTGACCCGCTCGCCGCGCCGGTGCTCCGTGCCGTAGTCGAAGATCGCGTAGTGCTGGGTGGCGCGGTTGTCCCAGATCGCCAGGTCATCGACCCGCCACTGCCACCGGACGGTGTTCTCCGGCCTGGTCACGTACTCCTGCAGCACCCGGATCACGTCCCTGCCCGCCTGCGGCGAGAATCCGACCACGCTGCGCGCGAAGCCGCCGAGGACGAGCGAGCGCTCCCCGGTCTCCGGGTGCACGCGTACCGCGGGGTGCTCGGTCTCGTACACGGTGGAGACGAACTCCTTGCGCTGGGCCGCCCAGGCAGGGTCCTCACGTGCCTCGCGCCCGGTCCAGAGCGCGTAGTCGTAGGTGTTGGTGTGCACGACGCGCAGCCGGTCGGCCAGGTCGCGCAGCTCGTCCGGGAGGCTTTCGTAGGCGGTCACGGTGTTGGCCCAGATCGTGTCGCCGCCCAGCGGCGGGATCACGACCGCGTGCAGCAGGGTGAACGCCGGAGGCCGCTCGACGAACGTCACGTCGGTGTGCCACTGGTTCGCCCTGGTGCCCTTCTTCGAGTCGATCTCCTCGAGGAGGGGCTGGTCGGCCGGCGACGCCAGCGTCGGGTGGCCGAGCGTGAGCGGGCCCAGCCGCTCGGCGAAGGCCACCTGGCGGCGGTAGTCGAGGCTCTGCCCGCGCAGGAAGACGACCTTGTGGAGCAGCAGGGCCTGCCGGATGCTTGCGACCGTCTCGTCGCTGAGCTCGGCTCCGGTGTCCGCTCCGGTGATTTCGGCGCCGATGTTGCCTGCCAGCCTGCGGATGCCGATCCGCACGTCGGTCCCGATCGTGTCGGTCATTGTGGTTCCTTTCGGTGGTGCGGACGGGGACGGAGACGGTGCCCCGGGCATGCCGGAATGCAGCCTCCAGGGAGGTCGGTAGTGAGGGTTGGTGCCGGGCCCGCGCGGGCCCGG
>Ga0335075_10005812_pt1 | contig 19073 bp, 20 predicted proteins | sample Lox_Sample_24_FD_206723 | JGI IMG/M metagenome (GOLD analysis project Ga0335075, IMG submission 206723) | Soil microbial communities from Loxahatchee National Wildlife Refuge, Florida, United States - Lox_Sample_2.4 | ecosystem: Environmental > Terrestrial > Soil > Wetlands | place: USA... | reverse complement strand
GGCCGAGCAGCAGCGCCATACCCATCAACCCGTCGTCGAGACGGACTGCTCGCCGCTTCCGACGGCGGGTCAACCGGGCTAGCGGTGGATCGCTCACCGTGCGCTCGACATGTCTGATGGGCTCGCTAACCGTCATCGCACACCTACCGCTAAATCTGAGAACGTGTGTTTCCTGATATTGCCGCCCGGCTAGGACCGATGTCAAGATGGAATCCGTGACTTCTCTGGCGGCGACGAAGAGGGCACGGCCCTACCGCGGTGTCGAGGCGGCCGATCGCTTGGCGACCCGCCGCGCCAGGCTCCTGCGGGCCGGCCTCGATCTACTGGGTGCCGATCGGCCGCACGCCACGGAGCTGACCGTGCGCGGCATCTGTCGGCAGGCCGGCGTGGCCGCCCGCTACTTCTACGAAAGCTTCGCCGATAAGGACGAGTTCGTCGCGGCGGTCTTCGACTGGGTGATTGCTGACCTGGCCACCACCACGCAGGCCGCGGTGGCCGCCGCACCGCAGCAGGAGCAGACCCGCGCGGGCATGGCCAACATCGTCGCGACGATCGGCGGCGACCCTCGGGTAGGCCGTCTGCTGTTCAGCGCGCACTTGGCCAACGCCGTACTGGTGCGCAAGCGCCGGGAATCCAGTGCACTGTTCGCGATGCTCTCCGGCCGCCACGTCGAGAACGTGCTGCGGGTACCGGAAAACGACCGGATCAAGGCCGCCGCGCATTTCGTGGTCGGTGGGGTGGGGCAGACGATCGGCGCGTGGTTGGCCGGTGAAGTGCGGCTCGATCCCGATCAGCTGGTCGACCAGCTCGCGTCTCTGCTCGACGAGCTCGCCGACCCGAGGCTGTACCGCGACTAAATCCGGCGCGGTGAGCTAATGAGCGGCCGGAATACGACGGTCGGCGGCCGTCTTCGGCACGGCCGGCGTATCAGTTGTCGTGAATTCCTTTGTCCAGCAGGCAAACTCAAGTGTGATTCCGTCAGGATCCTGGAAATAGAATGACCGCACGTAGACGCCGGGATGCAGCTTGGCCGCGACCTGCATCTCGCTTTCGTCGTGGTTGAGCACCGGGCCGACCCGCACACCCTTGTCCTTCAGTCGCTGGCGGTAGTCGTCGAACTTCTCGGCCGGGACATGGAACGCCAGATGGTTCATGGTGCTGACCGCACTGGTGATCTCCCCGATACCGGGGATGGCGGCCGGCGACGAGAGCCCCGGCACCCGGTCGGGTGCGTCGGCGAACCAGAAGAACGCGACGCAGTCACCGTTGCCGGCGTCGAAGAAGAAGTGCTGTCCGGTGCCCCCGGGCAGGTCGAGCGATTTGATCAACGGCATGCCCAGGACGTTGCTGTAGAAGTCCACGGTGCGGGCCATGTCCGAGCACACCAGCGCGACATGGTTGATACCCCCGAGGTCGAACTCGGAATTGGTGTTGTGCGGCTTGATCATCTGCCGGCTCCCGTCCGTCGGCATTGCGCATTGCTGGTTCCGTGGCGGAGATCTGAATCTGAACCTAACATCAGATTCAGTTCTCTTCCAGAGGTCGCGACGATCCCGGGATCGCTGGGACCTTTGGGATCCCGTGGTCATGACAAAGGAGGCCCGCCGGTGTCCACCGTGTCCGAGCAGCCGACCACGCGTGCCCAGTTACCGACCACCCGTGGCCGCCGAACGCAGGCCGCCATCGACGCCGCCGCTCGGACAGTAATTGCCCGCAAAGGCATCCTGGCCGCCACCATCGCAGATATCGCCGCGGAGGCCGGCCGGTCGACGGCATCTTTCTACAATTACTACGACTCCAAAGAGGCGATGGTCCGCGAGTGGGCGCTGCGGTTCCGAGACGAAGCCAACCAGCGGGCGCTGACGGTTATCCGGCATGGCCTCTCCAATCGGCAGCGGGCGCAGCAGGCCGCGACGGCGCACTGGCACACCTACCGAAACCGGCTGGCCGAGATGATCAGCGTGTCGCAACTGGCGATGATCAACGATGACTTCGCCCAGTATTGGGCGGAAATCTGCGCCATCCCCACCTCTTTCATCACCGAAATGGTGCGCCGCGCCCAAGCCGACGGCTATTGCGCAGGTGATGACCCGCAGCTGATCGCCATGGCAATCGTGGCCATGTTCAACCAGTTCTGCTACCTCCAACTGGCCGGTCCCGGGTCGAGCCCGGCCGCCGCACCCGATGATGAAGCCTGCATCAACACGTTGGCGAATATCTTCTACCGAGCCATCTATTACAAGGAGGTCCGCTGAGGTGACTCGCACCACCGGCACGCCCGGGGTCATCCGCGAATTCATCGGACTGCCATCGCCGACCGCCCGGCGCGCCGGGGCGGGCGGACACCCGTGCCAGGGGCTCTATCACCGGGGCGTCGGACGCAAGCCGAAGGTCGCGATGATCGCCACTCACTACCAGATCGACTTCTCGGAGCACTATCTCGCCGATTACATGGCTACCCGCGGCATCGGATTCCTGGGCTGGAACACTCGATTCCGCGGTTTCGAGAGCAGCTTTCTGCTCGACCATGCGCTGGTGGACATCGGCGTCGGTGTTCGTTGGTTACGCGAAATGCAAGCGGTGGAAACCATTGTGCTGCTGGGTAATTCCGGCGGCGGGTCATTGATGGCCGCCTACCAGGCGCAGGCGATCGACCCCAACGTGACTCCACTTCCGGGTATGCGGCCCGCGGCCGGGCTGACCGACCTGCTGCCCGCCGATGGCTATGTGGCCAGCGCGGCCCATCCCGGCCGTCCGGACGTGCTGACCGCCTGGATGGACGGCGCGGTCGTCGACGAGAATGACCCGGTCGCCACCGACTCCGACCTCGACCTGTTCAACGAACACAACGGGCCGCCGTACTCGTCGGAGTTCCTCACCCGTTACCGGTCAGCTCAGGTGGCGCGTAACAACGCGATCACCGACTGGGCCGAGCAAGAGCTGAAACGTGTTCGAGCAGCCGGTTTTTCAGATCGTCCGTTCACCGTGCTGCGGACTTGGGCCGATCCGCGAATGGTTGATCCGGCCATCGAGCCGACTAAACGCGAGCCGAACATGTGCTATGCCGGAGTCCCGGCCAAGGCAAACCGATCAGCGTACGGAATCGCAGCCGCCTGTACGTTGCGCAACTGGATGACGATGTGGAGTCTGCGGACCGCCCAGACCAGAGCGGAGCCGCATCTGGCCCGGATCAGCTGCCCTGCCCTGGTGATCAATGCCGAGGCCGACACCGGTGTGTTCCCATCGGATGCCCAACGCATCTATGACGCGTTGGCCGGCACCGACAAAGCACTGTGCGCCATCGACACCGACCACTACTTCACCACGCCGGGTGCGCGCAGCGAGCAGGCTGACACCATCGCCAAATGGATCGCCAAACGGTGGCGCTAAGGGTCCTCGCCCATTTTGTTCCCGGTCCCAAGGTGCTGGATTTCCTCGCGCCGGAAGCGGATTGGCTTGACATCCGATGGTGCGCCGACGACGACGCTGCCGACTCAGAAGCCAAGTTCTACCAGGAACTGCCCGATGCGCAGGTGATTTGGCATGTGCTTCGGCCACTTTCGGGCGCCGACCTTATGCGAGCGCCTCGGCTGCGGCTGATCCACAAGTTCGGCGCCGGGGTCAACACAATCGACGTCCAGACTGCCACCGAGCGCGGTATCGCCGTCGCCAATATGCCCGGCGCCAACGCCGCGTCGGTGGCCGAGGGCGCCGTGCTGCTGATGTTGGCCACCCTGAGGCGACTGCCGGTGCTGGACCGTGCCACCCGCGAGGGTCGCGGCTGGCCATCCGACCCGCAGTTGGGCGAAACCGTGCGCGATATCGGCGCCTGCACGGTCGGCCTGGTCGGCTACGGGAACATCGCCAAACATGTCGCGAGCATCGTCGCCGCGATGGGCGCAACCGTGCTGCACACCAGCACCCGCGACGACGGCTTGCCGGGCTGGCGGCCGCTGTCGGAGTTGCTGGCCGCCAGCGACATCGTCTCGCTGCACCTGCCGTTGACTGATGACACCCACGGTCTGCTGGGCGGCGCCGCGCTGGCCGGCATGAAAGCCGGTGCGGTGCTGGTCAACACGTCGCGCGGTGCGATTGTCGACGAAGGCGCCCTGGTCGACGCGCTGGAGGGCGGCCGGTTGGCCGGCGCCGGCCTGGACGTCTTCGATGTCGAACCGGTGCGGCCGGACAACCCGCTGCTCAGCTTGGACAACGTAGTGCTCACACCGCACGTCGCCTGGTACACCGTCGACGCCATGCGGCGCTATCTGGTCGAGGCCGTCGCCAACTGCCGTCGGCTGCGGGACGACAAGCAGCTAGCCCATGTGGTGAACCAACCGACCGGTTATTAGATTGAGGGAACAAGGCCCAACGGAAGGCGACCAATGCCGATCGCGATAACTCCTGAGCATCAAGACCTGGCCGACTCGGTGCGATCCCTGGTGGCGCGGGTGGCGCCGTCCGAGGTCTTGCACGCCGCGCTGGAAACTCCGATCGACAACCCACCGCCGTACTGGCGGGCCGCCGCCGAACAAGGCCTGCAGGGCTTGCACTTGGCCGAATCGGTTGGCGGGCAGGGTTTCGGCATCCTCGAGCTTGCCGTGGTGCTCGCCGAATTCGGCTATGGCGCGGTTCCCGGTCCGTTCGTGCCGTCGGCGATCGCCAGTGCGCTGATCTCGGCGCACGACCCGGACGCCAAGGTGCTGGTCGACCTGGCTTCTGGAGCGGCGATCGCCGCTTACGCGCTGGATTCCGGGTTAACCGCGACGCGGCACGCCGACGCGCTGGTGATCCGCGGTGAAGTCCGGGCGGTACCCGCAGCCGGCGAGGCATCAGTACTGGTGTTGCCGGTGGCCATCGACAGCGGCGAAGAGTGGGTCGTGCTGCGCGCCGACCAACTCGAAATCGAGGCGGTTCGCAGCGTCGACCCGCTGCGACCCGTCGCGCATGTGCGCGCCAACGCCGTCGAGGTAGGCGACGACGCCGTGCTGAGCAATCTCAGCGTGGTCGCGGCACGTGCGCTGATGTCCACGCTGCTCTCAGCCGAGGCCGTCGGTGTCGCCCGGTGGGCCACCGACACCGCGGCGCAATACGCGAAGATCCGTGAGCAGTTCGGCAGGCCAATCGGTCAGTTCCAGGCCGTCAAGCACAAATGCGCAGAGATGATCGCCGACACCGAGCGGGCCACCGCAGCCGTCTGGGACGCGGCCCGCGCCGTTGACGAGGCCAGCGAAAGTAACTGGGACACCCAGAGTTCCGCGGTCGAGTTCGCCGCCGCGGTGGCGGCGACGTTGGCGCCGGCGGCCGCGCAGCGCTGCACTCAAGACTGCATCCAGGTGCATGGCGGTATCGGGTACACCTGGGAGCACGACACGAACGTCTACTACCGTCGCGCGTTGATTCTGGCTGCCTGCTTCGACCGCAGATCCGAGTACCCGCAGCGGGTGGTCGATACCGCGACCAGCACGGGGATGCGCAAGCTCGACATCGATCTGGATCCCGAGACCGAGAAATTGCGGGCGGACATTCGCGCCGAGGTCGCCGCGCTCAAGGCGATGCCTCGCGAAGAGCGAACAACCGCCATCGCCGAGGGCGGCTGGGTACTGCCATATCTGCCCAAGCCCTGGGGGCGGGCGGCCGATCCGGTCGAGCAGATCATCATCGCCCAGGAGTTCACCACCGGGCGGGTGCGGCGGCCGCCGATCGGCATCGCGGGTTGGATCGTGCCGTCGATTGTGGCCTTCGGCACCGATGAGCAGAAGCAACGTTTCCTGCCGCCGACGTTCCGCGGCGACATCGTTTGGTGCCAGCTGTTTTCCGAGCCAGGTGCCGGATCGGACCTGGCCGGCCTCAGCACCAAGGCCACCAAGACCGACGGCGGCTGGCGCATCAGTGGACAGAAGATCTGGACAACCGCGGCCCAGTTCTCGCAGTGGGGGGCCCTGCTGGCCAGGACGGACCCGAGCGCGCCGAAACACAATGGCATCAGCTACTTCCTGCTGGACATGAGTAGCGAGGGCGTGGAAGTGAAGCCGCTGCGGGAGCTCACCGGTGGCGCGATGTTCAACACGGTCTTCATCGACGACGTGTTCGTACCCGACGACTTGGTGCTCGGCGAGGTCAATCGAGGCTGGGAGGTCAGCCGCAACACGCTGACCGCCGAGCGGGTGTCGATTGGCAGCAGCGAGGCTCCGTTTTTGGCCAACCTCGAACAGTTCGTCGAGTTCGTTCGCGACGGGCAGTTCGACCAGATCGCTCAAAACCGTGCGGGCCAGTTGATCGCCGAGGGCCACGCTGCCAAGGTGCTGAACATGCGCTCGACGCTTTTGACGTTGGCCGGCCGGGACGCGATGCCGTCGGCGGCGATCTCGAAGCTGTTGTCGATGCGCACCGGGCAGGGCTACGCCGAGTTCGGGGTGTCCTCGTTCGGCGCCGACGCCGCGATCGGCGACCCAGAGACGCCGCCCGGCAAGTGGGACGAATATCTGCTGGCCAGCCGGGCCACTACGATTTACGGCGGCACATCGGAGGTGCAGCTCAACATCATCGCCGAGCGGCTGCTGGGCCTGCCGCGCGACCCGTAGATCTGCCACCAGCTGCGCGCCCTTTCCGGATCGGTCCGCGTCCAGCCCCAGCCATACGTCTTCCCCACAAACAAATCCATGCCGACCTGGAGGCAGTCAGATCGGCATGGATTCGATTATTCAGTTGTGACCGTTCAGCTAGCTCACCACGGGCCCGGAGGCGGGGGGAATGGTGGGTGCCCAGGGAACGGCGGCGGGAACGGCCCGTGACCAGGGAACGGCGGCTGTCCAGGGAACGGCCCGTGACCAGGGAACGGCGGCTGTCCAGGGAACGGCCCGTGACCAGGGAACGGCGGCTGTCCAGGGAACGGCCCGTGACCAGGGAACGGCCCGGGGTAGTGGCCTACCGGGTAGGGGCCTTGGTGACCCCATGGGCCTTGCTGACCCCAGCCTTGGTGACCTTGCTGACCCCACGGGTTACCGGGGTGGTGACCTTGCTGACCCCACGGGTTACCGGGGTGGTGACCCATCGAACCGGGGTGGTGACCCATCGAACCGGGGTGGTGACCCATCGAACCGGGGTGGTGACCCGTCAGGCCTTGACGACTGGTCACGCTCCTGCGAATCGACGTCACGGTCCTGTGAGGCAACACTTTCCTATTTATCGACAGGTTCTTACGGCCCGTCAGGCCCTTGTGACCCGTCAGGCCCTTGTGACCCGTCAAGCCTTTGTGACCCGTCAAGCCTTTGTGACCCGTCAAGCCTTTGTGGCCCACGAGGCCGTGATGACCCATCAGGCCATGATGACCAATGAGGCCATGATGACCTCCAATCAGGCCGTGATGGTGAAACGGGGCTGCGTTCGCCGCGGGGGCCGCCCCTAACAGCATCGAGCCGGCCACCGCAGTTGCGCCAACTGCGCTAACTGCTAAGCGACGGGCCGATGAAAACGAGATCGGCATTTCGTTCACTCCTTGTGTCATTTGGGGGACTGACACCAAGGACGCTAAAACCTGATGCTTAGCAAATGCTAAAATTGTCCGACAATTTCGCTGAGAATCTTGGTTTATGCCTACCATAGCTATTTCGACATGCGATTTCCGCGTCTACTGAGATCGGCACTGCATGAGTTACTGCAATCATGAGTTCATGAGATCCCCCGATACTCCATTCAGTAGCTACTGATCAGCACATATTAGCAGTTCAAAGGCAGTCTACTGAACTAATGAGATGCGTATTTCAGTGGTTATTTACTTAAGAAATATTTGAAGTACAACCGGCGAAATTACTTCGATTCCTCTCGATCTATCCGGCTAGTAGCGAACTTGTTAACTCACGATCACGCGTAATTTGGCTCGTATTAAATTGAATTCTAGCAACCAATAGAGTTGTATTTTCTAGGTCGATGCGATCTCCCTTCGTGATTCCTGCACAGAGAACCGGGCAGCCGCATGGACACCAGGGCATCGGCGGCGGCACCGCCGCGATCACGCGCCCGGGCAGGAGCGGGTGACTCCGCGTTGACGGAGGTACTTATGTCCTGATCTACTGAGATCTACTGCGAAGAAAGGACGAGCGCAGCCGCATGGAAACCAGCTCCCCGTCGTTTCGCGCCAAACCAACCGGCGAGCGATCCGTGCGTGCCGACGCGACGGGCCCGACCCAGCGCATCGGGAGCGTCCGACAAAAGCTCGCCCAACCTGTACGCGGCCAACGGACACGACGAACTGTCGACCTCTCGCCAGCCACACACCGAGCCCTCGACATCTGGCAGAGAGAAGCCGCTGACCGCCTCGGATTCGCCCGCGTCACCGGACAAGAGGTCATTTGCGCACTCATCGAACAGCTTTTGTCCGACCCAAACCTTTCCGCCCACGTGACACGGAGTATCCGGGATCGGCGCTAACCCTCCGAATGAGCATGCCGATCTCCTGATGATGGCAGAAACGCAGCGCCCCGATCGCCGCGAGCAGGGCGTCGTTGACGAGCGGACCCTGCTGGAATCGTTCCTCGACGACTATCGAGACATCGTGGTGCGCAAGGTTTCCGGTCTGTCCGATACCGATGCCCGCCGCAGGCTCGTCGCGTCGGCGACAACCGTGGGCGGGCTGATCAAGCACCTGCGTTGGGCGGAATACGGCTGGTTCGATCAGCTCCTGCAGCAACGAAGCGACGACAACCGTCGCACGCATGAGCGCTCCTGGGAGTTCGAGATCCTCCCAGATGAATCACTGCCAATACTGATCGCCGAGTACCAGGCCCAGTGCGAGGAGTCCCGGCGCATCGCCGCAGGGTATCCGCTAGACCACCCGGTGCCGCATCGTCACCTCGGGACGGTCTCGCTGCGCTGGATCTACGTGCACATGATCGAGGAGACTGCCCGTCACACCGGGCAACTCGACATCCTGCGCGAACAACTCGACGGCGCGACCGGGTTCGACGGCTGAGCCGGTCGGCTAGTCGACTTCGAGGTCGCGCAGCTCGCGTTTGAGGATCTTGCCGGTCGGGTTGCGGGGCAGTTCGTCGAGGAAGATCACCTCGCGCGGCACCTTGTAGCGGGCCAGGTGGTCGCGCACATAGTGCTTGACGGTGTCCTCGTCGAGGCTGGCGTCTTGCTTTTTCACCACGAAGGCGCGCAGCCGGTGGCCCCACTCCTTGTCCTCGACGCCGATCGCGGTGGCCTCCACCACGTCAGGATGCCCAGTGATCAGGTCCTCGACTTCGGCGGGGAAGACGTTCTCGCCCCCGGAAACGATCATCTCGTCGTCACGGCCGCTGACATAAAGCAGGCCGTCTTCGTCGAAGTATCCGACGTCGCCCGACGACAACAGCCCGTCGATGATCTGCTTCTTGCCGCCACCGGTGTAGCCCTCGAACGGGAACGTCGTGCCGACGAAGATCCGTCCGACCTCGCCCCGCGGCAACTCCTTGCCGTTGTCGTCATAGATCTTGACCTTCACGCCCTTGACGACGGGTCCCACGGTCGAGGAATTGCGTTGCAGGTGCTTGGGCTCAGCGATGCTGGCGAACGCGATCTCGGTCGAGCCGTACATGTTGTAGACCACCGGGCCGATGTCCTTGAGCGCCCGTTCGGCCAGGTCGGCTCCGAGTGCCGAGCCAGACACGAAGACGATCCGCAGGCTGGACAGATCGGGCTTTTTCTCCATCTCTTCCAGCGCAGCCAGGATTCGCGACAGCATGACCGGGACGACGACAAGCGCGGTGGCCTTGTGCTCTTCGATGTCTTGCAGCACCAGCGCCGGCTTGAAGCGGCGCCGGAGCACCAGCGTCGAGCCGAGGAACATCGCGATGGTCGCGTGCAGATAGCCCAGCGCGTGGAACATCGGCGACGGCAGCGAGGTCACCTCACCGGCCTTGAACGGAACGTGCGACAGAATTCCTCCGATTGGCGCCAGCGTCGGCGGGGTACTGCGGTTCGCGCCCTTCGGGGTGCCGGTGGTGCCACTGGTCAGAATGATGATCGACGCGTGCTTGGTGGCCTTGGGTGCCGGCGATTTGCTGTTCCCGGCGACCAGGTCGGCCAATGTCTCCGCGGTGCTCTCCGATGACTCGTCACTATCGGGGTTGGTCCCGAGGGCGCGCAGCTTGCCCAGCGGCGGGTCGGCCTTGCTGACCGCCTTGGTGTATTCGTCGTCGTGGATGATCAGCTTGGCGCCCTCGCGTTCGGCGACCTCCTTGATCTGTGGGCCGGAGAACTCGCTGTTGAGCAGGATGATGCGGGCACCGACCCGCGCGCAGCCGAAGTTCGCGATGGAAAACCAGCGATGGTTACGCGCCAGGATGGCCACCCCGTCGCCACCGCGGATACCTTTGGCGAGCAGCCCGTGGGCCACGGCATTGGCGGCCTCGTCGAGTTCCTTGTACGTCAGGGAGCCCTCATCGTCGATGATCGCCTCGCGGTTGGGTGTGCGCCGCGCGTTGAGCGCGGGCAGCATCCCGATCTCGCCCCATTTCCGGATGTCCGCCGCCATTGCGGCGTAGTTCAGTGGCGGCTCCAACCGGAACGCGCCGGACTCGATGATTTTGCGCAGGTAGTGCAGTTCGGCCACCCCACGCTCGGCGTACTGCTGAAGCTTGGCTGCTGCCTGCCCGGGCAGATCGGTGAGATTAGGCATGACTTCCACCCTATGTGACCCACGTCGCACCCAGGTCGGAAAATCCTCCGGAATTACCATCGACCCATGGGGCCGGTGTCATTGGACGTGGGCGAACACCAGGTCGAGGTCACCCACCCGGACAAGGTGATTTTTCCCGGTCACGACGGGCACCCCGGCTACACCAAACTGGATTTGATCCGCTACTACCTCGCGGTCGCCGACGGTGCCCTGCTGGGCGTGGCTGGACGGCCGATGATCCTGAAACGCTTCGTCAAGGGCATCGAGCAAGAGGCGATCTTCCAAAAGCGTGCCCCCGCAAAACGGCCCGACTGGGTGGACGTCGCCGAGCTGCGCTACGCATCCGGCACCTCGGCCAAGGAAGCCGTCATCCACGACGCCGCCGGGCTGGCCTGGGCGATTAATCTGGGCTGCGTTGACCTAAATCCGCATCCGGTGCTGGCCAACGATCTCGACCACCCGGACGAACTGCGCGTCGATTTGGACCCGATGCCCGGGGTCCAGTGGCGCCAGATTCTCGACGTCGCACTGGTGGCCCGCGACGTGCTGGAGGATCACGGGCTGACGGCCTGGCCGAAGACGTCGGGTTCGCGTGGCGTCCATATCTATGCGCGCATCGTGCCGGACTGGTCTTTTCGGCAGGTGCGGTTGGCTGCCCAAACGGTGGCGCGAGAAGTGGAACGACGCGCCCCCGACCTGGCGACCAGCCGCTGGTGGAAGGAAGAACGTCGAGGGGTGTTCGTCGACTTCAATCAGAACGCCAAAGACCGCACGGTCGCGTCGGCGTATTCGGTGCGGGCCACCCCGGATGCGCGGGTGTCGACTCCGCTGCACTGGGGCGAGGTCCCCGGCTGCGACCCGGCCGAGTTCACCTTGGCCACGGTGCCGCGGCGGTTCGCCGACATCGGGGACCCGTGGGCGGCGATGAACGACACCGCTGCCGGCCTCGAGCGACTACTCACGCTGGCCGAGGAACTCGGCCCGGCCGAGAAGGCGCCTAAGGGAGCACGCCGGGGCACGGTGACGGGCCGCCGCCAGTCGGTAATGCCGCTTATCGAGATCGCCCGCACCAAGACCAAGGAGGAGGCGATGGCCGCCCTGGACACCTGGCGCAACCGCTATCCCGCCGCGGCGGATCGCTTGCAGCCGGCCGACGTGCTGGTCGACGGAATGCGCGGACCGAGTTCGATCTGGTATCGAATTCGAATCAACCTGCAGCATGTGCCCGACGACCAGCGCCCGCCGCAAGAGGAGCTGATCGCCGACTACAGTCCATGGCCCCCGCGTTGAGAGCCGCCTGACCGCACCCCGCCAATGCGGCGATACGACAGAATTGCGTCATGCAGGTGACTGACCAAACCCCCGGTCTGCGGGAACGCAAAAAAATCAAGACCCGCCAGACCATCAGGCGGGAGGCGTTTCGGCTGATCGAAGAAAACGGTTACGCCACCACCACCGTCGAGCAGATCGCGGAGGCTGCCGAGGTATCGCCGAGCACATTTTTCCGATATTTCCCGACCAAGGAATCCGTGTTGCTCGCCGACGACATGGACCCGGTGATCCTGGAAGCCCTGGAAGAACAGCCGCCCGACCTCTCGCCGAGTCAGGCAGTCCGGCGCGCCTACCAGGCCGTCATGGCCAACCTGTCGGACGACCAACAGGAGTTCGAGAACACTCGCCAACGGCTGATGTTCTCGATACCCGAACTCAAAGCGGCCATGTACGACGAGTATTACCGCACTATCACCGCTTTCGCCGAGGCAATCGGCCGCCGAATCGGCCGTGACGCAACCGATTTCGAACTGCGGGTATTCGCCGGAGCCCTTACCGGCGCGATGATGGCAGTCTACGAGCCTGGTCCGGGCGCCACCGACATCGTCTCCCGCGCCCTGGACTTCGTCGACGCCGGTATGCCGTTGACCTGAGCGAACGCTGTAGGCTCACGCGATGCTAGAGCAATGGAGTCGGCGCGGCTTTCTGCGCGCCGGCGCGGCCGCCGGGCTTCTCGTGGTCGCGACTCCCCCGGCCTGCTCGACACATAAACCGGCGCCTGCCGGCGCCGGTGGCAGGGGACCGGTGACCATCACCCACGTTTTCGGTGAAACGACCGTCCCCGAGCCGCCCAAGCGGGTGGTCAGCGCCGGTTTCACCGGACAAGACGACCTGCTGGCGCTTGGAATCGTGCCAATTGCGGTTACCAACTGGTTCGGCGATCAGCCGTTCGCGGTGTGGCCCTGGGCCCGACCCAAACTCGGTAACGCCAAACCCGTTGTACTCAACCTTGACAACGGAATCCAGGTTCAGCAAATCGCCGGTCTGAAACCCGACTTGATCGTCGCCACCGACGCCGGGGTCGACCAGGACACCTACCAGAAGCTGTCCGCGATCGCGCCAACACTTCCGCAGTCCGACGGCTACGCGTTCTTCGAGCCGTGGAAGGACCAAGCGATGGCGATCGGGCAGGCGGTTTTTCAGGCCGACCAGATCAAGTCACTGATCAAGGGTGTCGACCAGGGTTTCGCCGCTGTCGCGGATAGGGATCCGCAGTTCAAAAACAAGAAGGTGCTGCTGCTCGAGGGCAAGCTGCACCAAGACAACGTGGTCGCAACAACCGGTTGGCGCACCGAGTTTTTGACCCAAATGGGCCTGGCCGTTGCCGACAGCATCACCCCTTTCGCAGTCGATCAGCAGCGCGCGTTCATTCCACGCGACAAGATCAGGACAGTCGTCGATTCTGCCGACCTGCTGATCTGGACGACTGAAAGCGAGGACGATCAGGCGGGGCTGCTGGCCAATCCCGACGTGGCGGCGGTCCGGGCGCGCAGCGTTTTCACCACCAAGGACCAGGCCGGGGCGATCGCGTTCGCATCCCCGCTGAGCTACCCGCTGGTGGCCGATCAGCTACCCCCGCTGATCGGAAATATCCTGCACTAGCGCCGGCCAGCCTGATCCGATTGCCCGCCTCCTCCTCCCGCCGCTTTGCGGAGGGCACCGGCCAGGCGTCGCTCGCCTGAGCGTTGGCTAAGGCAGTTCTGGCAGTGCTCGAAAATCTGGTTTCGATTCCCGGCCAAGAGGTTACTGTCGAGTAATGAGCGTCGCGATGGATCTGGGCGTGGCCAACACCGTTCTCGACTACGGCGATCAGGCGCTGTTGCTGGAGTTCGACAACACCGCTGACGTACTGGCCTGGGCAGCTGCGCTACGCGAGGCCGCGCTGCCCGATGTGCTCGATATCGTCCCGGCCTCCCGCACCGTGCTGCTGAAACTCGGCGGCCCCCGCGGGCAGAGCGCCGTCCGCCGTCGACTGCGCTCGTTGCGGGTGACCCCCGACGTGGTGGCGACCGCTCCGTCGGAAGAGCCCATGGTGATCGACGTCGTCTACGACGGCGCCGATCTGGCCGAGGTGGCCGACCGTACCGGGCTGACCACCGCACAAGTCATCAACGCCCACACGGCTACCCCCTGGCAAGTCGGATTCGGTGGATTCGCACCGGGTTTCGCCTATCTGGTCGGCGGCGACCCGCGGCTCGCCGTACCCCGGAGGCCGGAGCCTCGGTCATCGGTGCCGGCCGGTGCGGTGGGCCTGGCCGGCGAATTCACCGGAATCTACCCGCGTCGATCCCCCGGCGGATGGCAGCTGATCGGTCACACCGACGCGGTCCTGTGGGATATCGACCGTCCGAATCCGGCACTACTGACGCCGGGCATGTGGGTCCGGTTTCGAGCCGCCTAGCGGCAGGCGTGCCAGGGAGCGGGACAGGACGCGAAAAGGAGACGCCCATGACAACACTGGAGATCCTGCGTACCGGACCGCTGGCCCTCGTCCAAGACCTCGGACGGGTGGGGCTGGCCCATATCGGCGTGACCCGATCGGGGGCAGCCGACCGACGTTCGCACACGCTGGCCAACCGGCTGGTGGCCAACCCCGACGACCGCGCCACGATCGAGGTGACCTTCGGCGGATTCTCGGCGCGAGTCCGCGGCGGCGATGTCGACGTCGCAGTGACCGGCGCTGACACCGACCCCCGTGTCGACGGAAATATGTTTGGCAGTAACAGTATTCAGCACGTACGTGATGGCCAGGTGATCTCGCTGGGCACCCCCTACTCCGGGCTGCGGAGCTATCTGGCGGTACGTGGCGGTATCGACGTGACACCGGTGCTGGGTTCCCGCAGCTACGACGTGATGTCAGCGATCGGCCCGTTGCCACTCCAGCCAGGTGACGTAGTTCCGGTCGGCGAGCACACCGACGAGTATCCCGAGCTCGATCAGGCTCCGGTGGCGCCGATCTCCGCACATTTGGTGGAACTAGTGGTGGTACCCGGGCCGCGTGACGACTGGCTCGTCGACCCCGACGCCGTGGTGCACACCATCTGGATGGCTTCCGACCGCAGCGACCGAGTGGGTATGCGGCTGGAGGGACGCCCATTGCAGTACCGTTCGCCCGATCGTGTACTGCCCAGCGAGGGAGCCACCCGCGGCGCAATCCAGGTACCGCCCAACGGCTTACCGGTGATCCTTGGTCCCGACCACCCGGTCACCGGTGGCTATCCGGTGGTCGGTGTGATCGCCGACGAAGACATCGACAAGGCCGCCCAGGTGCGGCCCGGACAATACGTGCGGCTGCACTGGTCGCGACCCAGGGCAGCAGCATCGGCCTCCGCTTCGAGTTCGGTAGCGGCGGGCTAGTTCACCTGGTAAACCAAAAGTGTGCGCACCGGGGTACATACCGCCCGCCTGGTTCACACCGCCGACCTCGAAGGCGAGGCACGGCAGCGTGCCTACGAAATGGTCAACGACGCGTTCGCCGGTGAGTTCACCGACACCGACTGGGACCACGCGCTGGGCGGGATGCATGCCCTGATCTGGCATCGCGGTGCGATCATCGCGCACGGAGCGGTCGTAGCGCGACGCCTGCTCTACCGCGGTGCAGCGTTGCGCTGTGGCTACGTCGAAGCCGTGGCCGTGCGCGAAGATTGGCGCGGTCAGGGACTGGCGATCGCGGTCCTGGATGCGTGCGAACAAGTAATCCGCGGCGGCTATCAGCTCGGCGCTCTCAGCTCCTCGGACCGGGGAAGACGGCTATACACGTTGCGGGGTTGGCTGCCGTGGCACGGTCCGACGTCGGTGTTGGCACCTACCGGGACGACGCGGACCCCCGACGACGACGGCTCGGTATTCGTCCTGCCGGTCGCGATCAGCCTGGACGCCACCGCGGCCTTGACGTGTGACTGGCGCGATGGCGACGTCTGGTAATCGTCCCTGCGTGGGCTCCGGGGGCAACGCGCCAGCAATTGCGGTGTAATGCACCCGAAATCTGTCGGGCATACATAATTCGTATGAGTCACCCAGTCGTGCCGTCACTCGCCGGCTACCGGGTGGCAGTCACCGCTGCGCGGCGTGCCGACGAGCTTTGCGCGTTGCTACGCCGACATGGCGCCACAGTTGGCCAGGCGGCGGCGATCACCATGGTCGCGTTGTCCGATGACGACGAATTGCATTGCAATACAGAAGCTTTGATAGCCGGCCCACCCGACATTGTGATCGCGACGACCGGCATCGGATTCGGCGGCTGGATCGCCGCCGCCGACGGATGGCAACTCGTCAATCAGTTGACCAAGGCGTTGTCCGGCGCTCGGGTCGTGGCCCGAGGAGCGAAGGCCGTCGGCGCACTCCGCGCTGCCGGCCTGCCAGAGGAGTGGTTCCCGAAAACCGAATCGTCGCGCGAGCTCGTGCAATACCTGCGGCAATCCGGCATCGCGGGCTGTCGTATCGCAGTGCAGCTGCACGGCGCTACCGACGACTGGGATCCGTTTCCGGAATTTCTCGACGAGCTGCGCTACGCGGGCGCCGAGGTGGTCCCGATCCGGGTGTACCGGTGGAAACCGGTACCGGCAGGTGGCGAGTTCGACGAGCTGATCACAGAGATCGCCCAACGACAATTTGATGCCGTGAGCTTCACCTCAGCACCAGCGGTGGCGGCAACGCTGATGCGCGCCGGCGATCTCGGCATCTCCGACCAGCTGCTCAACGCCCTGCGCGCAGATGTGCGAGCAATGTGTATGGGCCCGGTCACCGCGCAGCCGTTGGTACGCCTAGGGGTTGCGACCTCGTCACCGGAACGAATGCGATTGGCCGCGCTGGCCAAACACATCGCAGAGCAGCTGCCCGCAATACGGTCGCGCACGCTGCAGGCCGCCGGCCATCGTATCGAGATCCGCGGCTCCTCCGTCGTGGTCGACGGCACGGTCCGGTCGCTGTCGCCGGCGGCAATGGCGATTTTGCGTGGATTGGCGCACCGTCCGGGCGTCGTGGTCGCCCGCGCCGAACTCCTGCAAACTCTGCCAGGCAGCGCCAGCGATCCTCATGCGGTTGATACGGCAGTACTGAGGCTACGAAAAGCATTGGGCGACAAAAGCATTATCGCGACAGTGGTCAAACGTGGTTACCGGTTGGCGATCGATGAAAGCTCGGACGCGGCATAAGCCCGAGGGCGGCCGGGGCCGGTGGCAGCTTGTTCGCTTACGGCGAACACCGAGGTGGAACTTAAGCGTGGTCGACTCATGTTTGTACGTGTAGGCCGGCAAACAGTCGGCGTTCACCAAGCATGAGGAGATACGAATGAGCAACCTGACCTTGTGGTCACGACCCGCGTGGGATGTCGACCGCTGGATGCGCGATTTCTTTGGTCCGGCCCCCGCGACGGAGTGGTTCAAGCCGGTAGCCGATGGGTTCAGCCCCGCCGCCGAGATCGTCAAGGACGGCGAGGACGCAGTGGTCCGCCTGGAGCTGCCCGGCGTCGACGTTGAGAAGGACGTCAACGTCGAGGTCGACCACGGCCGCCTGGTCATCCACGGCGAGCGCCGCGACGAGCACGCCGAAGAGAAGGGCGCGCGCACGCTGCGCGAGGTCCGCTACGGCTCCTTCCGCCGGTCGTTCCGGCTGCCTGCGCACATCACCGGCGAGGCGATCTCGGCGTCCTACGACGCCGGCGTGCTGACCGTCCGGGTCACCGGTGCTCACGCCGGGACTCAGGCGCAGCGCATCGCGATCACGAAGTAGTCTGCGACTCCGCAACCAGTCCGAATCCGGTGGAGCCCAACGGCTCCACCGGGTTCGCGGGATATGGCAGCAGCCGCAGCGGCTGCTGGAGCCGATCCGGGCCGGCTAGATCGATTGCCCGACTCCTCCTCATCGCACTGCGCGCTCTGCATCGTCGTCGGGCTAGGCCCAGCGAGCCAGGATCTCCTTGACGCGGATTCCCAAGGCGGCCTGCAGGAACGGCCCGAAGCTGATCCGCCCAACGCCCAGTGAACCGAATGAAGCGGGATCGTCCTGGTCTGGCAAGGCGATCGCATTGACCGGAAGCGGTAAATCAGTTGTCAAGCGGCGCAACGTCTCCGGATCGTGGCGGCCCACCGGATACAGGACATCGGCACCCGCGGCGGCGGCCTGCTGCAACCGCGCCACCGCCCGCTCGACGCGGTCGGCATCATCACCGTCGTTGCGCAGGAAAAGGTCAGTGCGGGCATTGATCACGACATGGACCCGCGCCTCGTCGGCTGCGCCGCGCAGCGCACCGACCAGTTGCGCGTGTTCACCCGCCGAACGCAGTCGCTTGCCCTCGCTGTGCACGGTGTCTTCGATGTTCAGCCCAACCGCGCCCGCTCCCAGCAACCCGTCGATCAGCCGCGACGCCGTTAGCCCGTAACCGGATTCGATATCCACCGAGATCGGGACGTCCACCGCGGCGGTGATCTGCGCGACCCGGCTCAGCAGATCATCGAACGACATGCCTTCGTTGTCGGGTTTGCCGATCGAGTCGGCGACGGGATGACTGCCGACGGTCAGCGCGGCGAAACCGGCGTCGGCCGCCAGCCGCGCCGACCAGGCGTCCCAAACCGTCGGGAGGATCACCGGATTGCCCGGCTGATGCAGCGCCAGTAGCGCCGTTGCCCGATCGGCGAGTGCGTTGGGTGTCGGCATCGCTGCCTCCCGCTTAGCGGGCGTGACCTGGCTCACGCCCTCGCTGTGCTGGATAGTATCGGTTGCCGTAGTGTGATCCATGACACCATCATCGGTAGGGAGATCCGTTGTCCAGCACTACTGAACTCGCCGAACTTCACGAGCTCATCGGTGGACTGCGGCGGTGTGTGACGTCGTTGAGAGCGCGATACCGCGACACTCCGGCGATGCGTCGCGTGATGAATGACGTCGAGCGGATCCTGAACGACGTCGAGTTGCTTGACATCGACGCCGGTGAGCTGGATCTGGGCCGCCACGTCCTGAAGCAGCCGGCTGAAAAGATCGCCATTCCAGACACCCAATACGACAGCGAGTTCTGGCGCGATGTCGACGACGAAGGTGTCGGCGGCCACAGCCGTTCCTGATACACCCCCCGCGAGGCTGCGCGCTG
>Ga0335075_10005811_pt1 | contig 19077 bp, 15 predicted proteins | sample Lox_Sample_24_FD_206723 | JGI IMG/M metagenome (GOLD analysis project Ga0335075, IMG submission 206723) | Soil microbial communities from Loxahatchee National Wildlife Refuge, Florida, United States - Lox_Sample_2.4 | ecosystem: Environmental > Terrestrial > Soil > Wetlands | place: USA... | reverse complement strand
GGCGGGGAACGCCACTGACCAGCCGCTTGGCAGTGGTCGAACTCATCGCCTCCACCACGACCAAGACCGGCCTGAAAGTACGATGCGAACTCGACACGCGGACTTACCCAAAGGGGATCAAGGTCAGTGAGGCGGAAATGGCGAGCCTGAATATCCAAGGCGACGCCTTCCACCCGGAGTGGAATTACACCATTTCCCCCAGGCCGCCCTGACGCGATAATTGTTGGGCGTCGCCTTACGAAATAGACCTCACGCGAGAAAGGACCCTGACCCGCCGCATTGCCGAGGGGGCACCCGCGCTATGGGACGCGGCGGAAGCCGTGTTCGCCGACACGATCGCCTGCGGCTGGCTGCGTAGCGCGGCAGACCCGTAGGAAGCTCTGCAAAACCATCGTCCTGCCGGGACGGTGGCCGCCCGGCAGTTCATGCGGCGCCACCCGGAGTCACGCACAGCCCTCTCCCGCGAAACAGCGCGGGAGAGGTTGCGTATCCATCATGCCCAGTGCCCCTCCATCCAGACCCAGCCGCCACCGGGTTGCTCTGCCCAGCGGCCGGGCACCCAGGTCGTCTCCCCGGGCGGCACCTGCACATATTCGCCGCCCACCCAGCGCCAGGGGTTCACGTCAATCCCGGTGTACTGCCAATGCCCTGGCTGCCAGACAGAAGGCGGCCCGCCGGCCGGGGGTGGCGGCACCAGTTCGGCATGCGGCGGTGGCGGTGGCATCGGCGCCACCGCCGGCGCGACCTGCACCGTCGGCGGAGGTTGCACGATCACCGAAGTCGTCTGCGGCGGCGGCGGTCCGCCACAAGAGGCCAGCAGCAAAAATCCCGGTGCTGCCAGCCAGGCATACTGCGGACGGATCATCGCTTCCTCCTGATCAGCTCCGCCAATGCCCGTCGATCCACACATATCCGCCGCTGGCCTCCTGCTCCCAGTGGCCCGGCTCCCAGACCGCCGCCGGCGCAGGCCGCTGCACGTAGTGGCCCTCGTGCCAGACCCAGGTGCTGCCGTTCCAGCCCCAATGGCCGGCTTCCCAGGTCACCGTCGTGCTGGGCGGCGGCGGCACGGACTCCGTCTGCGGCGGGGGCGGCGCGCTGGGCGCGATGATCACGGTAGAGCTTTGCGCCGACGCTGGCACGACAGCGCCGCCAACAGCGAAGGCGGCCAATGCCGGCAAGCTGAAGCGTATCAAGTTTCGGATAGTCATGCTTCGTCTCCTTGGTGTCGATGACAGAGATCATCCAAGACATGCCGAACGCGTGATTTGGTTCAGCGAGACAACATGGTCGTCCTGAATTGGGGCGATACTTGGCCCCATCCAACCATTGGCTCTTCACAACTGATCGATACCAAACCGCGGGACTCACGACGAGGTGAGCAATAATACTTGACTCCGTCAAGTTTCCGGCGCGATGCTGCATCCCATGACAGCCACCGCCGCCTCCTCTTCCGTCGGCGCCGAGCAACGCGTCGCCGCCGTGCGGCGCTTCAGCCGCTTCTACACCGGCATCATCGGCGCGTTGCAGGAAGGCCTGCTCCGGAGCGATTTCTCCCTGACCGAGGCGCGGGTTCTGTACGAGCTGGCAAATCGTCCGGGCATCACGGCGAGCGCCCTCGGCCGCGACCTAGGGCTGGATGCCGGCTACCTGAGCCGCATTCTCCAACGCTTCGCCCAGGATGGCCTGCTGGCGCGCGCCGTTTCCGATGCCGACCGGCGCCAGAGCGTGCTGGCACTCACGGATGACGGTCGCGCCGCGTTTGCCCCCCTGGATGCGCGTTCGCGCGAGGAAGTCGCCGCCCTGCTTGCCCGCCTGCCTGCCACCGCACAGGACGCCGTCGTCGCGGCCATGGCCCGCATCGAAACGTTACTGAGCGCCACCCCTCTCCTCCCATGGAGGCTGCGCGCGCCAGGCCCGGGTGACATCGGTTGGGTGATCTCGCGTCACGGTGCGCTCTACGCCGAGGAATATGGCTTCGATTCCCGCTTCGAGGCGCTGGTCGCGCAGGTCGCCGGCGCCTTCCTCGCCAACCACGATCCCGCCCGTGAACGCTGTTGGATCGCCGAACGCGACGGCATCCCATTGGGTTCGGTGTTCCTGGTTCGCGCCGACGATGAGCTGGCGAAGCTGCGCCTGCTGTTGGTCGAGCCGAGCGCGCGCGGCTTGGGCATCGGCAAGCGCCTCGTGTCGGAGTGCATCGCCTTCGCCGGCGCGGTCGGTTATCGGCGCATCACGCTATGGACCAACGATATCCTGGTGGCCGCGCGAGCCATCTACCAGGCGGCCGGCTTCCGGCTGGTGGCAAGCAAGCCGCATACTATGTTCGGCCCCGCAATGGCAGGCGAAGACTGGGAACTGACTCTCTAAAGGAAACAACCCGTTAAAGAAAACGACCCGTCAAACGAAACGACCCGCGATGGCCGGGTCAGGCGCGGCCATGATGGGTGTACTTTCTCGCGACACCCGCAGGGCCGAAGCAATCCCCCGCGGGCGATCGCTTCGGCGCAACGCGCCCCGCAATAACAGCCAGTGTAGAAGGCACCCCACCTCTTGCGACGCGCCGCTCCAATCGCCCAACGCTCTGCTCCGGCTGATCAACACCCTGCTCCACCCGCGGCGCCGCAGGCCATGCCTCGCGCACCCAGCCACGGATCTGCGCGATCAGCTCCGCACGCACCGCGGCAGCGCCTAAGGTGTGGTCGGCGCCCGCAAGCGAACCGAGCGTCGCATGGGGCTGCCTTCGCAACCGCCACCCGTCACGCCCGAAATACTCCGCCAGTTCCTCCACGCCGGGATCGTTGCACCCCAGCACGTAAAGCACCGGAACCCCGCGCTGGCCGAGCATCCGCATCGCCTGGCGCACCCGTCCCACCCGCGTTGCGCCGCCAACGACTGGCGCGAGCAATGGATCGATAGCGGCAATGCTGCGGCGCACCAGCCGCAGCGCCAGCACGCGGGCCAGGTTCAACACGTCGAAATCGGCGCGCAGCAGCCGGCGCCATGCCTGCACACCGAGCACCTGGCGCAGATAGAACCGTGTTGGCCTCAGGTCCGTGCGGCGGATGGCATCGGGCGCATCGCCATCGCGCCAGACAAAGCGCTGCAAATTCACCAGCACCAGACCGGCAATCCGCGTATCGCCGCAGGCCGCCTGCAACGCGTGATAGGCACCGGAGCAAACGCCGAGCACAGCCACCGGCCGCCCGGTGCGCCGGCGCAACTCTTCTGCGGCATACAGCACGTCGTGCGTCACCGTCTCGGCGTACGGCCGGCCCACATCGCCCGTCTGCGGCGCCGAGTCGCCCATGCCGGACGCGTCCATGCGCAGCACCGCAACGCCGTCAGCGGCGAGGCTCCGGGCCAGATCGACCGCAATGCGTGCGTTGCCCCAACGGGGATTGGCACTGGTGTTCACAATGAGCATGGCGGGTGCGTGCGGCGCCAGGCAGGCCGGCATCGACAGCACGCCGAACAACGCCGCATCGGGACCGAATTGGATCGGCGTTTCGGATGCGGCACCCAGCTCCAGCGAGGCCTCACAGTCCGTGGCATCCGCAACGCCCGCCCCCGTGGTTGCCGGCAGCGACCGTACCCACTGAACCACTCGCCCGAAGGCGGGCGCTGGAACCTCCGCCAGATAGGAATCGCGCGTCAGGCAGCCAAGGTCTTCGAATGCCTCGGCAGCCGCATGCGTGCCGAGGGCCCGCAGCGCGGCAACCGCCTGCTGCGTCGCGGGCCGTATCTCCGGCTCCAGCAACAGCGCCTGCCGCGCGGGCGGCTTGGTCAGCTTGCGGAGGTCAAGTGCTGACAAGGCATCGCGCGTGGCACGGTCGATGCGCAGGCCATGCGATTCGAACCAGGTGCCGTCGTCCACCGGATGGCTGGTCTGCCAGACACGCTGCGAAATCCGCGCGGCCAGTGTCATTTCATGCAGAAAGTGCCGGCCACTGATCGGACTCAGCAGCACCAGCGAATCGACCGCGTCGCAATCGCAAGCGGCGCGGGCCGCCAGAGCGGCGCCGACACGATGGCCGATCAGCGTCACCGCATCGACGCCATGCGCACACAGCCACGTGATTCCCGCCTTGATTCCATCCAGCCACCGCGTGAAGCGGTCGGGTTCGCTGTCCTCGCCGGCGGAATCGCCGGTCCCGTAATACGATAGACGCAGCGTCAGAAAATCTGCCGCCGCCAATTGCTCCGCAAGGATCACCAGCGGGCGATAGGCATTCAGCGCTTCGTCCGACAGCGTGCCGCAGATCAGCACCCCGCGCCGGCTCCCGCCACGGTGCAGCACGCCGAAGCAGCCGGACAGATAAAGCGGGATCATCTCCCAACCGTTGTCGCCGATGTGCTCGCTTGCTCGCGGGCCATGCGGAAGACGATGGCCGCCGTTTCCACATCATCAGCGTCGGTCGGAATGTCCAGGATGAAACTGCGGTGCCCGAGCGCAAGATATCGTGCGATTTCCTTCGCCACCGTGACGAAGTCGCCCACCAGATACGGGCAGAACGTCCGATGCTGCTCGAACGGCCACAGCCAGTAGGGACTGCCGTCCGCGGGGCGCTCACGCGCGAGTTCCGACAGCGTGCGATGCCAGGCGGAATCGCTGGTCTTCATCGCCAGTGCGTGACTGAGCCGGCCGCGGCGATCGTCGGGAAAGCGCGCATGCGCGATGGCCCAGGCTTCATCGGCGCTGTCGCGCGCGATGATGCCGACGCGGATGCCACGCCCGGCCGGCACGTCGTCGGTATCGCCCGCGGCCGCATCGGGCGGGGCGGGATATTCGACGGCGATTGCCCCCATCTTGACCGCGGCCGCACGGCCGGCCGGCGACGAGCCGGAAATCAGCCAGCCTGGCTGCAAACTCTCCGGCAGTGTGGGCGCCAGCCGAACGCCGTGCACACGATAGAAGCGTCCGGCGAAACTCACCGGCGTGTCGTTTTCCAGCAGATCCCGCATCAACCGCGCATACTCGACAGTGCGCGCGTAGCGGTCATCGTGAGGCGTCTCGTCGCCGAGCGCGATCAGGTCGTTGCGGAACCCCCCGGCCAGCATATTCAGCCAGATGCGCCGGCCGTGCAGCGCACCAAGCGAGGCGACCATCTTTGCCGCCGTATAGGGCGGCATGTAGATCGGCTGCACCGCCACCAAAGGGCACAGGCGGTCCGTGCATTGCAGCGTTAGCTGCGCCACCAGCCAGGGATCGACGATGCTGTTGTCGGTATAGATCAGCATGCCGGTGCAGCCCGCCGCCTCGCTCCAGCGGGCCACGCGCTGCACCTGCGGCAGATACTCGCCGCGCGCGAAGTCCTTCGATTGCGGGCAGGTACTGAAGATGTGGATGCCGTCGCCCGACATTGCCGCTATGCCGGTGCGCCGAACGCCGCGGCGAGCCGGCGCAGGGTGACGCCGGTTTCGAAATCCATGCCCTCGGCGTCGAACATCTGGCCCGACCCTTCCTCGGCGTCGAGGATCATGTCGAGCAAGCCCTGCGAGTCGACCAGCCCCAGTTCGATCAGGTCGCTGTCGGGATCGATCCTGCTCGCGTTACGGCCATCCTGGCGCAGGCGCCGCGCCAGGGCATCGCGTAGCAGCCGCAACAGCGGGCTGTCCTCGACGGTTGTCATGTCGTGCTGCAAGTCGCTGCCTCCATCATGGCACGCAAGCGGCCGTGGTCGGTTTTGCCGCTGTTGTTCAAAGGCCAGTCATCGACGCGACGGACCGCCGACGGCACCGCATAGGGCGGCAGGGCGTCACGGCACGCTTGCAGCAAGGCGTCGTCCGGCTGGCTGCTGTTGCCGACGAACCCGACAATGCCGCGCGCCAGCCCGTCGGGGCCAATCGGCCACGCGATCGCCGCGGCATTGGTGTCGGCAGCGCGGTGCAGCACAGCTTCCACTTCCTGCAATTCCACACGGTGACCGGATATCTTTACCTGCCTGTCCAATCGACCGAGAAACACGAGTCCGTGGTTAAGGCTGTTACGTACACGATCGCCCGTGCGGTACCATACCCGGTCGTCCCAGGCGAAACGAACAAAGCGTTGCGCAGTCAGCTCGGGACGGCGCCAGTAGCCGTCGGTGACCTGGCTGCCGGCGAGGCAAAGCTCGCCCTCCTCATCGTCGCGCGCCGGTTGGCCGGATGTATCTACCGCGATCGCGGCCTGCCCCGGCAACGGCCTGCCGATCGGCAGCACCTCGGGCAGCGCATCCAGCGCGCTTTCCGCGCGCGGCAGGCGCCAGGCTGTCAGCGCAATGGTGGCCTCGGTGGGACCGTAGAGGTTTTCAATGATTGCGTCGGGTGCCGCGGCGGCCCAGGCGCGCGCGAGTCGCTTCGGCAAGGCCTCGCCGCAAAACAGGCTCAGGCGCAGGCTGGGTAAATCGCCGGGACGCAGCGCGCGCAGGCCCAGCATGGTTGCGGCCGTGGATGGCACCGAGAACCACATGGTCAGCGCGTGCCGGCGCACGAACTCGCGCGGAGCGAAGCGCGCGCCGTCGGGCACACGGTACAAAGCGGCGCCGGCGCCCCAGGCCACGAACATGTCGTGCACCGACAGGTCGAAGGTCAGGTCGAAGAGTTGGGTGCAGCGGTCGTCGGGACGGGGCGCATAGCGCGCCGCAACCGAGCGCAGGTATGGCATGACGTTGCGGTTGCGCACCAGGACGCCCTTCGGCATACCCGTGCTGCCGGATGTGAACAGCAGGTACGCTCCGTCTTCCGGATCTCCCGGCGGCATCGCATCACCGCATGGGGCGGGCAAATCGTCCCGCGACAGGAAGCGATGATGCGTGTCTGGACCCCAATCGGGCGCTGCGGGCGAGTCGGGCAGCAGGACCAGCACCGAATGCGGCGTCTCCTCTAATACCGCTCGGGCGTGCGCCAAATGGTTGCGGTCGACGACCATCGCCTGTGCCTCGGCGTCGCGCATGATCTGCGCGAGGCGCTGCACCGGATGCCGAGCGTTCAAGGGGACATAGGTGCAGCGCGCCATCGACGCACCGGCAACGCCGGCGAAATCGATCAGCTTCCGGCTGCCGAGGACGGCGCAACGCGCCGAGCCATCGCCCAGGCCTGCTTCCACCAGGGCCCCGGCAACGCGCGATGCGAGCAAAAACAGGTCGCCATAGGTGACAGCTTCGCCGTCCACCCACAGCGCGGCGCGCGCAGAATGAAGCTGCGCGCTGCGGCGGAACAATGCTCCCAGCGTGGCTGCGGAAAATGCGCCGCGGTCGGGCGGCGCGTTCTCTCCATCGGCAGTCATCCACACGGTGCCGTTATCGGCGGCGCATTGGTCCACGGCGACATTTCCAAGCCTGGCACACGGTGAGATATTGCAAATACCAAATCGGTTCCAATCAGATACAGGTGACAGACGCGAACGTGAGCATCATCCGCGTCGTCATGGCCCGCTCGACCCAGCCGTCTGCGCCCGATCGATCGGGCCGCATCGTGCGAACAGCGGTGAAGGTGCCGGGCGCCAAATCCGGCCATGGCAAAAGTGCCGGCCCCGGCCGGGACGGGAATTCCGCGACGAAAGCAATCGCCTATCCGTTCCGCCGCGTCACCTGGGCGTTGGCGATGTACAGCGCGTCTATCCCCATTTCGAGGAACGTATCCACCGCTTCCTCTTCTGTGCAAACGATCGGCTGGTGATTGACATTGTAGCTTGTGTTCAGCACCACCGGGACGCCGGTCAGCGCCTTCAGCCGCAACAACAGGTAATGGAACGGCGCGTTGTGCTCCCGGCACACCGTCTGCACCCGCGCTGTGCCATCGACATGGGTCACGGCCGGCAGCAGCGCCTTCGCGTCCTCACGAACGTGGGTCAGCATCGTCATGTAAGGATATTCTTCGCCGGCGTTCAGCACGAAGTACCGGTGCGCATCCTCGGCAGTAACGGCGGGCGCGAAGGGGCGGTAGTTCTGCCGCTTCTTGATCGCCAGGTTGATGCGGTCCTTGTTCGCCGCCTTGGCAGGCAACGCGAGCAAGCTGCGGTTGCCCAAGGCGCGGGCGCCGTACTCCATGCGGCCGTGGCACAGCGCGACGATCTTGTCGGCGGCAATATCGGCCGCCGCGGCATCCAGCATCTGCCGCTCGTCGCCGAATTCGCGCAGCGCCAGCCTGTCGTCCCTGGCCACGATCGCCCGCACCCGCTCGACATGCGGCGCCGGACCGAAGAATGGCATCACGCCAGGCAGGCGCAGCGGCGCGCCATGATTGAAAACATGTGCCGCGGCGGCGCCCAGGGCGGTGCCTTCATCGCCCGACGCATAGGCGACATGGATGCGCTCGAACATGCCGCTGGAGCGCAATTCGCCGATGGCGGCACAGTTCTCGGCACACCCGCCGCTCAGCAGCAGGTTGGTGGCCCTGGTCTGCTGCCGGTAGTGGCCGCAGATATGAAACAGTGCCTCGCGGAACCGTTCCTGCAGCGCGGCACTGATGGCGGCGCGTTCCTGATGCGAACAGGTGCGGCCGTCGATCCCCAGGCCGTCGGCCAAAGCTGCTGCGCTGGCGGTAAAGAACAGGCTCTCGGCGAAGCCCCGGTTCAGCGTGAGACACGGGATTTCGATGCTGCCGTTTGGCCCCAGGCGAATGGCCGATCGAAAGAACGCGCGATAGCGCTGCGGATCGCCAAAGCTGGCGAGGCCCATCACCTTGTATTCATCCTCGTTGAACGCATAGCCCAGGAACTGCGTGACCAGCGAATAGAACAGACCCAGCGATTGGGTCACCGGATAGCGCGCCAGGCGCGTGATCTTCGTGCCGTCGACATGGTAGATCGACGTCGCGCCGATCTCGCCTGCCGCGTCCATTACCACGCCAAGTCCCTGGTCGAATTCGCAGCTTGCCAGCGCCGCATGCAGATGGGCGTCATGATGGTCGATCGGATGGAACTGCGTGGCGCTGCCGGCGCGGCACCGTGTCTTCAACAGATTGAAAATGGCGTCAGGCGCCAGGCATTCCTGCCAATAGGCCCGCGACAGGTCTTCCGCGGCATAAATCGGACGATAGCGGCCGAAATTGAAATTCCCGCAAACGTCGCCGACTTCGGCCAGCGTCGCACCGGCCTCTTTCAGGCAGTAACGGATCGCCTGGAACGGAAACGCCCCGCTTTTCTTGTTGCGGTCGAACCGCTCCTCGGATGCGGCCGCGATGACATTGCCATCCAGCAAAAGCGCGGCGGCGGCGTCCATGCCCTGCACCACGCGCGAATCGTTCGCCATTTGCTCCGGGAAGTGCCGCTCGAGGAATCCGGCCACGTTTGCCAGTCCGGCAATCCCCAAGGTAAGCATGAGCGCCGCCCTCCCAGCACGTTGCAGGGTCGCCGCTCGATTTTACCAGAGCGGAACCAACCAATTATCGCAACGTGGCAGTGCGACAAGAGGCCGGCACCGCTCTCACGGGGCATTGATACGGTGCGGCACGCTTCACGCGGACGCGATAAGCCCTACTTCTTCTCCCGCCGCGCCGCCGCGAGCTCCTCGCGAAGACGCTCCACTTCCGCGCGCAGCGTCTCCACCTCCTCCATCCCGTCCGGCCGGCCGCGCCCGGCTTCGCCCTGCGGCCGATAGAACGGCGAGAACAAATTGAACGCCCGTTCCATCATCGCCATGTTCTGGCGGCTGACTTCCTCCATGTTGCCGAACGGGAACAACGTTCCCACCGACCCCATCGTCTTCTGCATCGCCGCCCGCATCTGCTCCTGCTGCTGGGCAAAGGCGGCCATCGCTTGCTCCAGGTATTTCGGCACCAGGCTTTGCACCTGGTCGCCATAGAAGCCGATGAGCTGGCGCAGGAAGGCGGTGGGCAGCAGATTGCGGCCCTTCCCTTCCTCCTCCACGATGATCTGGGTCAGCACGCCGCGCGTGATGTCCTCGCCGGTCTTGGCGTCGTACACCACGAAATCCCGCCCCTCGCGCACCATTTCCGCCAGGTTGTCCAGCGTGATGTAGCTGGAGCTGCGCGTGTCGTACAGCCGCCGATTGGCGTATTTCTTCACCACGACCGGCGGTTCGGCAGTCTTGGTTTCAGGCGCGGTCTGGACGTCGTCGGCCATGGGGGTTTTCCTCGCGGCGGGGCGTGACGTCTAGCATGCCCGGCCATGCCGCGCTTGCGAAGGTGTTTTTTGCACCGCAGCGCGGTTTGCCGTTCCGCGCAAGCCAAGGCGCCCCTATGGTCCGCCGGCGCACAGGAGGGTGAATGAGGCATGAGCGACGGCGCCGGCCGGGACGACGCCGCGGATCCCGACCTGCGGAAGCTGGCGCAGGACTGGATCACGCTATGGCAGAGCGAACTGGCGGGGCTGGCCACCGACCGCGAGGCGCAGGAATCCTGGCAGGCGATCGTGCGGGTCTGGGCCGCGGCGGCGACGGGCATGCTGCGGGCAATGCCGGTGGGGACCGCCGCCCCGCCTCCACGGCCCTGGGCTGCCGCGCCACCCCATCCCTCCCCCGCGAGGAGCGAGGCAGCTTCGTCCACGTCCGCCCCCCGCGATGACAGCCCCGCTGCAACGCCGGGGGCCGCGGCCCCTGCTGCTGCATCTGACGCTCGCGATGCTGAGATCGAGCGCCTCGCGCGCCGCATCGCTGAACTGGAAACACGCCTGGCCGAACTCGAACGAGGCGATCGCGGCGGCGGTACGCGACGCTCTGGAAGCGGGCGCGGACGGCGCGTTCCCCGCCGCGGTGTGGCAGGAGACGCTGCGCCAGGACGCCGCCCTGATTGAGGGCATCGCCGCCTACCGCCGCCATCCCTGGTTCCGCGACCTGCCCGATCCGCCTTCCGTCTGGCAGGAGGGCGGCAGCCGCATGCTCGACTATGGCGTCCCCGGGGGCGACGACGGACCACGCGCATTGTTCGTACCCAGCCTGGTAAACCGGGCCTACGTGCTGGACCTTGCCCCGAGGCACTCGATGCTCCGGTGGCTGGCCGGGCATGGGGTGCACCCGCTGTTGCTGGACTGGGGCTGGCCAGGCGAAGCCGAGCGTCGCTTCACCCTGACCGATTACGTTGCCGGCCGGCTGGAACGCGCGCTGGCCGCGGCGGGCCCCGGCACGGTTCTGGCCGGTTACTGCATGGGCGGCACGCTGGCCGTCGCCGCAGCCCAGCGGCGGCCGGATTTGGTGCGGGCACTGGCCTTGCTCGCGGCACCGTGGGACTTCCACGCGCCCGATCCGGCGGCGGCGATCCAGGCGGCCGAGATGCTGCCGCTGATCGAACCGGCGCTGGCGTTCAACGATACGCTACCGGTGGACCTGCTTCAGGTATTGTTCGGATTGCTCGACCCGTGGGGCGTGGCGGACAAATACCGCAGCTTCGCCCGCCAGGATCCCGCGAGCGAGCGCGCCCGGCTGTTTGTCGCGCTGGAGGACTGGCTGAACGACGGCGTGCCGCTGGCCGCACCGGTGGCGCGGGAGTGCCTGGCAGGCTGGTACGGCGCCAACACGCCCGCGCGAGGCGAATGGCGGATTGCCGGGCTGCCGGTGGACCCGGCCGCGCTGCGGCTGCCGTGCTTTGTCGCGGCGCCGGCGCGAGACCGGATCGTCCCGCCGGAATCCGCACGGCCGCTGGCCGGGTTGATCGCCGGCGCGACGCTGATCGAACCGGCGGCCGGCCATATCGGCATGGCGGCTGGCCACACGGCGGAACGCGTGCTGTGGCAGCCGTTCCGGGCGTGGCTGTTGGGGATTTAGTTAGTTAATCATATGTCGTTGGTTAACCACATGCCATTGGTTAACCATATGCCATTGGTTAACCACATGTCATTGCGAGGAGCGGAGCGACGAAGCAATCTCCTTCGAATTAACGCTCGGATCATTCGTGCGCCACTCGAACGAGATTGCTTCGGCGCTACGCGCCTCGCAATGACATCTGAGGAGCGCTACGCGCCGCTCAACCCGAGCCAACATTCACTTCGCCAGCCGCCGCTCCACGATGTTCGCGAACAGCGCCACGCCGTACGGAATCGCGGCGTCGTTGAAATTATAGGCGGGATTGTGCACCGGCGCGCTATCCTCGCCGTTGCCGAGGTTGATATACGCGCCCGGCACCTTCTGCAGCATGAAGCTGAAATCCTCCGACGCGTTCGCCGGCGGCTTGTTGCGATCCACCTTCGCGTCGCCCACCAGGCCCGCCGCGGCATCGGCGAACTCGCGCGCATGGTTCACGTCGTTCATCAGCGCCGCGAAGACGATGCGAAAATCCACCTCCGCTTCGGCGCCAAAGCCGGCGGCAACGCTGCTGGCAAGCCGCTTCATGTTGGTCTCGACGAGCTGCATCGTCTCGGTCTTGAACGTGCGTACGGTGCCGCCCAGCGTCGCGGTCTGCGGAATCACGTTATAGGCATCGCCGCCGTGCATCCGCGTAATGCTGACCACTGCCATGTCGTGCGGCGGCACGTTGCGAGACACAATGGATTGCAGCGCCGCGCCGACATGGAACGCGGCGACCACGGGATCGATCGCGACCTCGGGCCGTGCGCCGTGGCCGCCCTTTCCCGTGATAACGACGTCGAACATCGCGGCGCCCGCCATCGCCAGGCCGGGCGTGATGCCGAACTGCCCGACCGGCATGCCGGGCCGGTTGTGCATGCCGAAAATCGCGTCGCACGGAAAACGTTCGAACAATTTGTCTTCCAGCATGGCGAGCGCGCCGCCGGCGCCCTCCTCGCCGGGCTGGAAAATGAAGTTGACCGTGCCTTTGAAATTGCGCGTATCCGCCAGGTACTTCGCCGCGCCGAGCAACATGGTGGTGTGGCCATCATGGCCGCACGCATGCATCCGCCCCGCATTCCGGCTGCTGTACGGCAGGTTCGTCTGCTCTTCCATCGGCAGCGCGTCCATGTCGGCGCGCAACCCGATCGAGGGACCATCGCCATTGCGCAACACGCCGACCACGCCGGTCTTGCCGACACCGCGGTGCACTTCGATGCCCCACGCGGCCAGCTTGCCGGCGACGCGTTCGGCGGTCCGATGCTCTTCCAACCCGAGCTCCGGGTGCGCATGGATATCGCGGCGGAATTCGGTGAGTTCGTCTTGGTAACGGCGGGCGCGGTCGATGGTGGTTTCGGTCATAGTGGCTCTCGGAGGTGGGTCAGGTCAGGTTGAGGCGGCTGCGGAAGGCTTCGTCGCGCAGGCTGAATTCCTTGCCGGCAAGGTCATCGGCGGCGGGCGTACACAGATAGACGATCGCGGCGGCAGGATGCGCAACGGGGGTCAGGTTTTCGCGCGGAATCCGGCTGACCGGATTCACCCCGGACGCGCGGATGATCACCTGCATGTCGGTATCCGTGGTCCCCGGCTGGAAACCGAACACGCGGATGCCCTGCGCCGCATGCTCGAGTGCGACCGCGCGCGTCAGCATGGCGAGACCGGCCTTGGCGGCGCAATAGGCGCTCCAGCCTTCCAGCGGATTATGCGCCGCACCCGAGGAGACGTTCACGATGGTACCGCCCCCGGACGCGATCATGGCCGGCAGCACGGCGCGGATGGCGTGATAGGCGCCGGCGAGGTTGATCTGGATGTTGCGCGCCCAGGTGGCGGGATCGCTTTCGGCAATGCTGGCGATCGGTTCGATGACGCCGGCGTTATTGATCAGCGCATCGATCTTGCCGAAGCGGCGTTGCGTTTCCGCGGCCAGGCGTTGCACAGAGGCCCAGTCGGACACATCGCAGGCAGTCGTGGTAACGGTGCCGCCATCACGGCCGATCGACTGCGCGACAGCACCGAGCTGCCCTGCATCGCGGGCCGTCAGCATCACGCCGGCGCCCGCCTTGGCGAGTGCCGCGGCGGCGGCGGCGCCGATGCCGCGGCTCGCGCCGGTAACGATGATCGCCTTGCCGGTCAGGCTGTGCATGTATCGGCCTCCTACCCGATCGCCGGACTCGCTTTAGGGGAGCAGACGGCGGACAGCAAATGTCCTCCATCCCGGCGCTGCCCGCTGCCCCCCTGTCACGCTGTCCCCCTGTCACGCCTCCCCCCTGTCATTGCGAGGAGCGTAGCGACGAAGCAATCTCGAACCGGATTGCGTTGGCTCCTGAGGGCCTCGCATGAAACAACATCTCCCCTCCCCGTGCGGGAGGGGATCCTGAGGAGGGGACAATGCGCGTTTCGACTGTTTTGCCGGTGGAGGATTGGACCGCGTGCGCCCCCGCCGCGCGCCAGGCAGAGGAAGACGGCTTCGACTGCGTCACCGCCAATGAGTTGCGGCACGATCCGTTCTCGCCGCTGGCCTTCGCGGCCCTGGCAACGCAGCGCGTGGAGCTGGCGACGTCGGTGGCCATCGCGTTTCCGCGCAGTCCGATGATTGTGGCGAACCATGCCTGGGATCTGCACCGGCATTCGAAGGGGCGGTTCGTGCTCGGGCTCGGCAGCCAGGTGAAGGCACATAACGAGCGGCGCTTCTCGGTGCCGTGGATCGCCCCCGCAGCGCGCATGGGCGAATATGTGCAGGCGCTGCGTGCGATCTTTCGCTGCTGGGAAAACGGCGAGAAGCTCGACTATCGCGGCAAATACTACACGTTCACGCTGATGACGCCGGAGTTCTCGCCCGGCGCGCTGGGTCTGCCCATGCCGAGGATCGCGCTGGCGGCGGTAGGACCGCTGATGCTGAAGACCGCGGCCCGCGTGGCGGACAGCGTGCGGCTGCACGGCTTTGCGACGCGGCGCTATCTGGAGGAAGTAGTGCGGCCGATGCTGGCGGCGGACCTGGCCGCAGCGGGAAAGTCGTTCGAAGATTTTGAAGTGACCGGCGGCGGATTTGTCGTCACCGGTCCCGATGAGGCGGCGGTGCGAGCAGCCGCGGAGAAGATCCGGTATCGCGTCGCATTCTATGGATCGACGCCGGCGTATCGCGGCGTGTTCGATATTCACGGGCTGTCGGATCTGGGCGTGCGGCTGACCGAGATGTCGAAGCAGGGCGCCTGGAAGGACATGGCGGCACAGATATCCGACGAAGTGCTCGATCTGTTCGTTGCACGAGCACCGTATGAGGGGATTGCGGAAGCGATCGAGCGGCGGTTCGGCGGCATCGTCGATACGGTGTCGATCGACTTCGCGCCGGGAACCGATGCGGCGACGCGAAGAAGGGTGGTGGAAGGAATCCAGCGGATACCGAGCTGCTTCGGCCAACAAAACCTCGCCCGCGAAGCGGGAGAGGTCGAGACGCCGTAGGCGGCGAGGGTGAGGGTGATCGGGAGGGTTCCCAGAAAAATTTGCCGACGCGATCACCCTCACCCTTGACGCCTCGCGTCTCGCGTTGATCCGCTTCGCGGCGCAACCCCGCCCGCAGCGCGGGCGAGATTCTCTTCAAGCTCGCCGCCGCTCCTTCTTCGTATCCCGCACCAGCAGCGGTGCCAGGAACCGCCCCGTATAGCTGTCCAGGTTCGCCGCAATGTCCTCCGGCGTGCCTTCCGCGACGATACGGCCGCCGCCGTCGCCGCCTTCCGGACCCAGGTCAAGAATCCAATCCGCCGTCTTGATCACTTCCAGATTATGTTCGATCACCACGACGGTGTTACCCTGCTCTACCAGCGCATGCAGCACCTCCAGCAGCTTGCGCACATCCTCGAAATGCAGCCCGGTAGTAGGTTCGTCCAAAATGTACAGCGTGCGCCCGGTCGCCCGCCGCGCCAGTTCCTTCGACAGCTTGATTCGCTGCGCCTCGCCGCCCGAAAGCGTCGTCGCCTGCTGGCCCAGCGCAATATACCCCAGCCCGACCTGCTGCAGAATCTTCAACCGGTCGTGAATCCGCTGCTGGGCGCTGAAATAGGGCACCGCCTCGTCCACCGTCATCGCCAGCACTTCGGCGATCGACTTGTCGCGGAACTTGATTTCCAGCGTCTCGCGATTGTAGCGCTTGCCCTTGCAGACGTCGCATGTCACGTAGACGTCGGGCAGGAAGTGCATCTCGATCTTCAGCACGCCGTCGCCCTGGCACGCTTCGCAACGCCCGCCTTTCACGTTGAAGCTGAAGCGGCCGGGCTTGTAGCCGCGCGCACGGGAATCCGGCAGTTCGGCAAACCAGTCGCGGATCGGCGCGAACAGATCGGTGTAGGTGGCGGGGTTCGAACGCGGCGTGCGGCCGATCGGCGACTGGTCGATGTCGATGATCTTGTCGAGCAATTCCAAATTCTCGATGCGGTCGTGCGGCGCGGGCACTTCGCCCGAGCCCATCAGCCGGCGCGCCGCGGCCTTGTACAGCGTATCCACCACCAGCGTCGATTTGCCGCCGCCCGACACGCCGGTGACGCAGGTGAACGTGCCGAGCGGAAATCCCGCCGACAGGTTCTTCAGATTGTTCCCCCGCGCGCCGACCACGCGCACCACGCGATCCGCCTGCATCGGCCGGCGCAGCGCCGGAACGGCGATGCTGCGGCGGCCGGAAAGATAGTCGCCGGTCAGCGATTTCGGATTGGCAGCGATGGCGGCAGGCGGGCCTTCGGCAACCACATGACCGCCGTTGATTCCCGCAGCCGGCCCCATGTCGACGACATGGTCGGCCGCGCGAATTGCGTCTTCGTCATGTTCCACCACAAGAACAGTGTTGCCGAGGTCGCGCAGCCGCCGAAGCGTGGTGAGCAAGCGTTCGTTGTCGCGCTGGTGCAGGCCGATGGACGGCTCGTCCAGCACGTACAGCACGCCCGTCAGGCCGGAGCCGATCTGGCTCGCCAGGCGAATGCGCTGGGATTCACCGCCGGACAGCGTGGCGGAGGAACGCGCCAGCGCCAGGTAATCCAGGCCGACATCGACCAGGAACTGCAACCGGTCGAGGATCTCGCGCAGGATGCGGCGGGCGATTTCGGCACGCTGCGGCGTCAGAGTCGGCATCACGCCATCGAACCAGCCCAGCGCCTCGCGGATCGACAGGGCAGACGCCTCGGCGATGTTCTTGCCGGCGACGCGCACCGCCAGCGCTTCGGGCTTCAGCCGCGCACCGTTGCAGGCCGCGCACGGTTTTTCCGCCTGGTAGCGCGAGAGTTCCTCGCGCACCCAGACGCTGTCGGTTTCCTGGAAACGGCGTTGCAGGTTGCGCAGCACACCTTCGAACGACTTGGTCACCGTGTAGGCGCGCACGCCGTCCTTGTAGGTGAACGCCACGGCCTCGTCGCCGGTGCCGTGCAGGATCGCCTCGCGGACGCGTTTCGACAGGTCCTGCCACGGAGTTTTCGTGGTGACCTTGTAATGCTTCGCCAGGCTTTGCAGCGTCTGGTCGTAGTAAGGGCTCTGCGCCCCCCGCCACGGCGCGATCGCGCCGTCGGCCAGCGACAGCCGTTCGTCCGGCACCACCAGCGCCGGATCGAAGAACGTTTCCGTGCCGATGCCGCCGCAGGCCGGGCACGCCCCGTGCGGCGAGTTGAAGGAGAACAGCCGCGGTTCGATTTCTTCGATCGTGAATCCGGAAACGGGGCAGGCGAAGCGCGAGGAAAACACCGTGCGCTCTCCGCCATCGGCTTTTTCCGCATACGCAACGCCATCCGACAGCGCCAGAGCGGTCTCGAAACTGTCGGCCAGGCGTGGAGCGATGCCGTCGCGCACCACGATGCGGTCCACCACCGCCTCGATCTCGTGCTTGATCTTGCGATTCAGCGACGGGACCTCGCCGATCTCATACAGCGTGCCGTCCACCTTCACGCGGGTAAAACCCTTGCGTTGCAGCTCCGCCAGTTCCTTGCGGTACTCGCCCTTGCGGTCGCGCACCACGGGTGCGAGCAGCAACAGGCGCGTGCCCTCCGGCATCGCCATGACGCGATCCACCATCTGCGAAACGGTCTGCGCCTCGATCGGCAGGCCGGTCGCGGGCGAATACGGCACCCCGACTCGCGCCCACAGCAATCGCATATAGTCGTGGATTTCCGTCACCGTCCCCACGGTGGACCGCGGATTCCGGCTGGTCGTCTTTTGCTCGATCGAAATGGCGGGCGACAGGCCGTCGATGCTGTCAACGTCCGGCTTGCCCATCAGCTCCAGGAATTGCCGCGCGTAAGCGGACAGCGACTCGACATAGCGGCGCTGGCCCTCGGCATAGATCGTGTCGAACGCCAGCGAGGACTTGCCGGACCCGGACAGCCCGGTCAGCACCGTCAGGCTGTCGCGCGGGATAACGACATCCACGTTCTTCAGATTGTGCTCTCGCGCGCCGCGCACGTGGATGGAGCCGGGCATTTTTTGTCCTGCTTGTTCACGGGATGTTCCGAGTATATAGGCAATTTCCGCGTGGCCTGGAAGGGCTTGGTTAACCGATGGCGATCCAGGATGGGAGGGAGTAACGTCACTCCTTTAACGATGGGGGCTCCGTCATGGCGGGCAGCGTGAACAAAGTGATCCTGGTGGGCAACCTCGGCAAGGACCCGGAGGTGCGCACCACGCAGGACGGCACGAAAATCGTCAGCTTGACGTTGGCGACCAGCGAGAATTGGACCGATCGTTCCTCCGGCGAACGCAAGGAACGCACGGAATGGCACCGCGTGGTGATCTTCAACGACCGCATCGGCGAGGTGGCGGAGCGTTACCTGCGCAAGGGGCGCAAGGTCTATCTCGAAGGCTCGTTGCAGACCCGCAAGTGGACCGACCAGAGCGGACAGGAACGGTACACCACCGAAGTGGTCATCGGGCGATTCCGTGGCGAGCTGGTGCTGATCGACAGCCAGCGCGGCGAGGACACCGGAACGGCTGAAGGCGGCGGTGGCGGTTTCCGCGACCGCGCGCCGGCGGCACGACCGGCCGCGGGCGGCGCCCCGCGCAGCGGCGGCCCATCCTGGGATGCACCGAAGGGCGGCGATCTCGACGACGAGATTCCGTTCTAACCTTTCGGATAGGTCAAGTCCCAATCCCGACAGGTTAGGACGTCGCGAGTAGCCCAGAATCCAACCCGTCAAGACCTGTGCCGAGATACAAGGCACGACCGGCGGGTCGCGTTGCGCAACCTGCACCCGATCATCTCCCGAAGATGGCCGGCTAATTCTACTTCCTGATTACGCACCTTGCTCAGCCGCCCGCAGCTTGGTACAAACCATGAACAAGTAACCCCCGGCGGAGAAATGGCATGGCCCGCAATACGGTACAGTACCAGAAA
>Ga0335075_10005810_pt1 | contig 19080 bp, 15 predicted proteins | sample Lox_Sample_24_FD_206723 | JGI IMG/M metagenome (GOLD analysis project Ga0335075, IMG submission 206723) | Soil microbial communities from Loxahatchee National Wildlife Refuge, Florida, United States - Lox_Sample_2.4 | ecosystem: Environmental > Terrestrial > Soil > Wetlands | place: USA... | reverse complement strand
CCGCGTACGCGGACGGTGGCCCGCTTGTTCATGCCGGCGCAGTAGTAGCCGACGTGGCCCTCGATCTCGACCTCGCATTCGGCGTCGATGCCGACGGCCACGGCATGGCGCCCGTCGGGGTTGAGGACCCGGATGAGCCCGCGCGCGTCGGGCCCGTGCAGGGCGCGGTTGAGCTCGCGCACGGTGTCCGAGCGCAGATCGAAGGTGAGCGCCGTCTCCGGCGTGGTCTGCGGCGTGGCCATCACGCCACCAGCGCGGTGCCCCAGCTGTAGACGTGCCCCGGCACCGGCTCCCAGCTGACGGCGTCCTCCGCGCCCGGGAGCACGGCGATCGCCCGGTACTCCGACGCCATCGCCACCCACTCCTCGGTCTCGGCCATCACCGCGGGCTTGCAGGCGATCGGGTCGCGCAGCACCGCGAAGCCGTCCGCCGTGCCCACCGCGAAGGTGTAGAAGCCGTCGAGGTCGTCCAGGCACCCCTCCAGAGCCTGCTCGAGCGTCGCTCCCTGGGCCATCTTCCAGGTGAGGTAGCCGGCGGCGACCTCGGAGTCGTTGTCGGTCTGGAAGTGGATCCCCTCCTTGCGCAGGGCGCGGCGCAGGCGGTTGTGGTTCGAGAGCGAGCCGTTATGATCCAGGCACAGGTCGAGTCCGGTGGAGAACGGGTGCGAGTGCTCGGTGGTCACGCGGCTCTCGGTGGCCATCCGCGTGTGCCCGAGGGCGTGGCTGCCCTCGATACCGGCCAGCTCGTAGCGGCGCACGAAATCGCCGGGAGGGCCGGCCTCCTTGTAGATCTCGATCGTCTTCCCCGCGCTCATCAGAGTCAGCTCCGGACGGGTGACGCGCAACCACGCCTCCACGTCGGCCGCGGCGCCCTCCACGGTGAACACCGCGTGGGTGGCGCGCACGCCGGTCAGCGTGGCGTCGCCGAACTGCAGCGCCAGCGCGTCGGCGAGGTCACCCCAGCCCGGCTCGTCGGTGGCCGAGTGCACGGAGATCTTGCACCAGCCGTCGGGGGCGGGGTCCCGGTAGAAGGCGACCCCGGCGCTGTCAGGTCCGCGGTCGGAAAGCTGCTCGAGCATGGCCGCCAGGTGGACGCCTAGCTGCGACCGCAGCGCATCAGTCTTGGTGTAAAGGCCCGCAATGCCGCACATGGCCGTGGAGCGTAAGACCTGGTCTGAGCCGGTCCAATGGCTGGGTGGAGCACACTTTGACGGAGAAATGTGGCGAGGTCAGCCACAGGAGGGTCCTGTCAAGCGTGTGAAGCAGTGCTGCTCTTGCGGTTGCGTTAGGAACTCAAACTGGTAAGCGCTTCTGCGCCCGCTTGACCACCAGCAGCGCCTCGCGCAACTCGGTCCGCGCGATGGAGGTCATCCCCCCGGGCTCGATCAGGTTGTCGGCGGGACGGCCGTCGGCGATGAGCTTGGCGTGATGCTCGAAGCGCGCCGCCGAGATCACCTCGAAGGCCTCGGCCAGCCCGCGCGCCTCGTCGTCGTCGAGCGTGCCGGTCATCGCCGCGGCGTCGATCCGATCGAGCGTCGGCGAGATCGTCACTCCGGCGGCGATGGCGTGATAGCGGACGAGGTTGACGATCGGGATGATCGCCCCCTTCTTGAGATCCAGGCGGCCGTCGCCGTCGGTGGAGAGCTGGCCTCGGAAGCCGATGGCGACGGGGAAGCCCGCCGCCGAGCGCGCCAGCAGCCGCATGAACTGCGGGTAGTCACGCGCGGCGCGGATGCGGGCGGTGAGCTCCCCGACCACGTCGAGCCCGCCGGTGGCCGGGCGAAAATCGAAAGCCACGGTGGCGCGGACGAGGTGCGACTCGTCAGGTTGGGTCAGACACTCGTCAAAGGTCCGCAGCCAGTCGGGCTTGGACATGCGCCAGCGGCGGTCGCGGGCCATGACGCCGTTGTTGTCGAGGCCGATGCCGCAGCGCTCCAGGCCCTCGTTGACATCCTGGCCCAGGCGCTCGAAGTAGGCGTCGGCCGCCTCCGGGCTGAGCTCCGCCCCCGGAGCGGGCCGCGCGTAGGCCAGCGCGTTGTCCTGATCGGAGGCGAGGGTGAACTCGCGGCGCGCCGCTGAGCCCATGTCCAGCCACGCCCACGGCAGCGGGGCCGGCCCGTGCGCCTGCAGGGAGAACTCGATCAGCCGCGACACCACCGCATCCTGGGCCAGGCTGAGCACCCGGCCGAGCTCGGGCGAGGGGACGCCCGCGCGGGCCAGGCTGAGGAACAGCCCGGGCAGACGCGCGACGGCCTGGAGGAGGCTGTCGGCGTCGGCGGCGCCGAGGATCGTGTGGCGCAGCCCGATCGGGCTGTTGGCATCGAGGCGCAGCAGATCGGTGGCCGAGAGGACGCCGATCACCCCGTCGCCGTCGACCACCGCGAGGTGCTCCACCCCTTCGGCCACCATGTCGACGGTCGCCTCGATGGCGAGCTGGCGCTCGGGCACGGTCGGTGCCGGTGCCCGCGCCAGCGCGTGGGCGGGGGCGTCGGGGGACAACGCCCCCTCCGCAACGGCCGCCCGCACGTCGGCATCGGTGAGGATGCCGATCGCCTCATCGGGCATGGCCACCAGCAGCGCCTGCAGGTGCTCATCCCCCAGCCGGCGCGCCGCCGAGCGCAGCGTCTCGGCGGGTTCGGCGTACACCGCCGGGCGCATGATCGCCGAGACCGGCGTGGTGCCGACGTCGTGCAGTCCGTGAACGGTGTGCCCGGTGTTGCTCAGGCGCTTGCGCAGCGACCCGGCGACGTAGGCGACGCCCGCCTCGGTGGCCAGCACCTGACGGGTCGCCTGCGGGGAGAACAGGGCGCAGCGCGACGGCTCACGCGCGCGCACGGTGAAGGCGGGCGACATGCCGGTCAGCAGCGAGGGGTGCCCGAAGCATTCTCCCGGCTCGAGCACCTGGATCACCTCGCCCGAATGCACCACATCCATGGACCCTGTGAGCAGGACCCACATGCCGGGAGCGGGCCGCCCGTCCTCCACCAGCAGCACGGCGCCGGGCTCGTAATCCTGGACCGTCACCTCCGCGGTCAGCAAGCGCAGCTGTTCTGGCCCCAGTGCGTCGAACGGCGGATGGGCGGCGAGGAATGTGTCCAGGTTGTCCATGTCAGACGCCCCAATTGTGTTCGTCTGGTGCCTTGTGAGCCAACGACGACATGTCAGGGTAAGCCCAGCAACGACCAGCGGACCTGGAGGCCACATGCCGGACGACATGACCACGCCCGGACCTTTTGAGGACGAGCTCGTCTACGAGGGCGCCGGGCTCCCGAAGACGACCAACTGGTGGGGCGCCTTCGTGATCGGCTTGGCAGGCACGATCCTGGTCACCGGGATCGCGCCGGTCATGGTCACGGAGCTGGGCGCCGCGTCGGTCCCCGTGATCGTGTTCATCACCATCACCGGCTATCTCGTGTGCCTCCTTCTGGCGGAGTTGTCGGCAATGATGCCGGACCGCTCGGGTGGATTGCCCTCCTATGCATATCCCGCCTACAAGGACAAGTGGCCGCGTACCGCGGAACACATCAACGGCTTCACCGCGTGGGCCTACTGGCTGGGCTGGTTCCCGGTGGCGCCGCTGAACATGATCCTGGCCTCGCTGTACATCGCGGACCGCTTCAAGCTGACGAGCGGCTCCCTGACGGTATTCAGCACCCCGATCAGTTACTGGACGCTGGGCATCTCGATCGTGGGCCTGGTCATCCTGGCCGTCCCGGCGATCCGCGGTCTGCGCTTCGGGACGATGTTCGCCACCACGCTGGCCATCCTGTCGATGATCCCGCTGACCTTCCTGGCCATCGCGTGGATCTTCAATCCGTCGGTGGTGGACTTCGGCCAGCTCTTCCACTTCCAGCACACCAACGGCAGCGGGTTCTTCTCCAGCCTGTTCGGACACAACTGGCTGACCCTGTACATCGCGTTCAGCTTCCTGCTCACCTGGAACGTGATCGCCATGGAGGCCGCCGCCTGTTACATCGGGGAGACCAAGAACCCCGATCGCGACGCCAAGATCGCGATGAACCTCGAGGGGCTGTACGGCCTGTTCATCTACACGATGATCCCGGTGGCCTTCATCATCGTCATCGGCAACCACGCGTTGGGCAACCCGGCGCTGGTCGACCCGCAGACGATGTTCGTCACCTTCGCCTCGAAGGTGTTCGGCGCGGGCGCGGGCTCCAACCTTCTGGACTGGCTGGTGGCGATCATGCTGATCCTCGCCCTCATCCTGTCGGCCCTGAACGCCATCACGGGTACAGCGCGGTCGCTGCACCAGATGTCCACCGACGGTCAGTTCCCGAAGTTCTTCCAGAAGGTCAACGCGGCCGGTGTCCCGGACCGGGCGATGATCTTCAACGTCGTGTGCTCCATCCTGGTGGTGTTCGCCGGCGGCGCGGTGCAGATCTATACCCTGTCCAACGTCGGCTACCTCGCCTCGTTCATCCCGGTGCTGATCGGCTACTACCTGCTGCGCAAGCATCGCCCCAACGTCCGGCGGCCGTTCAAGCTGCCCGAGTGGATGAAGTGGGTGGCGATCGGGATCGCGGCGATCTACCTGGTCATCTACTTCTACGGCGGCCCGGTGTACGCCTCGTGCGCCTGTAATGCCGCGGGCACCAAGACGTTGCCCTTCTACTTCATCGGCTGGGGCGTGCTCCTGCTCTACCTGCCGCTGTACTGGTACCGCAAACGGGTCGAGGATCCGCGCGCGTCACCGGCCGAGGCACTGTCGCCCACACAGGCGGGCGTGGCCGGAGCCGGGGATTGAGCGCCACCGCGCAGGTGGCGGAGCCCTCACCCGATCAGACTGCCTTTCGGCGGATTCTGCTGGCCTCTGAGGGCCGGCAGATCCCGCCGGCAGCGGTCGCCCGGACCGTTGAGTTGGCCAAGGCGGCCGGGGCGAGCGTGCATGTGTTCACGATCGCCCGGATCCACGGCACCGGGTTCGGGATGCCCACTCCGGGGCTGCTGCCGTCCAAGAAGGAGTGGGCCGAGCAGCGCGACATCGTCTCCAAGACGATCCGGCGCCTGGAGCGCAAGGGCCTGAAGGCCGATGGGCATGTGCTCGGCACGCGCAACGCCACCAAGAAGATCCTGGAGGAGGCCAAGAAGGAGGGCTGCGACGCCATCGTCATGGCCGCCGACGCCGATCGCAACCGCGTCACCGGCAACATGATGTGGACCCAGGAGCCCCAGCGCGTGCGGCGCAAGGCCAAGCTCCCGGTCTACCTCGTCACCGACGCGTAGCCCGCCCCGGCCCGGCAACCCGCCCCCGGGCCGGCCGCAGCAAGTAAACTTATGAGTTTACTTGCTCCACGCTAGGCCGGCGCGCCGGGGCGCCCGTGCAGCCGGGCGAGCTTGATGGCCAGCTCCAGGGAGAGCAGGTCGTCGGTGTTGAGGTCAAGGCCGGTCAGCTCCTCGATCCGCCCCAGGCGCTGGCGCAGCGTGTTGGGGTGCACGTACAGGGCCCGGGCGGACTCGATCACGCTGCGGCGCTCGGACAGGTAGCGCTCGAGCGTGTCCAGCAGCGAGGTGCGCCGGCGGCGGTCGTACTCGATGAGGAGATCGACGGCGGCCCGCATCCGGTCGCGCGGGGCGTCCTCGGCCCCGATCTGGACCAGGTACCGGTAGGCCCCGACCTGCGAGTAGGCGATGGCACCCCCGTCGCGCAGCAGCGCGTGCGCGATGGTGGCCGCGTCGCTCGCCTCGCGATAGGCACCCGGCGCGTCGTCGGGCGTGTCGCGCAGCTCCGAGACGCCGATGACCGCGCTGTGCGCCTGGCCCAGTTCGCGCGCGTCGCGCAACAGCCCCTCGATGGCGCCGTGGCGCGCGGACCCGAAGGCGAGCAGCGCTCGCACCGGTCCCGGCCCGGCCTCGACCGCCGCGCGTGGGGTGAGCTCGCCCAAGCCACGGCCGAGCGCCTCGGCGGCGACACGCCACTCGCTGGTCGACTGCGCCCGTGAGCCGGCCGGCTGCGCCGAGAGCACGAGATATGGCGCGTTGAGGTCACAGCGGACCTCGGCCGCCTTGGCCGCGGCGAAGGTGGTGGCCCCGGCGGCCAGCGCCTCGAACAGGTCCTTGATCGTGTTGGCCTTCGTCAGCCCCTCGATCAGCTCCGCGCGCTTGATCGCCACCGCCGCCAGATGGGCGATGGCGCGCGAGATCTCGGCGTCCTCGTCGGAGAAGGCGCGCGCCTCCGCCGAGGCCACGCACAGCACGCCGACCCGGTCAGGGCCCACCGCCAGCGGCGTCACCAGCACGTCGGCCAGATGCTCAGAGGGCCACAGCGCGCGTCCGGCGGCACGCCGGGCCGGCCCCGACCGGCTCTCCAATCCGGCCAGCATCACCTCGGCGACCCTGGTCAGCGCAGGCGCCGGCAGCGTCTCGGGGTGCGAGGCATAGGGGAGCACCGTCTCGCCGTCGGGCGCGACGCGCAGCAGCTGGCAGGCGTCAGCGTCGAGCAGCGCGGCGGTGCCGCGCACCAGTACCTCGCCCAGCTCGCCGGCATCGGGCGCCGCCGCCACCTGCTGGGCCAGCTCCGACAGGCCGGTGAGCGAGTCGACCCGGCGGCGCTCACGGTCATAGAGCTGTGCGTTCTCGATGGCTCCGGAGACCAGCGAGGCGATGTGGGTGAGCAGGTTGGGCGTGTCCTCGCCGAACTCGTGCGGCGCGCGCGTGTGCAGCACGATCACGCCGATCGTCTCCCCCGCCCGCGAGAGAACCGGCACGGCCGCCATCGATTGAAAGGACTCCTCCTCGAGCAGCGGGACGTACTTCATGCGCGGATCCTGCATGGCGCGGTCGCGGATGAACTCGGGGCGGCGGTGGCGGGCGACCCAGCCGGCCAGCCCCTCCTGCACCGAGAAGCGGACGTTGCCCACCGCCTCGCTGAACACGGGCGAGGCCGCGCGGATCACCAGCTCGGGCCCCTCCACGAGGTAGATGAAGCAGGCGTGGCTGCCGGTGGCCTCGGTGGCCAGGTCGACGACGCCCTGGAGCATGGGCGCCAGCTCCAGCGACGAGGAGACGAGCCTGATGACACCGTACAGCGTCCGGTTCTCCTCGCGGAGGCCGTGGAGCTCGGTGACGTTCGGGCTCGGTGATTCTGCCGGGAGTGCCATGCGGTCCTTGCTATGTGCGGCGTGCACATGCCTGGGCGCCCTAACGCGGTGCCCGGGACCATTGTGCAGCACGGCGGCGCGCATATAGAAATGGGCAATGATCGATCCTCCCCGCAACGAAGACGACGTTCGCAAGATCGTCCAGGACAACGGCATCGAGTTCCTGTTCGCGCAGTTCGTGGACATGCACGGCAAGCCGAGCGCGAAACTGGTGCCCGCCCACCATCTCGACGACCTGCTGACCGAGGGCGCCGGGTTTGCCGGGTTCGCGGCCGGCGACATCGGACAGGGGCCCGACGATCCCGACATGATCGCCATGCCCGACGTGACCACGCTGACGATCCTGCCGTGGCGACCGACCGTCGCCCGCTTCGCCTGCAACGTGACGGTGGAGGGCGAGGAGTGGGACTACTGCCCGCGCACGATCCTGCGCCGCGCCCTGGCGCGCGCGGCCGAGCAGGGCTACGAGATGCGCATCGGCGCCGAGCTCGAGTACTTCCTGCTGCGCCGCGCCGCCGACGGCTCCCTCGAGCTCGCCGACCCCCTCGACACCCTTGACCAGCCCTGTTACGACATGCGCGCGCTGACGCGCAATCTCGACTTCGTCTCCGAGGTCTCGCGCGCGGTCACCGAGCTGGGGTGGGACAACTACGCCACCGACCACGAGGACGCCAACGGGCAGTTCGAACAGAACTTCCAGTACGCCGATGCGCTGGTCACCTGTGACCGGGCGATCTTCTACCGCTACATGGTCGAGTCGCTGGCCCAGCAGCGGGGCCTGATCGCCACCTTCATGCCCAAGCCGTTCGCCAACCTGACCGGTAACGGCTGCCACTTCCACGTCTCGCTCTGGAAGGACGGCGAGAACGTCTTTGAGCGCGAGGCGTCAGACGATCCGCGCGGGCTGGGCCTCTCAGAGCTGGGCTACAACTTCATCGGCGGCCTGAAGGCCAACGCCAAGGCCTACATCGCGGTGACGGCGCCGACGGTCAACTCGTACAAGCGCCTGGTGGTCGGCGCGCCCACCAGCGGCGCGACGTGGGCTCCGGCCTACGTCAGCTACGGCTACAACAACCGGACCCAGATGCTCCGGGTGCCCGCCGGCGGGCGCATCGAGGACCGCACGGTCGACGGGTCGTGCAACCCCTACCTGGCGGCGACGGCGATGCTGGCGGCCGGCCTGGACGGGATCGATCGCGGCCTGGATGCCGGGGAGCCCAACAGCGCCAACCTCTACACCATGTCGGTGGCCGACCGCGAGGCCGCGGGGATCGACACCCTGCCCGCCAACCTGCTTGATGCCACGCGCGAACTGGAGAAGAACGAGCCGCTGCGCAAGGCCTTCGGCACCACCCGCGGCGGTGACTACGTCGACTACTTCATCGAGTGCAAGCGGCGCGAGGTCCAGGCCGCCCACGAGCAGATCACCCAGTGGGAGCTCGACCGCTACCTGCAGCTGTACTGACACGCTCGCGTCGCCCGCCCACCTCGGGCGGCGTGCGCGATTTTTCCAACATAGCTGTAAAGATCGCGCACGCGGCCCGCCGTTTTACGGCCCGGCGGCGACCGCCGCGCGGACCTCGTCCAGCCGCGGCTGACGGCCGAACCCGGTCAGCACCCACGTCGCCCCGGCCTCTGCCCACGGCCGCGGGTCCTCGCCCGGGTCGATCTCGGCGACGAGGTCGAAGGGCTCGCCGTCGCGGGCCTGCGCGATCTCGCCGGCCAGTTCGGCCAGGGCCTCGGGGCCGGGCAGCTCGATCGGGAACAGCCCGTCCCAGCGCACGGCGCGGCGGACCGGCCGGCGGTTGGGCCAGCGGGCCGCCGCCCACACGGGGATGCGCGGCTGCTGCACCGGCGGCGGCTCGAACTCGCCGCCCCACATGGCGGCCAGGCGCTCCAGACCGTCGTCAAACAGCCGGGCGCGCTTGCGCGGGTCCAGCTCCTCGCCGAAGGGCCCCAGCTCGCCGCTGTTATCGCTGCCCAGACCGACCCCCAGGATGAGCCGGCCGCCACTCAGGAGATCGAGGGTCACCGTCTCGCGCGCGAGCTTCTGGATACGGCGGCGGGCCGGCGGGGTCACCAGGGGACCGATCCGCATCGTCTGTGTGGCGCAGGCCACGGCGCTCAACACGATCCACGGATCGGCCACCGCCCGCACCGGCGCGCGGTAGATGATGTGGTCCCAGACGAAGAGCCCGTCCCATCCTTTCTCCTCCGCGGCGGCCGCCACATCGGCCATGACCCGCGGGTCGACGAGCTCGTCGAAGGGGGCGATGAACAGGCCGCGCTTCATGCAGGGGAAACCCTACCGATCAAGCGTGTGGGTCTTTTTACCTAAAGGATCTCGGTCCCGGACCGATCAAAACCTCACAACCGAATTGATTCCAGTGGGGGCGCATTTCCCACGGTGACGAGGACTAGAGAGAGGTCGAACACGGATGGAGTCCCTGGCCGCGCTGTACCACATCACGCCGGAGAACCTGGCGCTGCGACGCCGGTTCGTTGGTCTTGACGCCGATGTGATCGCGTTGCTGGGTCGGCTGGCACCGTGGGCGGACGAGGTGGCCGACGCCATCGCCGGCGAGCTCACCGAGCACACCTTCGCCTTTCCCCCCGCCGCCGACTTCTTCCAGGCCTACGTGGCCAGCAAGGGCATCACCCTGGCGGCCATGCGCAAGGGCTGGCACGCCGCCCAGGTCGGCCACTGGCGCGCGATCTTCGCCGAGGCCGCCAAGCCCCAGCCGTTCGGCATCGCCTACTTCGAGGGCCTGCTGCGCGTGGGCGCGCTGCACAACCAGATCAACCTGCCGCTGAAGTGGTTTCTCGGGACCTACCCCAAGTATCAGGATGCCGTCAGCCACGCCCTGCGTAGCACCCCGCCGCAGCTCGCCGGCAGTGAGGCCAAGGCGAGCGGCTGGCTGCGCCGCCGCGAGCCCGCGGTGGACCATGAGCTCGTGGCCGGCGCCGAGCGCGCCATCCGCATCGTCTTCAACTACGACCAGCAGGCGATCACCGACGCCTTCTACTTCGACACCTTCGCCACCCTCGGCGTCAACCTCTCCGAGATCGAGCCGCGCGACCGCAGGCAGGACCTGTCCGATCAGAGCCCCGAGCTCAAGGCGACCGTCAACCAGTCGCTGCACCTGTTCATCGACTCCAGCCAGAGCATGCACGAGGTCTTCAGCCAGGTGCGCGACACCGTCGAGCAGGCCAGCCATGCCATGAACGGCATCGCCGAGGCGAGCTCGGAGGTGGCGCGCGGCGCCGAGCAGCAGGCCACCATGCTCCAGCGCAACCGCGAGCTCTCCGACGAGACGGCGGACGCCACCGCCCGCGCCCGTGAGCTCGGCGAGCTCGGCGCCCAGGCGGCCGGCTCCACCAATGCCGCCATGGAGCGCGTGCGCATCTCGGGCCAGGAGGCGCAGGCGGGCATCGAGGAGCTCGCCCGCAAGTCGGGCCAGATCGGCGGGATCCTGGACACCATCACCGGCATCGCCGACCAGACCAACCTGCTCGCCCTCAACGCTGCCATCGAGGCGGCGCGAGCCGGCGAGCACGGCCGCGGCTTCGCCGTCGTCGCCGAGGAGGTCCGCCGCCTCGCTGAGCAGTCGGGCGACTCGGCCACGTCGATCGCCGACCTCATCCAGGAGATCCAGCAGGGCATCAACGGGGTCGTGGGCCTCGTCCAGCAGGCGGCGGCGGTCGCCGAGGCGGGCGTGGGCAGCTCCGAGCGCGCCCAGCAGGCCTTCGTCGAGATCGGCGAGGCCATCGGCGGCATCGCCGAGCGCGTGGCCGGGATGGCCGACACCTCGGTCGAGATCGCCTCGGTGGCCGAGCAGTCGTCGGCGGCCGCGCAGGAGATGTCCTCGGCCACGCAGGAGACAAGCGCGCAGTCGCAGGAGGTGACGGTGTCGCTGTCTGAGCTGGCCCGCACCGCGGACCGCGTGCTCGAGGCCTCGACCCGCTTCCGCCTGACCGAGAACGGCATGCCCGGCCCCGCCGGGCCCGGCCGCTGACGCGGGCCGGAGGCTCACCCCGGGCCCGGGCGCTAACCGGGGCCGAAACGCCGGATCTTGCCCGCGTCGAGCTCACGCTCGGCGGCCTGCAGAGAACCGACCGTCTGGGGGGTCTCGGCGTCGAGATGGCTGGCCAGGGCGATGAACGCCTTGGCGGTGGTCAGGGCGTCGCCCAGCGCATGATGGGGGTCCTCCCCCGGCTGGCCCAGGACCGCGGCCAGGCGCGCCAGCGGCAGCCCCCCGGGGGTCACGCCGTCGCGGCGGCGCAGCCACAGCCGGCCCAGCACCTCGGTGTCGACGTCCTCGGGCAGGCGCAGACGGCGGCGGCGCAGCTCCTTGCCCAGAAAGGCCCGCTCCACCATCGCCGTGTGAAACACGGGAACGCGGCCCGACAGCGTCTCGAGCAGCTGGTCGATGGCGTCGTCGAGCGGCGGGGCCTCGCGCAGGTCCACCGAGCGCAGCTTGTGGACGAGGATCGAGGCGTGCTTGGGCGGGTTCTCGGGCCGGGCCAGCGAATACATCGCCTCGCCAAGGATGAGGGCCCCGTCGCGGATCGGCACCGCGCCGATGGCGATGATCTCGTCGGAGCGCTGGAGCCCGGTCAGCTCCAGATCGACCGCGCACCACTCCGCCTGGCGCCAGGGGGTGTCGCGGTCCACCGCCGTCGCCTGGGCATAGCGGCCACCGGCCTCGGTGCGCTTGAGAGAGAGCCTCACGCGGGGCGCAGCTCCCGGGCCACGGTGCCCACCGCGTGAAAGACGTCGCGCAGCCGTCCCCGGGTCAGTGCGCTCATCGCCGCCGCGTCAAGCAGGTCATCGGGCGTCTGGCCGGCGGCGATCTGGTCCAGCTGGTGGACGATGCGCAGCTCCAGGGCCAGCTCGAAGGCCTCGGTCAGCGTCTGGGCCTGAGCCGAGCCCAGCACCCCCGCGTCGGCGGCGGCGCGCAGGCGCTCCGGGGTCGAGCCCTCCCCGCCGTCGGCGGCAGCCGCGGCCCAGCGGGCGATGGCCGCGATGGGCACGATCGCCGCCGAGCGGATGTTCAGCCGTGGCTGACGGCCCTCGTGGGTGAGCACCGCGTCGGCGTCAAAGCCGGTGGGCAGGGCCGGCGTGAACGCGCGGGCCGCCAGGGCCTCGAGCAGCACCGACCGGGCGGGGCCCTCGACGAGCGGCAGCGGGTTCCCGGGGGTGCCCCACAGCACTCGCCGGTCGGCCAGGACCGACAGCGCCAGCTCGTCTTCGCCGGCGCGCGTCAGCCAGCCGTCGGCGTCGCGCGCCACCAGGGGACCGACGATGCCACAGTGGGCGAGCGCCGACTCGATCGTCGCCAGCCATTCCGGGGAGGGCGGCAGCTCCGGGTCGTGGATGACGGCGCCGCGGCGCGTCGAGGCCGGCGTCAGCTCGCGACGGGCCTGGCTGCCCAGCGACACCCACACCGTCCCCGGCTCGACGGGGGCACCGTTGGCCGAGACGAGCTCGATGGCGCGGCGCGTCAACGCATCGACGAGCGCCGACAGCACGGGGGCGAGCTCGAGCGCCGGCACGCTGGAGTGGTGCAGGTCGAGCATCAGCGCCGGCAGTTGGGCCGCCGCCTCCGCCAGTGCGCCCAGGGTGCGGGAGCGCTCGATGTTGCGGCGGGCGCGGACCCAGGAGCGGGGCTGGGAGGCGTAGAGGTCTGAGTCTTCGAGCATGCCGACGAGGCGGCCGCGCTCGGAGACCACCGGGACGTGACGGATGCCGCGCTCGAGCATCTCGTAGAGGACCTCGCCGGCCAGCCGATCAGGACTGACGGTGTAGGCCGGCGCGGTCATCGCCGCGTCGACGCGGACCGCTCCGGAACGGCCGACGGCCAGCACCCGCGCGCGCAGGTCGCGGTCGGTGAGCATCCCCCACCCCCCGCCCTCGAGCTCCACCACGGCGGCGCTGACGCCGGCGGCGGTCATGCGCTCGGCCACGAACCCGATGTTCTCCGACGGCTTGCAGGTCACCGTCGTCGCGCGGATGAGCTTGACCACCGGCTGGTAGTTGATGTCGGTCCGCCCGGAGCGCAGCTCGCTGCGCCGGGCGCGGTCAAGCAGCGGGCGCGCCACCTCGACCGGGATGCGGTAGCAGAGGGTGTCCTCGGCCGCCCGCGCCTCGAAGCCGGGGGGCAGTCCGGAGAGCATGGCCGCGTGGCCGAATGCGTCGCCCGGGCCGAGCAGGTCAAGCAGCCTGCCCTCGTGCATGATGTCCACTCCGCCGGAGTGGATGACGCGCAGGTGGGTGAGCGGGCCGCCGCCCTCGGCGAGGATCACCGCGCCGCGCAGATGGAATTCGATCGCCGCCTGCGCGGCCACCTCCACCAGCTCGTCGGGGGCCAGCCCGTCGAAGGGCGGTCGCTGGGCCAGGAAGCGCGCGATCTCACTCAGCCCGGCGTCCAGGAAGTCTCTCCGGTCGCTCGAGGCTGCACTCATTTGACCAACGGTAGCCAGCGGGTCACCGCAGCAGTCCCAGCCGCTGCGCGCGCTGAACCGCCTCGGTGCGGTTGCGGACCCCCAGCTTCCGGTACAGCGAGCTCGAATGCTCCTTGACCGTGTGGCGCGACAGGTGCAGCGCCTCGCCGATCTCCGGGTTGGTGGCACCGGAGGCCATCAGCTCCAGCACCGCCCGCTCGCGCTCAGACAGGCCCAGCGCTCCCTGCCGGTCCTGGTGTTCGAACACCGTCTTGCCGATCCCCACCAGCCGCACCGCGCTGGCGATCTTGCGCGCCGGCCAGTCCTTGTAGGCAAAGCCCGAGGCACCGGCCGCCCGCGCCGCCTGCGGCGAGATCTCCCCCGCGCCTGAGAAGAGCAGCACGCGGGTGCTCGGCTCGGCCTCGCGGACCCGCTCGCACACCTCGGCTCCGGACTCCTCCCCGATGAACAGGTCAACCAGCGCGACGTGCGGCCGGTAGCGCTTGGTCATGGTCACCGCCTCGGGCCCGGTGTGGGCCGAGACGCAGCGCTCGACCCATGACTGCTGGGTGAGCATCAGCCGAAACCCCCAGTGCACGACGTCGTGGTCATCGACCACCAGCACCCGCAGCCGCTCGGGGCTGCGCTCCTCGTCAGTCATCGTCCTCGTCGGGGACGACAAGACGCACCTGCCAGATGCCAGGCTCGCGCTCGCCGAACTCGATGACGCCGTTGGATTGCAGAGCCTCGAGCGCCGCCAGGCGCAGCCCCATGCCGGCACGACGGCGCGTGGCAGCGGTCGCACCATCGTTGACCACCTCCATCCAGAAGGCCCCGTCGGCCCGGCCCACGCGGACGTCGACACGGGTGGGCTGGGCGTGCTTTCCGGCGTTGCGCACCGCCTCGATGAGGACCGACTGGGCCAGCGGCTCAAGAGGCGGGGGCACATCGGCGGCGGTCCCCTCCACCAGGGAGAGCCCGAGGTGGGGATGCGCGTCGGCCAGCCGTGTCACCTCGGCGGCCAGGGTCGTCTGGGTGGCCCGGGGCGCGCGGCCGAGCGGGCGCTGCAGGGTGCCCCGCAGATCGGTGAGCGCGGCCTGAGTCTCCTCGGCGCAGCGCCGGCGAGCCGATTCGGGCAGCGCGCCGTCGCCGTCGAGCGCCATCGAGACACCGAACAGGCGCTGGATGACGCCCTCGTGCAGCTCGCGGGCGAGATCGATGCGCTGCTCGAGCTGGCTGGCCCGCTCGAACTGGGTGGAGACGATCCGGGCCACCGAGGCCAGCGCCGCCACCTTGCCCAGCGTCCACAGCAGGCGGCGATCGGCGTCGTCGAGCGGAGGCTCGTGCATGAGGCGGTCGGCCAGGATGACCCCGAAGGCGCGGCCGGACGCAGCCATGGGCGCGCAGACGAGGCGGGCCGGCTCAGAGACGAGCGTGGCGAACTCCTCGGGCACCTGGCCGCTGAGGTCGCCGACCACCTCGACCACCGCGTCCTCGCGGATCGCCTGCGCCGCGATGGGTGCCGACTCCACGGTGACGTAGGCGCGGGCAAACGGCTCGATGTCCATCGCGTGGGCCCCGACGGCGCGGACGCGCCGGTCAGCGGAGTCATAGCGGAAGATGAGCGCTCGGCGCATGCGCGCCAGGCGGCACACGGCCTCACACAGGTGGTCATAGAAGCCGTCGACGGCGGCGCCGGGATCGGACTGCGAGAGCACCTCGACGAACAGGTCGAGCGCGCCGATCCCGAGATCGTCGTGGCTCCCGGTGACAACCTCGTGGCTCACGTCACGCGTCCCTGCCGACATGACCCGCCGCGGGCTACGCGGCGTGCGCGTGCATCAGCCCGAGCCGCAGCACCTGATCGGGCGCCAGGTAGACGCGCCACCGGGTCTGACACGTGGGGCAGCGGCATTGGACCGATGGATCGTAGCCCTCCAGGCTGTCCTGGAATTCGACGTCCTCGACGTGCAGGCACACCGGGCAGGCCAGGGCCGCCTGGACGAGGATGTCGGGGTCCTCGGGTCGAAAGCGGGCAACGTCAACGAGTGCGGCCATGGGCCTCACTATCCCGTCGCCGGTGAGACGGGGCAACCCGGCGCAGGGGACGACCCCCCGGGTGGGGGGGCGAGCCCTCCGGCCTGGTGTGCTCTCTGCGTCCCTGGATCGGAAGCAGGCCGGCCGTCGCGGTCGTCCGCGTGAGACGACAGCTAGGAGGCGGCTCTGAGCGGAAGCGGGTACGCGTCGGCAGCGAAGGCGTCGGCCCGAGCGATCGGGCGCTTGCCCCAGCGGGCGCGCGTGGCGAAGTCCAGGAGGCGGTCGACGTAGTCGCGCAGCGGGGCGGTGGTGATGCCCTCGGGCTCCAGCCGCTTGCGGGTCTCGCGATCGTCGAAGCTGCCCTCCATGCAGAAGTACGGGAAGTACTCGCTGCCGGCCTCCAGCGCCTTGCGCTCGGCTGCCCCCAGGGTCATGGTGGCGAACTCAGCGGGCGGCACCACGCGAGGCACCGGACGGCGGAAGTAGCGGCTGGCCAGCCCGGCCAGCTCGGCAATGGTGGAGGCATGCTCGCCGGCGGTGAGGTGATAGGTCGCGCCGTTGCCGCAGCTGGTCTCGCACAGCTGATAGGCGGCGTCGGCGACGTAGTCGATCGAGACGACATCGACGGGCGCCGACGGGATCGCCGGGACCGCGGTGAACAACCCGCGCGCGAAGGCGCGCAGCGGCCAGTACAGGACGTTGAACGCGGAGGTCCAGCCGTTGTTGCGATCGCCGACGACGATGCTGGGACGCAGGATCGTGTACGGCAGGCCGTCGTGGGAGCGGATGAGCTCCTCGGCCTCGAACTTGGACTGCTCGTAGGAGTTGTGGAAGGTCTGGCCGACGTTGTGGTCGCACTCGGCGAAGCTGCCGGGGTGGTCACCGGCGACAAACGCGGTGGAGATATGGGCGTAGCACTCCAGCCCGCCGTTGGCGCGGGCCAGCTCGGCGAGCTCGAGCATGCGGCGGGTGCCCTCGCGGTTGATCGCGCGGGCCTCCTCGAGCGGCAGGGTGAACGACACCGAAGCCGCGCTGTGCACGATCTTCGTCACTCGCTCGGCCACCTCGGCGCGCTCGGAGTCGGTGAGGCCGAGGCCGGGCGCGGTCATGTCCGCCGCCAGGGCGCGGACGCGCGGGCGGTACTCCTCGGCCGCATCGCCGAACAGGTTGTCCAGCACCGCGTCGACGCGGGACCGGGCGCCCTCGTGGCTGCTCGCGCGGACGAGCGTGACCACATCGCGCTCGCTGCGCTGCAGGTAGCGCGCCAGCAGCTCCATCCCGACAAACCCGGTGGTCCCGGTGAGCAGGATGTCGCCGGTGGTGCCCGGGGTCACGTCGGTGGTGTTCGGGGTCATCGCTGTGGCGCTCGCGGTCATCGTGCTGGGGCCAGGGTGTTGTAGGCCCACACCAGCCGCGCGCGGGTCTCGTTGGGAGCGATCAGCTCGTCGACAAACCCGCGGGCCGCCGCCACCTCGGGGCGCAGCTGCGTCTCGGCGTACTGGGCGGCCAAGCGCTCGCGCTCGGCCTCGGGGTCATCGGCGGCCGCCAGCTGGCGGCGGTGGATGACGCCCACCGCCGGCTTGGCGCCCATGATCCCGATCTCGGCCTGCGGCCACGCGAATACGTAGTCGGCGCCGAGGTCCTTGGAGTTCATGGTGATGAACGCCCCGCCGAAGGCCTTGCGCAGGATGACCGTGATCCGCGGCACCGTCGCCTCGGCGAAGGCGTGCACGAACGTGGCTCCCGCGCGGATGACGCCGGCGGACTCCTGTCGCATACCGGGCATGTACCCGGGGGTGTCGACGAGAACCAGCAGCGGTATCCCGAAGGCGTCGCACTTGGCGACGAACCGCGCCCCCTTCTCCGAGCTGGCCACGTCCAGGACGCCGCCGGTGTAGCGCGGCTGGTTGGCCACCACGCCGACGGTCCGGCCGTCGAGGCGGGCGAAACCGGTGACCAGGTTGCGTGCCCAGCCGGCCGAGACCTCCAGCAGCTCGCCGCCGTCGACGATCGCGCCGATGACGTCGCGGACGTCGTAGTAGCGGCGCTGCTCAAGCGGCACGATCGACTCCGGGTCGGCACCGCTCGGCGGACGGCGGCGGACGAAGGGCGCGGGCTCGCCGCTGTGGCTGGGCAGGTAGCCGAGCAGGTCACGGGCCAGGCTCGCCGCATCGCGGTCGTCGCGCGCGACGAACTGGCAGACACCGTTCTTGGCGTGTACACGGGAGCCACCGAGCGTTTCGGCGTCGACCACCTCGCCCAGCGCGTCGCGGACGACGCCGGGGCCGGTGAGGAACATGCTCGACTCCTCGGTCATGACGATCCAGTCGGTGAGCGCGGGCGAGTAGGCGCCGCCCCCAGCCGACAGGCCGGTGACGACCGAGATCTGCGGCACCTTGCCGCTCAGGCCGACGGTGCGGCGGAAGATCCGTCCGTAGCCGCCGAGCGCGCCGATGCCCTCCTGCATGCGCGCGCCGCCCGACGAGACGAAACCCACCACGGGGGCGCGGCCGCGCTCAGCCAGCTCCAGGACCCGGGCGATGGTGTCGGCGTGGGGCTCACCGAGAGAGCCACCGGCGTAGCGGGGATCCTGCGCGTAACAGAACACCGTGCGGCCGCCGACGGTGCCTGAGCCGCCGAGGACGCCGTCGCCGTGACGGGCCTTGTCGCCCATCGCGTGCGAGAGGATCTCGGTGCGGATGAGCTGCAGCGAGCCGGGGTCGCAGAGCGCCTCGAGGCGCTCCAGCGGCGTGAGCGTGTCTTCGCTCTCGCGGCGCGCACTGGGCGCAAAGCGGCGGGTTGGGCGTTCGAGGACGGCGCTCACGAGGGCCGCCCCCACTCCAGGACTGTTGCTTGGCGGGTGGGACCGGTATCCCGGCCGGGTCTGAACGAGGCGTTCATGGCCGCCCCCACTCGAGGACCGTTGCTCCCCAGGTGAACCCGGCGCCGAACGCTCCGAGCAGCACCCGGTCACCTGGGGACAACATCCCTTCCCTTTGGCTGAAGGCCAGCGCCAGCGGCAGGGTCGCCGCCGACGTGTTGCCGTACTGGCCGATGCAGTCGACCACCCGGCCGGCCGTGAGGCCAAGCCGCTCGCCGACGGCGGAGAGGATCCGGCCGTTGGCCTGGTGGTAGACGAAGAGGTCGATCTCGTCGAGGCCGACGCCGGCCGCGCGCACCGCCTGATGGGTGCACAGCGTCAGTCGGGCCACCGCCTCGCGGAAGGTCTCGTGGCCGCGCATGCGGATCTTGCCGTCGGCGCGCGTGGCCTTGATGTGGTCCGCGCCCGCGCCGTCAGAGCCGAGCACGACGGGGCCGATCCGGCCCTCGCCCGACCGCTCGAGCACAACTGCACCGGCGCCGTCGGCGAACACCGCCGCAGTCGAGCGATCGTCGGGATCGGTGATGCGCGACATGAAGTCGGCGCCGATGACCACGGCGCAGCGCGACCGGCCGGCCTCGACCTGGGCGGCGCCGATGGC